>Ga0067045_1027524_pt1 | contig 102062 bp, 117 predicted proteins | sample TerdegcTABiofilm_FD_59184 | JGI IMG/M metagenome (GOLD analysis project Ga0067045, IMG submission 59184) | Combined Assembly of (Gp0054472, Gp0054536) Wastewater bioreactor microbial communities from Singapore -Terephthalate degrading...
TGAGCCGTAAGGCTCTTTCAGAGAAGAAACAGCAACTTGGACCCGCGCTCCCGCAAGGGAGCGTCGGGGCCGAGTGCTGTTCTTCTCTACGGCTTGGCGGCCGTTTCGGGGGACGGCCTTGGTTTCCGGCGCTCCTTTTTTTGGGATGGGTCAAATGGATGGCGGCGCTGACGAGACGATCCGTGAGGAACTAGCTCGACGAGCGAAGTTCGACGAGCAGTACCGGGCGAAGGTGAATCGGGCTGTGCGCGGACTCGGGAGCCACACGTCGATTCCGCGCGGTGTCCAGATGGAGCTGGACCGGCTCGCGGCCGAGGCTGCCCGCGAGGAAATGCGCCGCCGCAAGTATGACAAGCAGCACCCCCGTATCTATCGAACGGTCGCCGAGCGGCTGGCGGCCTACGCCGTCCTGAACCCGAACACCTGGTCTGATCGCTGCAACTGCTGATACTGCCGCTACAACCTTCACGACTCGAAACGCCGCAGAGGTTTTTCGAGTCGTTGCTGTTTTGGCGCTCTACTTTCCTCTTTTCCAGGCAATGTCTAAAGGGAGAGACCTGCATAAACGAGGCTGGTTTTCACCTCGGCTCTTGACTTTCGCTGCTGCTATGCTATGCTAGAAGTAGACAAGACGCTTGCGAACACCTTGGAGTCAGCACCGTGAACATCAAGATCGTGAAGATCGTCGCGTACTATCGGGTGAGCACCAAGAAGCAAGGAAGGAGCGGCTTGGGGCTCGAAGCACAGAAAGAAATGGTCCGGCAGTTGGTGCTCGCCCACGGCGCGATCGTCGTAGCGGAGTACATCGAGGTCGAGACCGGCAAGAAGTCGGCCCGGCCGAAGCTGCGTGAGGCAATCCACCATGCACAGTTGACCAATTCGACGCTGGTGGTGGCGAAATTGGACCGGTTGGCCCGCAATTCGTACTTCCTGAACTGCCTTTTGCACTCGAAATTGGACTTCGTGTGCTGCGACAACCCTTATGCGGACAAGTTCAACATCCAAGTGCTCGCCGCCGTGGCCGAGCACGAGGCCGATCAGATCGCGGCTCGCACGAAGGCCGCTTTGGCGGCGACGAAGGCCAAGGGCAAGCTGCTCGGCTCCGCTCGTCCCAATTGCTGGGATGGGCGTGAGAGTCGGCGGACAGCCGGATTGAAGAAGGCACAGCCAATCGGCTCCGCCGCCAACGCGCAGAAGGCGCGGGAGCGATACCAGCAAGTGCTGCTTCCCGAGATCAAGCGCCGGCGAGAAGAGGGCCAGACGCTCGACCAGATCGTAACCTGGCTTAACGAGCAAGGCTTCAGGACACGGCCTACAAGGCGCAATCCAGAAGGCGCAGAGTTCACGCACATGATGGTCTGGCGGCTGATCGACCGCTACCTGGGCAAGGAACTGCTGGGCCACCGGCCCCACCGGGAGCCAGGCTGCTGCTCTGTCTGCAACTGAGTTGACACCGGGGGACGCATCCATGAACCGCGAAGAGTGGCTAACCGAGTGCATCAAGCAGCTTCGCCCTGACTTCGATCGGGTGGGCAGCGCCTTGCCGGAGAAGATCCGGGCATCGTGCTCGTGGCCGAGCAAGAGCGGTCTGGCGAACAAGAAGCGCCGCATCGGCGAGGCGTGGTCGGCAAAGAACAGCGCGGACCAGTCGTGCGAAGTCTTCGTTAGCCCCGTGCTCAAAGACCCGCTGGAAGTGGCGGCGACTCTGGTCCACGAACTGGTCCACTGCGCCGTGGGCGTCGAAGAGGGACACAAGGGCAAGTTCCCGAAGCTCGCAAAAGCCCTCGGCCTGGAAGGGAAAATGACCGCCACGACGGCCGGTGAGACGCTAAAAGGCCGGCTGAAAGAACTCACGGACGGCATCGGGCCGTATCCCCATGCCGAGTTGACCCACTCCAATGCCCCGAAGAAGCAGAGTTGTCGGCTGTTGAAGGTTCACTGCACGCAATGTGAGTGCGTGGTCCGCATGACGCGCAAGTGGCTCGATGAAGTCGGGTCGCCGACGTGCGGCTGCGGTGCGCCGATGGTGGAGGAAGAGAGCGATGCCGAAGACGACGAATGAAGTCGTCGAGAAGGCCCAGCAGCTTGCGATGGAGGCTCGCATCCGGGCAGGCATGATGGCGAGCGACTACCGACGATACAACCTGTCCCGGCTGGCGCGGGCACGCAAGTACGCGATGCAACTGGCCCGGCAGGCGGCGGACCTGGCTGCAACCGCTTTCGAGGCGGCCGACCTTCTCGATGCAGAGTTGCGGAGACTGCGGAACCAAGCGGAGGAATGACCGTGGACGCTAACGCCGTCATTGCTCGACTTGAAGTGATCCGCAGGTGTGATCCAGTGGCGGACCTGGTGCGAGACCTTCTCGACGCCGGAGTCACGGAAGAGCAGTTGCATGGAATGTTGCAGGGCAGAATGAGTGACCCTTTGGCGACGGAACTTTTCAACAAGTACCGAGACCTCAGCCGCAGCGGTTGGACTTTCAATCGCCACGGCGTAAGGGTGACACGCCGATGCCCAAGATTGCTTACTTGACGAAGAATTTCCGTGCTGAAACTCTGGCGATCATCGCCAAGGCCAACGCCGTGATTGCCGATTACATGCGGCAAGGGTTCAAGTTGACTCTTCGCCAGTTGTACTACCAGTTCATCGCCAAAGACCTGCTGCCCGACTCATGGATCGACGCCGAGTACCACGCCAAGCACGGCCTGCCGGCGGACACGAAGAACACGATGAAGAACTACAAGCACCTGGGCGACATCATCAACGACGGCCGTCTGGCGGGACAAATCGACTGGACGGCCATTGAAGATCGCACCCGCAACTTGCAGACGCACTCGTCGTGGACCAGCCCGCACTCGATCATCCGGGCGTGCGCCGACCAGTACACCGTGGACCTGTGGGCCGAGCAAGGCAATCACGTTGAAGTGTGGATCGAGAAAGAGGCATTGATCGGCGTGATCGAGGGCATCTGCACCGAGCTGCAAGTGCCTTACTTCGCGTGCAAGGGCTACACCTCGCAGTCCGAGATGTGGGAAGCCGCCCAACGCTTGAAGCGGTACGAAAAGGCCGGCAAGGATACGGTCATCATTCACTTGGGCGACCACGACCCTTCGGGCCTGGATATGACCCGCGACATTGAAGAGCGATTGCAGTTGTTCGGGTCGTCGGTCGCCATCGACCGGATCGCCCTGACCTGGGAGCAAATCGACGAGTACGGGCCGCCGCCGAACCCCGCCAAGACCACCGACGCCCGATACGAAAAGTACAGGGAGCAGTTCGGCGACGATTCGTGGGAATTGGACGCCCTCGAACCGCAGGTCATGGCGGACCTGATCCGCGATGCGGTCCAGGCGAGGATTGGCCAGGACTTGTGGGACGAGGCCGTGGCCCAGCAGGACATGGGCCGGACGCAGCTTGGCACGATCAGCCGGCGATGGGATGCCGTGGTTGACTTCCTTGACGCGAACGGCAATGGCGACGAAGAGTAATTTCATTTGGCGGGCCTGGGGTATGCGGCCCGGCCGCCATTACCAGTTGCTCTTCATCGGTGAAGAAACAGACGTGTACGTGCATCACTGTGGGCATCCAACCGCGATCTGGCCGTACTACATCAGCCGGAACGCGGACGGCAAAGGTCCAATGACGTTGGCACCGAACGGCCACGGCTTTATGCTGCTGGCAGACGCCAAGAACGCGGCGTTGGAGCTTTACCTTTCGGAGAGTAGACGCGGGAGAAAAAAACGATGCAAGTAGGTGACCGGTTCGGGAACCTCGAAGTAATCCATATCAGCTACCGGCGACGGAGAGGCGGCACACAGGGCGCACCGCTTCTTGTCGATGTACGGTGTAAATGCGGCATCGAGAAAACCGTGAGGGCCGACGCACTCACCGCCGAGCGTCCGCAGCGATCGTGTGGCGGTAAAGGCTGCAAGAAGAAAGGTCCACGGCGGAGAACCGCGAGGCCGGTGCGCGAGGAATGGGTGTGCAAGCGGCGCGGCACGCTCGATGGCCTGACATAATACTGGCGAAGGTGTACCATGAAGAACTGGTTCGACGTAGATCGGGCGGGCCTGGCAAAGCTGATGGCAGGGCGATCCAAGACGTTCATTGTCTATGAGCTACTGCAAAACGCTTGGGACCAGAATGTCACCCGCGTGGACGTGGTGCTCGTGCCGCTTACCGAGAGCCGCAATGTCCGAATCACCGTGACCGATGACGACCCGGACGGTTTTGCCGATCTACGAGACGCCTACACGCTGTTCGCTGAGAGCCGCAAGAAGGGCAATGCCGAACAGCGGGGCCGCTTCAATCTGGGCGAGAAACTGGTGCTGGCGTTGGCGAAACGGGCCGCGATCGAGACGACGACGGGGGCCGTTGAGTTCAGCCCGACTGGTAGGCACAATCGCCGCCGGCAACGTGAGGCTGGTTCGATGTTCGAGGCCGATGTGCCCATGACTCACGCCGAGATGAACGAGATCAACCAGGCGGCGAAGCGGCTGATTCCGCCAGCCGGGATCGTCACGACATACAACGGCCGTCGCTTGGAGCCGCGAACCCCGGTTGCCATGTTCGAGGAAACGCTGCCGACTGTCGTGGCCGACGAAGAGGGCGTGCTGCGGAAGACGAGCCGCAAGACCTCGGTGCGAGTTTACGAGCCGACCGAGGGCGAGTCGGCAATGCTCTACGAAATGGGAATCCCCGTCGTCGAGACCGGCGACCGCTTCCACGTAGACGTGCAACAAAAGGTGCCGCTCAACATGGACCGTGACAACGTGACGCCGGCCTACTTGCGGACGATTCGTGTGGCTGTGCTCAATGCCACCCATCACCTGATCGACAAGGACGACGCCCCGCAGACGTGGGTGCGGGAGGCGTGCAGCGACGAGCGGGTCACCGCCGAGGCCGTCAAGGCGGCGGTGACGCTCCGCTTCGGCGAGAACGCCGTTCGCTACGATCCCTCGGACCCGGAGGCCAACAAGCGGTCGGCGGCCGAGGGGCGGCCGGTGGTCCACGGCGGCACCTTGACGGCGGCTGAGTGGGAGAACGCGAGTCGGGCCGGCGTGCTCCCGGCGGCCGGCGTCGTCACTCCGACTCCCAAGCCGTATTCCCAGGATGGCGACCCGCTGGACGTGGTGCCCGAGAGCGAATGGACGCAGGGGATGAGACAGATCGCTGTCTACGCCTGCGCGATCGGGCAACACCTTCTCGATGCCCATGTCACGGTCACTTTTGCCCGCGAGCCGAAATGGCCTTACGGCGCAACCTACGGCAAGGGCCGGCTCGTGTTCAACCTGACCCGCTGTGGTCGGCAGTTCTTTGAGCAAGGAATCACGGACGACGTGAACCGGCTGTTGATCCACGAGTTTGCCCACCACTACGAGAGCGATCATCTAAGCGAGGGCTACTACAAGGCCCTGGCGGACATGGGCGCACGCCTGGCTCGCCTGGCCCTGGTGATGCCCAGACTTTTCAAGCTGTGAATCGGTCGTCGTCAGAATCCTCATAATCCTCTTCGCCGTGGCACCTTCCGGGTGACTTTCATTTCTTCTAAGAAACATGATGGCGGCCGATTGACTTACTTCTCTTCTATGCTATGCTAGAATAAGACAGTTGAACGACAACATTGATTTGCAACCCTGAGAGCCTATGTTCCTGTGCATCCAGAATCCCGGTGTGGCCCCGATTGAAGGGTTCACTTTGCTTGGCGTTTCGACCACGCGCGACTGCGGCGTGGCCGGCACCATCGGCCAGTTCGGCAGCGGCGCGAAACACGCGATCAACACCCTCCTCCGTGCGGGGCTCAAGCTGCTGATCTACTGCGGAAAGACCCGCCTGGAATTCGCCACCCGTGAAGAGACGATCCGCGATGGCCTAGTGACGAAGAACATCAAGCGCGTGGTCTGCAAACTGGGCGGGACGAGCAACAAGACGCTCGACATGGGCTGGTGCCTCGACTTCGGCGCGATCGACTGGACCGACCTGTCGATGGCGCTGCGGGAGTTTGTCGCCAATGCCATCGACCGTACCGTGCGAGAGAAGGGTGATTTCCTGCCGGCATTGCTCAGCGAAGACCTGCGGGTTGCCATCGTCGAGGATGGGGCTGTGCGGGCGCGGGACGGCTACACTCGCGTGTTCGTTGAGGTGAACCCGGATGTCCAGCGATTCTACGGCGAACTGCCCCGGAGGTTCCTGCATTTCTCGGGCAACCCGGCGTTGGTAAAGGAGTCGCTTTTGCCGAAGGCCGACCGGAACCTGAATGGCCGGCGGACAGCGATGGTCTACAAGGAGGGCGTGCTGGTCCGCGAGATCGAGGAGGACGAACAGGCTTCCGTCTACGACTACAACTTCCACGACGGCGAACTGCGGCTGGACGAGTCGCGGAACTCTAGCGAGTACGACATTAAGGGTGCTGCGGCTCGGCTGTTCCGCAAGGCCACGGCCCCGCAGCTCGTCCCGGTGTTCAAGAGCCTGGTTGCCCAGGAGCAGACCTACGAGGCGACCTTCGATTCGTACTACATGGCTCCCTCGTATTCCGAGCCCGAGGCTGCCCAGAAGGAAGCATGGCAACAGGCATGGGAGTTGGCGGCTGGGCCGAACGCGGTCCTGTGCGATGCCAGCCTGGGCCACACGTCCGAATTCGTCGAGAAGAAGGGGTTTCGCCCGAAGCCGACGAAGGCCCCATCTTGGATCACGGCCGCTGCCCGTTGCGGCGTCAAGACGGCAGCGTCGGTCCTGGACGGCCATGAGAGCAACGGGAAGCAGATTCTCCCGGCGACCAACGCTGCCATCGAGGCCGTGGACATCGTATGGTCGTGGCTCCAAGAGGCCAACTTGACGCAAGGCAAAAAGAAGCCGACCGTGGCATCCTTCCGGGAGTGTATGCAGGCCGGCAGCGAGACGATGGGCTTCTACCGCGATGGCACGGTCTACTTCAAGGAAGACATTGCCACGGCGATCAACAAGTACCTGCTGCAAACGGCTATGGAAGAGGTGGCGCACTACGTCACGGGCGCGACGGATATGTCGCGGGACTTTCAGAACTTCCTGATCCAGGTCATCGTGGAGATCAAGACTTGACCCTCCGGCGTCGGTAGTCCAATTGCTGAGACGGCCCGACAAGGGACGCAACGTGCGGGTGCAAGCCCCGCCCGACGCCACTCATAACAACATTGAACCGAGGTATTCGATGGTAGACCGCGTGCGTCCTTTGTTCTCGCTCGGCCAATGCGTGGCCACACCCGGAGCCTTGGCGGCTCTGGAGGAAGCTGGGCAGTCACCCTCGGACTTCCTCGGCCGCCATGTCCACGGCGACTGGGGAGAAATCCATCCCGACGATAAGGGAGCCAACGAACAATCGCTCAAGGATGGTGCCCGCATCTTTAGCGTTTACCGCACGTCTAAAGGAGTGAAAGTCTGGGTGATTACCGAGGCTGACCGCGCTTCGACGTGTATCTTGCTGCCTGACGAATACTGAGGTAGAATTGCCTGTGACCCCCGCTCAGCAACTACTCGCCGACATCCGGCAGAAGCAATCCGAACGTGATCGGCTGTTGCGGGAATTGGGACTTTGGGCAGCGGTTCAGGCCCAAGGTATCGCCGTGGACACGGTGGATCGTTGGGGCTTCGAGCCGGAGTGGCTGACGCCGAGGCAGAAGGCCGACGCGCAGCGGGCCGTCATGCTGGGGAAATCCCATCCGTACACCGGCGAGCGGCTGCCGAACGGGCACTACTTGCCGAAGGTGTACAACTTCGTGCGGCTGAAAGACGGCAGCCGCGTGAAGCTGGACCCGATGTTGGAAGCTGTATGAGACTGTCGCATCGAAACTGGCGGGTGATTGCTTCCTACCGGGGCGTGGGTTCCGTCGAAAGTCAATCCGAGTTGAAACAGTGCCTCCGGGAGCAAATGAGCACCCGCGAACGCACGGATTACCATACTGGTGTTGCCTGGGGCCTGGTGGTAGCCGCCGCCGCTTGGTTGTTTTGCGTGTGGTACGGCTATCCGGTCGCTGGCTTGTTTGTCGCTGTCGGCGTTTATGGAGCGGCGTACCAGCGCGTCGATCCGTTTTATCGCGCCCAGCGGCAGTACCTCGCTGACTTGGAGACAGAACTACGGCTACAAAACGAAACAGTCCGAAGAGAAAAGGAAAGGTAGCACCCGAAGTCGTCACGGAGGCACCGAACATGATTGAGCGCCAAGTCTTCGACTGGGGCGTTCGCTTGACGGCGCAGCCTTTCAAGGGGACCGAGAATAGCGTGATGGTGATGCGATCGGAGATCAGGAACTACCGTCCTGGTCGCGGCTCCGAAATCCTAATCACGTTTCCCGCCGCCACGATGCAGAACCCCTTGCGTCTGCTTGACGCGCAGAACTTCACTAACGCCATGACCGCGCTCATCGAAGAGACGCGAGCCGTTCAGGCCGAGTTGCGCACGACCGCCACCAGCAAGAAGAAGTCCTAACCGGCGTCGGTCAACGATCCTCTTGGCCAAGCGACAAGGCGTAGTCGAGCCGGCGCTGACTCTCCTCCTTGGCGAGGAAGAGACTCTTGACCACTTCCATCATCGCCTCCTCCCACGTCAACTCGCCTCTCTGCCATGCTTCGAGGCCCGGCCTGGCCTCCGCGCAGTTCTTCGTAAGATGGCGGATGAAGGGACGTAAGATATGAGGCATGGCCACCTCACTTCTGTTGCCGCAGCACGGCGAGCACCTGGTTGTCGATCTCGGCGGCTAGGCGTATAAACGCCTTGTCGCTCCGGCGGGATTGCCGGAAGGCGACACACTCTTGCGACTGCGGCGTTCCGGTCTTCCGCAGCAAGGCTCGGTATTGCTCGATGGGCAACGGCTCGGGCCGGGTGTCGATGATGTACTTGCCGGCCGGGATGTAGCCGTCCACGCAAAGCACGTTCAGGATCAGGCTCACGTTGCGTGTCCGCCGGCCGGTGCGGATCGCATCGGCCTGCCGCTGGGCATCACTGGACGGCGGCAAGGTCGGACTGACGGCGTACTCGGGCACCAGGCCGGGGCAAGCGCCGGAGGCGGTCAGGAAGTCGAATCCTTTCATGCGGTAGACCCTGGCAACGTACTCTTCCAGCCGGCGATAGTGGACGCGGAAAATCGGCAGTTGCATCATTTCCAATTTCGGTTTGGGACCGGCGGCCGGGGTCTTGGTGGGTGGCTGCTCGCGGTGGAAATGGCGCTGCATCTCAGCCCTTGGGGAACAGGAAGGTGAAGCCGAGCAGGTCGCTCGGCGCGGCGGCCATCAGATTGAAGAGGTCGTCGTCCAGCCTTATGGCGATCCCCTCCGTCGATGGATTGTCGTTGAGGTAGCGGATCGCCTGCTGGATTTCGGGCCGGTTGCACAGGCCATCGTGGAAGCCTGGCTGCAACTGTCGCCAGCGATTTCGGCCGCGTCGGTGGTAAACAACGAATCCTCGCATGGTCTCTCCCTGGAGAGATTGCCAAATGGCCGGCAATCGAGAGTGCCGCGTCGAGGAAATCCGGCAATCCCGGCGGAATCTCTGAAAAAAACCGAGTTTTGGGAGTCTTGTGTAGGGTGAGGAGTTAGTGCGCAATGCAACGTGTCACCGACCTGGCCGATCCCGACCGCTGCAAGGGTGCCCAGCCTGACGGGCAATGTCGGAATCGTGCGGAGGATGGATCGGATTACTGCCGGGCCTGCGGCGGCGAGAACCGAGCACCAGCCCGGAAGCTACGGCAGTACCTTCTAGCCAAGGCCCACGATCGGGTTCGGCTGGCCGAGTTCGCCGAACACGAGGAAGTCAAGTCGCTTCGGGATGAGATAGCGCTGGCCCGTATGCTGATCGAGCGGCGCTTCAACTTGATCCAGAACGACGCCGATCTCATAGGGGCCTGTGCGCCGCTCAACACGCTCTTGCTGACCGTTGAGCGTCTGGTGAAATCAGCACACGCTATCGAGAAAAGTCTGGGCGCGTTGCTTGCGCGTAATGCCGTGCTTCGGGTCGGCCAACAGGTCTGTCAGATCATCGTGGATCGGCTGGAAGGCATCCCGAACTACGAGCAGATCGTCGATGCTATCATCACCGACATCGTGGCGACTATCTCCAAGGCCGACAACTCCGACGACGAATCTGCTGAATGAACCTCGTCTGGTGCGCCTGCGGCAAACTCGTGACCTACCCCGGCGAGTCCCGTTGCGAAGACTGCTGGGCCGACGCGCAGGCACGTTACGACCAACGGAAAAGGGTCGGCAACATCAAGACAACTGTTCGTTCAAGTCGGGAGAGTTCCGATGTTCCCGTTCAAGCGGAAGATCGTTTTGCCCGGCGAAGCCGGCGTCAAGGCCGGTGACATCATCGGCTTCAGCGGCTTTAGCTGGCTGAGCGCGGGAATCAACATCGCCACTTACGGATTTCCTTTGTGCGGCGTCAGCCATGTCGGGATCATGGCAAACAGCCCGGACGGCAACCTTCGGCTCTTTGAGAGCACTTCGCTGGACGGCGACATCCCTTGCGAAATCACAGGCAAGGTGATTTGTGGAACGCAGGCGCACGCGCTTGACTTCATCGTCATTCATTACCACGGGGCGGCGTGGCATTATCCGCTCTACCGGCCGCTGTATCCGTATGAAGACCAACGGCTGACCGAGTTCCTCATCGACACCATCGGGATACCCTACGACCTGATGGGCGCGTTCCGTTCGGCGGGCGTTGGGTTGTCCTGGATCGAATCGCTGTTCCGCGAACAAAATCTGCAAACCATCTTCTGCTCGGAGTGGGTCGCGGCGGCGTATGCGGTGACGGGGCTTCATCCGACCGACCACGTAAGCCGCTGGAACCCCAACCGTCTGACTCGTCACCTGCGGCTGCACGGCATCTTGTGCAAGCCAAGGAGGCTCAAATGAAACGATTGCTGTGTGCCCTGGTGTTGCTGGTCGCTTGCGCGGGCTGCGAACCGCATTTCCTCGCGAATACGCCGATTCAACAAGAGCGCCCCGCGGTCAATGTCCCCAAGGCTGACCGGCAAAGCAACTGGCTGGGCAATCAGCGCGAAGGCTCGTGCGTCCACGCCAGCATGATCTCTCTTCTTCGCTGGCAGGGCCGCTATCGGACGGCCGACTACTGGCGGCGGACCTACGGCAACGGCGAGTGGCCGGAACACATGGCCGCCACCCTTGACCGCGAGAAGATTCGCTACGCCCACGTGACCAACGGCGACGTGAAGTTCCTGGAGTGGGCGTGCAAGACGCGAAGGGGCGCGGGCATCACAGTCATGGGTGGTGCCCACATGGTCTGCTTGGTTCATCTCGACGCCAAGTGGGCCGGTCTCTTGGACAATAATCGAGTCGAGAGAATCATCTGGGTTCCGCGAGAGACGCTGATCGCTGAGTGGAAGGCGAGCTACGGATGGGCGGTGACGCCGATCTACACTCCTGCGGCTCCGCTTCCACAATAACGGTCACTTTCACAACACAGGAGAGGAACGACATGAACAAGCTGATTCTGAGCGTGCTGTGTGCAGTCGCGCTTTGTGCGGCCGTCGTGCCTTGCTTCGCCGATACGGTGAACGGGGTGCTGGCTGAAGAGCGCGTGGTCAATCTGCCCAACGATTCGGGCAAGTGGTACATCTCGGTGGTCGGCAACGCGAACGACGCTCGCTACAACGAGATCGTGGGTTGGTTCTCGACGAATCCCAACCTGAAGAAGCTGAAGGACCAGGTGCATTTCTGCCAAGTCACCACCGACACCGCCATCTACAAGGAACGCTACGCCGGCAACGTCAAGGGCCTGCCCACCGTGCGGATGCAGAAGGCCGATGGCCGGGTCGTATACGAAGCGGCCGGGAAGAACATTCCCATGACGGCGGCCGGTCTGAATGGTGCTTTGGCGAACGGCGTCTATTCGGCCGAAGGAATTCGCCCCGTCCTGCCCTGGCGGCGCGAAATGGAGCGACGGTGCCCCGGTCCCGGCCCGTGTCCGACTCCGCAGCCCCAGCCGCAGCCGCAGCCGGACCCCGAGCCGCAGCCGATTGACGATAACGGGCCGCCGAACATCGACGAACCGGCCGTCGAGAGCGCGGTGCAGTGGGCGTGGCTTCCTGCGTTGTGCGTGCTTGGTTTCCTCGGCGGTCTTGCAGGGGCCTACGGTCGGCAGCTTTACGAGAAGCTGCATCCGCCGGTGAAGTAAGTCGCCTCGTTTTCGCGTCTGTCCTGATCCCCTGACCATTCGGCTGAACAGCCATCCTCAACCCGGAGAAAAGAAACATGAACCCCACCGTTGTGATTTGGATTCTCGCTGTCGTGTGCGCCATCCTCGTTGGCCGTGAAGTCGGCAAGTGGCTCTTCGCCAAGAATGCCAAGCTGATGGAGAAGAAGCGGGCCGCCCAAGTGCTGGCCGGCAAGCTGCGTGAGAACGGCCTGCGGCTGCTGCCCGCCCTGCTTGAAGACTTCGCCGTGGGCGACGTGCAGGACATGGTGGAGAGGATTCACGATGTCGCCAAGGTCGTCGAAGCCGGCAACGAGGCCATCGAAAAGGAACTGGCCGGCGTCTACGAGCGCGTCCTGGACGCGAAGCTGCGGCAGCCCGAGGGCCTGGCCTTCATCAAGGCGAAGATTGCCACTCTCGAAGCGCCCCCGGCCCCGGCCGAGGCCCCGGCTCTCGCTCCGGCCAAGTCGTAAAGCCACACACCTGCCGCACCGCTCCCGTCAGGAGACGTGCATCAAGGGCAGGTCGCTCCGTTTTCCCGTGCCCGGTTGCGGTCATACGCGACCGGGCCGGCTCTCCGCTGGCTCCTGGACCTGAGCCGCGAGCCACCCGATAACCGAAGACCCGGAAAGACCCCACGTGCAACCATCGTTGTGATGAAGAGCAAAACCCTTATACCTCTAATGGCCCTGCTTGCGTTGACGCTGGTTCTCTGGCTTGCTTCCGCTGTCGGTTGCGACGGTCCTCATGGAGCAGCCCAGCCTGCCAATCCGTCCGTCAAGGTGCTGGCCTTTACCGCGACGTGGTGCGGGCCGTGTCAACGGGCCAAGCCGGCGCTGGCGCAGATCGAGACCGCCGGCACGGAGGTGCAGATCATCGACATTGACGAGCAGCCTGCGTTGGCGCAGCAATACCGTGTCACCAGCGTGCCGACGTTCATCGTCTACGTTGGCAGCAGACAGGTCGTGCGGACCCAAGACGTTTCCGTGGTGGTATCCTGGGCGCGCTCCCGGAGCCGATGATGGCCCGCCGTTGTCGCAACTGTCCCGAGAAGCCGCAGCCGCAGCCTCAGCCTGTGCCAGCGAAATCGGCCGCCACGACGGAGCAACGAGTCGAATCCGTCCGGCGACGAAGGGAACTGAACCGGCGACGACCAAGGCTGAACACGAGACATGAGGTTGCACCGGGCTGAACGCCGCAGCAACCAGCGAGCCGCACTTGCCGCTGACCCCACGCGAACCCGAGAGTTGCAACCTCATCAATACTATGCTGGCTCTCCATGAGTCTTGTAGACGACCTGAAACGGACCATTACGGAGGGATTGAAGAGTAAGACCCTCACGTCTTGCAGCCGGTGGGCCGAGAGTCGTCGGGTGATGGGGGCACCCTTCAACGGGCCTTACGGCTTTGGGCGGCATCCCTGGTGCCGCGAGATTCACGACAGCAAAGCGGCCTGGACGATTGCGATGAAGGCCGCCCAGTTGGGTGTGACGGAGACCGGAATCAATCGGGCCTTCTTCACGCTCGACCAGTTGAAGCGAGATGTGCTCTACGTCCTGCCGACGACGCTCAACGCGAGCGACTTTTCCAAGGCCCGCTTTGCGACCGCGCTGAAGCTCAGCTTCTACCTGAAAAACCTGTTCGTCGATACGAACACAGTGGGGTTGAAATCGACGGGCACAAACGTCCTGTACATCCGAGGCAGCCGAGGCGACAGCAACCTGAAGTCCATCCCGGTGTCCGAGTTGGTCTTGGACGAGTTGGACGAGATGGACGCGCACGCGGTCTGGCTGGCGTTGGAGCGATTGAGCGGCCAGGTCGAGAAGCACATCCTGGCGATCTCGACGCCGACCGTGCCGAAATATGGCATCCACAAGCTGTTCCTGCAAAGCACCCAAGAGCACTTTTGCTTCAGGTGTCCGCACTGCGGCCGGCGAACGGAATTGATCTGGCCCAATTGCGTGGAGATCATCGGCGAATCGGTCAACGATCCACGGTGCAAGGAATCGTTCCTCAAGTGCAAGGAGTGCAAGCACAAGCTGGAGCACGAGGCTAAGCCGGAGTTCCTAGCCGGCGGCGTGTGGAAGGCGACCGAAACCAACGTCCTGCCCGAGGAATCGCGGGGTTTCTACATCAATCAACTGTACTCATCCACGGTGACGCCAGGCGAACTGGTGATCGCCTACCATCGCGGACTCGGTGACGAAGCGGCCAACACGGAGTTCCATTGCAGCAAGCTGGGTGTGCCGTTCATCGGCGTTGGTGCCCAGGTGACGGACGAAATGATTGACGAGTGCTTGAAAGGGCACACGATCAACGATCCTCGGCCGCAGATCGGCGGCGACCGCCTGATAACGATGGGCGTGGACCAGGGCAAGACTGGCTACATTTCGGTCGTAGATTGGCTCTTTGACCGGCACCCCGGCAGCGACGTGAGTGCTGCGGCCATCGGCAAGCTGCTCTGGTTCGGCAAGTTCGCGGAAGACGACTGGAACTACTTGGGCGAGTTGATGCGGGAGTGGCAAGTCCTGGCCTGTGTGGTGGACGCCGACCCCAACATCAACGACGCCCGCCGCTTTGCGAAGAAGTTTCACGGCTATGTGTGGCTGACGCGATACCGGCGAGGCCAGACGGCCAAAGAGGTTGCGATCAGCGAAGAGGAGACGGGAGCACCGTTCGCCACGGTGGACCGCACAAGCTGGCTGAGTTGCACGCTTGGTCGCTTCAAGTCGAAACCCTCCCGTATCCTGCTGCCGCGCGACATCAGCTTGGAATACCGCGAGCACGTCAAAAACCTGGTGCGGACCTATGAGAAGGACGACACCGGGAACATGGTGGCGACCTACGTGAACACGGGACCGGACCACTTCGCACACAGTCTCGTTTATGCGGACATCGGCCTGACGCTGGCTCCGCTGACGACCGGCGGTGAAGACATCGGAAAAGTAACGTAGCGAGAGAGCAGGCATGGCCGACGCGCAAACGATCAGCTTGGTTGACAGCCGCCATCCCGGCTACTTGTCCGGCATGACAGACTGGCGCAAGTGGCGTTTGTCCTACGACGGCGGCGACGAGTTCCGCGAGGTCTACCTGGAGAAGTTCTCCGCGCGGGAGGACCACCCGGAGTTCAACGCCCGCAAAGCCATGACGCCGATCCCGAAGTTCGCGGGCGCGGCGATCAACGACATCCGCAACGCGATCTATCAGCGGATGCGGGACATCACGCGCAAGGGCGGCAGCAAGGCGTACCAGTATGCTGTCAACGGAATGAACCTCGGCGTGGATCATCGCGGCTCGACTATGAACGCCTTTATCGGCGTGAAGGTCTTGACGGAATTGCTGGTCATGGGCCGGGTGGGCGTCTTCGTCGATGCCCCGGCGGTGCCCAGCGGTGCGACCTTGGCGGATGTGGGCGGCATTTCGCCGTACCTTTACAAGTACGACATCGAAGACATCCTTAGCTGGACCTGCTCGAAGCCTGAAGAGCCGAGTGAGTTCCAAGCGCTGCTCTTGCGTGACACCGTGATGCAGTACGACCAGTCGTACTTCCTTCCGACGGTGCAGGTGCAGCGCTACCGGTATCTGTGGATCAACCCCGAGACCGGCAGGGTCATCTTGCAGTTCTATAACCTGGAAGGCACGCCGACCGACAAAGACGGCCAGCCGGCCGGCCCCGTCGAGTTGGAATTGACCCGCATCCCGTTCGTGATGCTGGACATCGGCAACAGCTTGATTAAGGACGTGTGCCAGCACCAGATCGCGCTGCTGAACCTGGGTTCGAGCGACGTGAGCTACGCCCTCCGCAGCAACTTCCCCTTCTACGTCGAGCAGAAGGACCTGCGGGCGGTCGGTGCCCACTTGAAGCACGCCGCCACGGGGGACGGCACAGCGACGACCGGCGGCCAAGGGGCAGCCGAGACAGACATCAAGGTCGGCGCGACCCACGGCCGGGCCTACGACAAGGGAATGAACCCGCCGACTTTCATCAATCCTTCGTCCGAGCCGCTACGGGCAAGTTTGGAACTACAAGACCGGCTGAAGAGGGACATTCGCGAGTTGGTGAATCTCGCCGTGTCGGCTCTTGCCGTCCGCGCGTCGGCCGAATCGAAGGCAATGGACAACCAGGGCCTTGAGGCCGGGCTGTCCTACATCGGCCTGCTCTTGGAGAGTGGCGAGCGGCAGATTTGCGAGCACTGGGCGTCCTACGAGGAGCGGAACGCTGCGAAGCGTGAGGTCGCCACGATCAAGTATCCCGACCGGTACTCGTTGAAGACCGACGCCGACCGGATCAAGGAAGCGCAGGACCTGACGAAGCTGATGAACAGCGTCCCCGGCCGGAAGGTCAAGAAGGAATTGTCCAAGGGGATCGTGCAAGCACTGCTGGGCGGCAAGGTCAGCGTGAACGATTTGGAAGCGATCAACGAAGAGATTGACAGCGCTCACTACACCAATGCCGACCCGAACACGATCATCCTGGCGGCCCAGGCTGGATTGGTCGGCGAGCAGACGGGTTCCGTGGCCCTGGGGTTCGACGACGACGAATATCTGGCGGCCCGGCAGGATCATTTGGACCGCGTGAAGCGGATCGCGGAGGCCCAGGGCTTGACGGGCAAAGGCAAGCCGGGCAGCGATCCAGCGGCCCGAGGGGTGGCGGACCTTTCGACGAATCCCAACGCGGGTGAAGAGGAAAAGGCCGTCAGCCGCAACACGGATTTGCAGGACACCACGGCCCCGCGTGTGCGCGGCAAGGGGCGCTTTGCAGGAGAATAATCCATGCTCGTTGACATTGATCGGGAGTCCCAACCACAGTTTCGTACCGGCAGCGGCTCCGTGGGCCTCGATGTCATCCGCCTCGGTTCGGCGGATGCCCGCCAGACCATCACCGTGACGGCCACGACTGGCACCTTCAAGCTGTCGCTGGATGGCGTCGAGACGGCTGCCATTGCCTTCGATGCCCTGGCAGCGACCGTACAGACGAGATTGGAAGCCCTCCTCGGCGCGGGGAATGTCGCGGTCTCCGGCAATGCTGGCGGCCCATTCACTATGACGGCGAAGGATACCAAACGCTGGCAACGGATCAGCGCGTTGATTGGCATCGACGTGGACCTGGAAGGAGAGGACCACGGAGTCGCTGTGAGCGTCGTCGAACACGGTCATGCGGTCGGTGGTGAGGCGAAGAAGTATGTCGTGATCCGCGCCAATGGGGCCAATGCCAACGTCATTACGGTCGGCCATTCGGTCGCGGACGTGGGCAACGGGTTCATCCTCTCGGCCGGGCAGCAAAGTCCGCCGATCTACGTGGACAACCTGAACAAGGTCTATCTCGTCGGCGGTGCGGCGGACCAGGGCTACTCGTGGATCGCCTGTTAGGGTGTAGCCGATGGCGCTGAACTACGACTACTACGGCAAGGCAGAGGGCGATACGCCGGCCGAGCGGACGGCCGAGGCGATGGAATACTTCGCCCACCGCCTCCACGAGACGGCGTGGACCGATGCCAGCGATAGCGACCGCGAGAAGGCGCTGATTGCCGCCCGAGGGATCATAGACGCCTTGAACTACAAGGGCGTGAAGCACAGCGTTTATACGCTCTGCGGTTCTTCGGATACGAGCGGCCAGTCTGCCGAGGCGCTGCGGGCCGCCGCGGCGAGTCAAGCCTTGGAGTTTCCGCGCGGCGAAGACACGGTGGTTCCCGAGGCCATCCGCATTGCCCAGTACGAAATTGCCTATGCGTTGTTGGACGGCAAGGACCCGGAGTTGGAGTTGGAGAACCTTGCCGTCACGGCGATGGGCTACGGGGCAGTCAAGACCAGCTACGAGCGCGGTCAACTACCCATCGAGCACATTGTAAACCTGGTGCCGAGTTCTGTTGCGTGGCGCTTGCTCAAGCCTTTCTTGCGCGACTCGGACGCCTTGAAGTTGTCACGATTGAGCTAGGCGCGTGCCCTGGCTCCCTTTCCTACCGGCGCGATGCCGGGTCAGGCTCCGCTGAAACCGAATAGGCGGGTCGGCTTGCTATCAGTTCCATTCGGGTTGAGGAATGTTCGCATGTTCCGTTCGCTGTATCTGTCTCGTCCGTGGAATGCGTGTTTCGAGGGTGACGATGATGCTGCCGCGAAGGCTGCCGCCGACAAAGCCGCCGCCGACAAGGCTCCTGCCGAGGCCGCTGCTGCGGCTGCCGGCAAGACGTTCACCCAGGAAGACGTGAACCGCTTTCTCGCGGAGGATCGTCGCAAGTACCAGGCCCAGATCAAGGAGCAGGCCGACAAGTTGGAGAGCGTGCTGAAGAACAGCCAGTTGAGCGAGCAGGACCGCAAAGTGCTGCAAGAGAACCTGGCGACCCTCCAAGGCCAGTTGCGGTCGGCCGAAGCGGCGGCGGCAAAGCAGAAACAGGAATTGGAACAGCAGTTCCAAGCGAAGTTGGTGGACGCGGAGAAGAAATCCCAGATTTGGGAGGCACTGTACCGCGAGTCCACCGTGCAGCGGGCGTTGCAGGACGCCGCCGTGAAGGGTGAAGCGTGGGCACCCAGCCAGATCGTCACGATTCTGAAGCCCATGACGAAGCTGGTCGAAGGCGTCGATCCGATCACGAATCGGCCCAACGGCCAGTACGAAGTGAAGATTGAAATGCTCGATACAAACCCCAAGACCGGTCAGAAGGAGTTGATGGTCTACACCCCCAACGAAGCCGTGGCGCGGATGAAGGAACTGGAGGACCAGTACGGCAACCTCTTCAAGTCGGGCGTCGTATCGGGCATCGGTTCGAGTTCGGCCACCGGCGGCCTCATGCCGGGTAAGGGCGGTCGATTAGATGCGGCGACGTTGAGGAACCTCACGCCGCAGCAGTATCGAGAGATTCGAGAGAAGAACCCTGAATTGCTCGGTCTCGCTCCCAAGCGCCGCTAGCACCTGTCAGGGGATGTGCGTGAAAGGTCGCTCCGGCGGCTGACTGGTCATGGCGACTGGCAGCAGCGCCCAAGAGCAGAATCATCCCATCAGCTTTGGAGAAACAACGATGAATCGTCTCTACCTCAGCCAGCCGTTCGTGGCTTGCTACGAAAACAACCTGGACGCCTACATCCCCGAGTTGTGGGCGCAGGAAGGTCTCGCCATCCTGGAAGAGAACATGGTCATGGCGAACCTGGTTCACCGCGACTTCGAGAACGAGGTCGCCAAGTTCGGCGACGTGGTGAACACCCGGAAGCCGGGCGAGTTCAAGATTCGCCGGAAAACGGACGGCACCACGCTGACCCAGCAGGACGCCACCGCGACCAACGTGCCGGTCGCCCTGGACCAATGGTTCTATTCCAGCTTCGTGATCCGCGACGGCGAAGGCAGCAAGTCCTTCCAGGAGTTGAAGGAAATCTACCTCCAGCCCGCGATGCTGACCATCGCGCGCGGCATCGACCGCTCCCTACTCGGCCGGGTCCACGCCTACTTCGGCGGCACCCACGACCGCATCGGCCGGCTTGGTGCCCTCAGCGCCAGCAACGCCAAGGATTGGAGCCTGGACGCCCGCGAGCGCCTGAACGTCAACAAGGCCCCCGTGGACGGCCGCCGGCTGGTCATGGCCCCGACCGCCGAGACCGCCATGCTCAAGACCGACCTGTTCATCAAGGCTAACGAGCGAGGCGACGGCGGCACGGCGTTGCAGAACGCCACCCTGGGCCGCATCCTCGGCTTCGACACCTTCATGTGCCAGAACGTCAACTGCGTTCTGAGTGGGGACACCGACAGCGATCCGGTGACGGAGCCCTACGCGGCCGGCACACCCGGCGCGACCCAGTTCGCGTCCGTCCTGGCCCCGGAGGCGGGCGAGTTCGTCAACATCGCCGGCAACGACCAGCCGACGTGGTGCGTCACGACCAACGCCGCCTGGTTCACGCTGAACGAGGCCCTGAAGTACGCCACGCTGGACGACGCCGTTGCCACGCGCGTCAAGAAGTGCCGTGCGCAGCATGGCCTGGCGAACCTGCCGGTCGGCTACAGCAAGGCCATCGTGCTCGACCAGTACACCGCTGGCAGCGCTCCGCAAGTCGGCCAGTTGCTCGCCTTCGGCAGCACCGCTGGCACCCGGCACACCTACACGGTGATCGAGTCGGAAGACGCCGGTGCGACTTGCACGGTGTACCTCGATCGGCCGCTGGAGAAGGTCGTGAGCGCCGACGACGCCGCTTACCCCGGCCCGCTCGGTTCGATGAACCTGGCGTTCCATCGGGACGCCCTGGCCCTCGTGACCCGGCCGCTGGCCCTGCCGGATACCCGCATGGGCGTCATGGCCGCCGTGGTCCCGCACAACGGGATCGGGATGCGCGTCTTGATGCAGTACGACATCAACGCGGGCGGGACCGTCGTGAACTGCGACATCCTGGCTGGCGTGGCCGTTCTGCAAAGCGGCCTCTGCGTCCCCGTGCTCGGCTAACCCTGATCTCCGTCGAGCGAGCTGCGGTCGCCCGGCCCGGACAATACCGGGCCGGGCGGCCTTTCTACCATCCACTGCGCCTGCGGGCGGACGGAGATGCCTCATGGAACTGTTCTTTGCCCAAGCCGATACGTTTGCCGATGCGATTGCCTTGCTCAAGCAGTACGGCCCGCTGGTCCTGGTGACTGCCATTCTTCTCTGGCAAAGCTGGGTCCGCGAAGGTCGCATGACCAAACGGATCGTGAAGCTCGAAGACGAGCAACGCAACGTGCTCATGCCACTTGTCGAGCGTTGCGCGGATGTGATCGCCCAGAACACCTTGATGATGGAGCGGCTGGAGAAGGCGCTGGACGAGCGCTTCGAGTGCCCTTGGCGGCCCAAATGCTCGCAACAAACCTGAGCGTGACGCCCATGACGTATCCTGCCAACTTCGGACTGAACCAGCAGATTCGGCGCGTGCTCTACGCGCTGAAGCGTCAATACGGCGGCACGATTGTCGTTTATCAGAACGGTACGGTGACTACGGATACGAAGACCGGCGAAACGACCCGGACGAAGACGGCCACGCGGATTCAGCGGGCCGTCGTCCTGCCCGAAACCATCAGCCGCGAAGTGAAGCAGTCGATCTCGCTGATCTCCGCGAACAAGCAAATGGTCACGGGCGGAGGATACGAGGCGGGCAAGCGGCTGTTCATCGTCGAACGCCGCGACTGTCCCCACCTCGTCCTGAAGGAGAGCGACTGGCTCGTCTACCACGGCCGCAAGTATGCAATCGAGAACTTCGAGGAGTACGAGTTCGATGCGGCCTACATCATCCACGGCAAGGAATTGGTGGGCGAGTCGATCAGCGGCGGGGCGACGGTGGCGGAAGCCGCCGCCTCCCTGACGCTCGGCTCTCAGGCCGAAGGGGAGGTGTAGCCATGCCCGCCAATCCCAACTGGGCACGCTGGGTCTTCGCATCCGTAGCCACCTACTTGAAGCAAGTGGCTCAAAGCCAGCAGCTTCCCGTTCTGATCGAGGGCTTGGACGAGCGGACCACAGAGTTTATGAGCGCCACGGATCGGTGCGAGGTCCGTATCACGGGACCGTTCACGAAGGAACTAAGCCGCGACTACTTTCAAGTCGAGGTCGTGGTCAACGTCCTGTTTGTGAGCCGCTACGAAGAGCAGAAGAACCAGTACGCCATCATCCAGAAGACCGGCGTGTTCCAGGAGGCAATGGACGGCAGTATCGCCGTCTACAAGTACGGAAATGGGCCGGAGGACGACGAGCACGCCCTAATCGACTGTCTCTCGCCGGCCCAAGGCCGACACGATGCCATCCGCGTGATGCACTTCGGCCAGATCAATTCGACCGACCGCTTGAAGCAGAGCATGGTAGACGCTCGCTATCGCATGGAGATTTCCACCAACCCCTAGACAGGAGAAACCGAACATGGCACGCATCGAATTGCGAGACTGCGATGTCATTCTGCAAGACGGCCTCAGCGGGACGGCGAAGATCAACGACGCCACCCCGCCGGTTGCGACCGACACCAGCATGACCATCGACACGATTGTCCTGAACACGGCCGACACCGACTTGGTGCCGATCGGGGCACGTTTCAAGGTCGCGGGTGAGACGGATCAGGTGTTCCACACCGTCACCGCCCGCACGCCGGCCGACAGCAGCCCGACGACGGACATCACGTTCACGCCGGCTCTCGGCGCGGGCACGTATGCCGACGAGGGTGTGGTGACGTTCTACCCCCAGAATCTCGACATCAAGATCGGGGAAGGGAACATCACCTACACCGAGCACAACGAGTACGAGTACCTCAAGGATCGGGGCAACCTGGATACGGTGAAGGAAGGCGACGAAGTGCCGATGGACGTGAAGTTGGAGGCCGTCTTCGAGCACATCACCCAGGGCACAAGCGAGCCGATCAGCCCAATGGACGCCTTGAAGGGAATCGGCGGGGCGGCCGAGTGGGTGAGCGCGTCCAGCGACCTCTGCGAACCATACTGCGTGGACGTAGTGGTCCTGCATACGCCGCCCTGTGGCACGGCCGAATTGGAGCGCGTGACCTTCCCTGACTTCCGCTCGGAAACCCGCGAGATCAACTACAAGGAGTCCACGATCTCGATTACGGGCAAGTGCAAGGCGACCGAACCGCTCGTGGAGCGCGAGGCGGCGGCGTAGTGACGACTCCCCGGCCCCTTGAGGCCGGTTTCTCTGGCCTGCAAGACCAGATATGCGGTGCCGGCAGCGGTGCCGGCACCGCCTCTTACTCTTTCCTTTCAGCGAGGGAACAAAGCAATGAAGATCGCCGGTGTTGACCCTAAATCACTTTCCAACGAAGTGTTGCTGGTCCTGCCGCGCGGCGACAATGAGATCGTCTTCCGCGCCAAGGGCCTGCCCGACATGGCGGAGTTCGAGGCCCTGTGTCCGACTCCCAAGCCGCCGGGCAAGTTCACCAAGGACGGCTGGATTCCCAACCTCAATGATCCTACCTACCAGCAAATCCTCGGCGAGTGGGCCAAGAAACGGCTGGGCTACCTGGTCGTCAAGTCTTTGGCCCCGTCCGAGATTGAGTGGGATTCGGTCAAGGAAAACGATCCTCGCACTTGGCCCAAGTACGAGGACGATCTGAAGAGCGCGGGGCTGACCCAGGTGGAGTGCAATCGTGTGCTCGGGCTGGTCCTGGAGGCGAACGCCCTGGACGACACCAAGATACAACGGGCGCGCGAGGTTTTTCTGCGTGGTCAGGGACCGATGCCCGAAGAGTTCTCTTCGCCCCTTTCCGAACCGCCGAGTTCGCCGTCTGGCGGGCCTGTGAACGGCTAGGAGTCCGGCCACCGGGCGTCAAGCCGTCCTGGGACGAGTGCGGCGTTGAGACCCAGGCCATGATCGTCGCCTTCGACCAAATGCGAAGTCACGACGAAGCGGAGCGGGAAGCTCAACTGGCCGGGGCAAGGACGCCCTTCGCGGCAGCCCGGCCGGCGAAAGGGGAAGGTTCCTGACCATGAAGTTCACGGCCCATCTCTCGATCCCGCGCATCGACGGAGCGGCCTATCGCAACGTCCTGGACGCCCACATGAAGGATGTGATTGCCCAGGGCCTCATGGAGTGGTTGGAAGCGGTCTTGGCGGAGATTCCGGTGTGGAGTGGGGCATCGCGGGCGACATTCCTGAAGCTGGCCCAGCAGATCGGCTACGGGCTGCCCGTCGCGCCGGCGGCGGTTGAGACGGCTCACGGGTTGTTCACCGAACGGATCGACCGGACCTGGATGGGCACCGCGCAGAGCGACGGCAAGCTGACGGCGGACAAGGAGACCGGCGAGTACACGTTTACTTACAGCACGACGCTGCCCTGGCTCATCTGGAACGAGTATCACAACGCCAACGTCGAGCCGGACCCGACGCTCTTCTATCGGTTGATTGAACCTGGTCCCTACAACTTCCAGGTCACGGGTGCCAGGGCCTTCTTGCGGTTTGCGGAGACGGTGGACCTTCCCAAGGTCAAGCCTCACATGCGCGTGGTGCGAGTGAAGTCCTAGCAAGGTGCTCGAATGGCCGACGAAACCATTGTCAATAAACTCGGCTTCAGTGTCGAAGACGCCTTGCGCGAGCTTCAGCGATTGGATTCCGCGCTGCAAACCTCGGGCACCGCTTTCCAGACGTTCGGCGAGCGGATGAACGCCTGGAACAGTGGGGCGGAAGCCGCCGTCAACCGGATGAAAGAGATGGCCTCGGCCGCCACGCGGCTGGCCAATTCGATGGCGAAGACGGCGGGCGGGCCAGCAGCGCCGGCAGCCCCGGCCACCGCGCCCACCTCCAAGCTCTGGCTGCCCTCTGGCGTGGCCGAGGAGGCCCAGAAGGCCAATCAGACGATGCAGAATCTCGGCAACACGGCGACGGAAGCCGGGAACAAGATGCGCGAGGCGGGCGAGAAGGGCACGAAGGCCGGGAAGGATGCCGGCGAGGCGGCGAAGCACGCCCACGAGCATACCAAGGAGTGGACCATTGGTTGGGAAACTCTGACGCGAGTGGTGATGACTCAGGCCATCGTCCGTGCTTTGAGCCAAATCCGTGATCTCTTGCGCGAGTCGGTGGATCAGGCGCTCAAGTTCTCCACGCATATCTCGGAAATCCAGACCATCGCCCCGAGGATCGACCGCAACTTCCAAGGATTGAGCAAGGAAGTCGCCAACCTTTCCAAGCAGTTCAACTTCCCGCTGCCCGACGTGGCCGAGGCGGTGTATCAGACGATCTCCGACCAGTTCACCACGGCGGCCGAGCGCACGGATATTCTGACGGCCGCCGCCAAGCTGGCCAAGGTTGGCGTGATGGATTTGAACGAGGCCGCACAGCTTTTGACGGGTACTCTCAACGCCTACGGCATGGCGTCGGACCAGGCCGAAACTGTGGCGGCCAAGTTCTTCAGGACCGTTGAGTTGGGCCGGATGCGCGGAGCCGAGTTGACCCCGGTGATTGGCCGCATCATCCCAATTGCCAATGAGTTGGGCGTCAACCTGGATGAAGTCAACTCCTCGATGGTCGCCTTGACCATCGGCTCGATGCGCGTCAATGAGGCGGCCACCGGCTTCCGGGCGGCGATGTCGGCCCTTATCAAGCCTTCCGAGCAGATGCAAAAGGAGTTGGCTGCGCTGGGCTACGCCACGCCGCAATTGGCGGTCAAGGCCGAGGGACTGCAAGGCATCTTCCTCAAGCTGGCTGGCAGCACAGACGAGAACGTGGCGGCGATGGCCAAGCTGTTCCTCAACATCCGTGGCTTGAACGCCGAAGCGCGTTTGACCGGCGAGGGGGCGGAAAAGGTCGCCGAGGCCATGAAGGCAATGAGCGACATCAATCTCACCGACAACTTCAACGAGATATTCAAGCAGTTCACCTCCACCGACGCCCAGCAGTACATGGCGGAGTTGAACAGGTTTAAGACGACGTTGGCGACCGAGGTGGGGCCGGAACTGGTCAGGTTCCTCAAGCAACTGCTGGATGCGGCGGGCGGGGCGGACGGCTTGGCGTCGGCGCTCAAGAGCATCGCCACGACCTTGACGAGCCTGGCCGAACTGCTCGCGCCGGTGGGCGGGTTGATGGCGCTATTCTCGCTTCGCGGCAAGCTGGCGGGCATGACCGGCTTCAAGGGCGCGATCCTCAACAACGTCGTCGCGCCGTTGACGATGGCGTCGTGGGCTGCGGATTTCCTGGATTCGCAGATGGCCACGATGCTCGACAACGCCAATGCGAAGTTTCGCAAGGACGTTGCGGAGATCGTGGCTTCCCAGAAGAAGGCGGCCCAGTCGCGGCTGGACGCCGAGATGAAGGTCTATGACGAAGCCGGCCGCCGCTTGGCGCAGTACACGGCCGAGGTGCGCAAGGAGTACAACGCCCAAGTGGACCATGTACGGAAGGCCAATGAGGAGTTGGTCGTTTCGGCGCGGACCACGATGCAGTCGATGATTACGGCCCGCGAAAAGGTCGTGCAGCAATTGCGCGCGGCCGCGCAGGACGCCAATAAGGCGGCCGAAGACTCTATGAAGCGTCAGGCCGATGCCCAGGCCAGGTTGGACGACCTGCTCTTCAAGCGACGGCTCGAAGAGCGGCAGAAGCACGACGACTACTTCAAGAAGCCCGAAGTCACGTCGGATATGTACGGCCGGCGGGCGCTCGAATTGGCGCAGCAGGCTGCGGGCCTTTTGGCCAAGGCCGAGACCCCGGACCAGGAGCGGACGGCCCAGGCGATCTTCCAGCGGGCGGCGGCCTACGCCCAGGAAGCGGAACAGATCGCCAAGGGGACCGAGAACGAGTGGCTGCGGAAACGTGCCGCCGACACGGTGGAAGACATCATCCGCAAGCAGATCGAGGCCGAGAAAGAGCTTCAGGCCAATAGCGCCACCCGCACCTCGGTGGCTGCCCGTGCGGCTGCTCAAGAGCAAGAGCGCGTGAACCGGATGAAGGTCTTGATGAAGGGAATCCTCGAAGACCTTGATCTGTTCGACAAGAAAGGTCCGGTGGACCCCAAGAAGACGGCCGAGATGTCGGCCGACTTGAAGAGCAAGATGGCCGCCTTCAAGAAGGAATGGATGGACGGCACGGCCGATCTCAGCCTGGACGAGATGCTGAAGTTCGACGACCTGGGGCGGCGGGTCAAGACGGCCTTGGAGGGCGGCGTCTCGGAGGCGGAGGTCCAGAAGCTCTTTGCCGCTCCGACAACGATTGACCAGTTTCGTGCCCAGATCGAGGCGGGACTGAACAAGAAGGCGATGGAGGTCTCGGTCCTGTTGCCGGTGGCCTCGCCTGATCTCGCCAAGAAGCTGTTGGCGGAGATGCCCTTGCCCGACCGGGACAAGTACCTTCAGCAACAGAACAACGCCTACGAAAAGCAACTGGAACTGGTCAAGAAGCTCGCCAGCGAACAGCAGAGTTTGACGGCCGCCACGACCAATCAGAAAGCGGCCGTGGGATCGCTCGGGGCGAACCTGCAAATCTACGAGCAGGGCATGGAGCGTTGGGGCACCTTCTTGAGTCAAGCTGCGGCCAAGGCGAAAGGCGCGATCCTCGGCGGCGGGGACATTCAGAAGGAAACCAAGGCCCTCGCCGACATGATGCAGCGTTTCCAGCAGTTGTCCAAGGCCGGCGGCAAGGATTTCGGGCTGAAGGAGTATGAGGAATTGCAGAAGAAGGCCACGGCGCTTATGGCCAGCCCCACCATCACGGATTGGGACCGCAGTTTCCTCACCAACCAGATGGCCAACTTGAAGGTCTTGGCCGAGCAGACCGAAGCGCTCAAGAAGTTGCAGACGCCGCAAGGCCAGCCCCGCGACGTGGAAACGGAGTTGCTCAAGGCCCGGCAGGAGGCCGAACGCCTCAAGGAACTGATCGACAAGCTGCGGCCCCAGGCGGCGACGGAAATGGGCGAAGGCGCGAAGGCGGCCCAAACGTCGCTGAGCGCGATCCCGAGCATGGCGGGCCTGGCCGGCGACATCCAAGCGGCGGCCACGGCTATGTGGGACTTGGCCGCCGCCTCGTGGAGTGTGCAGGCCCCGCCGTCCGCCATGACGGCGGCCAAGGGCCGGATCGCGTGGAACTTCTTGTCCCTCGGCGGCCCAGTGCAGGGCACGGATGTTATCCCGGCGATGCTCTCGCCGGGCGAGGTGGTCATCAACGCCGCCTCGGCGCGGCGATTCGCCGCACAACTGACCGCCATCAATGCCGGCGTGCAGCCGGTCTATCGCAGCGAAGGCGGCAGCGTCACCAACATCGGTGACATCAACGTGAACGTAACCGGCGGCGGAACTAGCCGCCAAACGGCTAGGGAAATCGCCGCCGAGATTCGACGCGAATTGCGGCGCGGCACGGCGACCCTGTAACCCCTTTTCATCGAGAGGAACACCTATGAGCGTCAGTCGAATGAGTGTTGGGCAGAACGCGGGTTGCAGCATGGTCCGCGCCCGCAAGTGCGACGATCAGCTTCAACCCCGCGGCCGGTTCGTGGTCGAGCACTTCCGCAAGGGAGAGAAGATCGGCCACTACGAGTTCCCCAACGGGATCGCCAACCAGGGCAAGAACAAGCTCCTAGACGTGATGTTTCACGGCGTCTCGGCCATCACGACCTGGTGGCTGGGGCTGATCGACAACAGCGGCTACAGCGCGCTGGCCGCTGGGGACACCTACGCCAACATCAACCAGGCGGGCAACGGCTGGGACGAGTTCACCGACTACACGGACCCGGCCAACGCCGGCAGCGCCAGCACCCGGCCCGAGTGGACGGAGGGTGCAGCGTCGGGCCAGGCGATTACCAACGGCAGCCCGGTGGTCTTCGACATCACCGGCAGCGGCACGGTCAAGGGCCTGTTCCTCGTCGGCGGTGCTGCCAACGCCCAGAACAAGGGCGACTACCAAGCGGCCGGGGCCGTGCTGTGGGCCACGGCGCTGTTTGGCACCGGCGACGTGCCGGTCAACGCCGAGGACCAGTTGAAGGTGACGTACACCGTCAGCGCGTAAGAGGAGACTCCCTCGCCACGGGTCGGGTGGGGTCGCTTATGACCCCGCTCGGCCCTTCTTTCTCCCTTTTGAGGAATCACGATGGCCTACGAACGATTTGCCAACGGCGGCCTCTCCTCGCTGGACACCGCCATCGACAACGACGATCTCGCCTTGACCGTGAAGTCGGCTGTCGGATTCCCCACCGGCGGCAACTTTCGCATCATCATCGACAACGAGATCATCCTGGTCACGGACGTACAGGGCAAGACCTTCACGATTACGCGGGCACAAGAGGGGACCAGCGCCGCCAGCCACGATGCGGATGCGGCGGTCTTCCATATTCTCACGGCCGGTGCCTTGGCTCAGCGGGACAGCGACCAGTTTGCCGTGGGCGCAGTTGCCGACCGCGATCCTGCCGGGCAAGCGGGCCGGCTCTATCTGCCTACCGAAGGGTACATCGCCCGCGACAACGGCCTCGAATGGGAGCGGCTGCCCTTCTGGCGATTCACGCCGCCGGCCAGCGGCGACTTCACCTGGGTCAACCAAGGCTCGGCGACCGCTGCGGACGTGAAGGGCATGATGGTCTTGACCACGCCGAGCGTGGCATCGGGCGAGAATCTGCGGTGTCTCGTCAAGTCCGCGCCGGCGACTCCCTACACGATTACCGTTGCCTTGATGGCCCACAGTCCCATCTACACCACCTCATCGGTGATGCCGCAGTATGGCATTTGTCTGCGCGATAGTGCTTCGGGCAAGCTGCTTGTCTACGGCTTCGGCTACAACAACTACCCCTTCCGCTTTCAGTACGCGCAGATGACGAACGCCACGACGGTTTCCGGCGGCGTCGTGGACACGACGGTGCCCCGGCACTGGCCGCTTTGGTTGCGGGTTGCGGACGACGGCACCTACCGCCGGGTCTACGTCTCCGGGGATGGCGTTCGATTTCAGCCTGCGGTGTCGGCCGAGTCGCGGACAGCATTTCTCACGGCCGATCAAGTCGGCGTGTTCGCCAACAGTTGGAAGAACGACAAGATAACGCGCGTCATTTCTTTTCTGCACTGGAGGGAGTCCTAATGGCTGAGCAATTCAAGAACCTCGCCAGCACTACGCTCGCCGAAGACCTGGATGATTCGGAAACTGAGGTCGATGTCGCTAGCGCGATGGGCTTCACCGGCGGCGATTTCCGCATCCTCGTGGATAGCGAGATTATGAAGGTCACAGGCGTCAGCGGGACGACCTTAACGGTCTCACGCGGGGCGGAAGGAACGAGTCCGAGCGCCCACACCAATGGCGCTACCGTCCGTCACGTCTTGACGGTCGGCGCGCTCGACGCCCACGACCAGAACGATCTGGTGGTCCGAGACGCCTATGCCAGCAAACCGGCGGCCGGTGTGCCGGGGCGCATCTTCCTGCCGACCGATGGTATCTTCATCGAGCGCGACAATGGCTCGGCGTGGGAAAAGTTCGGCCCGCTTTGGCCCATGACCCCTCCCCAAGCCTCGGAGTTCCCGACGTGGGTGAACCAAGGCTCGGCGACTGTTGCGGACAACAAAGGGGCACTCTGGTTCGAGTCGCCGACCCTCTCCAGCACCAACCTCCGGCTGCGGGTGAAAGCGTATCCCAGCCCGCCGTTCACGGTGGAAATGGCGATTCTACATCTCGTTCCCCCTAATGCCGGCAGCTACGCGGGTGCGGGGCTTATTATCCGCGATGATGTGTCGGGCAAGGTGCAACACTACGGGTTTTACGATGGTGCTCCGGGCTTGATTGGGGGCTACAGCCGTCCCACCGTCACGGGTAGTTCCACCGCCATCACGGGTTGGCCTGGATCGGGACAACTTTACCAGACCGAATCAGGGCTGCTCTGGATCAAGTACGAAGACGACAACACGAACCGCAAGATTTCGATTTCCACGGACGGCTATTCGTGGGTGCAGATGGTCAGCCTCGCCCGAACCGACTACCTGACTCCGACGCAGATCGGGATTTGGCTTGCAGCCCAGCAAACCACTCCTGACTGCAACCAGGGGGCAACCTTTCTCCACTGGAAGCAATACTAATGGAAACCTTCGCCAATCAAGCCGTTACCACGCTGTCGGCCGCAATCACCAGCGTGACCGCCACGAGTTGCACGGTCGTCGATGCCACGGCGTTTCCGGCTTCCGGGAACTTCCGCATCAAGATCGACAGTGAAATCCTCATTGTCACCGGCGTGGCGGGCAACACCTTCACGATCACGCGCGGGGCCGAGGGCACGACGGCGGCCACGCACGCCAATGGCGCGAATGTGATCCACCTCTTGACCAAGGGCGGCTTGGAGGCGCGGGTCGCCAACCGCTTCATCACTGATCTTTACGCCAATAAGCCCGCTGCCGGGGTGAAGGGACGCTTGTTCCTGCCCACGGACGGACTGTTCCTCGAATACGACGACGGGGCGGCCTGGCACAAATACGGGCCGTATCGCCGGTTCAAAGCGCCGCCCGAGACCGGCTGGTCGTGGGTCAACCAGGGTAATGCCACGGCGACGTACAGTGACGGTCGGATCGTCCTGGAAGACCCCGATCTCGACAGCACCGATCCCCAGCTTCGCATCTACGTCCGGCCCGCGCCGCAATGGCCGGCAACCTTGACGCTGGCGTATCTGGCAAACGGGATCGGTGGCGGCAGTTCGCCATATCCTCAGATGGGCTTCTGCACGCGCCAGCACAGTCCCGGCATCAGCTATGACGGCTACCTCGCTGCATACGGCATCATGCTGGGAGGTACGCAGTGGCAGTCGTATGGAGCTTCGCACATCTCTCCGACGAACAGCGGTTCGTCATTTAGCTGGGACGACTACTTCATGCCCCAGCGGCTCATTTGGGGCCGCTTGGAGGTTTACGGCGACCGAAAGCGCTTCTATATGTCGGTGGACGGCGTGAACTTCATCAAGGTCAAGGACGATTCGATAAGCTCTTACGGGATTAACCAGGTCGGCATCTTCATCGACCCCAAGAACAACGCTCAACCCGTCTCGTTGTCTCTGGTCCACTGGGAAGAGGGCTAAGCGATGGCCCAGACCGGCAAGCTAGGCACCGCCGATTCCCAACTGGCGAACGTGCAACTGGCGTTTGCCGCTGCCGAGCCATTGCCACCCTCGGTCACGACGGAGAGCGGTCGGCTCGGCGGGCAGTTGGGAGACATGGTTCTCGCCCTCGGCGGGGTGATTGGCGCGAGCGTCATTCACCTTGCGGCCGAGAGCGTGCTTGCCGCTGCGCAGACGGCGGGTGGCGAGGGCGTGTTCGCGCCTCATGCGTCTCCGCTTTGGGCCTTGGGTGGTCAAGACTCTCAACTGGGCGACACCGAACTGGCCTTCTCCGGTGCGGACGCCGCGCCGCCGACGATTACCACCCAGAGCGGCCGGCTTGGCGGGCAACTGGGCGGTCTGGTTCCTGGCCTCGGCGGGTCGATCGGCGCGGGCGTCATTCACCTGTCGGCCGAGAGCGTGCTGGCGATCGCGCAGACGGCGGACTCTGCCGCCACGTTCGCGCCCCACCCCTCGCCTCTTTGGGCCTTGGGCGGTCAAGACTTCCAACTGGGCGATACCGAACTGGCTTTTGCCGGTGCCGACGAGGCGCGGCCGGAGACGGGCGACCGTACTGGGCAGCTTGGCACCTTCAATTCGCTTCTGGGCAACATGCGGCCCGCCCTGGGCGAAGAAGAGGGCGGCGGCGGGGCCAACATCGTCTATGCCGATGCCGAGAGCGACTTGGCGGTGTCGGCCGAGGCGGCTACGAACGTCGTGCGGACGTGTGCCGCCTCCAGCGCACTGGTCCTATCGGACGCCGCTGGACGCAACAATCTCCTGAGCGGGGCCGCCGAATCGACGGTCAGCCTGGACACGGCGGCAGCCTTTACGGTGGCGCGAGCGGCGGCGGCCGAGAGCACGCTGGCCCTGGCAGATGTGGCCGGGCGCAACAATCTGCTCAGCGGTGCGGCCGAATCTCCGATCAGCCTGGATGTAGCGGCTGGATTCACGGCCGCATGGGCGGTGGCGGGCGAAAGCACGCTTGTCCTGACGGATGCGGCGGCCAATATCGGCGGTCAGCTTATTGAGGCGGCGGCAGAGTCTACGCTGGTCCTGGACGTGACGGCCGACTTCACGGTCGCGCGGGCGGCGGCGGCCGAGAGCGCACTGGCCTTGGCCGATGCAGCCGGCCGCAACAATCTGCTCAGCGTCGGCGCTGAGTCCGCGATCAGCCTGGATACGGCGGCGGAGTTCGCGGTGGCACGGGCGGCAGCAGCGGAAAGCGCGTTGGCCTTGGCTGATGCGGCGGGCCGTAACAACTTGCTTAGCGCCAGCGCCGAGTCGGCACTCAGTTTGACTGTCGAAGCGGCCCGCGTCTTGCCGGCTGTTATCGACGTGGCAGCCGAGTCCGCGATCAGCCTGACCGGGGCGGCCGGGCGCAACAACATCGTGGCGGCGGATGCCACGAGTGTCCTGGACCTGACCAGTGCGGCGACGTGTGTTCATGTTGTCCCCACGCCGGTCAGTGCCGAATCAGCACTCAGCCTGGACACGGCGGCGGCCAACACGGTGGTGCGAACGGGATGGGCCTGGGACGACCTTTGGGAGTTGTGGCACGAGGCGTCCGTCGTTGTCGTGCGGAAACTGGCCGCAGAAAGCCCCCTCACGCTGGCCCAGTCGGAAGTGACCGCGCGGCCGTGGTACTTGTCGGTCGAAACCCCCGTTCAGACCGTCACGGAGGAGTACGATCCGCAAGTTGACGATATGGTCACGCGGATCGAGGGCTTGCAGGACGCCGCCAGCGTGGCCCGTCCGCTGCCAATGGCGGTCCACCAGCCGATCCCGCTCGCGCAGACGGCCTCGGTCATCAAGGTCAAGCCCACGGCCATCAACGTGTCGGCCGGAAGCGTCCTGGAACTGCTGGGCGAAGTCCGGCCGAACCAGACCGGCGAGGTGGGACACTGGCTGGCGTTCACGCAGACGGCCACGGTCGATAAGTGCAAGCCGGCCAGGTCCGCCTTGGAGTTGGCGGCCGAGGCAGCGGCCGTTTGGACCGGCCCGCGCGACGCGGATTCCTCGCTCAACCTGCGCCAGTCGGCGACGTACTATCTGGTCTCGGCCGGCGTCCTTCAGCGGTATCATCCGTTTGTTGGAACGGGGGAACTGGGGGCGTTGGCAGCCCCGTCATCGACCCTCGAAGGTCCGCGCGCCGGCGTCACGGCCCCTTTCCAGTTGGTCTACCCGGCGAGCGGCCCCATCACCGATTCGGTGACACTGCGAGCACCGAACTTCGGCAACAAGGATCGACTTGGTTTCAACCGCGTGCTGCGCGAGACGCGGGGCGGCACGCTGATCGTCTTTGCCGACCCGATGTGGCCCAAGATTCAGACCCTCGTATTGAACTTCTCCGGCTTGCGGAGCAACCAGGCCCAGCAACTACTGACGTTCCTGGATGCCCACCTTGGCGAGGAAGTGGGCGTCTACGACTGGGAGCATCGCTATTGGACCGGCGTGATTACCACGCCGACCGATCCGGTCGTCCAGGACGGCAAAGACCGCTTCTCGGCCAGCTTCGAGTTCGAGGGCGAGGTGGTGCCGGCATAATCTCTGGCGAGGAGAGGCCCATGTTCACACTGCAAGCCCCACATCCGCTCTTGCGGACCACGACGCTTCTGCCCAACCCGCTGTTCAGCGACCAAGAGGGCTTGACGGCGACCGTGACTCGTAAGCTGGCGATGGACGGCACGCGCTACACCTACGTCAAGCGCAAGGGCGACCGCCGGAGGCTGAAGTGGACCTTCCGGCTGATGCGTAACAAGGGCCTCGAATTGCGGGCCTTTCTCTTCGCCTACTTTGCCTCGCCGGTGAGGATCATCGACCACAACGGGCGGGTGTGGATCGGCAACTTCACCAACAACCCGTTCGAGTTTGACACTGCCCAGAAGGCCGGGCCGGCGATCAGCCCGATGCCGCGCGGCGAGGCCCAGATGATCGAACTAGAATTCGAGGGAGTCCAGCAGTGAGAAGCATCTCCGCAGCCGGACTGGCGAAACTGGCGACCCGCTACGGCACCGAACCCATTACCATTATCGAGGTGGATTGGGTGGAGGGGAGCACCGCGCGCTATGCCGACCGCACCGTGGGCTCGATCCCCGGTCGCATCGTGGAGGTCGGCGACCTGGATAACGTCGTGGGCGTGAGCAACAACAGCGGCTCCCAGCAGCTTGCCGTCACGCTGGACGACACGGATGGCTCGATCAAGGCCATCTTCGACACGCACGACGTTCACAAGCGAACCTGCCGGGTCTACCAGTATTTTACCGGCCTCGATCTGTCCGATAAGTTCCTCTTGTTCAGCGGCAAGGTCAGTTCGCCCATCACTTGGAGCGAGCGAGACCGGACGGTGAAGTTCACGATCCTCTCGCAACTGGAAGACAAGGAGATCGGCTTTTCGGCAGAGGAGGGGCAGTTCCCTTACCTGCCGGCGGATATGGTGGGCAAGGCGTGGCCGATGATCTTCGGCAAGGTGGTCAACTGCCCGACGCTTCAAATCAACAAGGCGGTCACGGGCACGACGCTCACCAGCGTTGGCATCCTCAGCGGCATGGACCTGTGGGCCTCCATGCCGGACGGTGCCGACGATTCGCAATTCACCATGAGCCTGATGCTGATGGTGATTGAGCGGAATCATTATGCCGAAGTGAAGGAGTGCTGGGCACCGGCCTTCCATCCGCCGGTGGATGCCCAGAAGGCGGCCGAACTTCAGCAACGCATCGACTCGCTCAACGAGCAGATCAATGACGCCGTGGCCCGGCGCAGCAAGCAGCGGACGTGCGCTCAGGCCCGCCGGCAGCAGCAGATCGACGAGGCCAACGTCAAGGGGCTGGGCGAGAATCCCATCCACATCCTGGGCGGAGAGGATTTTCCCCAGGGGCGGACCTTGACCATCAACATCAACGGCGGTCTGTTCACGGGGCACTTCGAGGGCGACTTGTTTCACGTCCAGAGCCGCCAGCACCCGGCGGACGCCGCTACGGCTGCGGACGCCTATGCCGAGAAGACCGAGGAGCCGGCTGTCTGCCTGGAGCCAACGCAGACCCGCTACTATCGGTACGAGGACGAAATTCCTCCGGGCTGCGGCGCTCGGCCGTCCTGGGTGAACAAGATCATTCACTACGGGTGGGTGACGACGAACAGCCAGGCCACTACGCACCAGATGGACACCGAGCCGGTGGCCCAGCACTTCTGGGTCGATCCGGGCGCGTCGGTGAAGATCGCCAGCGACGAGCCGATTACCTACATCGTCTCCATCGTGCCCGGTACGGTCTTGGCGGTGAAAGCCTACAAGCAACTCACCGGCGAGCGGCGGCTGGTGGACGTGCCGACCGACCTGTACACGGTCACGACGCAGACCTATGGGTCCGTGACGGCCGTACAGATCGTTGTCAACAAGCCGCTCTCTTCCATCACGGACCAGGGCTGGAGCGATGATCTCTACGTGACTTTCCAGTCAAGCGTCGGCCCGGACACCGTGAACATCCTCAAGTACCTGATCGCCAACTACACCGATCTGACCTGGGATGCCACGTCGTTCAATCACGTCCAGGAGAAGCTCCAGCCGTTTCCGGCCAACTTCCCGATCCTGGACCGGAAGAACACCATCGACGTATTGCAGGAGATCGCCTTCCAGGCCCGTTGTGCCATTTGGCTCAGCAACGGGGTCTTCTACTTGAAGTACCTGCCCGAGGAGCCGACGCCGGCCGGCACGATTACCGTCAGCGACATCGACGCCGAGCGAGGCATTGAGGTGGAGTTGACCGGGACGGAAGACATCGTGACCAAGATGAAGGTCAAGTGGCGGCTGAGTTGGGCCGACATTTCGGACCAGCCAAAGGACAAGGCCGAGAAGACGATCCTGCTGCGGCACAACGTCGCCAAGTATGGCACCCAGGAGCAGGAATACGACTGGTACATCTACAATCAGCCCGACATCGCCTACAAGTGCGCGACCTTCTGGCTGATCCGCAAGTCGAACACCTGGAAGCGGATCAAGTTCAAGACCTTCTTGAACAAGCTGAACCTGGAGACGTTCGACGCCGTGATGCTGGATTTCGACCAGCCTTACGTGGCCAACGGGCCGGTGCTGGCAGTCGTCGAAAAGGCCAACTACAATTCGGCCGAAAACTGCGTAGACTTCGAGTGCCTGGTGCCCGTGGCAGCAGGCACGATGGAGCAATACCACTTCTTCTGGCCGGCGGCGCTGCCACAGACGGACATCTGGCCACCTGCCGATGAGATCGCGGCCGGCTGCGCCGGTGGCGACGGGATCGGCACCGGGGCCACGGGCAACTTGCCGGTGGGCGACACCACGACGATCCCGGACGGCAGCGTGGTCTTCGTCGGCGGCCCGAACGTCGTCTTCCGCGCGCACAGCGATTGGGGCGACAGCACACCGACCGACGTGGGCTTCACAGCCCAACCCGTCGTGGACACGGCGACCTACATCAACCTCTCTCCCGGCTCGCGCCCGCGACTGAACCTGCGGACGTATCCCCGGCGGAGCCTGCCGGCCATCACGCCGGCCGCTTCGACGGCGAGCGCGATCACGGTCGATATTCACCAAACCAAGATTCTCGACACGTCAGGCAGCGAAACCAAGGTCGCCTATCTCTCTTCAATCCTTCATGGCATCAACGAGGATGGCAGCTTGACCATTGATCGGGGCGCGCTGGTGGCTGATGGAGAACACGAGGAGGGGCAGCCGCTCTCCGACGTACTCAAGAACGGCGAGGATTACCTAGCGATCCGCACGGACGTTTCTATTTGGGATCAGGAGTACGGGGAGCACGAGTTTGACTTCGCCTATGACTTTATGACCGAGAAGTTCGGCGCAGGCACGGCGTTCCTGCAAAGCGAGGAGTGAGTCATGGCTGCCCTGTATCCCCTGACGCTCGACGCCTGGAACAGCCTGCTTGGGCGGATCAACAACCTTGCCTCATGGCCGCCCGAAGGCTGCGATCCCATTGCGCAACTGCCGCTTGTGACCGCCCCGCACAAGTGGACGGTGCAGGACATCACGGCGGCCCAGAACAAGCTGATCGCGATTTGTTCCGAGAATACTTTCACGACACCTTCGCCGAGCGATAAGTGGCGGAAGCTCTACATCGACGAGCTTGACGAGGCCATCGACAACGGCTGGTGCAACTGCGAGCCGCCGATACCGTGCTGCATACCTTATGGAAACGGGACTGTCTGGATCGAAGGCCCCGGCGGCGGCTATTACGTGACCATACCCTACTGGCAAGTCATCGAACAATACCTTTACGGGAACATAAGCTACGGGGCGGCTGAGGCGGCTCTGCCCGAGGAAGTCATGGCGCATCTGGTGCAGTGCTATCCAGGCAGCAGTGCCTTCCTTTCCCACAGCTACCATCACCTTCATGGGGTGGGCCTAGTCTTTCAGGACGTTTGGCTCGAAGGCGGCAACCGGGGAGGAGAGTATTGGGAGGACGGAGGGACTGACCCAGAGGAGGTTACTTACTTGGGGCGCGTGCCGGCCATTGCTTCAAGCTATCACAGCAGCTACGTGCAGGGAGCGACTAATTACTACGGCCCGATTGGTATGGGCTACCATTACGATTACATCGAACAGCGCTGGTATGAAACATTCTTGATCGGCGGCTTCGACAGGGATTGGTACTGGTATTACTTCTCTTACTGGAATCTGTTCATGTGCTCGGCGTGAACCTTCCTCACGGCAAGTAGACAAGGGCAAGTGCGGCAAGTGCGGTTGGGCAACGTGCCCAGGTGGATACTCACCTGGGCATGTTGCATTTCTGGGAGAAGCATCCTATGGAAAGCGCGTTTGCTTGGCTGAACCAGTTGTTCCAGGCCATCTATCCGTTCTTCGCGCGCATCCTGATGTGCGTGCTACGCACGGTGGCGTGCGGTGGGTGGAGCGTCTTTTCCACCGTAAACGGCGCGGCCTCCAAATGGCGATGTTTCACATCCTTCCCCCAGCATCGCCACGACGGCTAACCCATCGGCTACATACGAGAACCCATGCGATTTCAGGACAGGCGGGCAGCGCACTTGTGGCACTGCTCCAAAGTGACTTCGTGGCTGAAGTGCTCGGTCTTGGGGCTGCCACAGATGCCGGTGATATGCAGCGCGCCGTCCAGGACTTGGACGCGGAGCATCCGCAGCGTGCAAGGCGGCCAGGTGGGATAGAGGCGCGAGCCCTCTTGCCGGAAGCCGGCGAGTGCCGGAGGAAGTCCGGGGAATTCCAGAGAGCCGTCCGGGTGGACCGTGGGCCATCCGTGGGTCATTTCCACGTCGGGAATCGCGTGTGCCAGGAGGCGATAGAAGCTCGCGGGCGGACCGCCGGAATAGACGAGGTAGTTACAGCTTCCCGAGGGCGTCGGGCGGCGGGGTTGGTCGTCAGGGCAATCACACGGCATGGGTGTCACCACAATTCACGGGGGCAGTGCTCCGTAGCCATCTTGATCTTGTTGAGAACGGCCACGCCGTTTTCGGCTACCCGACAACCGCAGCCTCGGCAGATTTGCCGTTCAGGGTCAAACCACTTGCACGACTTACAATGCTGATAGAATATCCGCTCAACTTCTTTGTCGGATCGCTCGGGCTGACCAGCGGCCGTCCATCGGGCCAGGGCCTCGGTATAGGAGATTGCCCGACGCACCAGCCCCGGAGTTTTGGGCGCATCTGAGGAGTCAGACGGCGGCGGCGGGGATGGCGGCGGTGGCGGGGACGATTCAGGGGTTGCTATCTCGGTCGGCTTCAGTTCAAGCCCGAGGCAATGGCGACAGTCGATGGGTCGAACTGGCCGCAGAAAGTAACCCCTAGAGGGATCGTTGCACTTAGGGTGCATGTCTGCGCCAGTGAGGCGCTTCGGGCATAGCGCATATTCGCGCTGTTCGACCGTTGACATGGGGTCCCCTCAGAACATCCGCAGCATGGCGTGGTAGACTTCCGCCTCGGCAATGCAGTCTGCCAAAGCGTCGTGGGGGTTCGTGTTGACGATGCCCAGCTTGGCGCACATCGCACCCAGACTCACACGCGGGAACGGCTGCGGTTCGCCCTGGAAGGCGGCCTTGTCGTTCAGGGCCACGGCGTAGAGCATCCCGTCGCGGGCATGACTGTGGAAAATCACGTCGGTTTGTTCCACGCCCAACCATGCCTTCAAGAAGCTGGACTCGAAGGCCCAGTTGTGAGCCAGCGGGATCAGGCACTTTCGGAAGGGCAGTTTCAGGGCCTCGTACCACTCGAAGAGCCAATCGGCCACGCGGTCGGCCTCCGGGGCGTGGAGCAGCAGGTGCTCCATCGGAATCTTGTGCTTCTGCTTGGCAGCCTCGCTCTCCCGCTCGGGGTGCTGTGGCTTGACGTGTGTGTAGAATGGGCGCACGCCCTCCAAGACCTTGAAGTCGCTGTCCAGCGGCACGACGGCGATCTGGATAATCTCGTGCCAGCCGGGCCGGGTGCCGGTAGTCTCCAAGTCAACGGCCGCCATGAGGCAGCCGTTGAGGTGGACCAGGCCGGGATAGATAATCGAATCAGCCACGGCGGCTTTTCCTCCCCGGCTTCATCAGCTTCCGGCCTAGCTTCCGGGCAGTCTTCTTCCGGTCCATCGCTTTGGCGGATTTCGCCTGCGACTTCCGCACGGCCCGGAGAGCGGCCTTGACGACCGGCTCGTAGTTCGGCATGTCGTTGAGGTCGGCCGGCAACAGGCCGCGCTCGATCATTTCCTCGTAATGGATCAGCGCCATCGCGTTGAACATGATCGCGGCCAGGTGATCCTCGTCCCGCTTGCCCTGCTGGTACTTCATCAGGTGCCGCTTGAGCGAGGCCACGCAGCGGGAGAACGGCATCCCTTTCTCCCAGTTGCGCTCGGCGTACTTCTTGGCTCCCATCAGCAGCCAGTGGCCTTGACGCTCTTCCGCGAACGGGGAGATCAGGTCAGGGCGGGGCTTGTCGTCCGCCGTGTCGCGGATCGCCATGCCGTCGCCGAAGGATTGTCGTGTGCCGCTGTCTGTCATGCCGTACTTAGCCATTCGTCTCTTCTCCAAGGTTCACAGGTGCAACTTCAAGGATGTCGCCACCGTAGTCGTCGGCGAAGGCCGCTTCGTCCTCGGGCCATTCATCGACTTCGACTTCGGCGACTAGCTCGGCTCGTAACACGGAGCGCGAGAGGAAACCGGTGGAGCGATACACACGAAGCGTCATTGCTTGACTCCTTTGACCGGTTTAAGAGTCAGATCGGAAACGTAGGTCTTGTGGTAGTTGCCCTTGAAGCGTTGGTGCCGCACGGGCAACTCCTTGCTCACGCGAATCTTTGTCCAGAAGCCCCGTTCATCGGAGTGGTCTTCCGATTTGCTGAGCCAGGTTTGGAAGGCGCTGAAGAACTCAGAGAACAGCGTGTGCTTGTCCGGCGTGTGGTCACACCGCTCATTGATGAATTGCTCCAGGGGAGTCTGGTTGTCTTCCTGGGCCGATAGCTTGCTCCCCGTGGTCACGACCGGCAGCCGTAATCGCCCAATGATGGGCGGCAGGTCCATGTGCATGATTGTGTGGAGGAAATGCGGGGCCTCCTGGTCCAGGAAAACCTCCATCTTCGGTTTGGCGATCTTCTGTTCTTCCAACAGGTCGTTGACGCGAATCATCGTGATGCGCGTATCGCCGGGGAAGATGGGACAGTTCCGTGGGTTGTTGGCCGTCTGGACCCAGTGCGTGGCGTTCGGCTGCTCGAAGCTGTCGTGCCGCATCTTGCGAATGAGAATGGTGCGGCCGGTGCTGTACTCCTTCAACTTCGCGTGGGCACCAGGGGATTTTGTGATGTCTACCTCTTCGACCGCACAGATGATCGCGCCGGACAGCTCGCCATTAAACTCGCTGGTGAGCGCCCGTTTCGCTTGGACCACGCCTTTCGTCACGAGGCGGCTGAGTGATTCATAGAAGATGCTCTTTCCACTGTCTTCGGGTCCAAAGAAGAAGAGGTAAGGCGTTGGCTGAAAAGGATCGCGGAAGGCGCAGGCGACCCAGGCTCGCAGGTAATCGGCCCCGGTGCGGATATTCGCGTCGATGGCCCACGGCAACTCACGAAGCAACGACGTGAGTTCGTGGCCGATGTGGTCGAAGATCATATCCCAGTGAGGGTGAAAGGGAACCTCGTCGTCGGCTAGTTCGGCAGGCTTGAACTTGAATTGGGCAGCATCGAGATTCCATTGCCGACCGCCGGGATACTCATCGCGGAAGGGTAGGTTCACCAACCGCCAGCCTCGGGCGACAGCCGCGCCCATGATCTCCTCGGCCTCCGTCTTGGGGTGTCCGAGGCTTTGCAGCACGATCTTGACATTGGAGAATGGCTGCCGCACCCATTCCCTTTCCTTCCTTATCACCCAGCCGGCGTGCTCCACGGCGGCGGTTTCCACAGCGCGGACGATGTTGTCAAACTCGGTGAAGTCGAGATGGTCGTCTTCTTTGGCGTCCGTCTGGACCTTGAAAATCTTGACGGCCTTTCCCTTCTTTTCGTCCCAACCTTCCAGCTTTGGCTCGTCCGCCTTCCGCTCGATCTCGACGATGAGCCGGCCATCCTTGTGCGCCTTGAGCGTGATCTTACGGCCTTCGGCAATATCGCCCGGCAGTTCGAGGCTTTCGCCGATCGCGGCGGCGGCTTGGACGGCTTTCTTCGGGTCGGTAAAGACGTAACCGCCCTGCTCCCGTTCGACGCCGCCAAACAACGTGGAAGCGGTCGCTAGGTCCGGGTAGCGATTGAAGTAGCACGTCGTCCACCCCTGGCCGTCTTGGGTCCAGGTGTCTGCCTCGGTGATGCCAGGGGAGAAGCGGTAGACCCGCCAAGCGCCGTTCGGCAACGGGAAGAGAAAACAGTTCGGCGTCCCTTTGTCCCGGCCCTCGGAGATCGTCTTGAAGACGCCGACCAGTTTCAGCGCCTTGCCCTCCGGGCCTTCCAGAAGTTCACGTAGCGCTACCGTATGTGTTTGCAGCAGGTGATGATCGGCGACCCAGAGGGCGGTGAAGCCGGATCGCATCAGGGCCTCGATCTGGGCCTTGTGCGAATCGTCCAGTGGAACGATCTTCCGGCTGGATGCCAGCTTCTCGAACGGGTCTTGATCGTCTTCGGCGATCTCGTTGACTCGAATCTTCGCGCGCCGGCCCTTGACGACTTCAATATGGTCTCGCCAGTTCTTCGGGAGATCATTTTCGCTCAGCCGTTGCGTGGCCGGCTTGATGATTTCCAGCCCGTGGTTTTCGACCGACATCTTGCGATGCCAAATCCACATGACGTGACCGCAGGCGTCGATTGCGCTGGCAAAGTCGAATCCGCACTCGGCAGACATCATGCCGAGGATACAGCGGGCCAGGGCGGCGTGTTCGGTGTGGTTGTCGGTGGGGATGCCGGCGTCGTCGATGTAGACGTAAAGGTGGATACCGCCGCCCCCGGTGCTGCGGCGGACTTCGACGTAAGGCAGCGCACATGCCGCTTGCTTGACCTTTTCCAGTTCGTTTTCTTCAATGCCGATGCCCTGGGCGTGGCCGGTCAAGGCGTCGAAGTCATACCCAAAGTGCCGCGAGTGGCGGGCCTGCCAATCCCAACCCGTCATGCCGATGCCTTCGGCGTAGAGGTCGAAGGGATAGCCGATCTTGTAGTCTTCCCACGTCGGGTCGGTGGCGGCGTTTTTCGGGATGCGGATGGAGTGCCAGGTATCGCTGCCGTTGGTCCATGTGGACTTCTTGCCGGCTACTGGTTCGCCGTCCGCAGCCGTCACGTTCACTTGGGTTTCCATTGCGACGGACCACCGATCGACCAGATCGGCGTTGGCCGGCGTCTTGCGGGCACGAAGGAAGTTGGAGAGGGCTTCACTGGCGAGGGGCATCGGTGTTTCTCTAAGGCCGCGTCGGTCGATCCTCGTCGAGCGTATAAACGCGCTCAGCGCGGACCTTCGAGACGGGTCCGCGTCCACACCCCTACACAAGACTCCCAAATCTCTTGGATTTTCAGGAATTGCTGAAAAAACCCGAGTTTTGGGAGTCTTGTGTAGGTGTCATGTCTGACGCGGACGCAACGACGCCTAATCAACCCGATGAATTTCGCACGATTCCTCTGGCCGAAATCATCGAGCCGTGGGTGATTCTGCGGATCGTCAACCGGGAAGCGGTCGAGTACCTGGAACTGCGAGACTCGATCGCGCACCAGGGCCTACTCAATTCGATCTGCGTGCGACCGTCTGTGCGCCGGCCGGGCTACTACGAGGTAGTGGATGGCCTCTACCGCTACACGGCCGCACAGGAATTACGGCTGCCCGCGCTGCCTTGCGTCGTCAAGCACAACCTGACGGACCAGGGCGTGTTGGCGATTCAGATACAGGCGAACGCGCTGCGGCCGGAGACGACGGTGATTGAGTACGCCCGTCAGATCAAGCGGATCATGGACGCTATCGCGGCCCGAGAGAAAAGGGACGCTACGCTGGCCGAAGTGAGCAACTTGATTCACAAGACCCCGGAGTGGATTCGCCAGCAACTCGGCCTGCTGGAACTACGAAAAGACATCCAGAAGGCCGTCGAGCGCGGCGAGATTCCATTACGGTCAGCTTACGTGCTCGGCAAGCTGCCGCGAGTTCAGCAGGCGCAGCTTCTCGCCCTGGCGAAGTCTGCCTCGGCAAAGGAGTTTGTGTTGATTGCAGGCCGGGTGGTTCGGCGGATTCAAGAGGATGCCCGGCAGGGGAAACTGCACGACTATTGCCGGGATTTCCAGCCGGTGCCGCACTTGCGGCCGTTGAAGGAAGTGCTCGCGGAGTACCGCGAGCATCGTCTGGGCGGCTTGGCACTGACAGCCGCCAAGAGTCAAACCGCCGTGGACGGTTGGTATCTGGCTCTGCAATGGGCGCTGCATTTGGACGAAGACAGCATCCGCGAACAGCGAGAGAAAATCCTAGTGAGAACACGAGCGACGATCTTGGAACGGAGGGTAGACCTATGTGACGCAACCGAGACTGGCAACGAAAACCTGAACGACAACGACGAGTAACGCACCTTCTCGAATCCTGAAACCTGGAGAAAGAACATCATGTCCGACAACACTGCAATCGTCCCCGTCAACTTTGGCCAGCTCCCCAGCACCCAACTCGGCACCGATGACCAGTTCGCCGAACTGGCGAAGGGCGGCGACTACCTGGGACGGATGCAACTCTACACAAAGAGCAAGGCCAACATGAAGGGCCTGATCCCCCAGGGCCATTACGGCATCCCGGAGGGCGACGAGGAAATCACCGATCTCGGGCCGAACGTCCACGTTCTCCCGCTGGCCCGCCGGCCGAAGGCCATCGACATGACCGACATGGAGGCGCTGGTCATTTCCTACGACATGGAGAGCGAGGAGTTCAAGCGGATCGCCGCAAAGAGCGCCGAGGCCGATTCGCACTGCCAGTACGGCCCCAGCTTCCTAGTGTATGAGGAGAGCACCGGCCGGTTCCTGGAGTTCTTCTGCGGCAACAAGTCGAGCCGGATCGAGGCGAAGAAGATCTTTCCGTTCCTTCCGCTTACCCAGGCCGACATCGACGCCAAGGCGGCGGCCGGCAACGACGCGAGCAACCTCAAGCCGCACGGCCCGGTCCCGGTGACGCTGAAGGTCAAGGTCGCCGAGAACCGCAAGGGCACCTGGCACGTCCCCGTCGTGACGCTTTGCACCACGCCGTTCGGACGCCTGCCGTCCGAGGAAGTGATCGTGCGGGAGATCACGAAGTTCCTCACGGTCAAGGATAACGGTGTCGAGAAGGTCCAGGACGCTCGCCCGGCCCGCGCTCGCTGATCGTCAGTAAACCGGCTGGGCCTCTGATGCACGCTTACCACAGCCGGTATTTGCTCTCGGGTGGACCCGCTGCCACCGGCCCCGCCCGAGTTCTGTTCACCGGCCTGTCAATGGCCTACACGCTGACAGGTGGTCGGGCGGCGGTGGCGACCGCCCGGCTCTTCTATTCCGCTTGGCCTCGGCCTGACCGTGGGAAGCTGGAACAGGTGTGCCACGGCCTCAGCCGGATCGTCGGCGAAGGGGATTCCAGCAAGCGGAAATCAACAAACCATGATGCCGGATTGCGTGCTGATCCAAGTTCCGTCCATCGACTTCCGCACCTTTGTTGGCTTGACCAACAAGGCGCTAGGGCGCTCTCCGGCTGCGTCGTCGGACGCCTGCCGCCGGCACCTGTCGGATGCCGAGCGGTTCCTAAGCTGCTTGGCCGCCATGCGGGACGAGAAGGCCCCGGCAGGATTCCCGCCACACCTGCTAAGGCATGTCTCGTTCAGCGCGCTGATCGGAGCGGATGAGCGGGACATGCTGGAAATCCTGCAAGTGGCGAGTATGCCGTTTGTAGCGGTGGAAACGATTGCGAGGGGCGTCCAGATCGCCGTCGTGACGGGAACCCTGGACCAGTGGCGCGATGCCATTATATCCGGCTGCGCCAAAGGCGTGCCGACCTCGGTGCGTCATTGCTTCAACAAGCTGCATGGCCTCTTCACCGCCGCTGGTCTGAAAGTCTGGCCGGATTACTCCTCTCGGCCCAATCACGACCAGACCTACTTACTGCTGGAAGACAAAAGAGGCCGGTAGCCACTCTCGATTTGAGCCCGTTTGGCAATCTCTCACGGGAAGAACTAACGCATCTTTTATCCCGAACCGTATGCACCCCTTCTTCGACCACGACAACCTGACGCTCTATTGCGGCGATCTGCGGCAAGTGCTGCCGACGTTGCCGGAGAGCAGTGTGGACTTCGTGGTCACGGACCCGCCCTACGGCCTGGACTTCATGGAGAAGGATTGGGACCACGACGTTCCCGGCCCGGAGTATTGGCGGGCGATCTACCGTGTGGCAAAGCCTGGTGCGCTGCTGCTGGCCTTCGGCGGCACGCGGACCTATCACCGGTTGACCTGCGCGATCGAGGATGCCGGCTGGGAGATTCGGGACAGCTTGTTGCGGCTTTTCTCGCAGGACGCGCGTTTATACGACTTATGGGAGAGCCTCGACGGCTATCAGCGCAAGCTACTCTCGGACCTGATTGCGCCTGGGCAACTGCTCACCTGGTTGCAGGGGCAAGGTTTCCCCAAGGCTGCCGACATCGGCAAGATGATCGACAAGGCCAAAGGAGCCAAGCGCCAAGTCGTCGGCACGAAGGTTGGCCTGCCAGGCTACTCCCTGGCTGACAACGGCCGAACCAACGACATCTACGGCGACCTACACAATCCGCCAGCCGAGTGCGCCATCACCGCGCCGGCCACGCCCGAGGCCGCCCGATGGACCGGCTGGGCCAATGCCCTGAAACCGGCCTTCGAGCCGGTGACGCTGGCGATGAAGCCGATGGATGGCACCGTCGTCCACAACGCTCTAACGCATGGTGTGGCGGGCATGAACATCGACGCCTGCCGCATCGGCGATAACCCTGGCTACAAGTACAAAGCTGACCGGAACGGCACCACCTTTCATGGCAAGCAGGGTGAGCGGATCAAGCAGACGGCCGCGAAGAAGGGCGCTCAGTTCATCGAGTCCACGAAGGGTCGTTGGCCGGCAAACCTGCTGCTGGATGAAGAGGCGGCCGATCAGTTAGATGCCCACACCGGGACGCTGACAAGTGGAACCGGCACCGTCAGGTCCAAGGCCGGCGATGGCTACCACGGCGGCATGGGAAAGGCCAGAGATGCCCAAGTTGCCTATGGCGATTCCGGCGGCGCTAGTCGGTTCTTCTACACGGGCAAGGCCACGACGAAAGAGCGGGGAGAAGGCAACGACCACCCGACCGTCAAGCCCGTGAAGCTGATGGAATACCTGCTCAAGCTGCTCTCCACGCCGGACGGTGGCGTGATCCTCGATCCTTTCGCCGGCAGCGGCTCGACGCTGCTGGCCGCCCAACGCCTCGGCCGTCGTTGCATCGGCGTGGAGCTGACCGAGCACAACTGCAACATCATCCGCAATCGCCTGATCGGAGGATCGCATGTCGGTTGAGACGGTCAAGATGCAATACCACACGTCCAAAGGGACGCCTGTTCGCATAACCGTTGTGTTGGAGAAGCGCGACGGTCGCATCTACTTCTGGGAAGGCCGTCCCGGCACGAAGACGAAGTATGAGTTGTCGCATGAAATCAAGGCGATGTACGGGGCGCACTTCCACGGCTACGACGACGAAGGCCCCTACGCCAAGAAAAAAGTCTGGTCGGTGGATGACTGTCAGCGCAACCGTATGCAGATCGGCTACCTGGCCGGCGAAGACGTGTATGCCTGGTTCGATCGGCCGTGCCAGCACTTCGGCTATCGGCCGCTGGCCCGCGGCGGCGTCCCGCAGGTTCTCATGCCGCATCAGGCAGATATGTCGGACGCCGGCCTGACGTATCACTACCAGATATTCGGCGCGGAAATGGGCACGGGCAAGACCCTGGCTGCCCAGATGGTGATTGAGAAGTCCAGCGTCAACCTCGTGTGGTGGGTTGGTCCGAAGACCAGCATTCCGAACATCAAGCGTGAGTTCAAGCTGTGGGGCTTCCCCTTCGACCGCATCCAGATCGAATTCTTCACCTACGAAGGGCTGGTCCGGGTCATGGACGAGTGGGACGGCTCGCAACCGCTTCCGCAATTCCTCGTGGCGGACGAGTCCAGCCGTTGTAAGAACGACACCTCGCAACGGTCAAAAGCCTGCCAGAAACTTGCCGACCTGATCCGCGCCGAGTACGGCTACGACGGCTACGTGATTCTCATGTCGGGTACGCCGTCGCCGAAAACGCCGTGCGATTGGTGGAGTCAGTGTGAGATCGCTTGGCCGGGTTTCCTCAGAGAGGGGAGCCGCCGGGCGATGGAAGAACGGTTGGCTTTCATGGTCACGGCCGAATACGACGCCGGCAAGTTCAAGAAGCGGATCGGCTGGAAAGACAACGAGGACAAGTGCGCCCAGTGCGGAGCCACGCGCGAGGAAGGCCCGCACGAATTGGACGGCGTGACGGACCCCGAAGAGTACCATCCGTTCGAGGCCAGCAGAAACGAAGTGGCCTACCTCTACGAACGGCTCAAGGGCCTGGTGGTCGTCAAGCACAAGAAGGACTGCTTGCACCTGCCCGAAAAACGATACCGCAGGATCATCTGCAAGCCTACAGCGAGCGTGCTGCGTGTGGCGCAATCCATCGCCACGAACCCAGCCTACAACGCCGTGACCGGCATGACCTTGCTGCGGGAACTGAGCGATGGATTCCAGTACCGCGAAGTGCAGGACGGCACGACGAAATGCACGCATTGCGTGGATGGCACGGTCGCCGAGTGGACGGACCCGGAAGACCGCGAGGCCCGTTACCAGGCGATTGACCTGCTGGACCCGGCCCTACAGGCCCGTCTCGTGAAAGAGACGGTCCCTTGCCCACTGTGCAATGGAAAGCGGGAAGTCCCCAAGATGGTGCGCGTCACTCGGGAAGTGCCCTGCCCGAAGGAAGCCGCGCTCAAGATGCTGCTGGACGAGAACGAGGAAGTCGGGCGGCTGGTGGTTTTCGCCGGCTTCACCGGCTCTGTGGATCGCATCGTCAAGCTGTGTCTCAAGGAAAAGTGGGACGTGGTGCGCTGCGATCAGGGCAACTTCCAAGTGCTTGCAGCCAAGAGCGACAGCCCGGAGGGCGTCGTTGTGACCAGCGAGGAGCCGCTGGACTACTGGGCCAATCTGGAAGGGCACAACAAGGTCGTCTTCGTTGCCAACCCCGAGTCGGGCGGCATGAGCCTGACATTGGTGGAAGCCCGCATGGCGGTGTACTGGTCCAACAGTTGGAAGCCGGAATACCGCGTGCAAAGCGAAGATCGCATCCACCGCAAGGGCATGGACGAGAACCTGGGCTGCACGATTGTCGATCTGGTCCATCTGCCCAGCGACGACCGCGTGCTGAGCGTCATTCGCGCCAACCGGAAGCTGGAGCTAATGACGATGGGCGAACTCCTCCAAGGCGTCGATTGGAAGGATGCCGGCGAAGAAGGCGAGATGCTTGTGGAGGAGATCGCAGCGTGAGCGAGGTCCGATGTCGCATCGTGATTGCCAAGGGCCGCTACGAGGGTCATGCCCCTACGGAAGCCAGTGTCAACGGCGTCCTGGAGTGGGTCTTCTCCGACTCGCTGAACGAGTTGGAGTTCACGGACCCGGACGACGACGTTGCGTTGGAGGCTGAGGTCGTAGTGCTCTTGAAGTCACGCTACCGACGTTGGGGCCACGACGAGGCGATTCGTGACCGGATCGTCACGGCCCTCGTGGATCGGTTGAAGCCGGAGTACGAGAGCCAAGTGGAAGTGGAGATCGTCGAAGGGCCGGACGGATCGGACGATTCGTTTGACAACGAGGATGGCCCAGAACCGCCACACCGGATTGTCCGTGTCTGGCGATGACCGTGAAACCTTCTCTGTACACCTTGGAGATTGCAGCGATGAAATACGTGCTGTTGGTTCTGACCCTGCTCGCCGTGGCCGTCGGCCCGGCAGTCGCCAGTGTCCCTGATGAATTGCAGAATGTGAGCGTCACCATTAAGGCGGGCCGCGCCCAAGGCTCCGGCACCCTCGTCACTCGACAGGTGGGCGACGAGACCGTGAGTTTCATCTGGACGGCCGCGCACGTCGTCGATGGCCTGCGTACCACGCGCACGGTCGTCACGCCGCAGGGCGCTCCCCGCATCAAGGTCGAGTACAAAGACCCCGAAATCGTCCAAGAGCGCCAACAAAACGGCCGCCGCGTGGGCGAAGTCAAGTACGACTGCAAGGTCATTAAGGTCAGCGATGCCGATTATGGCGAAGACCTGGCGGTGCTCATGGTCCGCTGCAAAGGGGCCTATCCGCTCAGCGCCACGGCCAAGTTCCACAAAGACCCGAACTACATCCCACCCATCGGCATTGACTTGAGCCATTGCGGCAGCCTCCTCGGGCAGTTCGGGGCGAATAGCTACACGACCGGCGTGCTCTCTCAGGTCGGGCGCACCCTGCCGATGAAAGGCGCGAACGTCAAAGTCTTCGATCAGGTAACGACTGTTTCGTTCCCCGGTTCGTCGGGCGGCGGCATGTACCTGAAGGACAGCGGCATCTACATCGGCATGTTGACCCAGGGAGTGATGCAGTTGCAGGGCTTCAATTTCATCGTCCCCGTGCGGCGCATCCATGCCTGGGCCAAGGAAGCGAACATCGAGTGGGCCATCGACACGTCTGTCCCGATGCCCAGCCTGAAAGAAATCGAAGCGATCCCGGTGGAAGACGAAGGCCAGTCGCCTGGTGGCTATCCGCAGCGGAATCCGGCCGGCGGCCTGCCCGACGATGGTGCTGCCTTCAAGCCGCCGTTCGATTTCGATGGTGCGATCAACTGGGTGGAAAAGTTCTTCGGCCGCGCTCGCCGGCCCTGAGTCGGTTCTCTTCCCTGTGACCGACAGCACTTGAGCCGGGCGGCGACAGCGCCGCTCGGCCTCTCTTACACCACTAACCGGCGAGGGCGACACGGAGAGATCATGCGATTGACAAAGAAGAAGGTCGAGAAGATCAAGCAAGCCATCACGGATGGCGCAACGCAGCCGGATATTGCCAAGCGGTTCAAGGTAAGCCGAAGCACCGTGTCCGACATCGCCACCGGCCGGGTCCACAAAGACGTGGAATGGCCCAGTGGCGAGCCACCCACGCCGAAGCGGGCCGGCGGCCAACATAAGGCCGTTCCGACTTATGACCCTACCGACAAGCGCATCCTCGAATTGGAAGCGGAGATTGTCCACCTGACGGACGAACGGAACCGTGAGCGGCAGAAGGTCAAGGCCAGCGCTAAGATCGCGGGCTTGTTCAAGGCGGTCGTGGCGGAAATGGACCAGCGCATCAAGCCGTTCGCCGCGCTGCCGTCGCAACTTGAATACCGCCGCAAGGCGCAGATCGTCGAGCACTGCGTCATGCACCTTTCGGACGGCCATCACGATCAGGTAGTGCGGCCGGAGGAAGTTGGTGGTTTGGAGGAATACAGCTTCCCGATCAGTTGTGCCCGTGCGGAGCGCTACGTCAACACGGTCGTCGAATGGACCCAGGACACTTTGGCACCGAAGTTCTACTTCCCCGCGCTGTGGGTGCTGGCCTACGGCGACTATACCAGCGGCGAAATCCATAAGGCGTGCGAGCGGTCCTACTACCGCAACCAGTTTAAGAACTGCCTGGCTATCGGCCAGTTGCACGCCCTGATGTACCGCGACCTAGCCGCCCATTTCGAGGAAGTCCACGTCCTGTACCTGGCCGGCAATCACGGCCGGCGGACGCCGAAGAAGGATTACCTCGGCGCGCACGACAACTGGGATTACCTCTGTGGCGAGACCGCCCGGCTGCATTGCCGTGACCTGGGGAACGTCCATTTCACGATCCCCGATGCGTGGAGCGCCAACGTCAACATAAACGGCGTGGGCTTCAACGTCTCCCACGGCGACGACGTGCGATCCAACCTGGGCATCCCGTGGTATGGGATGGTCCGCCGACAGAAGGGCTTGATCGCGCTGGGCGCGGCGGCCGGTGCCCAACGGTGCCGGTACTTCTGTGTCGGGCACCACCATGCCGCCAGCGTCCTGTCGGACGTGGACGGCGAACTACTGGTCAATGGCTCGTGGGTAGGCACCGACGCCTTCGCCTACAACTCGTTGTCCGGCTACCGCGAACCGTCGCAATGGCTCCACGGCGTCAACCCCAAGCATGGCATCACCTGGCGGATGAACTGCAAGCTGCGCCATGAGAACGAGAAGTCCGGTCCCAAGCGCTACCTGATCGACGGTGGCCGCGATGTGGGACCGTTGAAGTCCTAAGCGGAGAGAACCATGCCGATTCATCGAACCACGAAGAACGGTAAGCCGGCGTTGCAGTACGGCACCCACGGTGCCAAGTACACCTACACGCCCGGCAACATACGTAGCCGCGAGGCCGCCAAGAAGAAGTGCATCAAGCAGGCTCTCGCCATTCAACGGCGAAGCGGCGTGCCGGCCGACCTGTAAGGAGAGTCCTGTGGCAAAGAAGAGAACAACCAGAAAGCCATCTGCGCCGCCAACGATGCCCCTGATCGAGCGGATGCAGAACAGCGGGATGATGAAGCTGGGCGACATGATGCAGTACCCGCCTGTCACCATCAAATCCATGATGCAAAAGCCGACCGCACCAAGGAAAGCGGGAGGTAGGAAGGGTCGCGGCAAGTAGCGCGGGCGCGCCTAACGCGAAGGAGGCTTTCCATGCCTAAGCGAGTTGGCCGCCGGACGATCGAACATTGGCGCGACGGTGAGTGCATCGCCCGGATCAATGTTACCGACGACATGATCCGGCGCAACGGCGATGGTACGGCGCGCGTCGTGTTCCCGCCGGGGAACATCACACTGGCGACGGGAGACGAGTTGCATTTCGACGTGGACAGCCTGGTCGAGTGCTTGCAGGAAGGCAAGTAATGTCCGAGACGAAACTGCGACTCAACCTCGCCCGCTTGCGGAAGGGCGAGCAACCCGAGGCGGTCGAGACCTTCTACGTGCTCGGTCGCCGACCTGCTGGGGGCATGGTCGCCAGAGTCATTATCGAGGAAGACCTGGACCTGCGAAAGCACGACACCTTGATCTTCGACTTCACCAACGAACGGGCATGAGATTTCGAGCACTCTTCATCGGCGGTCCCGTGGATGGGCAAGAGCGGGTCTTGGACGCCTGCCCGCCGACGATCGACTGCACCACGGTTCGCTACTCCCGGCTGCACGTCTTGGGTGCCACGGTGATTTACTCGTTGCACAGTCTCGAAGAGACGTTGAATTGCGTTTGGAACCGCTACGCCGGAGAGAACGATGCGTGACCTAAGCGGCTACGACTGGTATCGGTTCATCCGTGCGATTGCGCACCGCGATCCTTGGAGCGAGAAGGTCGAGTTCCTGTTGTGCCATCACGAGACCGGCAAGCCTCGGGCCGTGGCGAAACCGCTGGAGTTCGAGGAAGTGCCGCAAGGCGCTCCGATCAATCCCACCTTCTCGCTGCATGGCGACGAGGCCCAAGAACTAATGGACATGCTCTGGAACTGCGGGCTGCGGCCGACGCAGAGCAAGAGCAGCGCGGGGCAACTGGATGCCGTGGAACGTCACCTGGCCGATATGCGGGCCATTGCCTTTAGCAAGCTGGAGATCAAGCCGTGTTGAGACGCCTTTTCGCAAGGCTGGACCTCGACCGGTGGCCGCAGCGCTTGCATGTGACCGCAAGGAGAAAAATGTCGTGCCCACTTATTGCGTAAGCGACTTGCATCTGTGTGACCGTGGCCCGCGTGACAACTTCTCGGTTGGCGAGCGGGAGCAGCGGTTCCACCGCTTCTTGGACTTCGTGGAAAGCAACCGCGGCCGGCTGCTGATCCTCGGCGACCTGTTCGACTGGTGGCAGGTGCCCGTGGGCGCGGCAATTATGGCCTACCGGCCGTTGTTGGATCGCCTGGCCGACATGGCGGCGACTTGGGTCGTCGGCAATCACGACAACGCCCTGGCACCGCTGATCGGCACCGAGTTGATGCCCGACCATCGCTTGCTGAAGACGGCCCGCCATCCGTTCGAGGAAATCACTGGCGGCCGGAAGATTGCCTACCTTCACGGCCACGAGGCGGACCCGTACTGTTGCGACCTGAATCCCGGCACCGGCGAAATCACCGCGATCATCAGTGGGATGCTGGAAGACCGCAACAAGGGGCCGTTCCGCAATCAACATGCCGTGGAAGACGAGTTTGTCGGCACCTTGGAAGGGGCCTTGACCCTCTGGCGCAGGCTGACGTTCCAGCACGGCCGCCAGGAGGAAATGGTCGATGGCGTCGAGAAGTACCGCCAGAACCATGAAGCTGCCGTGGTGGTCTACGGCCACACCCACGCGCCTGGCTACATCGGCGACTACCACTTCAACACCGGTTCCTGGGCGCGGGAACACAACACGTTCGTCTCCATCAGCGACGACGGCATGGTCTCCGTCTGGGAGTGGCTGCCGGACGATAAGGCGGTTCCGTTCGACGTAAAGCTGAAATGAATCTGCCGGAATTGGAGCAGTACAAGGCGTACTCGATTCCGGTCACGGCGGTCTTTTACGATGCCGCCTTCAACTGCCGGGGCGAGTTCACGCTGCAATCCGTCAAAGAGCTGGCGGACAGCATCGCTCAGGCGGGTCGCCTGATCTGTCCGGTGGCGGTGCAGCCGTGGGCCGCTGATGGGTTCGACTATCGGTTGATCGTCGGGCACCGCCGGTTCATGGCCATCACGACGTTCCTGAAATGGACGACGATACCGGCCTACATCTGCGAGGGCCTGACGGACCACGAAGCACGCATGTTGAACTTCGTGGAGAACTTGCAGCGGAAGAGCCTGAACATCCTGGAAGAAGCCAGAGGCATCCAAGCGATTTACGCCGCCCGCATGAGCGTGCGGCAAGCCGCCCAAGAGTTGAAGCAGCCGACGAAGTGGGTACATATCCGCGTCCGGCTCTTGCGGATGCCGGAGGCAATTCAACAAAAGGCCGCCGCCGGCCTGCTCTCCCAGGCCAACCTGGAAGAGCTGGCCGGGATGGAGTCGCCCGAAGAGCAGATTCGAGCAGCCGACCAGATCGTGACGGCGCGGCAGCGCGGCCGGGGAAAGTTCTTGCCCGGCTTGGACAAGACGTACAAACGCCGCCGAGGCGTCCGGCCGCGCGCGGAAGTCAACCGGATGGTCGAGCGGATGCTGGCCGCCGGAATCACCGGCTTGCCGCCCCGTGTAGCTGCCTGGTGCGCGAATCAAATCTCCGACGAGGAACTGCTGCGGGAAATCGAAGTGGCGACTCTCGAAACGGCCGGAAAGTGCAATCTCTCAAGGGAAAAGGACAACGATGGACACGCCGACGACGACAACACCGGTTGAACCGGGCATCGACATTCGGAAGCTGAAACCGGAGACCGTGATCCTCTTGGAGGCGGAACCTTACCTCTACGAGATTCGCATCATGTATCCGGCGCACGGCATCGTGGAGATTAGCTCCAACGACCCGCATTTGCGCGTTGCTACGGTGGGCCAGCTTCTCCAAAGCGTCCACTGGTCCAGTCCCGTCGCGCCGATTCCGTTCTGGATCGGCAAGGGCCTCGCTTTGGAAATCCGATTCCGCAACGGCGTCTACCGCACGCAACCCGTGGTGGCCGCCACTGTCAAAGGGAAGAGCGACGACGGTAGCCGCTGGTCCTACGACGTATTCGAGACTTGCGCCGCGTCTCAGTGCTGAACTCATAACCGCACGGCTGGTGACTGGGATCGGCAAAGCCCGACCGGCAATGGCAGCCGCCGCCGGTGGCCGGCGGGGAGCCGTGCGAGAGCGGAAGTCTCCGCGAACCTGGAAACGCGACATGCCTGATACCCTGCCGCCGAAACTCTATCTCGATACCGAGACCTGCGGGCTGCACAGCATGATGGTGCTGTTGCAGTATGCCGTGGAAGACGGCCCCATTGTCTTGTATGAGGTGTGGCGGCGGCCGATCCGCGAAACGCTGGCGCTGATTGAATGGATATGCCAGCACACCGTTGTCGGCTTCAATCTTTCGTTCGACTGGTTCCACGTCGTCAAGATTTACACGATCTTTCGCCTTTGCGATCCCGACTGGATTCCCGAAGAGCATATCGACCAGATCGCCATGCTGGAGCCGCGAGGGCAAGACGGTCCTTGCGTTAAGCCGATGGCGGCCCTGGACTTGATGCTCCACAGCCGCAAAGGCCCCTACCAATCGCTGATGGCCCGCGAGGATGTCCGCATCAAGCGGGTTCCCACGGCCCTCGCCTACGCCCTGGCGCGCGAGCTGGAAGCCAGGGTCCAATTCGACAACATCTACTTCGCCAAGTCGGCCGACCCGGAAGCGCCCAGGTGGCAGGTCTTCGACCGCCACGACAGCTTCGGCGATCTGGACCCCGACTTCAAGGATGTCGTCTTGAAGTTCACCCCGGCTGGCGGGTTGAAGTTTCTCGCCGAGCACGCCCTGAAGCTCAAGCCCAAGTATCAATACACCGACGTGGAGCCATCCCCGGCGTGGCGGCCTTACGAACTGGGCTATGCGCCCACGGCCTTGGCTGTGTCGAGTGCCGAGAAAGGCTGGGTGATTGAGACGGACGATGAAGACGCGGGAGAAGGGAGCGGGAAGAAGGTCACGAAGTACGCCTGGCCCGGAGTGATTCGTAAGTTCATCGAACACTGGGCAACCCGTCAAGACGCCCGTGACTACGCTAACGACGACATCGTTTATACGCGGGCACTGGACAAGCATTTCGGCTGCCCGACGCCGGGCGACAACGATTCCACCTTGACCTGCATGGTGGCCGCCGTCCGTTGGCACGGCTTCACGATTGACCGTGAAGGGATCAAGGCCCTGATGGCGAAAGCCCAGGCCGTGGTCGCGGCCAGCCCCGTGAATATCAACAAGCCACACGAGGTCCGGGCCTACGTCACGGCCGCGATGAACGACACCGAGAAGGTAATTCTCGAAGAGTCCACGAAGAAGGCCAACCTCGAAGCAATCAGCAAGTGGGGCATCGGCCGGATGTGCCCGACCTGCAAGGGCAAAGGCTGCATCGGCGAAGAGAAGGATGGCGTCACTTGCCCCGAGTGCAAAGGCGTCTGCCACGTCGGCGAACCGGAGCCGTGCGAAAAGTGCCAAGGCGGCGATCCGCAATGTGGCTGCTGCTGCGGTACGAGCTTCCTGAAGGTTGGAAAGCATCCGGCGGCCGTTCGCGCCAAGGCAATCCTCGCCGTCAAGTTCGCCGCCAAGGAAATCGAGCTATACCACAAGCTGCTCCTGGCCGGCAAGTTCCATGCCTCGTTCATCGTGATCGGTGCTCTTTCGTCTCGCATGGCCGGAGCGGACGGTCTGAATGCCCAGGGCATCAAGCACACCAAAGAAGTCCGCCAGATGTTTCCCTTATTCTGGCCGGGCTACCTGCTCTGCGGCGGCGACTTCAGTTCGTTCGAGGTGACAATCGCCGACGCCGTGTGCAACGACGAAGCATTGCGGGCCGAGTTGATTGCTGGCCGCAAGATTCACGCCCTGTTCGGCATGGCGATCTTCCCCGGCACGACCTACGAGGAGGTCAAGTCGAGCGACGGCAGCACGACCAATGATATGTACACGAAGGGCAAGCAAGGCTTCTTCGGCACGATGCTCTACGGCGGCGACCACAGCACCCTGGTCAACCGCCTGGGCATCAGCGAAGACGTTGCCAAGTCGGCCATCGAGAACTTCGGCAGCCGGTTCGTGGGCGTGAAGAGGTGGCGCAAGCGGGTTGCCGATTCATTCTGCTCCATGTCGCAGCCCGGCGGCATCGGCACGAAGGTGGTCTGGAAAGACCCAGCCGACTACGCCGAGACGATGCTGGGCTTCCGCCGCTACTTCACGTTGGAAAACCGCATTGCCCACGCGATTTTCAGCCTCGCCTGCAAGCCGCCCAAGCATTGGAAGAACTGCCAGGTCAAGGTGGTCCGCCGTGACCGCGTGCAGACGGCCGGCGGTGCCGTCGCTTCAGCGCTCTACGGTGCGGCGTTCGCCATGCAGGCGGCCAACATGCGGGCGGCAGCCAACCACGAAATCCAATCGCCGGGGGCCGAAATCACGAAGCATGTCCAGCGGAAGATTTGGGACTTGCAGCCGGTGGGCGTGAACGACTGGCACGTCGCCCCGATGAACATCCACGACGAGATCATGTGCGTCACTCGGCCTGACACCGTGCCGGCGGTCACGCAGGTCGTCCGCGATTCTGTTGAGCACTTCCGCCCCTACGTGCCGCTGATCGGCATGGACTGGTGCGAGGGCATGAACAACTGGGCGGAAAAGAAGAGCGGTGCCACGCAGATCAAGATTCGCGCCCCGGAGATGATGAGGTGAGATACATCGACCACTACGAGATCGAATACAAGCGCCACGGCGGCGATTGGGAGCACATCGGCAACGTCTATCCTGGCTACCAATGGCGGGTCGTGCGCCCCTGGTTCCTGTTCTTCCTTTTCGCCTGGCCGACGATCGTCAACAACGCAACAGCGGCGGCGCTGCGGGCGCGCTGCCAGGCGACCGATGCCGCCCTAGCGCTCATCGACGGGGATGCACGGGACCACTGCCGCATCTGGCGGTGGGAGCGCCGCGGTCGCCGCCTCACGAGACATATTGAGGGCCGGTTTGACGGACACCTGATCTGATGGGCAGCATCCGCCGACCAAAACATGGCCCCGAGTGGTACGTCCAGCAAGACCTGATCGCCTTTCTCAAGGCGCGGCGCTGGCACGTCGAGCATACGCACGGCAATTTGTACCAGACTGGTTTCCCCGACTTGTACGTGATGCACGAGAAGTGGGGCCAGCGGTGGATCGACTGCAAACAGTCGAAGAAGTACACGTTCACCAAAGCCCAGCGCCAGAAGTGGCCGCTGTGGGCCGCCAAAGGGACCGGCATCTGGATACTCACTGCGGCCACGCAGGAAGAGTACGACAAGCTGTTCAAGCCGCCCAATTGGCGTGATTTCTGGAAGGCGTCGTGGGGGCAGGTTGCTGACATCGACGCCCTTCTGGACGAGCTAGACCGCACCGGCTGGCGATAGCTCGCCTCTCGCAACCCGTTACATGCCTCCAACTGCGGAGAGACCCTGCGCATGAATCTGCAACAACGCCCCGAGCCGTGGATGTGTATGCCCTTGGCTTTCGCTGCCGCCTTGGACATACCGGTTGCCGACATGCTGACCGCTATTGGCCACGACGGCAGCGAGGTTGTCTTTCCAAGCCTTGCCGAGCCGCTGTGCCGGCGGGGCTTTCATATCCAAGAGCTGGTCCAGGTTGCCCTGGCACGCGGGCTGGCCGTCACGCCGGTTGAGTTGTTTCCCGTGCTGCAACCCACCGAGGCAGGGCCGTTCCACAGGGTCGTGCTCTACCCGGACAACAACTGGCGGCGCTTCGACGCCGTGATCCAAGGCAGTCGCGGCGTCATTGACGGCACGGGCGCTCGCCTCGGCCACATGGTCGCTTATGACCACGGCCGCATCTACGACCCCCGCGGGTCGGTCTACGACTACAGCCGTCTCGCTTGTGAAGCCCACCAGTTCTACACCCGCTGCGCCTGGCGGATCGACCCCATTGGAGGATGCAACCGTGAGTAAGCAATACAACAGCCAACTTCTCGCCGACATGGTGCAACTTGGTAGACCTTTCGGCGTCGAAGATAACGCCCGGCTGTACCCTCTCGTGACCGCCGGGGACGCCGCCGCCCGCAAGCAAATGATCGAGGGCAATATGTCGCTGGCCATCGCCAAAGCGGACAGCTTCATCGGGTGCTTTCCAACGCTCGCCTACCTTCGGGACGATCTCGTCAGCGTTGCGTTCGTTGGCCTCGTGAAGGCCACAAACAAGATTGCGGCAGGCAAGGGGCCGCGAAACACCGACGCGACGGCTCCAACCGACTTCATCGGTATGTGGATCAATCGGGAGCTTGGCGAACTGCTCGAAGACGAAGAAATCGCCCCGCCGCACACATCCCTGCATCGGGCGCGCGCCCAGGGAAAAGAGCTGACCTTGCCCACGGTCTGCAACGTCATTCCTGAGCGATTCGAGACGCCCTCCTATTTGGAAGAGCTGGAGTTGCGCGACCTAATCGACGCCTGCTGTACTTGCGACGAAGAGCGCGCCTTCGTGGCGATGCGTGAAGCAGGCCACACCTACGCCGAAGTCGCCAAGGCGATCAACATGCCGCTCAGCTCCACCTACGTCATGGCGAGAGACTTGGACGCCCGATTGCAGCACAAACTGAAAGCCATCCGTGACGAATGATACAGCGTATCTTCCTCGACCTGGACGACGTGTGCAACACGCTGGCACCCTTCGTGTTGCACTCGGTCGGATGCGTCATCGCTCCCGATGATTACGCGAGCTACCCGCGTGAGTTTGGCTACCGCATTTCCGATGTCGCCAACTCGTTGCTTGGCGAGGCACGCTTCACACCGGCCACGCTCTGGGAGTCAATTCCGCGTTCGGTCTGGGTGAGGGTTCCTGAATCCCCCTTCTTCCATTGGCTCTTACAGACCTGCGCCGCGGCGGTCGGCCGTGAAAACGTCTGCATCGCCACGAGTCCCACGAAATGCCCGGAGAGCCTTGCCGGCAAGCTGGAGTGGATTCACGACCATTTTCCTGCCTGGATGCACCGGCAGTATGCCGTCACGCCGCGCAAACATCTGTTCGCCCGGCCGGATTCCCTCCTGATCGACGACTACGGCGAGAACACCGCTCGCTTCCGGGCGCTTGGCGGCCAAGTAATCCTCGTGCCGAGACCGTGGAACGAGAACTGGGCGTGCGATCCTCGCAGCTATTTGGAAGAGAACTTGGCGGCGGCACTCTCGAAATGAGCACGTTTGGCAATCTCTCACGGGAGAGATAACAGACCTATTGACCTGAGCCGAAACGTAGCGATGGCAAGGCGAGAGTTCCTGCAACTGGCCGACCATTACGACCCGCACAAACATAGCGTGGCGGGTTGGTTCGTGTCGGAGAAACTGGATGGCACGCGCTGTTTCTGGGACGGGGGCATCACCCGTGGTCTGCCTACGGAGGCAGTGCCCTGGGCGTCGATCATCGACCCGAAGACCAATCAGAAGAAGGCCAAGAGCAAGCCCATTGCGACCGGCCTCTGGTCACGCTACGGCAACCCGATCATGGCACCAGACTGGTGGCTCAATCAGCTTCCGTGCTGTCCCCTGGACGGCGAGCTGTGGGCCGGGCGCGGCAAGTTCCAACTCTGCCGGTCCATCTGCGGCGGAGACACACCGGACGAACGATTCGACAAGATTGTCTTCGCGGTGTATTCCAGCCCGCCGCTGGCGCAGGTCTTCGGCACCGGCGAGATCAAGAACTCCAACATGGTCTGCAACGTCGATTACCTGACCACCGAGCAGTGGATCAGGCAGCGGCTCTTCCAGAAAGGCGAGCGTTTCGAGCGCGTGCCCCGACCGCGACGTTGCCTGGGTGACGACTTCAAGTTCCTGCAACCGGGCCAGCCATTCGGCAAGGAATTGGCCGTGCTCAACACGGCGCTGGAGAACACTGACGCTTCGGTCTGTTACCTGCATCCACAGACGAAACTGATCGACATTCCCGATGCAGCCGGCGACCAGGTGGAGGAGTACCTGCAACGAGTGCTGGACCAGGGCGGCGAGGGCGTGGTGATCCGCAACCCCGAAGGCATTTGGACGCCGAAGCGGCACCGCAACATCCTCAAGTACAAGCCATTCTCCGACGCCGAGGCCCGCGTAGTGGGTTTCACCAGCGGTCGGGAGACCGCCAAGGGCAGCCGGCTCTTGGGCAAGATCGGCGCGTTGATCGTGGACTACAACGGCAAGCGTCTCGAATTGTCCGGCCTGACCGACGCCGAGCGCGAGTTCCTGAATCCCGACATGGCCCGCACGGCGGCCGACCAGCCTGGGCAGGACATGCCCGCCTTCTTCCAAGGCAAGTCATTTAAGCTCGGGCAAACCGTGACGTTTAAGTACCGCGAACTGTCCGATGACGGCATCCCGAAAGAGGCAAGGTACTGGCGGCGGAGGGACGTGGAATGATCGACGTTTCCTCGATCCGTCTCTGCTGCGGGGACGCACGGGACCACTACGACCTGTGGGAGACCCCGACGCTCATCATCTCGGACGGGCCTTACGGACTGAACGGCTACGATGGCGACCTTAAACGGCCCAGTCAACTCCCCGTGTGGTACGAGCCCCACGTTGCGGCATGGACCCGCCGCGCCACTGCCAGTACGACGCTCTGGTTCTGGAACACGGAAGTCGGCTGGGCGGAAGTCCATCCGGTCCTGCGGGACGCAGGCTGGATTTATCGGGCGTGCTGCGTCTGGGATAAGGGCCTCGCCCATGTGGCTGGCAATTCCAATACTCGGACCTTGCGGAAGTTCCCGGTCGTCACTGAGGTGTGCGTCCACTACGTCCGCGAGCCTCAGTTCCGATTGGCTGCCAACGGGCCGACCGTCTCCGCCCAGGATTGGCTTCGGGAGGAATGGCGACGGACGGGGCTGTCGTTTGCCAAGGCAAACGAGGCGTGTGGCGTAAAGAACGCGGCCACCCGCAAGTACCTCACCGGCGATCACCTGTGGTACTTCCCGCCACGCGACGTGTTCCAAAGGTTGGTGGAGTTTGCCAATGCGAATGGCGACCCCGCTGGGCGTCCGTACTTCTCCGTTGACGGGGACACAAGTCTGCCTGCTTCGCAATGGGAGCAGCTTCGCGGGAAGTTCTATTGCGAAGCCGGGGTAACAAACGTCTGGCAAGTCCCCGCGGTGCGCGGCAAGGAGCGGATCAAGGTCCAGGGCACCTCAGTCCATCCTAACCAGAAACCGCTCGCCATCATGCGACGGCTAGTGAGAAGCTGCTCAGACGCCGGTGACGTGGTGTGGGAACCGTTCGGTGGGCTCTGCACCGCTTCAGTGGCAGCAGGAGAACTCGGGCGGAAGGCGTTCGCCGCCGAAATCAATTCGGCGATCTACGAACAATCGTTGGCGCGAATCGAGCAAGCCGCACTATGACTGAAACTGCCAAGATCACGTATCGCCAGTACGGCGGCAAGGCGTCCATCGCGAAGTGGATCGTCTCCCACTTTCCCGACCACCGCACGTATCTGGAACCACTATGCGGCTCGGCTGCTGTGCTCCTGGCCAAACCGCGCTCGTTCGTCGAGGTCATCAACGATCTGGACGAGGTGGTCATGGGGATGTGGCGAGCGATCAAGTCGCAGCCGGAGCAACTGGCCGCCTTGGTGTGGGCCACGCCCTACACGGCTGCCAACTGGCGGGAACAGCCGGTGGGCGACATCGACCAGGCCGTGCTGCTGATGGCCCAAGGCGCGCAGTTTTACTGCGGCAACGGCAATTCGTCCACATGGTCGCTCGATAAGTGCCCAGCCCCGCACAAGCCAAAGCCCGAGGTCTGGGCGGATTGGTTCCGGCGCGTGCTGCCGGCTGCCAACCGGATGCGCGGGGTCCAGTTGCTCCACGAAGATGCCCTGGTTGCCATCCAGCGGGTGTACCGTGATCCCGACGCCCTTATCTACACAGACCCTCCGTATGCAGGCCACGAAGCGGAGTACCGCTACCGCATCGACTATCCGGCGATGGTCGAGTTGCTGAATTCGGCCAAGGCCAAGGTGGTCGTGTCGGAGTACCCGGACGCGGCCGAGTTCTACCGCGGTTGGAACCGCATCGACCGAGTGACCGCCAGCCGGGCCGGAACGGGGCGGCACAACTATCGGGGCAAGACGAAAACCGAAGTCCTCTTCACCAACTTCTGAGCCATTGATCCGACGATTGAGGTCCGCACCGTGAGTCAAACCGAAGAACTATCGCGCGTCCAAGCCAACATCGGCGACCTGGTGGAGCGTTTCGTGCTGGACCGCTGGCAAACCGGACAGCCGCGCTTCTACATCCACGACTTGCACGACTACATCGCCGCCCGGACGCAGATAGCTCCTGCCTCTCCCGATCGAATCCTCCGGCAACTTCGGCTGGAGGGCAAGTTCGACTACAAGGTCGTCAGCCGCTCGGAGTCCTGCTACGAAGTCACCGCGATTGGTCCAGGTCCGAAAACCAAGTCGGCGAAAGCTGCGACAGTCACGCGCAACCCGAAGCAAGAGGGCACCGCCTACTTCGATTGCATCCCGCAAGCCGGCTCGTGCCCTATCGGCTGCAACCAGTGTTTCTTCAACCGACCGGGCGCGTACTACGTTCCCCTGGACCGGTTGCCCCTGGTGCCCACGCCGGAAGAAGTCGGCGATGGCATCGTGCGAATGAACTGCGGCAACGACAGCAACAATCAGCGCGAGCTGGTGATCGACACCGCCAAGCAGTATCGGCGTTACTTCTTCAACACGTCGATTCCCCGCTTCGATCTCCCTGGGCCGGTCGTGCTTACGGCCAATCCCAAGGAAGAGGATGAATCCCGCTACGCCTGGCCTGACTGGCACGGGGAAAGCTGGTACTCGCCAGCCGCCAACCTCATGTTCGTGCGGCTCCGCACCTCGGCCACAAACCTGGCCCTGGTGGACAAGGCCGTGGCCGCCTGGACCGCCGCCCAGGTGCCAGTGGTGATTACGTTCATGGCCTACTACGACCATGAACCAAACGTGCCGACCGACTTGATCTTCAAGGGGCCGTGCTACGAGTGGCGCGTGCGGCATATCAACCCCTACTGGTGCCCGACCAAGGACTTTATGCGCTGGGTCGTGTCCCGTTACGCCCAGAATCGGCTGGTGAGCATGTGCAGCAGCATCAGTTCGGCCTACTGCCGGGACTGCCGCAACTGCGAGACCCACTACTTGCAAACGATGAAGCGGCTGCGCGGCGAATAGCCGCTGCATCCATACTCCGAAGGAGGTTTTCGTGAATCAACTTGTGACACTCGTAATTTCGCTGCTGGCCGGCGTCATTGTCGTCACCATGACCTGCCCGCCGCTGGTGGCCATTGTCACCGTCGTCGGTGTCTGTTTCATCGGAGCGATCATCGCCAAGGCGATGGGGAAAATCTGACCCGTCCTGCGGCTACGTGAGAGAAGGACCTGTCCGCTCCGCGGCCTCGGCCTGATGGCAAGTGCCTCCCGGCCGGGCGTCCGCACGGAGCATCGGCGATTCCGCCGTCAGGTCGCGCATCTGCTCGACGCCGAGCAGCGCGGCCAATAAAGCCTGCCCAACCCGTTAGCAACCGTCAACTGTCTCGCACTACGCGCCCATGTCGGAATTCAACATCACCGCCGAACGCATCGCGGCCATCGAGCGACATTCCAACGCGGAGAAGTTGGCGATCGGAAGGGGACGCAAGAGGGAGGCGAGATTCAGCCTACGCCGCCCTTTGCGGCTCGTCTGCCTTTCGATCATTGGCGGCGCGCTCGGTTTGTTCGGCCCGCCCTACGTCGGTGGCGTGTACTACAGCTTGTCCGGTGACCACGAGCAAGAGCAGGCATACCTTGACCGGTGCATCGCCCACATACGAGTGATGCAAGCTCACTGCAATGACCCTGACCTGGCCAGCATCTTGGACTACACCCGTCGCCGCTACCACAAGATCGGCGCGTGGGATGTGATGGTCTTCCCGCTCAGTGGCGCGATCAAACCGAGCTACAAGGTGATTGGCTGCAACGATCCTCTTTGCCCTGGCATCACGCTCGATCCCTGCCTCCTGCTCGAAGAGCCGGAGGATACCGCACTCGTAATCGTGCATGAGGCCATGCACGATTACTGGCCCTGTTACGGACACAGCCACATCAACCCACGCGAACGGAAGCTCTACGAGTTGTCCTGCGCTCTCCGACGCCTGCGTCCAAGTGACGAGCAACGATTGCCATGCGAGTGACCGCATACCGCTCCATCATCGCCGATCCGCCGTGGACGCCCGCCTTGGGTGCCAACTGGAAGACGCGGTTCACCGACAAGGCCCGGCCCCAAAAGCACTACCGGACCATGAGTGTCGAGGAGATCTGCGGCCTGGGGCTGCCGGCGACGAAGCAAGCCCACCTGTGGCTATGGGTGCTCAACCAACACATCGACTGGGGCTACCTGGTGGCGCGGGCCTGGGGCTTCGAGCCGTGGACCGTGATTACCTGGTGCAAGCCGGGCCTGGGCGTCGGCCGCTTCCAGTGCAACACCGAACACGTCCTGGTCTGCCGCAAGGGGCCGCGCCACGGCAATCCGTTCGGCCCGACCGGCGGCACCTGGTTTACCTGGCCGCGAGGCCGACATAGCGAGAAGCCCGAGGAGTTCTACCGGCTCGTTGAAAGCGTCTCGCCCGGCCCCTACTTGGAGATGTTCGCCCGCACGCGCCGTCCCGGCTGGGACGCCTTCGGGAACGAAGTTGAGGAGTCAATTGCCCTATGACGTACACCCGAAAGCAGATCGCCGACGCCCTGGACTACGCCGTGTTGAAGCCAACCGCCACACCGCGAGACATCGTGCGGGCAGCCCGGAAGGTCCGCGACGAGGGCATCCGCTCGATCTGCGTGGCCCCCGCCAACGTCGGCATAGCGCGTTTATACGCCGATGATGTCACGGCCGTCATTGGCTTTCCTCACGGGAACACTATGCCGGCCGTGAAGCTGCTGGAAGCCACCTTGGCGGTGGGCCACGGGGCGCTCGAACTGGACGTGGTAATCAACTATGGCCAGTTCCTCGCCGGCAAGCCGCATCTGGTCAAGGAAGAGTTGACCCTGCTGGTCAACTGCTTCAAGCCCATGCCCATCGCCATCAAGGCGATCCTCGAAACCTGCTACTACACGTCGCAGCAGATTCACGACGCCTGCAAGCTGTGCGTCGATTGCGGCGTGGATTTCGTGAAGACTTCCACTGGTTTCGGCGATGGCGGCGCAACGGTCCCGGCCGTCATGGTCATGTTGGAGGCTGTGAAGGGCAGCGGCGTGGAAGTGAAGGCCAGCGGCGGCGTCAAGACCTACGCTGACGCCGCCCGCTACCTCGACCTGGGTTGCACGCGGCTGGGAGCCGGGCGGTTCGAGGAGTTGCTGCCATGAGCAAACGCAAGATGAACCGGCTGGCCTGGAACCGGGGCTACCTCTGCGGCGCGATGGATCGCGTCACGGACGGCGGCATCGGCTGGCGTCAAGACCTGATCCAGAGCCTCAAACACCTGAATATCCTCTGGCTGGACCCGACGCGAAAGCCCATCGACATCGGCGTGGAAGACCTGGAGAACCGTGCCCTGCGCCACAAGGCAAAGCGGGCCGGCGATTTCGAGTTTGTCCGCACTCAGATGAAACAGATTCGCCCCGTTGATCTGCGGATGGTGGACATCTGCGACTTCGTGGTGGTCAACCTCGATCTCTCGGTTCACGCCTGCGGCACCTACGAGGAACTGTTCTGGGCGAACCGGATGAAGAAGCCGGTGCTGATCCGCATTGAACAGGGCGTCGAGCACACGCCCGACTGGCTCTTCGGCACCTTCCCCTTCGAGATGATTTTCTCGTCGTGGGATGAAGTGAAGGAGTATTTGCGGCACGTCGCCCATGATCCGGTAATCGACCGGCTCAATCGCTGGTACTTCTTCAACTGGATGGGTGAAAACTGCCCGGAAAGCGCCAACAGCCCCCGCAAGGCCGGCGTCGTCAAGCGGAGGAAGAAATGAAGCCGGACCCGAGCACGCCCAAGCGGTCGATTGCCAAGGCCGTCAGTTGGGAAACCTTCTCGAATCTTGTCTGCTTTGCCCTGGCCTATGCCACGTTCGGCAACCTGGGCGGCTGCGCCGTGTTTACGCTGATCTGCTTCGCCGTGAAGCTGATCCTTTTCTACTACCACGAACGAATCTGGCACCAGATTCCGTTTGGCAAGCAAGCATGAGTGTCTGACCATGCGTATCCCGAAGTCCCTCAGCTACTCGTCGATGTCCCTCTGGTACAAGGACCAGGACGAGTTTTACATCCGCTATCTGGCCGACCACGCCGCGCCGCGGCTCCCCCAAGAGCAGCCGGCCGCCGTGGGCAGTGCATTCGACGCCTACGTAAAGTCGATGCTGGCCTACGCCCTGTTCGGCAAGGGGATGTCGGCCCAATTCGAGTTCGGCAGCATCTTCGAGAGCCAGGTCGAGCCGCACAACCGCGACTTCGCTCTGGACGCCGGCAAGCGAGTCTTCAAGGCGTACAAGCTGGCCGGGGCGTATGACGACCTACTGAAGCTGCTCCAGCAGTCCGTCGAGCCGCCCCGATTCGAGTTCAAGGTAGACGGCCTGATCCTGGGCGTCCCCTTCATCGGTAAGCCCGACTGCCGTTTCGTCCTGGACCTGGGACAGGGCCGAATCTCGTGCATCTTCGACTGGAAGGTGCGCGGCTATTGCTCCAAGTACGGCGCGTCGCCCTCCAAGGGCTACTCGACATGCCTGGACGGCTTCAAGGCCGCCAAGCCCAGCCGGAGCCAAGGCAAAGAGCACGCCATGTACAAGGCGTTGGACTTTCGGGGCCTGACGATCAACTCCGGCTACATGGAGTTCTGCAACGACGAATACGCCGACCAGCTTTGCGTCTACGGCTGGCTGTTGGGAGAGCAGATCGGCGATGAGAACGTGGTCTGCGGGATCGAGGAGTTGTGCGCGAAATTCATGGGTGAGGGCAATCCGCCCACGCTCCGCTACGCCCGCCACCGTGGCCGGGTGAAGAGCGACTACCAGCAGAAGCTCGCCGATCGCGTCACCACCTGCTGGCAAGCCATCACGAGCGGCCACATTTTCTCCAGCCTCAGCCGCGAAGACAGCGACAACCGCTGCAAGGTATTGGACGAAATGGCCGCGGGCCTGATGTCCAACGGCTCGGCCCTGGACGATTGGTTCAACGATGTCACCCGGCCCAAATTCTTCCATTAAGCCATGCCTATCCCGCTTTTCATCCTCGACCGCATCAAGAACGCGCCGGTCAACGGCCAGCACATGGCCGACGTGTTCACGAAGCTGGCCTACGTCCTCGACCAGACCGGGCGGGACTACGGGGCCATTGAGATCGCATACGAGACCGTGACCGATCAATTGCAGGCCGGCGACCTGATCCCGACCGTGACCTTCTCGCTGCAAAGACAGAAGGAACCGAACGTCGTGGTGGACCCGGACAAGGTGATTGACACACGGCCGACGCCTGCGGAGGCGGCAACCGACGTGGAGAGTGAGGAATGAGCCTACTGCTGTTCGTCCTGGCTGTTATCGGCCTGACGCATATCGTCGTGGACGCCGAGGTAAGCGAACCGGTTCATAAATGGATCGCGCCGCGATACCCGGTCATTGCCCACATCATGGACTGCTACCAGTGCTCCGGCTTCTGGTGCGGCCTGGTGCTTGGCCCGCTGGTGAGTTGGAGCCCGTTAGTCTGGATCGCCTGCGGCTGCGCCGGCAGCTTCCTGGCCCAACTCGGCTGGCTCGTGCTGGACAGCTTGGAGAAGTACGCGAGGGGAAAGTGATATGCCGTGGCTCGTCATCGTCACCTTTGCGTTCCTTTGCGGTTTCCTGATGGATGTCATTTGGACGCTCTGCGTCAATGCCGTCACAGGCAAGAAGCCGCTGACGGCGGCCAACTACAGTGCCTTGCTCTACCTTTGCACCATCGTCTCCACGGTCTTGATCGTGGAGAAGTGCTTTACGGCCGTGGCCGCCTACATCATCGGCGGCTGGCTTGGCACATACCTCGTCGTCGCGCGCCGTGGTCACGGCGGGAGCAAACCGCATCGGCAATGAAGACCGTCAGCATCCTCGTCTACCACGGCAAGCACGGCGACGAGTATTGGCTTGCCGATACGCCGGAGCGGTTGGAAGCCGCGCAGCGGCAGTTGTTCAAGCGACTGGACGACTGGCACTGCTACGACAGCGACGACGAAGGCGTGACCGAGGCGCGAGCAGGTGACATCCGCGCTATCCGGTGGCTGCTCAACTGGCACAACGGCTACGAGTACGAAGGTTGGGGCATCGAACAAGCGACCGATCCACTGCCATGACGACCACCCAGATCAAGCAACGTCGAAAACCGGTTCGCCGAACGATCTCGCAACGCTCCGAGCTAATCAACGACTTCCATAGCTGGGGTGTCAACCCGGACACCCGCGAGGTCGTGCTGATGAGCAGCCCAGACAACATGGAAGATGGCATCGACTGGACGTGCGCCAACACGTTCATAAAAAACCTGCTGCTGCTCAACATGATGAATCACACGCCGATCCTGGTGCATCAATGCACCTGCGGCGGCGAGTGGAGCTACGGCATGGCGATCTATGACGCCATCCACGCCAGCCCTTCACCGGTCATTCTGATCGCCCACGCCCACGCGCAAAGCATGTCGAGCATCATTCCGCAAGCAGCCAAGCGGCGGATCATCATGCCGAACGCCGATTTTATGATCCACTTCGGGTTTGCCGGCTACGAGGGCGATTCTCGCAGCTTCGTCGCCGAGGGCAAGCAGACCGACGTGATGGATCAACGGATGCTGGACATCTACGCCGCGCGGTGCGTCCGAGGCAATTTCTTCCGCCGCAACAAGTACACGCGCGACCGCGTGCGAGAGTACCTGCGCACGCGGATGAACGAAATCCGCGAATGGTACATGCCCGCCGCCGAGGCCGTGGACAAGGGCTTCATGGATGGCGTGTTCGGGACGCCGCGCTTCAAGACCTACGACGAGATTCGACAACTCTGATGCACACTCTGGTCAACGCTGACTGCCTGGATTACCTCAGCACGTCGCAACAGTGGACCACGCTGTTCGCCGACCCGCCGGACAATATCGGCCTGGGCTACCAGACCTACAAGGACAAGTTGCCGGACGAGACGTACATCGACTCGCTCGAAACATGGCTTCACTTGTTCGTCCACCGCGCCAAGACGGTCTGGTTCAGCTACAACGCGAAGTGGACCTTCGCGGTTGGCCGCATCGTTTCCGACATGCTGAAGCGCACGCCGGGCTTGGAGGCCAAGCCCTGCGTGCAGACCTTCACCTTCGGGCAGCATTGCCACCACGACCTGGGCAACAATCACCGGCCGCTTTTACGCCTCCGCTGGTCCGATGCCCCGCTCCGGCCCGACGCGATCCGGGTGCCGTCGTGGCGGCAAGAGAACGGCGACAAGCGGGCGGACCCGCGCGGGCGCGTGCCCGGCGACGTGTTCGACTTCACGCGCGTCGTCGGCAACAGCAAGCAGCGCCGCCCCTGGCACCCGACGCAACTGAATGAGGGCCTGGTCGAGCGGTGCATCAACTTCTCCACGCCCGAGGGCAAGACCGTCTTGGACCCGTTCGGCGGCACCGGCACGACGCTGCGGGTCTGCCGCCGGCTGGGCTACCCTTGCACCCTCATTGAGATCGACCCCGGCTACTGCGCCGAGATCGTCAAGGAACATGGCATGAAGCGGTCGGAGTACATTCACCGCGCTTTGTGGGAAGTGGAATGATGAACACCACCGAAATCAAAACCCGCCAGATGTTCGCCTACATAGCCGCTAACGACAGGTCTGCACCGCGCCCGACGAAGAAGCCCTGCGTCTGGGACCATGTGGACTTCATGGAGTGGGAAACCTGGCAAGACCTGGGTCTGAGTCCGCCCGCCGGTGAGGAACGATTCGGTAACCGATTGAGAAAAGACGAGAACGGAAGGCGAAGAAGATGACCTGGCTATCACACGCTCCGTCTGCATGGCCTGAACAAGAAGGATGCCCATCTCCCGGAGTGCTACTGATGTTTCACGACGGCAACGATTGCGACGACGGAAGCTTGCCGCTCAGCGATCCAGGCCAGTTCCTCGGTCATGCCGAAACACACGCCCGGCAGGAAACCGAGCGGGAAGTGGCCGCCCGCCTGGCGGTCCTGGAGTTGTTGGACCCTTCCCAGAGACGGCCGACGCCGAAGCGGAATATCCTCAACCACGTCGCCTTCATCGACCTATAGCCATGCTAGCCGTCAGGATCGAACTTCATTCGGCCGTCACCGGCGAGATCAAGACGCTTGCAACCGGCAAGATCATCAACACCGGGACAGGCAGCTCCACCCAGGGCAACTACCGCATTGAGTTGCGGGACGCTGCCGGACGCCTCTGGAAAACAGGCCATATCGAAGGGTTCCCCCGCAAACGATTGTTCGCATGGGATTTACTGTACCGCGCCCTGAAAAGACTTGTCGGCACACGAAATCCCACTCTCGATTTGCCTCCGGTTGGCAATCTCTCACGGGAGAGACAACCAACAACCAGCGAGGAACCTGACGATGATCGCCCAACTGCCGAACCTGAACGCCATCCTGAAGCGCCATGAGATTCACCGGAAATTCTGGCCGGCGATGCGCGCCCTCGTGGAAGAAGGGCAGCGGCCCGACAGGGAACTGACCACGCGCCTGAATCACGTCGCCAACTACAGGGCGGCCGTGGCCGAGATCATCCATGAACTGTCCAAGGGACTTGAGCATCAGTTTCCGCCGGCCGACTACCAGACGCCGGCCGACTACAAACTGTACGACGAACAGCCCGAACCGTTCGTCCCCGAGTCCCTGACTCCCGAAGACGTTGCCTTGGCAACTTCGGGCGGGTGAGCCGTCCGTAGCCCGTGAAACAACCAGACCCGCGGCTCCTTTCACCTTGGGTTGGCATTGGCTCCCGGTGCCAGAGCGCGTTGATCGACGGTTGGCACCCTACTCTTCTTCTTTTCTCCACCCCACGAGAGGATCGACATGAACCCGACCGACTACATGGGCCGCGAAATCCGCCCCGGCGATTTCGTTGTCTACCCGTGGCGACGTGGCTCGCAGATGGGTCTGAACCAGTTGAACGTCCAACTGGTCACGCCCGAGTCCATCAGCGGCTACAGCAACACCGGCCGCCCAGTGAAGATTACGAACCTGAAGAACGTGGTCGTCGTCGAACGCCCGCAGACCACGCCGGAGATCGTCTGAGATGCCGTTGTACGACTTGGAGTGTAGCGCGTGCGGGGCGACGTTCGAGGCGTTCCAAGCCGTGAGCCAGCCGCAGCCGACGCGCTGTGAGAAGTGCGGCAAGAAAAAGGTCCGCCGGGTCTTGCTGAGGCCGCCGGCAACCTACAACAACTACTCGCCCATGCACCCGCGAAAGAATCGCGGCACGGGCATCGGTCGGAAGAGAACCTGATGAAGTTCGTTCGTAAACGAAAACGCGGCCAGAACAAGAAGGTCCGCAAGACGTGGTTCTCGGAAGAGGGCTACCGGATCGTCTGGCGAAAAGAAGTGTGCGGCGTCCGCGTGCCCGCCCGCTTCCAAGCGTGCGTGCGAACCGTGATCCCCTACAGCGACGGACAACCACGGCAGATGTGGGAGTTCGTCAACTACAAGCGCCGCCTGATTAAGACCCTCCAAGCGGCGCAGGACGAGTGCGAGAAACACAAGCGACTCTGGACGAGGGCGTGTGAGGCGACGGGCATCCGGGCTTTGAAGGAACTGTTCGGCGGCAAGCTGCCGATGGGGATGCCCTTTTGGGCGCGAAAGAACATGGACCGCCGGCTGTACGGAATCTTGATGGACAGCCGGCCAATGAAGTACCGCGAAGACGAGGAAGACGAGACATGCACCGAGAGTTCACAACCGGCTTCCGACGCACCCGGCCCCGGCGGTCCCACCAGAACTTCGGACTGTTCTGCCTCGCCCACGGAAGCAGTTTTGGCAACCCGTACCCCTGCCTCGCCTGCCGAGGGCAAGGGACGGTGTACGACCCCACGGACCCGCCGTGCCCCGTCGAAGGCAACAAGTATCGACGCACCATCCGCTGTACCGCCTGCGGAGGCAGCGGCAAAGGGACGAAAGCGGCGTGCCGCCAAGCGTACCAGAAACTCGTCGAAGAGTACCGGCAGCAGAGGGCGGAATACGACCAACTCGCCGGCATCCGACGACAAGTCCTCCGGCGGCTCACGAAAGAAGAGGTCCAAGCCCTCCGGGAGCTAGGTCTATGACGCCGCTGGCTGAATTGCGAAGGCGAGTTAAGCGCGAAGCGCCGTTCATCGGCGCGAAGCCTTATTCGCACAACATCGTCCGGCTGACCCTGGCCCAGATCGCCGAGGACCACAGCCGCGCAGAAGCGAACAGGGCTGTCCGCGACTTCAACCTGGAAAGCAAAGGCTTCAACACGGAGCCGGAGAATGAGTGAGTTCTGCCCGCGCTGCACGGCACCGCTGGAAACGAACCGGGACGACGACCGCCTATGCGAAGTCTGCGGCTGGTTCGGCGACCGACGCGAGGCCCTAGCCATTCCGCCGCGCAGCGACGTGTTCAATCCGGTGCTCGCGGCGGCGCAGGCCCTTGAACTGTACCGCGACGTGTGCCGCAAGGAACTGATCGGCGAGCAGGTCTACGACGCTGGCAGCGCGACCGAGGCGGACCTGCGCCGTTTATACGTCGCCCGACGGCACGCCGCGCATTCAATCATCGAGATGTTCGTTGTCCTGCGCAGCCGAGCCACGAAGCAACAACTCAAGCGAATCGAGGGCCGGGTCCGGTGGCCCGAGAACTGGACCGACCGCCACTACAACGCCACCAACGAACCCTGTGACCACCTGATAGGACCGTGTTCCTGCGGGGCCTGGCACCAGGAACATGAGGACTGGGTGCAGGCCATGCTGCTGAAGCACAACGCAGAGATCATCGACGGAGACCAATCGTGAGGAAACTCTGCCCGAAATGCGAGGAACTGCTGCACGTGGACAATAGCGGCATCGCCCGCTGTGCCGGCTGCGGCTGGGAAGGTCCGGCGAATGAAGGCCGCCGTGAGCCGAGCCTGCCGGCCACCCCGCCGAAGATGCCATACGTCTCCATCGACATCGAGACGACCGGCCTTGATCCCGCCACTTGCCAAACCCTTGAGGTGGGAGCCGTGATAGACGACTGGAAAACGCCCATCGACCAGTTTCCCCGTTTCCGGCGAGTCCTGACCTACGAGACCGTCAGCGGCAATCCCTACGCGATGGCGCTGAACGCCAACTTGCTGAAGTTCATGGCCAGCGCGCCGCACGATCCGCCGCAGCCGCACCATCTGGCCGTGGCGAAGTGGGTCGAGACGTGTGCCATCACGCAGCCGGTGGAGACCGCCACCGTGGTCCTGGGTCAATCGCTGGGAACCGAGCCGATCTCCTGGTCGGACATCCCGAACGCGCTTCTGGCCGGGATGCGCTGCCGCGAGTTCCACGACAAGCTGCTGGCGCTGGCCGCCAATCCGCCGGGCACGAGTTGTTTCTGCCGGCCGGAGCAATTTGTCGGCCTGTTCCGCGCGTGGCTCGTGGCCTGCGGCCTTGATCCGCTTTCCCTGCAAGCGGCTGGCAAAAACTTCGCCAGCTTTGACATGCAGTTTCTCTGCCGGCTTCCCGGTTTCCGTCAAGCCGTGAAGTTCCGGCATCGTGTCCTGGACCCCGCCATCCTCTTCTGGCGACCGCTGGAAGACGAGCGACTGCCCGACAGCAAGACGTGCTACGAGCGGGCCGGCATGGATGGCAAGGTCGCCCACACGGCCGTTGAAGACGCCCTGGCAGTGGTGAGGCTCGTTCGCATGGGCGTCAAGCGCCTGGAAGGCATGAAGTAGGTCTCTTCTTCTGCTGTTCCTTTTGTTCGTGCCGGCCCGCCTGTGTGGGCGGGCCGGCGTTCTTCAACTCTGATTCGAGAGACATCCCATGAACGAAGTCCGTGAAAGTCTGGCCCGCATCAACACCTTGCTGATCTCCGACCTGAAGGGAACCAGCGACGAGTTGCGAATCCTGATCGCCGCCATCCGCAGAGAAACCGACGCGCAGAGCGAAGTGCTGCGAACCGCCGAGTCCGGCGACCCGGCCTACATCGCCGCCAGCAACGGCTTGGTCGAATTGCTGCAACTGAACCAGGCAGCCGTGGCCGCTAACGCCGAGATTGACCGGCTGTGCCTCGCCGCCGGCAAGGCCGTCGCTAAGTTGATGAAGAAGGCCCCCAAATAGGCCAACCGGCCCCGTCATTTCTAACCGGACAGGATACAGGCCCTTCAAGCCTGGGATGCGGGTTCGAGTCCCGCCGGGGCTAGTCGGAGACAACGATGCCAAGCACCGACATCGACGGTAGCGCGTTTCTGATACTCGGTGAGACCGAGGCCGGCGCTGTCATGGACCTTCTTCGCTGGGCGTGAAATGAGCGCGCCGTTGAATGCTGAAAAACTACCGGCCGGGCAGATTGCTGCTCTCGATTCACTACGATTCTGCAATCTCTCAAGGGAAAGACGTATGCCCGTGAAAACCGCCAAGGCCGAAGTCGGCTGACCGAGAACGACCACTGTTGCCTGTTGAAACCCGAAAAGCGAGAGACCGCCGTGAAGCGCTTGCTCACGTTCATCACCGGGGCCTTGGCCCTGATCCTCGTTGCCGCCGCAACCGGGTCTGCCATCACCTACGCCGTCATGCACGGCACCGAGACGCTGACCAATTTGGGCAACTCGGCCTTGCAAGGCATCGGCATGGCGATTGGTGGCTGCCTCGGCAGCGCCCTGGTACTGCGTTTCAAGGTGGCCCGGCACTACGTCAGGAGCCTCTTGAAAGAGATCAACGAGAAGCACCTACCGGCATGAGAAGGCGTCGGCACTGTTGCATGAAAGACACCGCCCATGAAACTCGGACTACTCAATCGTACCTTGACCGCCGCCGCCCTCGTTGCTCTGGCAATCACCCTGGGCGTGTGGCTGACCCGAAAGCCCCTGACCGCCGCGCCGGCTCCCGCGCCGCCCGCCGTGCCGGCCATCCCGATGAAACCCACGCCGGCCAAGCACCCTGTCCCTCAGCCAACCTTGGCACCTCTTCCGCTTGGCCCCGCCGTCGCCACGACGGCCCTCGCCAGTACGGTCACGACCGAGGTGGAAGTCTCCTATGAGATCGCGTCCCCGCCGATCCCAGCGGCCCCATCCGCCCCGGCCGTGGCCGCCCCGCTTCCCACGCCGGCCGCCCAGCCACAAAGCGACTGTCAGTATTACTACCGCCGGGGCTGGTTCCGCCGTCGATGAACGCCGAGATCAAGGCCCTGTTTGCCGAGTACCTTCTTGAGGCCAAAGACCCGGTGGCCGCCGCCGTGCTCACGTTGGCCGATGTGCTCTGCCGGCCGACACTGGAGCCGATCGTCATCGAGCCAGACGACAAAGGTACGGTCTCCGTGAGAGAGGCGGCGAGTAGGTTGAACACAAGCAGCAAGAAGGTCTACCAGATGTGCCTGGCAGGCCAACTGCGCTGTACCCGCATCGGCGGGCGCGTCCGCATTTCCTTGGGTGAGATCGAGCGTTACTAAGCCCGCTGGCGTCACGAGCCAGGAAACGCCTGACAAACATCGTCCCCCCCCCTCCTGCTCCAGGCCACCGTATACCACCATATAACCCTTAGAAGCCATTAGACTCCTCCTCACAAGTATGGTAAGATGGAGTTTGGCAGAGGTCTGAAGAAATGATAGTCGATGTGGTCCGAACCATCATTCTCCGCAAAATGGACGAGTGCGACGCGATTGCTCATCGGCCTGATCTGGCGTGTCCCGATCCAGAGCCAAATGCGCGACTGGGCTCGGCGATCGTCCAGGACGTTGGCAACCGCATGGCCCGGCTTGGCTTCGCCGAACTCTTTGCGTTGAGCCGGGATTACATCCCTTTCGCTCACCCGGACGAGGCCAAGGGCTATCTCTCCCAATGCTTGGCCGCTCTGCCGGAACCGCCCGCCGTCGAGTCTCCCTATCTGGATTCGGGGAAGGCCGCTGCCTACCTCGGCATCGACGTGAAACAGCTTTACCGGCAGGTCGAGTTGGGCAAGCTCAAGCCTCTCCGTGGGCCTCGCAATTCGTACCGCTTCACGCAACAGATGTTGGACAACTACCTTGGCAAGTGAAATCTGCGAACTGCTGGATGGCCGCCGCATTCGCTTCTCGCTGAACAAGCGAGGTGATCGTCCCGCATACTTCGTCTACTACCGTCTGCCAGACGGACGGCGAGCGGAGACATCGACGAAGGAAGCGAATAGGAAAAAGGCGCAGGACGCAGCGATCGCCATCATTCGGGAAGCCTACGCGCCGCCACCTGCCCCGCCGGCCGAACCAGAGTCAACGGATTCACTCCTATGGGACGATGCCCTGAAACTCGCGCTTCGCTACATGAAGGCGAACAACCTGCGGGCCACAACCATTCAGCAGTATGAACTGGCCATCAATACGCTGCGCAAGATCGTCCCGGATTCCAAAGGGCCAGATGACATCACGCCCGCGTTGGCTGAGCACTTCAAGTTGGTGCGATTGGAAAAGGGCCGGAAGCCCCGAACCGTCGAAAACGACATCAACAATTTGAGCATCGTTTACGGTCATTGGTTCCGCGATACCCTGAAGATCATCGACAGCAACCCGTTCGCCGACGTGGAACCGCCCCGATACGACAAAGCGCCCGCGCGCTACATCGCGGAGAATGAACAGCAAGCGTTGTTCAATTGGCTGAAGGAGCGATGGCAGTGGCGATTGCCTGTGCTTTTCCTGGAGACCAAGGCCGCCATCGGCTGCCGGATCGGCGAGTTGTCGTCTGCGCTGACCGTGAACCTTCGTGAGGGCCGGCTCTATTTCCCTGCCGACGCCACCAAGGGAAGAGAGGAGCGGGCTTGCCTCCTCCCGGCAGCTTTGTACGACGAATTGCGGGCGAAGGCTGGGCCGACCTACGTCTTTGAGCGGTTCAGCGAAGAGCTACGGGAAGTCCATCGACGCAAAGGGAACCATCAACCGGCAAACGCCGTCCGGGCCTTCACTCCCGCCCGGCTGAAACGCTGGGTGCAGGATGAGGCAAAACACTACTTCGACAAGACGAAAGCCCGCAAGTTCAAGCTCCACAACTTTCGGGGAACGGCCATGAGCAAGGCCCGCGTCGCGGGAGTTTCTACCGACGACGCCGCCATCGCCTTCGATTGCACGGTGTCCACAATGCAGCAGCACTACCTGGCCTTTGACAAAGCCCGCGTGGCCGATGCAGTCTTCTCGCGAATCCAGAACGGCGGTGTTGGGCGCACCCAACAGAATGGCGGGAATGGTGAGGATACTGAGCGCGATCAACCTCGTCGAATCGGCTGAGGGCTACTTTCGCCTCCACACGGATCGGCAAGAAAGCCCTGGTGCTAATGGGCGAGTGCCTCTTGGCCGGTCCATGATTCTGCTCTTGGTCGGGATCATCGGTAGTGCCCTCTAACCCGCTATGCCCACGCCGGCATGGCCAAGGGCTTCGGCCCGGCTACCGATTGGACCGCAGGACTCTCGTTTCGATGATCGAAACACGGCGTTATAATATAGCCGGGGAGCATCCTCCTGCCCAACAATTGGTATGGTGCCCCTACTCTGGCAATCCCCTAAGACGGGATAAATACCAGCGTGGGCACCTAGGGCCGGCGGCTCTGCTCCCTGTTGCTTTCGTGGTCCGCCAGTGGGGCTCTTGCCAACGCGGTGATCCGACCTGGCATTGTCACACCAGAATCGGGGCAGGTTGCGCTATACAGTCGGGGAACCCAGCCATGCAGAATAGCACGCCAAGGCTTGTCTACGTCCTCCCGCGCCTCAAACTGGCCGGCACGAAATATGGGCAGAAGGAAGTCAGGCTTGGTCGGGCCGAGTTCTGGCCTGACGAAGACTGGACGTGGGCGAATATCATCAGCAAGCCGAGGCCCTCCTGGTTGGATATTTTCCATGAGTTCCCGGCTTCGGAGGACGATCGGGAACCTGACGTGGCAAGGGGCACGTTGCTGATTGCCGACGAGGACAACTGGCTCCGGGAAAACGTCGCCAAGGTCGTTCCAGTCCTGTACTACGTGGGCCAGACCGAGGACCGCTGGCAGACTCCCGCCGAGGCGTTCCAGCATTCGGAATTCAGGGCGACGAATAATCCGGCGGCCCTAGTTTCGCTGATGACGAAGTACGGCCCGCTCCTCGAAGACGAACGTTCGTTACAAATATATCCCCCATTGGGTCTACGCGGCCACATTCGGTTCCGAGTCCGGGTGGACGAACCCCTTAACGCCGAACTGATCCGACGCTTTTCGGCCAACCCCAACGACCGCATCGTCGTTGCCTGCCGGCATCTGTTCCGCACTCAATTCACCGACCCATTCCTCGCTCCATTCGATCAGGACGAAGCTGGGTATTGTGCCTGCCTGGAGGCCGTGCTCGGAATCGACTCCGCGCAACGGGACATCGGCAAGGAACTAGGGAAACGGCTGGCCATGATCTACGCAGACCTGCCTGCTCTCCCCGAATGGGTGGAGGGGCTATACGCAAGTCGATGCGATTTCGTACACGGCGACTCCGGGGCGAACCCGTCGCCGGCCAACCCACAAAAGCAAAAGGCTTACGAGTCGTTCCGGGAACGACGTGGCAAGTGGACTGTTCTTCGGAGCCTGTGCAAGGACGTGATCCGGCATCAGATCGAGCAGGCGGCAGGCATCAGCAATCCGATTCGCTTTCCGAACGCGGATGAAGCCCTGATCGACAGCTACTTCCAGTCCGATGACCTTTGGTCCACTTTCAAAAGGCACGTCGAAGGTGAGAACGCTGCGACTAGAATTCTTGGTCTCGCGGGAGAGCCGTTGCGAGCCTTTTGTGATGCGGCTTCGGACCTGCTCCAGCGGCACCGGTGGGATTGTATGAAGTCGCGGCCGAGCGCCAAGCGTGTAGCGAACACCCTTCGATCGGTTCAGGTAGCGATCTTGAACTGCCCAGGGATAGAGCAGGCTGATAAGGACGACGCCCTCGCCGTCAGCCGAGCGGCGGGAAACGGAGACGCCGAGGCCGTGAAAGATTGGATCGCCCATCACGAGGAGTGGCAAGAATACGGCCGTGGTGAGCCGATGGCGTCCTATCTGAAGGCGATTGTGCTTCACATCGCACGCTATTACGAAGAGACCGAGGACCAGTGAGGATTCTCAGCAGCATTTGCCTCGGGGGTGATCGGCGGCAACTTCCAAGCGATTCGGACTGGCTCGAACAAGCGGCACAGGGAAGAAGCCGTTTGTGGGCCGGTCCATCCGCGTGCCAGGCCCCGCGCTTCTTCGATCCGGCGGAACATGGCCTGACGGTTCTCATTCATCATTACGTCACCCAACTCTACCGAAGAAAACGATTCTGCGGGGCGGGTAAAGCACGACGGCGCAAGAGCCTGGCAATCACGGAATCGCGCGTATTCGATGGGCGACAGGCGAGTGATGTTCGGGTCAACACCGGCTTATTGCAACTACACCGAAGAGGGGTTAGACTCAAAGGTTCGGGATAGTGATGCACTATACTGCGGATGCCCCGCCTGCGGCGCAACGTGGCGGGACCAACCGGTTGTCCGTTCTTCTGAATCCCCCAAGCAGGGCAATTCAGTCGTACCCATGCGCTGTGATCTCAAAATCATTCGGCAAAGTGACCGGCAATCCGGCCTCTGGCCCGCGGCGACCACATGGGCATTGCCGCCAGGTATCGCATTGGGCATTCACGGCTTCCTCCGTCGCGCGACTGTGGCAGGAGGCGGCCTATGATGAATCTGGGCAAGCTGTTCGTCTACTTCGAGACCTCACCCGCGCTGCGGCTTCTGCGATCACCCAACGCAGCGTTCATCGTGGATTTCCTGGATCAGCAGTTCAAAAGGGCTGGACGAATCACCGTTCCATTCTCCGATCTCCACGCCGCTTTGATCGCGTACCGAGAAGGCATTCACGAGACATACCCCGAGGCACTGCGGGACAAGCCAGAAAACTATCTGTCTGGCTGGTGTTCTAGCGATACGCGATGGCTGCACCGATTCCTGGAGGCAGGACGCAATGAGCCGGTGTATCAGTTGACGCCGCACACCGAAGACGTATTCGCCTTTCTTGATCGTGTCCTTGAGCAAGACTTAGGCTTCGTGGGGACCGAATCGAGACTCCGACTGGTGATCGAGACGCTTGCTGATCTGGTGGTCAAAGCATCTGACGATCCCGAAACTCGGCTGGCCTATCTTCGTGGCGAAAAGCTACGACTCGAAACCGAGATTGCACGCATCGAATCGGAGGGCATGGTGACTCGCTACCAGCCGGCTCAAATCCGCGAGCGCTTCGCCACGGCGGTGTCGCTGCTGAAGCAACTCCAGGGAGATTTCCGGGCGGTGGAAGAGAAATTCAAGGAGATCACCCAGCAGGTCCAGCAACGACAGAATGAAGGACGCCACACGCGAGGCGGCATCCTTGAGTTTGCACTCGATGCCGAAGATGTACTGAAACGCGAAGATCAGGGAGTCAGTTTCCACGAGTTCGTCCGGTTCATCCTCTCGCCCTCTCAGCAAGACAAGCTGCAAACCATTATTCAGCAGCTCATGCGTATAGAAGAGTTGGCGGAGCAAGCGGACGGGCTGGAGACCATTCGCCGCATGGTGCCCTTGCTGCTTGCCGAGGCGGAGAAGGTGATGCGCACCAATCAACGTCTCTCGGCGACGCTCAGGCGGCTTCTTGACGTGAGGGCATACCGGGACCGGCAGCGCGTTGCGGAACTGCTGCGGGAAATCATGGCGCTGTCCGCTTCACTCGCCTCTCAGCCGCCAAAGGATACCGTGGGCGTGGAAGTGGAAACCAAGATTGAAATTGCCTCGCCGTTTGGGCGCACTTTCTGGAGCGAGCCGGCGCGATTTGAGTATGTGGACCTTACAGAGCATCAGGCGGATGAGGAGCGACGCGCAGAAGCCTTTCGGGCACTGGCGATGATGCAGCGGCTCGACTGGCGCGGGATGCGGGCATCCGTTCAGGCCGCAGTTGCCCGCGCCGGAAGCGTGACTCTTGGCGATCTCCTGGCCGAGCATCCCCCGGAAGCCGGCGTTGTCGAGGTGCTCGGCTACCTTCAGATTGCCCGCGACGACGGCCATATCATCCGCCGCGAGGAAGAAGAGGAAATCCTGCTGCCCGCCCGCAACGGTAGTGACCGCGCGATTATGGTTACCGTGCCACTTGTTCAATTCATCCCGAGAGCCGGAGGGAATTGATGGCAAGTAACGCTTTACCGGAGTTTCGCGAATGGAGCGTCGCTGCTGTGCGGCTGCTTCAAGGCGCTGTCTACTCCGATGATTCTCGCATCTGGGACATCCTGCTGGGCTCCCAGTCCCACTTGGAAACCTACTTTGGCCGATTAGGATTGCTGCTCGTTGTCGATGAGCCTGAAGGGCTGGCCTACCTGCGTCAGGCATCGGAAGACGAAGTGCCAGAGGGCTACGAGAGGTTGCCCAAGCTGTTCCGAAAGACGCGGCTGGGCTATGACGCGACGTTGCTATGCGTTCTGCTCCGCGAGGAGCTTCGCCGCTTTGAGGAAGAAGACGTGCATAACGAACGTTGCGTGGTGGAGACGGCGGCGATCTTCGATCTGTGGACCACTTTCTTTCCTAGTGAAGGCGACCAGATACGGCAGCGTCGTGAGCTATCTCAGGCGTTTTCCAAGCTCGATGACCTGGGATTCGTCAGCAAGTTCAACGACGAACCGGAAACGTGGGAGGTTCGGCGCATCCTCAAGGCACGTTTGCCGGCATCGGAGCTTGAGTGCCTGAAAGCCCAATTGCTCAGCGCGGCTGAGCAACGCGCTGGAAAGGACGCGACGAGCGAATCCGATGGATGATCTGTTTCCAAACAGCGTGAATCGCAGGCGAGGTTTTCGGCTTCACAAGCTGGAAGCCTACAACTGGGGCACCTTCGACAGCACAAGCGGCAGCGTCCATCTCGTCCGGCCGGAGGGGTACACAACCCTGCTTATCGGCCAGAATGGCTCGGGCAAGTCAACCTTGGTGGATGCACTCCTCACACTTCTGGTTCGGCCGGTGGTGCGTAATTACAATGTCGCTGCCGGTGGCCATAAGCAGGATCGCGACGAACGCTCGTACATCAAGGGAGCCTACGGCCGCTTCAGCCGCGACGAAGACAATCGAGGAGAAGTGCAGTTCTTGCGGCCCAATGGCACGTACTACTCTGCCCTATTGGCGTGCTTCTATAACGAGGACAGCAACCAACTGTTCACCGTTGCCGTGGTCCTGTATCTCGGTTCCGAGGGCCGCGCCGAGAAACTCTATTGCTTTGCCTCGGATGAACGGTCGATCGCTGACGATTTGGGCGGCCTGAAGAGCATGGACAGGCTGCGACAGCAGATCGAGAAACGCGGCTTTCAAGTCGCCAAAAGCTACGCGGAATATCACTCCTGGTTCGCGAAGATGACCGGCGTGCGTCCCAAGGCAATGGACATCTTCAACCAGACGGTGGCGGTCAAGGACATTCAGAGTCTCAACCGTTTCATCCGCGAGCACATGCTGGAATCGAAGCCGTGGGGCGAAAAAGTCGAAAGCCTGCTGAGCCACTTCACGCAACTCAGCGAAGCCCATCAAAGCCTGGTACGAGTCCGACGCCAAGATGAATTGCTTGAGCCCGTCGCGGAGGCGGGCATCGTCTACCGGAAACATGAAGAGGAACTGGATTATTCCCAGCGCATCCTGGATGCCGCGGATTCCTTCTTCCGGCAGAAGAGCGTGGAGGTTCTCGGCCCAGCTTGCGAAGGGCTCAAGACAGACTTGAATGGATTTGTGAAGATGAAGGAGCGGCTCAGCCAAGAGCTGGCCGAGAGGCAGGAGGAATGCCGCCGTCTAAGGAACGAGATCGAACAGGCGGGAGGAGAAAGGCTGCGACAGATTCCTCTCTTGATCCAAAATCACCAGGCACAAGCAGCCGCGAAAAGAGACAACGACCGACGTTACCGTGACGCGCTCCGGGAAGCGAGGATCACGGATACCGTGGCCGACCAGGGCGGTTTCGCCACAGTCAGCGCCAAGATGCCTGCCTTGCAACGCGACCTCAAAGAGCAGATCGCGAAGCGCGCGGAGCAAAGGGATACACTCGTCCCAGAGCGAGGGGACACCATACGCAGGCTGAGAGAGGACGAGAGTGAACTTGAAGCGCTTGCAAAGCGTCAAGGAAACCTGCCGGAGTGGATGGCCGCGCTGAGGCGGGAGCTTTGTGCTGATCTTCGACTGCCGGAGAAGGAGTTGCCTTTTGCGGCGGAGATCATCTCGGTGAGGCCCGAGGAGCGTGACTGGGAGTCGTCCATCGAAATGGTGCTCCGAGGCTTCGCGCTTAGTTTGCTCGTGCCGCAGAGGTATTATCATATTGTCAGTCGCTACGTGGATGCCAACAGGGTGGCTGACGGTAGTGGCCGAGGTCAACGACTTGTCTACCTCCGCATCGGCGAACGAGCCGCTGTGCCGGCGCGTCTGCCTTTGCACGGGCAGTCGCTTTTGCGCAAGCTGGCTTTCCGCGAAGGTCATCCTTTGCTTCCGTGGGTAAAGGCCGAGCTGGAAGAGCGTTTCGATTTCCTCTGCTGCGATAACCTGGAACAGTTTCAGGCCGCCGATGGCCTGGCAATAACGCGCAACCGGCACGTGAAGTACCGCGGCGTGAGGCACGAGAAGGATGACCGCGACAAGATCGCTGATCCCCGCTACTTTGTTCTCGGCTGGGATAACCGGGAAAAGCGCCGATGCCTTGCCGAAGAGATCAAGCGGCTGAGGGAACAACAGGACGACCTGGAGCGGCGCATCGCCAAAGTCGAAGAGCAGATGGATCGTTTGCGCGCCCAGGAGACAGCGACGGGCAGAATCCAGGAGTTCACCGAGTTCGGACAGATCAACTTCGCCGCCCATGACCAGGAGATTGCTGACCTACTTCGGGAAAAGAGAACACTGGAGGAGGGCAGTGATGCGATCCGCCTTCTCAAGCAGCGGCTTGGCAAAGCCGAAGCGGCCGAGAAGGAATTGCAGACGGCCCGCGACAAAGTGGTTGGCAAGGAAACCGAGTGTGACCGGCAACTCATGGAGTACGAGCGGCTGACTGCAAATGCCAAGAAGGTGTTGAAGGAGCGCAAGGCTGACGGGAGCCTTGCCCGCCACTGCGCGAGCTTTTCGGACCTGGAAGCCTGCTTTGCCGGCCAAACCATCGTGCCCGCGACTCTCTTCGACCAGGAAAGGGAATTCAAGGAGACTCGACGCGCCGAGAGTGAACGGCTGCGACAGGCCATCGAGCCGATCAGAGGCAAGCTCACGACGGCGATGAACCGTTTCCTCGGGGCCTTCCCAGATGAACGAGCAGACCTGCAACCGCAGGTGGAGTACCTTGACAGCTTCCTCGGGCTGCGAGAACAGATTCAGCGTGAAGACCTGCCGCGCCACGAGCAGCGATTCAAGGAACGCCTCAATGAGAAGGTCATTCACGAAATCGGCCTGCTGAACGCGGCTTTGCGGACGGAACGCAACGAGATCGAGTCGAAGATCAGGCTGCTAAATGAATCCCTGCGGCAGTTGGAGTACCGGCCGGGCACGTTCATGCAACTGGAGCCGAAGCCTGTGCGGGATGCCGAGATCGCGGACTTCCAGAACTCGCTGAACGAATGCCTCGCCGGGACGTTCGAGGGGACTCTGGAAGCCGACGAGGCGCGTTACCTCCGCATCGAGAAACTCATTGGCCGGCTCCGCGAGGAGCAGCGGTGGCGGGAGAAAGTCACCGACGTGCGCCGATGGTTCGATTTTGTCGCCCGCGAGATCGACCATGCAACCGGGGACGAGCGCGCTTACTACGAAGACAGTGCAGGGCAATCCGGCGGTGAGAAGGCGAAACTGGCGTTCACCATCCTGGTGGCTGCCATAGCGTACCAGTACGACATCGCCCTGGATCGCCCTACGAGCAATCGCTTCCATTTCGTGGTCGTTGACGAGATGTTCTCCAAGGTTGACGACCAGCACGCTGAATACGCCCTGAAGCTGTTTGAGAAATTCGGGCTGCAACTGCTGATCGTAGCCCCGCTTGATGCCAAAGCGTGCGTCACCCAGCCGTTTGTCGGCTCGTACCTGCACGTCGTCAAGGATGTGAAGACGAATCAGTCGGAGGTGTATACCATGACGGCCCGTGATTTTGAAGAGGTCGTCGCGGAGTCGGCGGGCGACCATGCAGGCAACGGCTCGGCACGTCGAGGGGTACGGCCACGCTGATGCGTCCACCTGCCGAAACACGATCGCGGAAATGATCCAGCCGGAAGATATTCGTCGAAAAGCCGAGAACCTGTATCCAGAATGCCTACGGGCGTGGCTGGACGGCGACGAGACTTTCTTTCCAAGACTCGTTCCCTCGCGTCGGACCCCGGATGCCAATGACCTTCGGGCAGCCATTCAGTCTGTCCGTAAGCTGCGGGAGGGGGCGAAGGAAGCGATTGGGTTTGGCTACACGGTTCAGTGGCAAGAAATCAATTCCCGTAAGTTTGGCCGCAATCAGTTTCCGGCCCGCATTCTTTTCGAGACTGCGGCCGATTTCTTGCGATTCATAGGCAAGCAGCGCGAGTTCGACGTGTTCACGGACGCTGTGAATCGGCTACGCACGGCGTTCCCTTCGTTAGAGAACTGGCTTCGGTCGAACGTTCGGGTGTTGATCGACGCCGCCCCCGATCTGGACGGCCTGCTTCGCGTTCTCCAATTCTTCCATGACAATCCGAGGCCCAACCGCTTCGCGCGAGAGTTGCCGCTTCCCGTGGATACGAAATTCATCGAGCGCTACCAAGGATTGCTCCGCGGATGGTTCGATGTTGTATTGCCTCCACACACGATCCGGGCTGACGAAGAGCACTTCGAGCGACGCTATGGCCTGCGCTATCCAGAACCGCACCTCTTGGTGCGGTTGCTGGACCCCACCCTGGAGCAGGAACTTGGCTGGCCTTGTTCGGAGCTTTCTCTCCCCTTGCAGACGCTCGGCGCGATGTCCGTCCGTGCCGATGTGGCGATCATTGTCGAGAACAAGGTCAACTTGCTCACGCTGCCTTCCCTTCCTCGCGGCATTGGGCTCGGTGGATTAGGGCACGGTGCGGTCATTTTGCGGTATCTCGGATGGCTGAATGACATGCGGATTGTCTATTGGGGCGACCTCGACACCGAAGGGTTCGAGATTCTGTCCTCGGTCCGCGCCGTATTCCCGCACGTGCAAAGCTTCTTGATGGACTGTGAAGCACTCGGCCGCTGGCGACATCTCGCCGTCTCCGGCACGAGCCGAAAGCCGGACGTTCCACCCCGCTTGACGGAAACGGAGGAACGAGCTTACTTCTGTTGTCGTGACGCGAACCTTCGCCTGGAACAGGAACGAATCCCCCAAGATGGGGTCTTGGGCGAAGTCAGGTGCCTGGGCGTGCGCGGCTGATCTTGGAAGTCGCTGTCGGAGGACCGCGCGACTCCACGCGCCCAACAACTACTCTTGGGCGCGGCAGCGATGGTGTTGGGCGTGGTGGCACGATTGTTGGGCGCGACGACGATTTTGTTGGGCGCGACGACGATTTTGTTGGGCGCGGCGGCGATGGTGTTGGGCGCAATCGCACTGTTGTTGGGCGCGCCCAACAGGACGACCGACCCCGTTCTCCGCATCCAGTTCTTGCTCCGATTTGTTGGGCGCGCCCAACAGCGCCAAACAGCGTCAAAAGGGGCGTGTCGGAGGCTCCAAGAAATTCGGAGTGTTGGACATTTGTTGGGCGCGGGCTGGTGGCATCTTCAGCGCAGAAGAAAAGGACTCGCGGCTCGTTGTCGCAAGTCCTTTAGTTTTAAGAGGTTCGGAAGTGCGGGAAACAGGACTTGAACCTGCACGGCCTTGCGGCCACTAGGCCCTCAACCTAGCGCGTCTGCCAATTCCGCCATTCCCGCGGCGGGGGTAGCCCACGGACAATTCACTTTACCCCATCGAGGGCCGTCGTCAAGGGTGGGTTCGCTTGAGAACGAGGATTGTGCGGTGGGTCGGTTGGCTGGGGTTTCCGTTTTGTTCAAGACCTTGGCGCGCGGCCGTCAGGAGTTCCTTGGCGGAAGCGTTCTGGCGCGCCGCGAGGGAGCGGGTGAGCGGAGTCTCGTCTTCTTGGTCGTGCCCCTCCTCCGGGGTGGCGCGGCAGGCGCGGGTGTAGATGACCAAGGCGTGGCCCGGCTGCAAGTGGCACTGGGCTTCACGGTAGCGCGATTCGGGGCTGCGGCCGAGGGGAGAAGCCCCCCCATCTACGGCCTCGGCTTGATTGGGACCCAGGAGCAGCGCCGCGCAGTGTCCGGCGGAGGCGTAGCGGACTCGGTCGCTGCCGGCCTCGACGAATCCGCAGAGGAGCGATGCCGACTGATCCCCGGCTGATCCGGTCCAGAGGGTCAGGTTCACTTGGGAGAGGAGGTTGTGGGCGGAGCGGTGGTACTGGCCGTGCGAGCGGAGCGACGCCTTGAGGCCGCTGGCGACGAGGGCGGCCTCGATTCCGTTTCCTGACACGTCGCCGACTGCGAAGGCTACCGACCCCTTCGGCAAGGAGAACCAGTCGTAGAACTCGCCGCCGAGGGCCTGGTCTTGCGATGTCCAGCCGGCGAAGTCCCATCCTTGGATCATGGGTGGGATCGTGGGGAGTTGGTTCCGTTGGACGCGTTCTGCGGCGTCGAGTTGGCGCTTGATCTGGGAAGCCTCAGCACCCTCCCGCACAAGGATCTCCCGTTCCAGATCGCCGGCCAATCGTCCGGCGACGACCTCCAGGATGTTCGTCTCCCGATCGTTGAAGTCGCGGCGGGAGTTGCAGAAGACCCAGAGCGTACCGAGGATGGTCGTCGGCGTTGCGACGGGGACGCACGCGGCGGCCGGGAAGCTCTCAGGCGGGTTCCATTGCTGGAACAGCCCTGTGTCTTCCAGAACGACCGCGTGTCCGAGCATGGCTTCCAGGTCGGCCAGCGCTCCGCGGAGCGGCCGTGGCGGGTCGGTGAGACGCTCCCGCGGTAGTCCCCAACTCGATCGGAGTTTCAGCGTGGTCGTGGCCTCATCGAGGAGATAGAGCGCTGCCGCGTGGCATCCCACGGCCTCCGCCCCGCCGCGGAGCACGGCGCGAAGACGTCCGGCCAACCGGCTCCGCTGATCCGGCCGGAAGACGACGGGCACCGCTGCGGCCAGTTCCGCCTCTCGTTGCCAGAGGGCGTGCTGCGTCTTGAGGAGTTCGGCCAGCAGGCCTTGGAGGGCCGAAGCGAACTGGTGGAGGGCCTTCGGGGCTGGGGAGGATTCCGAAGCGGCCGAAGCCGATCGGACCAGATGGAGTCGTACGTGTCCGAGAGAGGTTCCGACGCCCGGGTCTTCCGGGGCGGACCACGCGTACTCCGTCGGGCGGATCGGCTTCGAGCCGCGTTGGAGCCGTAGCGACCAGCCTGTGGCTTCTTCAAAGGCCCTCAAGAGACCGGGCAGGCTGGCCACTTTTTCAATATCGGGCCGCGAGCCGTCCGGCAATCGTTCCTCGTAGAGTCTTAGCTGATTTGGGCTGGATGCTGTCACGGATTTTCCGCTCACGGGTTGTTTTCACTTGGGGACCGAAGTGCCGAAAGTGCCGACGTCCTGCCGCGAATTCGATATCGTTGGTGCAATCGGCGCGACCCGACCTGCGTCGGACCTGCGTTGGCGGCTCCGTGCCGAGTGTGTCGCCATCCTCCGTGGCCCACACAGTTTCACATCGGCCCGCATCTCGCCCAAACGTGAGAGTTTCGCAGAAGCCCGCAGACAACGGGCGATGATTGCATTGCCTGTCTCCATCGAGTATGAAGGTGGCATTGTCGGGAAGCGATTTGGTGTCCTACCGCCCTCACCCCCTGCCCCTCTCGCGTCGAACGGGAGCGGGGAGCCAGCCCAAGGAGAGCCGATATGTCAGGTGCCAACCGCCGGGAGTTTCTCCAGAAATCGGCAGCCGCGGGAGCCGCGGCCTTTGCAGCCCCAGCGATCGTGGCCCGCGCGGCCGGGGCCAACGAGCGGATCCGCGTCGGGTTGCTCGGGCTGGGCGGGCGCATGTCGTCGCACATCGGCTCGTTGGCCCGGATGACCGACGAGGTCGACCTGGTGGCCATCTGCGATTGCGACGACGAGAAGCTCGCCTCGCCTGAAAAACGTTACCCCGACCTCGCCGGCAAGAAGCTCAAGGTCTTCAAGGACCTCCGCAAAATGTTCGAGGACCGCGACATCGACGCGGTGAGCATCTCCACGCAAGACCACTGGCACGCCCTGCAGACCATTTGGGCCTGCCAGGCGGGCAAGCACGTCTACGTCGAGAAGCCGCCCACCTGGAGCATCTGGGAAGGACGCAAGATGGTCGAGGCGGCCCGAAAATACAAACGCATGGTGCAGATCGGCACGCAGAATCGCTCCAGTCCCAACGTGGTCGAGGGGATGCGCAAGCTCAAGGAAGGGGTGCTCGGTAAGCTCTACATGGGCCGCGGCATGACCTACAAGATGCGAGGCAACCTCGGCAAGCACCGCCCCCGGCCCGTGCCGAAGGGGCTCGACTGGGACGCCTGGGTCGGGCCTGCCCAGATGGTCGAATACTCCAGCTTCCACCACCGTCGCTGGTACTGGATCTCGAACTTCGCCAGCGGCGACATCGCCAATCAGACCGTCCACGACATCGACAAGCTCCGCTGGGGCCTGGGGCTCGACACCCATCCGACGACCGTCATGTCGATGGGCGGGCGCTATGTCCCCGGCGACGAGGACGACGCCGACACGCCCAACACCCAGGCGTTCATGTGCCAGTGGGCGGGGCGCAACCTGCTGGTCACCTTCGAGGTCCGCCACTGGTACACCAACAGCGAGGCCGACATGCGCGACAAGTACCCCTTCATGGAGAAGAACTCCTGCGTCGGCGAGATCTTCTTCGGCAGCGAAGGCTACATGATCTTCCCCGACTACGCCAGCTACTATACCTTCCTCGGACCGAACCGCGAGCCGGGCCCCTTCAAGACCCACGGGAAGATCGACGCGGAGAAGGGCTACGCCGGGGACTACTGGCGCTACGAGAGCGTCCCGCATTTCCGCAACTGGGTCGCCGCGATCCGTAGCGGCAAGCACGAGGACCTCAACGCCGACGTGGAACAGGGCCACCTCTCCTGCTCCGTGTGCCACATGGCCAAGATCTCCTGCAAGCTGGGCCGCAGCGTCCAGTTCGATCCCAAGACGGAACGGTTCGTCAACGACGCCGAGGCCGACAGATTCCTGCGGCGGGAATACCGGAAGCCTTACGTGGTGCCCGACCAGGTGTAAGCGCTACCGACAACCCTTGTCACTCGTGCGGATCGCCGCCGGCGAGAACCAGGGTCCTGCTTCCTTGCTGGAAGCGCTGTGGTGTGGTCTCCCGACCGCACCACCAGACGACCGCAGGTCTCCGGGGGTGGCGGGAGACCTGCGGTCGGCCGACTCGGCGGGGTCAGGAGACCCGCGCCGAGCGCTTGACCAACCGGAGTGCTGACCGATGGTACAATGGGCTGACCGGATCACTCGCCTACGGGAAGGATGACCCCCTCGGGGACTTCGTCAAGGGGCGGCCATGGCTCGAACTTGCTGCGGAACGGCTGGAAGCTCACGCCCTTGGTCCTGATATCCTCCCGTGTGAATGTCAGCCCCAACGTGAGTCTGTCTTTGTGCGGGCTGCCAACGTCGTGCTCAACGCGGAGTTGCTGCAAGACAGAACGACGTACGATCACGAATTCCTCCCACCGTTCGCGGCGGCGAACCGCAAACGCATAGACGAGGTGGGGCGGTCCGCTCTCCATTTGCCTCATGGGCAACCGGAATTCCGCATAGAACCTGTCCAACTGCGGGCGGTCAATCGCGTTGGCCGTTTTGACCTGGACCCTCGTAACCTGGTCATGCTCGTCTCGAACGACCACGATGTCATCGCCAACGTCGACTTCTGGGATGGCAACGTTCAACTCGCGAATGAGAAACTCCGCCATCACCGCGAGCTGTCCGCTTCGACCCGTGAAAAGGTCCCGTCTTGCCATGAGCCGAAAGCCCTCAAGGTGCGGCGACGGCGCACGATTCGTAGACTGTCTGTTCGGTCGCAGGGTCGTAGATGCGGTATCCGCCCAGTTCGGCAAGTTGTTCGGACGACAGGCCGGTCAGGACCAAGGCAATATGGTCCCAAATCGGTCCATGCGTTTGTTCGAAATCCGATCGTGTGAGATACTCGACGGATATACTGCTGACTTGGCGGGCTTTGGGAAACCGACGACGGATGGCGGTCCGGCTATGCGGATGAAGGACGAATGTGTTGCCGAGACTCTGCCAGGTCATGTAGATCACGATCGGCATCAGCGGTCCAGGCGACACGCTTGTCGACTCGGGAAGATCCCGTACGTCCCAATTCGGGTCCCCCGTCTCCCGGCGAATCTCATCGCAAAACGCTTGCGCCTGGGGGCGGTCTGGCCAGACGTACAGCCATCGGTTCGTTGTCCCAGGCTCCGGGACTCTCTGGCTCTCTGTCCAGTCGATTCCACGCTTCGCCAGGAGCCGTACGTAGGTGTCAAACTCGTGACGCTTGATTCCGGCGTCTCTGTAAGTGACGGTGTATGGCATGTCTTGGACTCCGAGCAGGGGGATCCTCGCCCACGCTGCCTCGCACGTCCGATTATTGTACCGTCGAATCCGGCCTACGACCACCCCAGGAACGATCATGGGCTATGGCACGATCTCCACTCGCAACTTCCTCTTCTCGCCAAAGGGGATCGCCATCGCCGGGCCGTCATCCTTTTGCCGTGAGGTGAGCGTGGTGAACGTCACGGTCTGCTCCTTCTCATCGGCGAGCGGGACGGTGAATTCGCCCACCTCGACATCGGCCAGGTAGGGCGTCGTGTGCGGGATCGGTACGTCGAGGGTCTTGCCGGAGGGCTGCACGGTGCTGCGGAGGAAGACGCGGCCTTCGGGGTTGCCGGCGGTTTTTTCCGGCGCGAGCCAGGCGGCTTCGGCCGTGTTGCCGACCGACGCGCGGAACCGCGGCGCGGAGCCTTTCTTGAGCGGAAGGGATTCGCCGGGGAGGAGTTCACGCCAGGGTTTTTCTTCTTCCTTCACCTCGATCCGGTTGAATTCGGCGTTGAGGAACTGCGGCGGGTTGTGGCCGTCAAGCGGCGTGTTGCCGACGGCCAGCAGCGGGCAGTCGGCCGACGTGGTGCCCGTGCCCGCGGTGCGGAGATACGGCAACCGGCCCGACGTGACGTGCTGGAGATACTGCGGCGCGTAAAGGTTCCAGGCGTCGGCGTAATGGGCGTCGAGATCGAGGGTAATGACCGGGCGGCCTTGGTCGCGGGCCGTTTCGGCCGGGGCCACGCACGTGGCGTCGCCCACCTTGGCGAAGTCCGGCTGAAGCCGTTTGAGCACCTCGGCGGCGGGGCGCTCGGAGCCGTCGGGCTCCAGGATGCCGAAGTCGCTTTGCTCGCCCAGCCGGAACCCGCCCGGCAGCCACCACGGCGCCGCGCCCCGGGCCCCGGATTCGAGGAACATCCGGTAGAAGTTCTCGTATTCCGTGCGTTGGATCGCGAGTTCCGCCGGGGCGATGTGCTCCATGCCCGTCTTCCACTTCCCGCGGAAGCCGTTGACCGTGTAGCCGAACTCCATCCAGACCACGGGTTTTTCGCGCGAGAGGAAGCGGTAGAAGAGCGTCACGAGTCCCCCTTTGCGGAGGTCGTCGGCCGGCGTGGCCTTGGCCCAGCCGCTCTGGAGGTTGTAGCCCTCGGGGCAGAGGAAATCGACGTGCTTGGCCACCGCGGCGGAATGGGCGTGGGCGAACCGCGCCCCGTCGGGAATGCCGCAGGCCCCGAAGCGGAACGTGACGAGATGGTTCGGGTCGTAACGCCGCAGCTCACGGATGACCCGCCCGTAGGCCCGGCCCACGTGGTCGCTGAAGAACCGGCGGAAGGCGGCCGTGAGCTTGTCCCACGGGCCGTGCGTGGAGCACCACTCGGGTTTTGGAAGGCCGACGGTCTCGGTGCCCGTAGGACGGCTTTTCAAGCTGTCCCGGACGGGTTGGAAACCCGTCCTACGCGGCAGCTTGTATCCCCAGTCCTGCTCGGCGTTGGCCACCGATCCATAACGCTCGACGATCCAGGCGTTCCAATCCGGGATGAGGAAATCCATGCGGCCGCCGGCCGGGCCGCTGTAGTAGATCGGCTCCCACGAGAGTTCCCACGACAGGATCGCCGGGTGGTCCTTGATGCCCGCCGCGTCGATGTGCCTCTTGATGGCCTCGAAACTGCCGCCGGCCAGCGGGTTGGCGGAGTTGAGGAAGTAGAAGACCTTCATCTGGTGGCGGCGACAGCGTTCCAAGAAGTCGTGCAGGTCGCGGTAGGCTCCGGGGTCGGCCGGATCCTCGGGCACCGGCGCATGGATCGCGCTGAGCAGGTTGATTCCCGCCGATTCCATCCATTTCATATCGCGCTCGAGGATCTCCGGGTCGTAGACGTCGCGGCGAAACATATCGAGCGTCGGCCGCCCGCCCTGGCTGCTTGGGCGGTAGTTGACGCCCAGCATGTACCAGGGCTTGCCGCCGAGCGTGAAGTGGGAGCCTTCGACCTTGACGAACTCGTCGGGACAGGCAGGCCTCTCGGAGAGCGTGTCGATGCGGTGTGAAAGCAAGCCCAACACGCCGACGCTCTGGCACGAAAGCCGCACTTCCACGCAGGCAGGCAGGCAGGAGCCACCGGGCGCGGCATCCCACTCGACGGATACGTCCCGACGCTCGCCCGCCGGCAGCGTGAAGGGTACGGCCTTCTCGAAGCGAACGGAATCCCGCCCGAACGCCGGGAGTGTGAACTTCACGGACAGGAACTGCTCCCTGCGGCCCGCGTTCACGACCAGGGCGCCGAACTGAACGCGTTCGCCCGGACGATAAGAGAAGTAACGGCTGCCGCCTTCGAGAAGGAAGCATCCGCGAGTCATGGCCTTGGCCTCGGCCACGATCATGGAGGCAAAGGCCGGCTCTCGCGATAGCACCGTAGGATCCGCCACGCCCACGTTCAGCCACATCGCTCCGGGAAATACCGATTCGCCAAGCATGAGCGAGACGAGCGCCCCAGCCTTGCGCCGCGACGAATCCAAGGCGTCCAACATCCGAATCCACCGCCACGGACGTCCGCGGTCGTATCCGATTCCGCCTTCGCGCCAGACGGAGGCGTAGCCTTTCAGAGCAGCTTGCGTTGCCGTTTGAATTGGCGATGTCTCCAAGACGTCCCCCAGCGGGTAGAGTTTGTACGAGGGATAGAGCCCCTCGATCTCCGGCAACTGGACGTCGGGCTGCGCGACGCCGGCGTCGGGGGCCGCGGCCAGGTCGGCGATCCAGAACGTGTGGGGGCCGCTCTTGCAGCGGGGGGTATGGCTGGAAGACAGCCCGATGTGGATCGTCGCGGCGGCGGCCGGGTGGAAGCGGTCGCCGGGCCCGCCGCGTTTCGCCCGCGAGTCGTGCCAATAGAGGAAGTCGGAGGGCCAGAGCACGTAGTTGCGCCATTGCGGCGTAAGCTCCACGGTGGCGATCCAGCGGGAGCCGTCCTTCTCGTTGCACTCGAGGGAAAGCTGCGGCGTATTCGCGTCGCCCTTGGCCCGGAAGCAGAGGAGCCCACGGCTGTCGGCAAACGCGTCGGTCACAGGATGGACGAAGTTGTCCCAGCCCTCGAAGTCGGAGGAGATCTTCCAGGCCGACACGGCGGGGTCGGGAGACCCGCGCCGAGCGCTCGCGCTCGCCGGCTCCAGGTCGATGGTGGCCGCGCGTTCCGACTTCATGGCGGAGCGTCGCCATCCTTTGGCCGAAAGGGGGATGGGCCGTTTGGCCAGCCCGTCGTAGATCGCCTCGGCGTAACGCTCGACGCTCACGTAGCCTTGCGGCGTCTTGAACAAGAGGTCGCCGAAGGCCGGGGCGCCGATGGCGATCAGTTTGCCGCGGGACCGGAGGAACGACACGGCGGCCCGGGCCACGGAGACCGGCACGCGCCGCGCGTCGGCCAGGACGAGGAGGTCGAGGTGGTCGCCGGAGACCCGGTGCTGCGAAACCTCTTCCCAACTCACGATTTTCGTGCCGAATCCCTCCTTGGCCAGCAGACGTTCGAGGACGGGAGCCACCCGGTTCGGCTCGTCGCGTACGATGGCCGCGCTGCCCAACCGCCCGGCGGGTACCTGGAGCAGGTCGGCGACTGCCGGTCGCTCTCCCTCGACGGTCAACGCCCGCACGGACCCCGTCAGCCCGCCGGCCGTGAGCCCCGGCCGGCCGCTGCGAACGGCCTGCGATCCGCCGAACGTGTAGGTCATGCGCCAGAAGGCCTTGTTCCCGTCGTCGCGGATTTCGCCGGTGATCGACTGCGGGGTCACGGAAAGGACCAGACGGTAGGACCGCCCGTATTCCCAGGCGGTGAGACTGCCTTCGTGCTTGCCGGCCAAGAGCGTCCTTGCCGGGGGCTTGGCGTGCTGGGCCTGGTGGACGCCCGCGTGGCGCTCGACCAACTCGAAGTAGCGGCGGTCTTCGGGCCCGGCCACCAGGAGCAGTCGCCAGTGGTTCTCGGGGTCGCCGAAGAGGGCGACGCCGGCCGTGGCAAATCCTCCCGCGTCAAGGCGACGGTCGACCGAGAGCGTAGCCTCGATCTGGGCCTGCTGGAGATCCTCGGTACTGACCACGGCGAAGCTCTCGTGGCCCGGCGAGGCAAAGCGGCACTGCCCCCCGCCCATCTTCCACGGCTTCCCTCCGTAGAACTCCAATCGCCCTCGGGCGACGGAGAAATCGTCGCGGTAGAGCGTCTCCGCCCTCCGCGGTGGGCCCGCCGGAACGGCGAGTCCGCCCACGATGGCCGCCAGAAACGTTGCCACTTTCAGGCACTTGTTCATCATCTTCACCACTCCAATCAAGGCGGATGGATGCTCGCCGACACCTCCTGCGATCCGGCCATGATAGTCCTGCGTTGCGCAGAGCGACAAGCGGCCGGACGCGGCGGCTCCGCCGCCCGCCGCTTGCGGACCCATAGTCATATCGGGTGGTACACTAGACCTCTCGAATACTATCTCCCGGATTCCCTTCTCCGATTGGCCCGGGTCGAGTGTGCTTGGGGAGTGACTTAATGCGTTCGGAGGACGATCGCGCCGGGCGGTGCGGCCGTCCGAGTTTGCGGTCGGTCTTCCGGTTTGCCGCGCCGTCAATGGACATGCTTCGTCGTTGCGAGTATCTTTGTAGATTGTTGTTGGGGTTTTCTGGGGATCATTGCGCGGTGTGACCTGGGAGGATCGAGCCAATGGCCAAGAAGAAGGCAGCGAAGAAGGGACCGGCGAAGAAGGGACCGGCGAAGAAGAAGGCCGTCAAGAAAGCAGCCAAGAAGGTCCGGAAGAAGGCGGCCAAGAAGGCGGTCAAACGCAAGCCGGCGAAGAAGGCGGCAGCGAAGAAGGCCGTCGTGAAGAAGGCGGCGGCCAAGAAAGCCGCCAAGCCGGCCCCGAAGAAGCCCGCCAAGAAGAAGGCAGTCCGGAAGCCCGCGCCGCAGGAAGCGTTGCCGGAAGCTGTACCGGAAATGGCGGTGTCGCTGCCGGAACCCCCCCTGCCGTTGGTGCCGCCGGAGGAGACGCCCGAGCCGGTCGTGCCGCCGCCGGACGATGCGCCCTGCGCCGCCGAGGCCCCGGCTGAGCCTGCGCCGCCGGTCGAGTTGCTGTAGGACGGGTTTCACCACTCCACGGAAACGGCCGCGGTGGTGATGCCCGCGCCTACGGAGCAGAGGACGATCTTGTCGCCGGGGGCGAGCTTCGGCTCCGCCTCCACGAGCGCCACGGGGATGCTGGCGCTGGACGTGTTGCCGACGCGTTCGATGTTCATGAAGAACCGCTCGAAGGGCACCCCGCTCCGCTTGGCGGCTGCCTTGAGAATGCGTCCGTTGGCCTGGTGCGGAACGATCCAGCGCGTTTCCTCGGGCGTCCAGCCGCTCTGGAAGATTGCGTCGCGGATCAGGGCGGCGAAGCTGTCGGTCGCCGCGCGGAACATGCCGTGTCCGTCCAGGCGGATCCACGGGTCGATGTGGTCGTCGCCGTTGAGGATGAAGTAGCCGGGTGCGTCGCGCCGGGCCATCCGGATTCCCTGGGGGTCGGCCCCGAGAGTCACGTGGCGGATCCGGTGGCCCGCCGGGCCCGACGCGATGATCGCCGCGCCCGCCGCGTCGCCGAAAAGGAAGTAGGCGCTATGGTCCGAAGGATCCAACAGGCGCGACTGCATGTCGACGCCCACGGTAAGGACGTTGCGGGCCATTCCGCTGCGGATCATCCCTTGGGCCATCGACACCGCGTAGAGCCAGCCCGAGCAGGCGGCGTTCAGATCGAACGCCGGGATCGAGCGCAGGCTCAACCGGTCCTGCAAGAGGCAGGCCGTGGAGGGCATGGCCACGTCGGGTGTGGTCGTGGCCACGATGATCGCGTCGATCTCCTTGGTGGCGATTCCCGACTTGCGAATTGCCTCCAGCGAGGCCTTGAAGGCCATATTCGAGGGCCGCTCCTCGCCGTCGGCCCAGTGCCGCTGCCGGATGCCCGTGACCTGGTACACGTACTGGTCGGAGATCTCCGGGAAACCCGCCACCAGCTCCGAGTTCATGACCACGCGGGGCGGCAAGTAGCAGCCGACGCCGAGGATCACAGTCGCGTCGTCCTGGGAAACGGGAGCAACGACGGCGGGGGCGGGGGCGGCCGCCGCGTCGCCACGGCTTGCGGCGGGCGGGATCCAGTCCTTCATGGCCGGGTCCGACGTCTCGATCTCCAGGACCGCGTCGCTCAGCGGGACCGTCTCTCCCTCCAGGTGAAGCAGGCGGATCACCAGGCCGTCGCACGGGGCCTCAAAGTCGAACACCGACTTGGCGCTGTCGATCTGGGCCAGCACGTCGCCCTTGTGGAAGCGGCCCCCTTCGGCAACGGCCCATTCGATGATCGTCGCCTCGGTCTCGGCGGCGCCTTGGGCGGGCAGGTACAGGAGGATCTTGAAATACGTCTTTTCCATCAACGTTCCCCGAGCATTTGCTCGACCGCCGCTGTGATCCGGGCCGCGTTGGGCCGGTAGTAGGACTCCAACTCGGGCGCGAACGGCACGGGCACGTCCGGGGCCGCCAGCAGGCGTGGGCGGCACTTCCACGCGGTGCCGCCGTGGCGGACCACCCACGAGATCACATGATTGCCCAGCCCTTGCGTAGCCCCGCACTCCTGGACCACCAAAAGCCTGCCCGTCTTCCTCACCGAGTCGATGATTGGCGCCAGGTCCATCGGTTGCAGCACAAAGGGGTTCCAGACCTCCATAGCGCTGCCGAAACCCTGCGCGGCCGAAAGGGCTTCGTAGACCATGGCCCCGAAGGCAACCACGGTCACGTCGCTCGCTTCGCCGTAGCACCGGGCCCGCCACACCGGCTCCAGGTCCCCGTCAAACTCGATCTCGCCCGTCTTGCTCCAATAGAGCAGCTTGTGCTCGAAGACGAGGCACGGGTTGGGATCGTAGAACCCGGCCAGCAGGGCCTCGAAGGTCTCTTGAGGCGTGGCGGGATAGAGGAGCTTGAGGCCCGGGAAGCGCGACCAGAGCCCCTCGAATTCGCCCGAGTGGAACGCCCCCATCGTCAGCCCGCCGCCACACGGCAAACGCAGGAGCAGGGGGGCAGGGCAGCCGGAACGGAAGTACCAGGTCCCGGCGTTCAGGCCCAACTGGGAGACCGCTTCGGTCGAGAAGTCGGCGAACTGAAACTCCACGATCGGTCGAGCCCCTGCCTGGGAAGCCCCGAGCGAGAAGCCCAGGATGCCCGATTCGCAAATCGGCATGTCGACGACCCGCTCCGGTCCGAACCGGTCGATCAGCCCCTTGCACGTCTTGAACGCCGATCCGTACCTCCCGACGTCCATGCCCAGGATGACCGCCTCGGGGCAGTCGGACAGGATGCTCTCCAGGGCCAGTCGCACCGCGTCGCCGTTCTTGGCTTTGCGGACGGATGCGGGACGCACCACGGGAGGCGGGTCGCCGGCGTAGACGTCCCACGGATACTTGGGGGCCTGAGGCCTGGGGACCGGCATTGCCTGGGCCACCGCCTGCTGAACCTCTTCCTCGACCTCCGCCTCGAGCTGCGCCACCTGGCCGTCGCTCAGCCCGCACACTTCCAGGAGTTGTTGCCGGGCATACGGCAGGGGATCGCGACGACGATTCTCCGCCGCTTCTTCTTCCGACACGTATTCGGCCTTGTCGTAGGCCGCATGGCCCTGAATACGCACGCAGGTGCATTCGAGGATCGCGGGAAGCAGGTCCGCCCGCATCGCGTCGAGCATCTCGCAGACCGCGGTGTAGACCGTCCAAACGTCAAGCCCGTCGATCGTCCGGCCCGCAACGCCGTACCCATGCGCGCGGTCGGAGAGGCGAGGGCAATGGTATTGGGCACTGGTCGGCGTGGAGAAGGCGTAGCGGTTGTTCTCGATGAGGAAGAGAACGGGAGTCCGATGGACCGAAGCCAGATTGAGGGCCTCATGGAACTCGCCGGTGCTCGAGCCGCCGTCGCCGATGACGGCCAGGCCGAAGACGTCTTCGCCCTTGCGGCGCGCGGCCCAGGTCCCGCCCACCACGAGACTGAGCATCTTCCCCAAATGACTGATCATGGGAAGGCGCCGGCTGGCGGCGTCGCCGTGGTGGCAGTTCCCCTCCCTTGCGTGCGTCGGGCTCTCGGCATTGGCCAGATACTGACAGAGCAACGGGTACGGCTTCGCCCCAAGCGCGAAGTGCGCAGCAAGATCCCGGTGCAGCAGGGATGCCACGTCGCGGCCGGGCCGCAGCGGCAGCGACATCCCTGCCGCAATCGCCTCGTGGCCCGCACTGCTGGTGACCGTCCCTTTCACATACCCCTTGCGGTACAACTCCATCAGCCGGTCTTCGAGACGCCGGCTCAGGAGCATGAGGGGATAAGCGGCATGATAGAGTCGCTCCCGGTCCAACCGTTCGGGATAGCGGGGCAGACGCGACACCGACTTGTGCGGCGGGTCAATTCTGGGGTGAGGAACGCCGGGGCCAACGACCGAGGCAACATCCCCTCTTTCGATGGGGGCTCTCCCTCGGCCGGCAACCGGCGTCGCGCGCGTGTCGGCGAT
>Ga0067045_1002484_pt1 | contig 101377 bp, 106 predicted proteins | sample TerdegcTABiofilm_FD_59184 | JGI IMG/M metagenome (GOLD analysis project Ga0067045, IMG submission 59184) | Combined Assembly of (Gp0054472, Gp0054536) Wastewater bioreactor microbial communities from Singapore -Terephthalate degrading...
TTTCGAGATACTGGGTTTCAGGGTGTCACCCGGATACGGTGAAAAAAGAAGCGATATAATTCAATCGGTAGAGTTTGAAAACAAGGAACAGCTCCTGTCTTTCTGCAGGGGTATCCAGAAGGGGGCGCCGGTTGACAGCTTTGTAACTCCTTACCCCTGGGATATGCCGGGTTACGGCCATCAGGTGGTCATGGCTGCAGGGGCGTTCGTTCAGGGCTCGTCTATTGAACTGAGTGCTGATGCTCCGATAAGAGAACCCTATTACGGATACCTGCAGGGAGGTCTGACCTGGGATCATACCAGGCTTGGAGTACTCATGACCTTACAGCAGATGAAGGACGAAGGGCATATAATAATCAGTGGCCAGTGATCAGTGGTCAGTGACTAGAAATTCAGTTGCAAGTTAACAGATGACAGACGTCAGAGACCAGTGGTCAGTAACCAGGCACCTGCGCTCTCGCACCTAAATCTTGCGGAATACCCCTATAACCTTTCCGAGAATCTTTACGTCATCGGTTATTATGGGCTCCATGAAGGGATTTTGGGGCTGGAGCCTTACGTAGTCCTTCTCCTTATAGAAGGTTTTTACCGTTGCTTCCTCTCCGATAAGAGCCACCACTATGTCCCCGTTATAGGCGTGGTTTTGCTGTTTCACAACAACATAGTCGCCGTCAAGGATGCCGGCTTCAATCATGCTTTCACCGCGGACAACGAGAATAAAATGATTGTCCCCGCTGAGAAAATCAACGGGCAGCGGAAAGGTATCTTCAACGTTTTCTACTGCAAGGATGGGCTGTCCTGCGGTTACTTTTCCTATTATCGGAACTTCTACCAACTCCCTTGCAAGGGATAGGGGAGAATTATCCAAAACTTCAATAGCCCTGGGCTTGGTAGGGTCTCTACGTATGTATCCCTTTTTCTCTAATCTTTCCAGATGTCCATGGACGGTTGAGGTAGACTTAAGTCCTACGGCTTCGCATATTTCCCTTACCGAAGGGGGATAACCCTTATCGTATAGTTCGCTCTTAATAAAATCCAAGACCTCTCGCTGCTTTCCGTTCAGGTTTCTCTTATTCATGGAACAATTCTCCTTTCTGGCTTTGATAAATAAATTATAACACAGCAGCCGACGAATATCAAACAAATGTTCGGCAAATGGCATATTTTGTCTTGACCCGGAACAAATGTTCCTATATAATAAAAGTACGAACAAACGTTCCGGGAGGTGCCGATTATTATGAAGCGAATTACTGCTATGTCATTTTTCATTATAACCGTAATGGTGATTTCATTGTTGAGTACATTTGTATCAGGAACCCTGGCAAAGGGGAATGAAATGGCGGAGTACACCGATTATATGGTAAAATCGGGCGATACGCTTTGGTCTATTGCAAAATTGTACGTGCCGGATAATATGGATATCAGGAAGTACATAAACAGGATTATGAAGGAAAACAATATGGAAAGCCCTGCGTTGATTCCGGGACAGGTTTTGCACATACCCCTTTTGTAGTAAAAACTTTCTTTAAATTATTCTGGGAATTGGTTATAATAAAAGAAAAAGAGAGTTGATTCCCATGTTCAAGATGTGTGTTCTGGAGGATAAACAGTGCAACAACTGCGGCGAATGTATGATCTGTGATCTGGATAGAAATAAGATATGCGATAATTGCTGCAGGTGCATTGATAGAGATGCGGATTACATAGCGGTGGAAATCGATGAGATTATGGATGAATAAGCCCCCTCTACGGGGGTTTTTTTGAGGAGGAACAAAAAAATGAGAGAAAGCGTTGTCAGGGATATCAACCTTGCTGGTGCAGGGACGAAAAAGATCGAATGGGTAAAGGGATTCATGCCTGTGCTAAACGGGATAAGGGAAGAATATGAAAGGGAGAAACCCTTCGAGGGTATCAGGATCGCAATGTCCATACATCTGGAGGCAAAGACCGCTTATCTTGCTACCGTATTAAGAGCAGGGGGGGCTGAAGTTTTCATAACTGGAAGCAATCCGCTGTCAACCCAGGATGATGTTGCCGCTGCCCTGGTTGGTGATGGAATTCATGTATACGCATGGCACGGCGCGACCGAGGATGAGTACTTCCAGCACATAGAGTATACACTGGAGGGCAAACCCCATATTGTTATTGATGATGGGGGAGACCTGTCGTATATGCTTCACACTAAAAGGGCGGACCTGAGGGAGCATGCTTTCGGCGGGTGCGAGGAGACAACAACAGGGGTGATCAGGCTGCAGGCGATGGAGGATAAGGGAGATTTGAAGATGCCTATGGTTGCAGTGAACAACGCACTCTGCAAACACCTGTTTGACAATAGGTACGGTACAGGACAGTCGGTCTGGGATGGTATCATGAGAACCACAAACCTGCAGATAAGCGGCAAGGATGTAGTCGTCGCCGGTTACGGCTGGTGTGGAAAGGGAGTGGCGGCAAGGGCCGAAGGACTGGGCGCAAGGGTAGTTGTATGTGAAGTGGACCCGGTAAAAGCCCTTGAGGCGGCGATGGACGGCTATAGAGTTATGCCGATGGCTGAAGCAGCGGCCATAGGGGACTTCTTTGTAACGGTTACAGGCTGCAGCGGGGTTATAAGGAAGGAACACTTTGAAGCTATGAAGGACGGGGCCGTCCTTGCCAACGCCGGGCACTTTAATGTGGAGATTGATATCCATGCGCTGGAGGAATTGTTGACCGACAGAAAAACGGTCAGGAATAATATTGAAGGTTTCTATCTCAAGGACGGAAAAAAAATATTCCTGCTGGCGGAGGGACGGCTGGTGAATCTGGCGGCGGGGGATGGCCATCCCGTTGAGATTATGGATATGAGCTTCGGTGTCCAGGCCCTTTGCGCAAGGTATATCCTGAACAGCCGGGGCAAGCTGGAGAACAAGGTGTATGAAGTACCTAAGGAGATAGACCGAAGGGTGGCCCAGATGAAACTCAAGGGTATGGGCATACAGATTGATAATCTGACAAACAGGCAGGTTGAATACCTGCACAGCTGGAAGTAGGGAGGAAACCCTCCCTTTTTAATTCAGATATATCTTCATCCAGCAGTTTTGCCAGTTCTGCGTCAGACATCCTCAATAGATAGGATATAGGACTATTGCTGTTAAGGCATTCTTTGCAGCTTTTGCATTCATCAAGGACATGGATAAGGTATAATATCATGATATTGAAAACAAAGGATGCTAATCTGAGGCCTTTTTTTGCTCCCTCAATATTATCCTGTTCTTTTAGGCGTTCATTTCTTTTCCCAGTTAATAGCCATTCCATAGATACACCGCAGATTGTAGAAATTTTGTAAAGAATGTCGGCTCTCGGTATTGTATCTTTGGTATAGTTTGTTATTGTATCCTGAGAAACTCCAATTATCTCTGCTAGTTTTTTCTGAGTTAAACCCACACTTTTTATTGCAATTTTAAGACGATATCCTAGTAAGTTGCATAAATCGGAAAAAATTGCTATAATTGTACCGGAATAGCCGGAGATTTGCATAATATTAACAGGCAGATAGAAGCCATCGGATTTATTTCGAGGGATATTGGCATCTGGATACAGACCGGCATAAATCTGCTTTTACTTCCCCTTGCTGTAGTGTTTTTCATCAAAATTATGCTGATCAACAGGATAAACAGGATACTGGAGTACTCAAAAAGGATTGCTGAAGGAGACATTAAGGATAACCTGCATCTTAAGGGCAAAGATGAAATAGGAAAGATTTCCGAAAGCCTTAACGGAATAACAGATAGTTTCAGACAGGTAATACAGGAGCTTCAATCGGCCGTTGAGGAATTGTCTTCGAGGAGCACGCACCTTGATAGGATTATTGAAGAATCCGAAAAGGGTTTTTTTATGATAAAGGATACTGCAAATCAAATTGCTGCGAGCATGCAGGATACCTCGGCAAGTATTGAGCAGACAAATGCCGGTATCCAGGAGCTGTCCAGTTCGGCCGAAACTGTTTCTCTGAGCTCTCAAAGGATTACCGAAGGCACCAGCGATATAAAATTAAAGGTAGAAGAAGGAAGCAGGAAGGTTGAGGAAGTGGTCAAAAAGGTTAAGAATATGGAAAAATCTTCAAGGGTTGTGGAGGAAGTAGCGGCAGGCCTTGAGGATTCATCAAGAAACATTGAAAAAATTGTCCATGTGATAACAGAAATTGCAGACCAGACAAACCTGCTGGCCTTAAATGCCGCAATAGAATCAGCCAGGGCAGGGGAAGCGGGGAGAGGTTTTGCGGTGGTTGCCGATGAGGTGAGGAAGCTGGCCGAGGAAAGTTCGACAGCAGCAAAGGATATAGCGGAGCTGGTTAAGGGAATCCAGGAGGAGACAAAGAGGGCGGTTAAATCCGCAGACGAAACCATACGTGATGTTGAAATATGTGTAGAAACCGCCAATTCTGCCAATGAAAGCATAAAGGCTATTGTGACCTATATAAAGGGAATAGGGGAAGAAATAGAAAACATGGCCGCCACAGCAGAGCAGCAGGCGGCAATGTCGGAGCAGATGAGCAAGGCGATAGAAGGCATCTCGCAGACTGTCGAAAAGGTAGCTTCGGCTACCGTTGAAGTCAGCGAGAACACAAATGACCTATCCGCCAAGGTACATACAATAGGGGATGCATCGGAGGAGCTGACTGTTTTGGTAAAGCGTTTCGAGGAATTGCTAGAAAAATACAAGGTTAAATGATTATTTCAAAGAACTATTAGGGTCAGGAATCCTTTTCTTCGTTATCATCGGAGATATCCCTGGCTAGGGGATTTCGCCGCACTGCATCCCTGAGGCGCTGGTCGTCCACATGGGTATATATCTGCGTTGTAGATATGTTGGAATGCCCCAGGATCTGCTGCAGGGCCCTTATATCGACATCACCGTGTTTGTACATGAGAGTGGCAGCGGTATGTCTTAGCTTGTGGGTTGAATACTTTTCCGCGTCTAACCCTGCCATTTCTATATATTTTTTTACTATATACTGTACCGTTTTATTGCTGATGCGCTGTTTTCTCTTGCTGAGGAACAGGGCATCCCTGTCTTTTACGCCTTCCCTGGGCCTTACCCTTAAATAGCCCTTTATTGCCTTCAAACAGGCTTCGTTCAGGTACACGGTCCTTTCTTTGTTGCCCTTGCCGATTACCGTAAGGGTATCTTCACGGATATTGCTTATGTTTATGCTGACCAGCTCTGAGAGCCTCAGACCGCAGTTCAGGAAGAGTATGAGTATACAGTAGTCCCTTTCCCGGAATTCGCCTTCTACGGCGTCCAAAAGCTCTCTGGCTTCATCCAGGGAAAGGTGAACGGGATGCCTCGAGGAAATCTTGGGCGATTCCAGGTCAGATGTGGGATTTTCCTCGATTAGACGCATTTTTGTATGTAGAAATTTAAAAAAGGACCGCAGTGTAGAGACTTTGCGGGCTTTTGTGTAGTTGCTGTTGTCCCGTTCAAAGCTCACATAGGATATAAAACCGTAAAGGTCATTCAGAGTGACCGATTTAATCAGTTCGATGTCGACGTCGTCAATGGTGATGGTCTCAAAATCGGCGAACTTCGGAACGATACCGCGCTGGATTTTCAAATACCTGAAAAAGGTCCTGAGGTCGTAGTAATATTCCTTAACCGTGTTTTTTGATTTACCTTTGATGGTCTCCATATAATTCAAGAAACTCATGAGGGGTAGGGGTATATTATCCATAACCATCCTCCTAATTATACAAAATGAATATTTTGTATAATACCACTTATGCACAAAAAATACTATTACCCTGTGGATAAGTAGCTCTCCTCTATTATACCATAACATGAAAAAATTTGTCGTCTTGAAAATCATTACTACCGGATGTATAATAAATTGTTGACAAAAACCGGAGGCGATAGTTTTGAACAGCCCTATCAGCAGCTTTTCCAGAAATGCCAAATTATTTTTAACCTATGCTCTTCTTATTAATATAGTAGTCGGTGCTACCAATGTCCTCTTTGGATTATACATTCTGAAAATTGGTTTTTCTGAGGAATTCTATGGACGGGTCGTTGCTGCAAAAACTATTGCAATAGGTTTGGCGGCAATACCGGGAGGTTTTTGCTGTGGGCGTTTTGGTCCTGCAAAAAGCCTGATGCTGGCATCCGCAATAATACTGGTGGCAAACATACTACAGTTCACCTTTATTAATGAACAGCTAATAATCGCCGGTTCGTTGCTTTCGGGGATGGGTTATGCCCTGGTGTTTGTTAATGAGAGCCCGTTCATAATGCGCAACAGCTGTGCAGAAAACAGGGTGCACCTATTCAGTTACAATTTCACCGTGACGATGCTTGCCTATGTATTAGGAAATTTCCTTTCAGGACTGTTTTCCGACATGCTGAGCTCCAGGCTGCCTGAGTTTTTGTCTATGAGGATATCACTATTGGTATTCACATTTATTTCGTTCCTGTCGATTATCCCGGTCTTTTTAATGAACAAGAGAAATGCTGTCATGGCAAGCTCTGCTATGTATCCGGATATAAAACAGCTTCAGAGCAGCGGTACAGCGGCAATTTTAGGTTTTACAACTCTGATAGGACTGGGTGCCGGCCTGGTAATCCCGTTCTTTAATATTTTTCTATCATATAAACTGAACCTCGAAAGCTACAAGGTCGGTACGCTCATGTCGGCCAGCCAGTTTTCAATAATTATAGGAACATTGATTATACCATGGGCTGTCTCCAGACTAGGCAAGGTAAACACCGTAATCATTTGTCAGATGATGTCCATACCATTCCTTATTCTGATTGCAACGCCGCCTAATATATACCTGGTGGTCTTTGCGTTTCTTATGAGAAGCAGCCTTATGTGTATGGCCTATCCCTTAACACAGAATATCGCAATGGAACAGGTGGACGATTCCGCAAGGCCCCTTCTCTCCAGCCTGATGAAAGTTTTTGACAACCTTTCAAGGGGCGTTGGGTCCTTTGCTGGAGGTTATCTAATGAAGAACATCAGCTACGAATTTCCCTACTTTATAACAACGGTCCTGTATTTTTCTGCAACCCTGGTGTTCCTTTTTTATTTCAAGACGGGCAAAAAATACGTCGAAAATATTATGTAAACAAAGACCTTCCGACACGCATGCATTCGAGGCAATATTTTATGTTAACAGGTTATCATGCCACAAAAGTTAACAATAATTATATTACGTAAACCATTATTCTCGAAAAATTTATGGGACACGCCTTCTTTTATAAGATGTGTCCCATGTTCTCTGAGAGAATGTCCCATTTTTATTACTTAACTGAATGGCGTTAGGGCTTTCTGCATCAACTCTTTGAATTTCGAAGTTGTGGAAGTAGCCCCGGTAACTGCATCAACCTCGCCCGGTTTTTGCTTCTCCAGCAGCGAGTCTATAAGCTTTGGTCTTGCCGACCGCAGGTTTTCCCCGCTTTTTTCCTGCCATTGCTGATTGTAATCATCGTCATAGCTCTTGAGCTTCTCTGTATCCTTGTTTACTTCGTCGTAGTAAGCTCCAGCAATCTTTTCATTCCTGACAATGACTGCTGCGTAGGGTTTCCAACCCCTTTCATCAAAGTCAAGTTCCGCCTTGAATAGACCGTTGTAGTAACCGCTGGATTTTTTGTCCTGAGGGTTGTTTTTTAAAGCTTTTGCCGCCAGGTCCTTGAACTTGCCTGTAGTGCTTGTGGCTCCTGTAACAGAGTCGACCTGTTCCGGATCCTGCTTTTCTATCAATGAATCAACCAGCTTTTTCTCTGCTGTGAGAAGATTGGTTCCCGACTTATCTTTCCAATCATCAAGGTACTCCTGGTCAAAACCCTTTAAATTGTTCTCCTGGTTAATCTCATCATAATGCGCTTTAACTATTTTGCCGTTGTTAACAATGATGGTTATCATCGGTTTCCAGCCTCTTTCGTCCGCTTCTCCTTCCTGGAAATAGACGCCGTCCTTTATTGCACCCTCTTGCGGTGTCTGATCCTGCTGGGGAGGCTGAGTCTCTTTTCTCGCACAGGCGGAAAAAGCTACCAGTAGAACAACCGTGAACAGTATAAAAATAAGCCTTTTATTCACAAATTCACCTCCATGCCATCTGCGATGTTGATTCCACAAAAGTGTTTAGCCTTATAGTATAGTTTTTGTAGCACCATTAGCTATATTCAATGAAATAATTTGCTTATATTGATTATTTTTTTTAGGTTGACGGTTGATGGAAAAAAACGGCCTTCTGTGAGGCCGTCTAAGGCGTTTAAAATGCATTGGTCATATAAGGGGACCTAAAACACAAAAAAACCTTTGTATAAGGGTCAGAAAGGCCAAATTTTCAACATAAGGAGAAAAAACGCGAAGTTCAATAGAAAGTATGCTTTCCTATGCAATAAAAAATTCGAAGCCACCGTTTAAGGTGACTTCGAATCCAGGGTTACTATGATCATGAAATCACGCAAGGAGTTACACAACAGCCTTCTTTCTGGAAATATTACAACTTCCGGTTCTGCAGTATCCCTCCACGTGTTCCAGGAATTCTTCCTTAAAATTGCTATATAGAGTAAGCACAGCAGTCGGGGCAGCTTTCCCCAGTCCGCAGGAGGAAGCCTTCATCATGAGCTGAGAGATGTTCTCCAGGTGACGGACCTGTTTTTCATTAGCTGTTCCCAGCACCAGGTTTTTCAATATACGGCAAAGTTGGGCATTGCCCTCCCGGCAAGGGGTGCATTTTCCGCAGGATTCGTGGAGGAAAAACTCCATTGTCATTAGCGCATAGTCAACTGCACAATTGGTTTGGTCGGCAACGACTATTGCGCCCGACCCTATGCTGATTCTCTTGCTCCTTAAAGCTTTATAATCAAGGGGAGTATCAAGATCGCTATCGGTAAAACATGCTCCTGATGCTCCGCCCATTTGTACAAATTTTAGGACATTTCCATCCTCAACACCGCCGGCAAGGCCGTAGACAATCTCTCTGAGGGTTACACCGAAGGGAATCTCAAATACGCCGGGATTTTTTACGTTTCCGCTAACTGATACAAGCTTAGTACCGGCGCTGGATTCAGTGCCTATGCTTGCATAGTTTTTCCCGCCCTTTTCGATTATGTAGGGGATACAGGAGAATGTCTCTACGTTGTTAACCAGAGTCGGCTGGCCGTATATGCCAACGTTTTTTATGTAGGGTGGTTTAAGCCTCGGACGTCCGCTTTTCCCCTCAATGGATTCACACAGGGCACTGTTTTCGCCACAAACATATGCACCGGCGCCTGAGACCACCTCTATATCAAAATCCAGGGTAGTGCCCAGAATACTGACGCCTAAATATCCGGCAGCCTTTGCGCTTCGTATGGCTTCCTTAAGCCTGTAATACCCTTCCCTGTATTCTCCCCTGATATATATGTAACCTTTTTTTGAGGAAATTGCATAGGCTGCAATGGTCATACCCTCAATTATTTTCATGGGATCGTTATATATGAGCTTTTTATCCTTGAAGGTTCCCGGCTCTCCTTCGTCGGCATTGCACACTATATATTTAGGATCGTTGTCGATACGGGATATCATATCCCACTTTTCACCTGTGGGGTAAGCTGCTCCACCCCTGCCCATGAGATTTGACACTATGACTTCGTTTATTACATCCTCCGGCTTCATTGCAAGCGCCTTTTTTAGTCCCTGGTATCCACCCAGGGAAACATACTCCTTAACAGACGCATAATTATATCGTCCACAATAACCGGTTAAGATTTTCAACTCCTCAACCATATTAAGCCTCCCAATACCTATTGATAATTTCCGTTAATTTTTTCCTGTCAAGGTTTCCATAAATATCGTTTCCTATCTTAATTGCAGGCGCCTTGTCGCAGGCCCCGAAGCAATTGACTTCTTCAATATAAAAATTATTGTCACTGGTTGCTTCCCCTGCTTTTATTCCCAGTATATCTTCCAACATTTTCAGGAGGTTCTTGCCTTTTCTCACATGACACGCGCTGCTTTTACACACCTCTATTATATGTTTGCCCCTTGGCTTCATGGACAGCATTGAATAAAAGCTTATTACTTCATAGATCCTGTTTAGCGGAATACCAAATTTTTCGGCGATGAACTCAGCATCTTCCTGGGATATGTAGTTTAACTCGGAAGCCGACTGAACTTCAAGCAAGGTAGTGAGCAGTTTATCCTCGGTTGTCCCGTTTATTTCGACAATTTCCTCTAATTTATATCGCTCCACCATACTCGTTTTCTATTAATCAGATTAATAGAATGTACACCCCCTTTATTTTTTGATTGCAGGAAAACTTTCATATAATGTTATAGGCTTGGCAATGTATATTAGGTTGTAGCTATTTTTATTGCAACTCCCAATGAAAATTATATTATTTTTCTATAATATTGTCAAACATTACAACAAATTTTTAATATTTCTATAAATATTTTGCGTTTAAAATAACAAGGTGTTTCTTAAAACTTAAAAAAAGCTACTATTTTGCATGATTTCCTTCAAAAAAAGAGGAATGTCCTCTTCTATCAGTTTAGAAGACATCCCTCGTTGCCAGTGATTAGTGACTAGCACCTAGTACCTAGCACCTAGTACCTGCGATCTGCGAACTGTGATCCTGCATCTATCAGCCTCCTGCAAGGGGCTGCATAACCTTTACCTCATCTCCTTTTGAGATAAGGGTTTCTGCATACTTATCATTTGGAATGTGCTTACCATTAATGGATACAACCATAATAGGAAAATTGTACTCCGGGTATTCCATAAGGTTAAGCAAATCCACCACGGTCATTCCATCCTTCCAATCCAGGACATCATCATTAACCTTAATCATGTTTCCTCCCTATATAACTTAATAGTATTATTCTATTCTATTACTTGATAATAATTCCTCAATAAAACTGGGAAAGCGGTGCTCTGCTTTCCCAGTCATTCATTAATCAAAAGGGGACATTCCGCGGCAAGGAATACCCGCAAGTAGCAGTGTGCCCCCATACCTTAAGTCAGCGGTGTGTCCCCTGACATTCTACAGGTGTTTCTTAACCTCTTCTACAACATCTGGGTAAGCTATGCCCAGTTCCTCCAGCTTTTCAATTGTGGGTACGCCATTTTGAGTCCATCCACGGCGTTTGTAAACCGTATCCAGCAGGGTTTCATACCTCTCTTCCCTATATTTCCTGAGAGCCGCCATTTTTTCTTCAGTTGACATGCCCTCAGGGTTAATGCCCAAAATTTCTTTAAGCTGTTTGTCATAGCGATCCTGTCGCGATTCATACTCCTCAACGGTTACAGGACCGACAGACCTGTATGGGATTGCGTCAAATTTCCTGGTTCCCTTTCCAAGCTTCAGGCTGAGTACCTTTTGTAGATTGTAAACCCTTTCGGATTGACGGAGCAGCTCTTCCTTGGAGAAGGGTTTTCCTGTTACAGCAGTAAACAGGTCAACGTAGTTCTGAACGTGCTCCGGAACCTTTGCCGGTTCAGCCTGTTTGTGGTTATCCGCCGGTTCAATATCGTTCCACGGCAGCTTGCAAAGGCCTGCAATGCTGAACCATGTCCTGAACAAGGGGAAGTAGTACAATGCTTCTGCTTTGTCCTCGAAGGTGGGCATAAGGTTCCTGATCATGTCAAGGAATATTAGCCAGTTTTCGTCATGCTGCGGCCCTTTGTTGGTCGTACCATATCCGCCCTGCTGAGCAAGGGATTCCTTGGATACATACTCGGAGTATTCAAGGCCCTTTGCTTCCATACCGATATCTTGGAGGAGCTTCGCATCAGCACCGTATTGTTCGATAAACAGTTTCTTCATCCTGTGTACACCCTGGCCGGCTACCATACCGAAGCCTTCTCCCCTGGCCATCTGGTGAAGCATTTCCATTTGCGCTTCCCAATTTCCAAAGTTTAACTCCAGCCCTCCGGTAATTTCCTTATTCAAAATGCCTCTCTCGTAGCATTCCATAACAAAGGCGCATAGGGTTCCAAAGGATATTGTATCGATACCGTAAGTATCACAATAGAAGTTGCATTCCACTACTTTTTCCGCATCAAATATACCGCAGTTTGATCCACAGCCCGCCAGGGTTTCATATTCCGGGCCATCTACCAATACCTTTTCACCTTTATAGGGGCCGGTCTTTAGCTCAAAGCCCGGTACGGCATGGGCACATGCAAGAGTACAACCGTACCAGCAGCCATCAGGCAGCCCGTGTTCGAACAGGTTTATAAAAGCCTCCTTGCCAAGTTTGTTCCCTTCCGGGTGTGATCCGTATTGGAAGTTCTTAACAGGCAGCAGGTCATGGGCATTCATCGCATCTACAAGTTGGGTGGTTCCAAAGACCCTCATCCTGCACTGCTTGTCGTCGTTATCATGGATTTCTTTATGAAGTTTAATACCGGTTTTGATTACCTTATCCAGATCTGCAGGGTTGTTCAGGTCGCCCTTTATGTTCGATTTTTTCACAACCAGAGCTTTGATCTTTTTGTCTCTGAAAACTGTTCCTATGCCTCCCCTGCCGGCCTGCTTCAGCTTGCACTGTTTTCTCCTGACATCGTAGTAAGAGAAGTTGAGCATCCCAATTCTCGTGTTTTCAGCCGCCTGTCCTGCAGATACAACCGAGACGCTCCTCAGATCATCATCGGCATCTGAATCGGCGTACATCTTAGTCAATAGCTCTGCCAGGATGTGACTGTTAACACACTCTTCCGGGGCTTCCTCTATTACGACTTTATTGTTGTCACCATCTATAAACACGATTACGTCATTCCCGGCTTTACCTTGGATTTCCAGCGCATCAAACCCACTGAATTTGCACAGGGGACCGAAGTAGCCGCCAACATTGCTGTCAATTGCTATATCGGTCAACGGCGAAATTGTAGCTACGTAGGATTTTCCTGCTCCCGGGTACTGGGTTATTCCGCCGATGGGGCCCTGGGCAATGATTATTTCGTTTTCCGGATCATTCCATTTGGTACCGGGTTTGGTTGCGTCCCAGAGGTATTTTATTCCATAACCTCTACCGCCGGTGAACTTATCTTTCATATCTTCCGGCACCGGCTTTATTTTTACTTCGTTGCTTGACAGATTGATGTACAAAGTCCTATCTGCATATCCTCTATAGATTTCTTTGGGCTCAAAACTGAATTCGGCAATTTTTTTGTGTGATTTTCTCAGGTCTTTTACATTAATGTCCTCTGATTTTTTACATTTGCAGCTCACATTAATCCCTCCTTTACCCTTGAACTTCTTCCATAAAGATGGCGCCTGTCGGGCATTCCCTCGTACATGCTCCGCAGGAAATGCACTTGAATGGTCCGGTTACATCCTTTTGATACCGCATCGAAAGGTTTGGGCAGAACCCCACACAGGCGTAGCAGTGCACACATTTGTCCTTATTGATCATTACAGTACCGTTTTTTGCCCTGTATATTGCTTCCACAGGACAGATAGGGATACATTCACCGCATTGGTTACAAACGTTGATGTCGAAAGTACTGTTTTCTTTTTCGGTGATAATAATCGCAGATTTTTCGTTGTTGGTGTCTTTGTGAAGCACTTTTGAGCATGTTTCCTCACATGCCCTGCAGCCAATGCAAAGCTCCGGTTTTGTCCTCACAATCTTCAATTTAAACTTGCCCCCCTTCTAAAGGATATGTTGTATTACAGTATAATGCCTAGGAAAGGATATAACTCAATATTTAAACTTTCCTAGGCATTATAAAAAGCGTTCTATTTTGCTTTCTAAAAGCCTTTTACCATATAATATTATATATTACAATATATTTTTTTGCAATTTTTTATATCATTAAACTACGGATGGTTCCAAAATCAGTTCTCCCTTTTCAAACCTGCTGAGATGAAGCATACCGATCAGCAGTTTTGTCAGCTCGGACTCCTGGCCCAGTATGTGCTCTGCAATAACCATCCCGGTCGTTGGGCCCATCATGAAGCCATGGCCGCTGAAGCCAATAGCCATGTAGAATCCCTCAACCTCATCAACGGAACCAAGTACGGGCTGACAGTCGGGAGACATGTTGTAAAGGCCTGCCCACTGCCGCACCATCCTGAGACCCCTCAACGGAGGCAGGGTATCGCAGGCTATTCTGGCCATTTCGTCGAGGAAATGCCAGCTGGACTTAATTGTGAAATCCCTGGGTTCGTTCGGGTCGCCTTTACCCATGATTACACTGCCGTGGGGAACCTGTTGGATATACAGGTTCTTTTGGAATGCCATTACCATAGGGCCGAGGAAAGGCTCAACCGGTTCTGTAACCAGTATATTGTGTCTTTCTGAATATACAGGAAGATCAATGCCCACCATTTTGGCAATTACCTGGGAATAGCCCCCGGCGGCATTCATCACTTTATTTGTTGCTATATTGCCTTTATCCGTAACGACCTCTTTAATCCTGCCATTTTCGACAACGATGTCCTCCACCTTGGTATAGGTGTTTATCTCAACTCCGAGCTTCCTGCAGGCCTTTGCAAAGGCGTCACAAACCTTGAAAGGATTCAGGTGACCGTCCTTTTTACAGTAGGTAGCGCTCAGCACATCGCTTATATTGAGGAAAGGCACCACTTCCAGCGCTTCCTGCGGCGTAAGGTGTTTAACCGGAATTCCCAGGCTTTGCTGGAGAGCAACGTTTTTCTTGAACTGCTCGTGTTCCTTTTCGGTTGTTGCTATTATCAGGTAGCCACCCTGCTTGAACTCGATATCGTCATCGTATTCTAGAATCTCGTTACCCTTTTCATAGAAATCGCAGGCGTTTATTGCCATTCGGCAGTTCATCTCAGTGCCCCACTGCTGCCTGATACCCGCACCGCATCTTCCGGTTGAGCCGCTGGCAATATAACCCTTCTCCAGGACAACTATGTCCTTCATTCCCATTTTTGCCAGGAAGTACGCAGTTGCAAGGCCGGATACACCGCCACCTATTATAACTATTTCAGCGGTCTTCTTCATTTATTCTTCACCCCTCTCAATCAATCCCAGTTTTACTGGTTTTACCGGAGGTCTGAAGGTTGACATCTTCAATTCAGAAATATCCTTTCCTTCTGCTTTGGCAAGTTCACTCAGAACGATGTCCCTGCAAGTTCTTCCCTGGCAGGGCCCCATTCCGCAGCGGCTTATCCTCTTGATCTCATCAACACTCTTATAGCCTTTCTTAATCAGTTCTCTAATATCCTCAAGCGTCAGGTCTTCGCAACGGCATACTATAGTTTTATTTTGACTCATTTTAAACCCCCATTTCGATGTTTCTTACCCTCATGGACAGTTCCTTGTCTACAGCAATCCAGATAACAGGAGTTCTGTCCTGGGCCTTGGAATTTACTACCTTAACGACTTCAGCCTGTCCTACGACCTGGCCGCTTCGATCAAGGGCTTTTACCATATCTCCCTTTTCCGGAAGGGGTAAAAATTCGTAGGGAAGCTTAATGAGAGCTTTGTCTTCTGAATAGCTTTCATCAACCACAAATATGGCTAAACCGGGGCAGTTGCTGATACAGATACCGCAACCGTTGCATTTGTCAAAGTCAACTTCAGGCTTTTCATTTATATCAACGAGTTCCTTTATAGCGCCGGTGCTGCACGAAGTATAGCAAGGATTACAGGGGATTTCCTGGAAACATTCAATAATAGCAACAGGACCCCTCGATAACCTTTCCTTTGAAGGCGTAACCTCTTTCAGTTGTTCTTCAGTAGGTATTCCTGTCTTTTCTAACATAGTTTAACCCCCTATCCTAATAGCTTTTCCAGTCCAGCCCTTATCTTGGCGCCAACGGGACCGGAACGCAGAGTATTTAATTGATCTATGCAGTCTTGTCTTCGCGCTTCGAAATCCGGGGACGTAAATCCCAGGTTCTTTGCAGCACACAAGCCGGCCAGCTGTCCCTCAACCATAGCTGCGCTGGCTTCTTCAACCCCTGATACGTCACCGGCTACATATATGCCTTTAACTGTTGTCTGGTACTCTTCATCCCTGGCCGGAACATATCCGCCTAATTCGGGAACATACTTCATTTCACAGTCTGCCTGCCATAGAAGTTCTGCAAGTGGAGACAGGCCTATTGATATGCACATAACATCCACATCCAATTCCCTCTCAGTACCGGGGACAGGCTGCCATTTTTCGTCCAGCTGCACTATTACTGCCTTTTCAAGGCTATCCTTACCTATGGCTTCTTTTACCGTATAGGATGTGTAAATAGGTACACCCATTCTCCTGATCTTGGAGGCATGTACAAGGTACCCGCCTATTTTCGGAGCCGCATCGATTATTGCAGCTACCTTGACACCGGCCTGCATCAGCTGGTAGCTGACAATCAACCCTATGTTTCCTGCACCGACCATGAGGGCTCTGTCTCCGGGAGCTACGCCGTAAACATTCATCAGAGTCTGTACTGCACCGGCTCCGTATATACCCGGCAAGTCATTGTTGGGAAAAGGCAAGACCTTTTCAGAAGCCCCTGTTGCTATAACCATTGCCTTGGGTTTTATTTTAAAATACTTTTCTTCACCCTGTTCGATTGTAACCACACCATCTTCATAAAGGCCCAATACGGTTGCATTCAGCAGAACTTCGACATTATCCTTGTACTTACTGAGCTGCTCTTCAAGAATGCCGGATATGTCTACCCCCCTAACCGAGGCATGCTGCTTCTGGGAACCGAAGAACATATGAGTTTGCTTGATCAGCTGACCGCCTAACCGGTCATTTCTATCAATCAGCGTTACCTTCGCTCCTAAAGAAGCAGCGCTGATTGCCGCAGAGAGACCTGCCGGACCTCCGCCTATTACAGCAACATCTGTAGTTCTCATATCAAGTCCCCCTTCCCTTGCTGGGTTTCTACCTTCATACCATCCGCCAGTTTTTCTATGCAGACCCTTACATTGGGTTTGCCGTCCACCGTCATCAGGCAGGATGAGCAGTTGCCTATTGCACAGTAGAACCCCCTTGGACGTTTATGAACGCTGCTGTGCCCCAACACCTTTACCCCTGCGGCGTGCAGGGCTGCAGCGATCGGCTCACCTTCAAAGCCTTCAAGCTCTTCACCATTGTAGGTAAATTTTACTTTCCTGCCTTTTTCAAAGGTGAGAATAGGATGTTTTTCAATTCGCATTTTCTTTCCCCCTAACCTGTAAGGAATAAGCAAAGGGTACCCCTCTCCCCCGGTCAGAGGAGAGGGGTAAACCCTAAAGCTTCAATTTTGAATATTACCTAACCTTAAGCTTTTTGAGCTTTTTTGGCTTCAGATTTGAAGGCCATGTTTGCGAGGTAGAAGAATCCACCCCAGTTGATCCCAAGTATTATTATCATCATCAATATAGCTTTACCTGTCATTTAACAACGCCTCCTTTACATTCCCTCGGCCGAGGCTTCTTGGGTGATGTCGCGGCCTTTGATGGTCTTGTCGGCGATGTAGTTGTTGGCAAGCAGCGCAACAACAATCAGCAGTGCCCACTGCCACAGCATGGTACCTACGCTGAAGGTCTCGAAGGGCGCCATCCAGTTGTCGGGATACCAGGTCATTGCCTGCCATACCCACCATCCGAACACCAATACGAACCATACGGGGAACAGCATTATCGTATAGTTCCACCATTTGCCCACATACATGTCTGCATATGGTGTGTTGATGATTTCTGCCCTTACCTTGTCCAGGCCGTACTTCATCATGGCTAAAGCGCAGAGCAGGCCGCTAATCAGCAGCGCTACACCCCATACCCAGTCCTGGTTGTCCAGGATAGCGGGTTTTATCGCGGAGGGTGCGCCAAGCGCTATTATGAGTACAGTCATGAGCACGGTTGCTTTTTTACGTTCCATGCCAAGGTCCATGAAGAACCTGCCGCCCAGTTCCACCATGGCTATCAATGATGACAGGGCTGCGGTTGCCAGCGCCAGGAAGAAGATGCTTGCCATCAGGTTGCCCATAGGCATCTGCGGGAATAATGACGAAAGATAAATGAAGGTAAGTCCGGTATTTCCGGCACCCAGCGCTGCGTTTGCAGCCTCAAGGCTAGGTGACAGTGCAAATATGGTAGGTATTACTGCAAGTCCGGCCACCAGTGCGGCGGTTTGGTCGCCCAGGCCTGTTATGAAGCAGTTTACACCGATATCGTAGTCTCGCTTGGTGTATACTGCGTATACTATTATGAAGCCCCAGCCGGCTCCCGTTGACCAGGCCGACTGTGTGAAGGCGGCCAGCCATACCTTGGGGTTTGCAAGGTCGGCAGGGTTGATGGTAAACATGAACTCAAGACCCTTTACTGCTCCGGGCAGAGTGAGGGCTCTTACAACCATTATACCGAGCATCGCGAACATTGCCGGGATTATTATCTTACATGCCTTCTCTATTCCGCCTTTTATACCTTTAAGAACAATAGCTCCGGCTATTATAGCCGAGATCAGGTGGAAGAATAAGGTCTGGGACGGGGTGTTAAGGAATGTATCCCAGATGGCCTTGGTCTGGTCGGGCGTCATTCCGGCTTTGAATGCGCCGGTTATGCCCAGGGTTATATACTTAACGGACCAGCCCATTACTACCGAGTAGTAGAAGGCTATAAGCATACATACTGCTGCCACCCAGGTACCCATCCAGGTATATTTCCTGCCCATAAAGTCCCTGAAGGCTCCCGAGCAGCCCAGACCGGTCTTGCGGCCCAGCACCATCTCGGCCATCAGCAGGGGCACCGACCAAAGAAACAGTGCAATGGTCCATGCCAGCAGGAAACTTCCGCCGCCATTGGCTGCCACTTCTCTAGGAAAACGCCAGATGTTACCGGTTCCTATTGCCATACCCAGCGTTGCGGCGATATAGCCCCACCGGCTGGCAAAGGTTTCGGTGTTGTTGCTCATTGATATACCCCCTTTTTGATAATGAAAAATGGTTTACATAAATATTGTTTTTTATTCTAGCCTCCTTTCCCTAAAATATTTTGTATAACATAACAATGAATATATATTCTAGTTAAAAAATAAGAATCCTTCTGATGTTTTTGTAATATAAAAATTTTTTTGAAAATTTGCAGAAAGGCATATAGTTTTTCGAACCTAATCCGCTGGCCTATCGCGATAAAACATCCGAAACTATTTATATTTATTAGTATTATATAATACAAACAATGTTATGTAAACTAAATGAAGATACGCTTTATCGGAAAGGGGACACACCTCCCTTTTGGAGTTAATTAACCCCGGTGCAGGAGGAATGTCCCCTCTTGATTAAGGAATGTCCCCTTTTTGTGAGCAGTTGCCTCGCCAGTAGGCAGTGACCAGTGGCCGGTGACCAGTTGCCAGAGTATCGAGAAGAGCTAGAGGGTAAAACCCAAAAGCATAACCCGGATACCTGTGAACTAGGATCTAAGATCTAGCACCTAGCACCTAGCACCTGGTACCTAGCACCTGCGATCTGCCAACTGCGAACTATTAGGGAGTAACCCTTGTCAGCGTTCTGGCAAAGGGAATGGTCTCCCTCACGTGGTCTATCCCGCATATCCAGGCAACGGTTCTTTCAAGCCCTAGTCCAAAACCCGAATGAGGAACTGTACCATATTTCCTTAAGTCAAGGTACCATTGGTAAGCTTCAACTGGAAGCTTTTCCTCATGTATTTTTTTCAACAAAAGGTCATGGTCATGTATTCTCTGGCTTCCTCCTATAATCTCCCCATAACCTTCGGGAGCGAGAAGGTCGGCGTTCAATACCAAATCCGGATTGTCGGGGTCCGGTTCCATATAGAAAGCTTTTACCTTGGCAGGGTATTTTTCAACAAAAACCGGCTTTTCAAACTGCTCAGCTATATAGGTTTCATCAGGAGCGCCGAAATCGTTTCCCCATTCAAACGCATAACCACCGTTATTAAGCATATCGACAGCCTCATCGTAGGTAATTCTCGGGAAAGGAGCCCTGACATTTTCCAGTTTGCCGGTATCTCTGTTTAAGGATTTCAGTTCCCGGCTGCACCTTTCTATAACTTTTTGAACTATAAACTCTATCATTCTCTCCTGAAGACGCATGTTATCTTCATGGGTAAAATAGGCCATTTCCGGTTCTATCATCCAAAACTCGTTTAAGTGTCTCCTGGTTTTTGACTTTTCCGCACGGAAGGTCGGCCCGAAGCTGTAAACTTTTCCGAACGCCATAGCAGCAGCCTCATTATAGAGCTGGCCGGTCTGGGATAGATAAGCCTTTTGTCCGAAATAATCAAGCTCAAAAAGGTTTGTAGTGCCTTCGCAGCTGTTTGCTGTTATTATTGGGGGCTCCACAAGGATAAATCCTTCTCCGTCTAAAAATTCTCTGATAGCTCTATTGATATTTGCCCTTATGGTCAGGATTGCATGCTGTCTCGGCGCCCTCATCCAAAGATGGCGGAGGTCCATGAGAAATTCTACGCCATGCTCTTTGAGAGTTATAGGGTAATCATAGGACATGCTCACAAGCACTACATTTGTTACGGTTAATTCATACCCGCTGGGTGCCCTGTCATCCTTCCTTACTATCCCGGTTATTTCGACGGAGGATTCTTGTGTCAGTTCCTTGCTTAGATTGAAGGCTTCCTCGGGAACGTCATTCTTGACGACTACTCCTTGGATGAAACCTGTTCCGTCCCTAAGCTGCAGGAAAGCTATTTTCCCGCTTGATCTTTTGTTGTACAGCCAACCCTTAATCACAACTTCTTTTCCCTCATAGTTCTTTACATCTCTAATGCTGGTTACTAGCATTGTATAACCTCCCAATTTTATCAGTTGTCAGTGGCCAGTGGCCAGTGATCAGTGACTAGGATCTGTGATCTAGTACCTGTGATCTGGCACCTCGCACCTAATAGTACCTGAACTGCTATACTGTAAGAGATACTGAGATATCAGGGATACTCTTATATTTATTAAGTTCCGGTTCAATGTAACCGTGAACAAAATCATCGACCTGTTCCGGCGACCTGCCTATAAAGTTTTTGGGATCCATAAGTGAATCAATATCCGTTGAAGAAAGCTTAAAACTTGCATCTTGTGCAATCAGTTCCATGAGCTTGTTCTCACCGCCTTCTTTTATTCCGGCTGCTGCAGCCATGGAGTATTTTCTTATCTTTTCGTGAAGGTCCTGCCGGTCCCCCCCATTCTTTACAGATTCCATTAATATGTTTTCCGTTGCCATGAAGGGAATTTCCTGTTTAACATGCCGTTCTATCACTTTTTTATTTACAACCAGACCCTTTGCTATGTTTATGTAGATAAGGAGAATTGCATCGACGGCAAGGAAGGCTTCAGGTATCGAAATTCTTCTATTCGCCGAATCATCCAAAGTACGTTCAAACCATTGCTGTGATGCCGTAATTGAAGGATTAAGGGAGTTTACTATTACCAACCTCGATAAGGCGCCAATTCTTTCGCTTCGCATAGGGTTACGTTTATATGCCATGGCGGAAGAGCCGATTTGGGCATCTTCAAAGGGCTCCTCAATTTCTTTCAGGTGCTGCAGGAGTCTCATATCATTGCTGAATTTATGGGTACTTTGGGCAATTGAGCTAAGAAGGGATAATACACGGGCATCCTGTTTTCTTGGATATGTCTGCCCCGTAACCGGAAAGATAGATGAAAACCCCATCTTTTCTGCTATCAGCCTATCCAGTTCAACCACCTTTTCATGGTCGCCATTGAACAGCTTCAAAAAACTGGCTTGGGTACCTGTGGTTCCTTTGGCACCCAGCAGCGGGAAAGTATCAAGAATATGCTGCAGGTCCTTTAAGTCCATATACAGATCTTGAATCCATAAACATGCACGTTTGCCCACTGTTGTAAGCTGCGCAGGCTGAAAATGAGTAAATGCAAGGGTTGGGAAATCTTTATAGTCAAGAGCGAATTTTGATAGTGCTCTGATTATGTTCACAAGTTTTGCCTCTATGATATGCAACGCTTCCTTTATCAGGATAATGTCGGTATTATCTCCAACAAAGGCGCTTGTGGCACCCAGATGAATGATTGGCTTCGCATCGGGACACTGCTGGCCAAAGGCGTGAACATGCGCCATGACATCATGCCTGACTTCCTTTTCTTTTTCCCGGGCGGTCTCAAAGTTTATCATATCTTTAAATTCTCGCATCTGTTCAATTTGATGCTGCGAAATGTCCAAGCCCAGCTCTTTTTGCGCCTCTGCAAGGGCAATCCAAAGCCGCCTCCATGTTGAAAACTTTTTCTGGTCCGAGAACAGTTCGGTCATTTCTCTACTTGCATACCTTTCAGTCAGCGGATTTTTATATACCGAGTGCATTTAAAATCTTCCTTTCTTTATTAAAAAATTAAAAAATCTCCTCTAATATGCATGTTATCACTTCTTTTGTATCCTCCAAAGGCTTTTTATATCTTATCTTCAGCCTTTCGAGATGGCTGTGACCCGATTCTGTCAGTTTATAGAATCTAATGGATTTTTTATCGGGTTCCTGCCACCAGCTTTTTACATAACCATTTTCCTCCAGGTCGCGGAGAAGGGGATAAATCATTCCGGGGCTTGGTTCCCATTTGCCGTTCAACCTTTCCCTGATACTGTCAATTATCTGGTTGCCGTATAGATTTTGCTGTGAAAGAAGATGCAGGATGTACATTTTCATCAGGGATGTGGTGCTTACTTTTCCCGAAAAATAGCGATTACGTTGTTCTTCCATTTCGCTACGACTCCTTCCTGTTTATACAAGACAGGCTTTTGAGCGATTCCACAATGTCATAGGATACAGTAACGGTGCCAATTAAGTACTGTCCGGAGGCGGTACATTCGCCATGACAGTCAGAGCCTCCCGTAGGTATCAGAGAGAATTCTTCCGCGATTCTTATAAATTTCTCTGTTTCGAGCTTAGTATGCTTGGAATGATACACCTCAATACCCTGAATGCCTTCATCTATGCACATGTCAATATACAGGAGGCTGCTTAGCAATCCGGGGTGTGCCAGGACAGGAACTCCACCCGCTATTTTAATGATCTCAATTGCTTCGCTCGGTTTAAGCTTGTATCTTGCAACATAAGCGGGGCAGCCACTCCCGATGTACTTGTTGAAGGCGTCTTTTATACTCTCCACATAGCCCATATCAACTAATGCTCTGGCAATATGAGGCCTGCCCAGGGCGGCCTTGTCTTCTGTTTTTGAAAGTATGCTTTCAAGGGATACCTCTATGCCCAAACCGCGGAGCTTTTCCACCATACTTTTGATTCTTTCAAACCTGGCGGTTTTTAGCCTCTTAATGAATTCTACCAGTTCTTCGTTATGATGGTCAATAAAATATCCGAGCATATGAAGTTCTCCATTATCCGCATCTGTGTTGAATTCAATACCGGGAATCACTTCCAGGTCAAAATTACTGCCGGCATCCAACGCTTCTTGAATCCCATCAATGCTGTCATGGTCAGTTATCGCTATTGCCTTGAGATTATTTTCCGAAGCCAATCGGACAAGCTCCGTTGGAGTTAGAAGCCCATCCGATTTGTTTGTATGCAAGTGTAAATCTGCAGAATTCATTGTGAACCTCCTGTGTGCCGGTTAAATAACTGCTTCTATAATGCGTTTGAGGTTACCTCCCATGATTTTCCCTATTTCTTCGCCGGAGAAATTTCTTTTTGCCAGTTCACACTCAATCAGGTAATAAGCTTCGCAGCCCCGTATATCGTCAGGCAGTTTTTCCATGCCGTCAAAATCGCTGCCTAATCCTACACAGTTTTTTCCAGCCTTATCCATAACATATTCGATATGGTCGACGATACCCGATACATTGGCCTTATCTTTTCCTAGAAAGTCAGGTACAAAGTTTATTCCGACCACACCGTTAAGCTCACCAATAGCTTTAAGCTGGCTGTCATCGAGGTTTCTCGGGTGAGAACAGATCGTGATGCAGTTAGAGTGGGTGGCTATAATGGGCTTGTCTGCAATATCTATTATATCCCAAAACCCCCTCCGGGATATATGGGAAACATCTAAAATAATGCCGAGTTCATGAGCTTTATTTACTATTTCTTTACCTAGGGGTGATAGACCCCGGTCTTCACTATCGCCAATGCCCCCGCTCAAACCGTTGCTGTCATTCCATGTAAGGGACAGGCATCGGATACCAAGCCTGTGAAGCTGCTGCAGTCTGTGAGGATTGCCATCTAGTAAATATGAACCTTCTATTGCTATTATTATTCCCAGTTTACCCGGCATAAGGCATTCTTCCAAATCTTTTCTTTTTTCAATCAGTTTAAGGCTGTATGAATACTGATATAGATGGCTGTACAGAAAGTCCAAAGTTTCGAGAATATCATGGTAATGCTTGTCCGGATCCCGAAGGTCGCTGTACAGGGCGAAAAATTGGATATGGGGTGTGGATTCCAGCAGATTCTTCAAATCAAGGTGGGTCTTGCCGTCTGTGTCGTACATCCTGATGTTTTGTTTTTTTGCGCTGTATACGGTATCGCTGTGGGCATCTATTGTCAGCAAATGCTTCATAAGTATCACTCCTATCACTGAAAGGGGACATTCCTCAATCAAGAGGGGACATTCCTTTGAAGAAGGAGTGTCCCCTTTTTGCTAAAGGAGTGTCCCCTTTCCTTATAAAAACCTGCTTTCGCAAGCAGGTTTTCGCAACTATCGGTTAACTTATCTTGGTTCTACAATTAGTTTAATCGCGGTTCTCTCTTCCCCGTCTATCTCAATGTCTGTAAATGCCGGTATGCATATTAGATCCATACCACTAGGAGCCACAAATCCTCTAGCTATTGCAACTGCTTTAACTGCTTGATTTAAAGCACCGGCACCGATGGCCTGTATCTCGGCGTTCCCTCTCTCTCTTAGAACTCCAGCCAGTGCTCCGGCAACCGAGTTTGGGTTTGATTTTGCTGACACCTTTAATATATCCATCAATAAAGCCCCCTTTAAAAGTATTATTCCAATTTAATCTATTATTCTACAGATAGCAAAAAAATCCTTTTTCTTCTGAAATTTTGTTTAATAAAGGGGACATTAACAAAAAGCAGGAACCGTGTTCCTGCTTATTTAGCATACTCAATTGCTCTCGTTTCTCTTATCACATTTATTTTTATCTGTCCCGGATAATCAAGTTCCTCTTCAATACGTTTGGATATGTTTCTTGCAATTAGAATTATGTCTTCGTCTCCTACATCTTCAGGTTTAACCATTATTCGAATCTCCCGGCCGGCTTGTATAGCATAAGACTTGTCAACTCCGTCAAAGGAGCTTGCAATCTCTTCCAGCTGTTCAAGCCTTTTTATATATGCCTCAAGGGTTTCACGGCGGGCTCCCGGTCTTGCTGCCGATATCGCATCCGCTGCCTGTACCAGTACCGCTTCTATCGTCGTGGGTTCGATATCGTTGTGGTGTGCAGCTATTGCATGTATAACTTCCTGTGACTCCCTGAATTTCTTAGCTATATTTATACCGATTTGCACATGATTGCCTTCCATCTCATGGTCAACAGCCTTACCAATGTCGTGCAGCAATCCTGACCTTCTGGCAAGCTTTGTATCGGCGCCCAGTTCAGAAGCCATCGACGCTGCTAATTGCGCTACTTCTATGGAATGCTTAAGAACATTCTGTCCATAGCTGGTCCTGTAGTTCAACCTACCAAGAAGTTTTACAAGCTCAGGATGTACACCATGAACCCCTGTTTCAAAGGTGGCTTGTTCTCCGTGTTCTCTAATCTTTACGTCCACTTCTTTTTTAGCTTTTTCAACCATTTCCTCGATCCGTGCCGGATGAATCCTTCCATCGGCGATTAGCTTTTCAAGGGCTATTCGCGCTACTTCCCTTCTGATTGGATCAAATCCGGATAGAATTACAGCCTCCGGTGTGTCGTCTATAATCAGATCAATACCTGTTAAAGTTTCCAAAGTCCGGATGTTTCTGCCTTCCCGACCTATAATTCGTCCTTTCATTTCATCGTTGGGCAGTTGTACTACAGAAACGGTAGTATCTGCAACATGATCTGCTGCGCACTTTTGTATAGCATAGGTTATTACTTCCCTGGCCCGTTTATCTGCTTCTTCTTTGGCCTGCGCCTCCATTTCTTTAATCATAACAGCAGTATCCTTTTCGATTTCCTTCCTTATATCATTAAAAAGAATCTCTTTTGCTTCATCCGATGTAAGCCCTGAAAGTTTTTCCAGTTCCTTTTTTTGTTGTTCCAGCAGGCTCTTCATCTCTTCCTGATACTGTCTTGTTTCCTCTTCCCTTATATTCAAGGTTTCTTCTCTCTTTTCAAGGGTTTCAAGCTTTCTATCAAGAGATTCTTCTTTTTGAATAAGTCTTCTCTCTATCCTCTGGTGCTCATTTCTTCTTTCCCGTGATTCCTTTTCAAACTCATTGCGCAGCCTGTGCACTTCCTCTTTTGCTTCCAGAAGCTGTTCCTTCTTTAAAGTTTCCGCTTCTTTTTCAGCATCGGCAACCAGCTTTTTCGCAAGTTCCTCGGCGTTTGTAATCTTGGCTTCGGCAATGACCTTTCTTACGATGTATCCTATAAAAAAAGCCACCAGAGCTGATATTAGCGCTATAACAACTTGAATAATACCCCAACACCTCCTCCGTCTAATGTTTTTTATATCCTCAAAGACAATTAGATCACTGAATAGAAAAACTTACATACTACCGTATCGTAATAATTTTATATTTTTTTAAAGTTTATGTCAAGCAAATCGAATTCACTACTTTTCTTCGCCGGAATTAGCAGTATTGTCCTGTGATGGTGTACCCAGGTTGTACTTGCCGCGGACCTTGCATTCTATTTCTTGGCATAGATCAGGATTTTCAAGCAGGAATTGCTTTGCATTTTCCCGGCCTTGTCCAAGCCTGGTATCACCATATGAGAACCAGGATCCGCTTTTGGATATAATACCATCATCAATCGCAGCATCCAATATCGTTCCTTCACGGGATATACCCTGCCCGTACATTATATCAAACTCTGCCTGCTTAAAAGGAGGGGCAACCTTATTCTTTACAACCTTTACCCTGGTTCTGCTGCCTATTGTGTTTTCACCCTGCTTCACACTTTCTACTCTTCTTACGTCCATTCTGACCGATGCATAGAACTTTAACGCCCTTCCTCCGGGTGTTGTTTCCGGATTGCCGAACATAACTCCAACCTTTTCCCTCAATTGGTTTATAAATATTGCAGTTGTCTTGGATTTACTGATCGCTCCTGCAAGTTTTCGGAGCGCCTGTGACATCAACCTGGCCTGAAGGCCTACATGGGCGTCTCCCATCTCTCCTTCGATTTCAGCCTTTGGAACCAAGGCTGCAACAGAATCAATTACAATAACGTCTATTGCTCCCGAGCGGACAAGGGCTTCTGCTATCTCAAGGGCTTGTTCTCCCGTGTCAGGCTGAGATACGATAAGGTTATCAATGTCGACGCCTAGATTGCCGGCATACACAGGGTCCAGCGCATGTTCCGCGTCGATAAACGCTGCATTACCGCCTTTTTTCTGAGCTTCCGATACTATATGAAGCGCTACGGTGGTCTTACCGGAAGACTCAGGTCCAAATATCTCTACTATCCTGCCTCTCGGGACACCTCCTATTCCAAGAGCGATATCCAGATTGAGGGCGCCGGTTGAGATACTTGATATATTCATAGCAGCTTTATGGTCACCTAACTTCATAACTGAACCTTTACCGAATTGTTTTTCAATCTGGTTCAGGGTTAGCTCAAGGGCTTTGGTTTTTTCATTTGCCACATTAAACACCACCTTTAAAAAATGAGAACAAACGTTCTATGTTTATTATATATTAAAAGGAAAATTTGTCAACACCGGAGGCTCTGTGCTCCAGGTACAGTCTGAGAATATTAATGGCGTTTTTTGCAGAGTAAATCTGTATTTTTTCCCGGTTGCCTGAAAAGCGTTTCTCCCAACAACCGCTGCAGTCCGGGTCCGATAGGGCAATGTATACCAGTCCCACAGGTTTTTCATCCGTTCCACCGGACGGCCCGGCTATACCTGTAACAGAAAGCCCGATATCGGAACTGCAAAGATTTCTTACTCCTTCTGCCATCTCGACTGCGGTTTCCCGGCTTACTGCTCCGAATGTATCCAGTGTTTCCTTTCTTACCCCCAGAACTTTTGTCTTTACACTGTTACTGTAGCTAATCACGGTTCCCTCAAGGGATTTTGATATGCCCGGCACCGAAGTAAGCATGCTGCTTATTCTGCCGCCTGTGCAGGATTCTGCAATGGAAAGCGTCAGACCGCTTTTCATCAAAATACCGGCTGTAACATTTTCAATAGTGTCATCCTGAATGGAATATATATATTTGCCAAGCCTTTCTTTTATAATTTCGATTGTCTTATTGAACGCTTCCCCAGGTTTGCCATCGGAAGTCTTGGTTGTTATTCGCAGCTTTACTTCACCTTCACCTGCATAGGGAGCAATCGTTGGATCAGATTGGGAGACAATAATATCTTGAAGGCAGTCTTCCAGCGAAGATTCTCCTATTCCAAAGAACCTTATCGTTTGTGAAAACAGGCTGCCCTGAGATTTTTTTCTAAGATATGGGATTACTTGGTTTTCAAACATTGGCTTCATTTCATTTGGGGGCCCAGGAAGCATAATAACCGTATTTCTGTCGGTTTCAATTATTACACCCGGCGCAGTACCGTTTAGGTTTGGCAGCCGGATGCTTCCTTCAGGCAAATATGCCTGTTTAATATTGTTTTTGGTCATTTCCCTGCCTATTTTGAGAAAAAAAGCCTTTAAGCGTTCCAGCTCTTCTTCATCCAACACAAGCTTTTTATTCAGTACTTTTGAAACCGTTTCTTTGGTTAAGTCATCGGCCGTTGGTCCCAGGCCTCCTGTTGTTATTATGAGATCAGACCTTTTCAATGACGTGTTCAGTACTTCTTCCAGGCGTCTTTGATTATCCCCCACTACCGAATGGTAATACACATCTATCCCAAGCCCGGCCAGAGCTTCAGAAAGAAAATATGAATTGGTATTAATGATATTTCCGAGTAAGATTTCGGTTCCTATACAAACGATTTCGGACTTCATATGCTTCTCCTTTCGTGGTAGATAGAAATATTTACTCAATTATGATAAACTCATAATTGATATTACTTTGAATTGACAAAGAGCTTCCTTGTTTTATACAAATAATCGATCATTGACCCAACAGTTAATGCCACCGCAACCCAAATCGCAATTATATCAAAGGGCAGACTTATATAGCGGAAGGGAAAATTATTAAGTATTATTGCGAGGACCGCAACAATCTGCGAAATAGTCTTTAGTTTACCCCAAAGGCTTGCGCCTATAACAACCCCTTCGGATGCCGCTATACTTCTTAATCCTGTTACAACAAACTCCCTAGCTATAATAATCGTTGCAATCCATGCAGAAATTTTATTCATCTGAACCAACGATATGAGTGCCGCGGTTATCAACAGCTTATCGGCAAGGGGGTCCATAAGTTTCCCCAGTTTGGTAATCTGGTTATGCCTTCTTGCTACATACCCGTCAATGCTGTCCGTTAAAGCTGCTATACAGAATATTGCAGCTGCGATGAATTCTCCATAGTTTATTTTAACAAGCAGAAAAAGCATGAAAACGGGGACAAGTATGATCCTCACAAGGGTCAGACGGTTGGCAAGATTCATTTTAACACACTCCCAATAACATCGTATTCAAAAGCATGTTCCAGCTTTACTGTAACAAACTCTCCGGCTTTTAATGGAGATGCGCTTTGGAAGAGCACTTGATTGTCGATTTCCGGAGCATCGCCATAGGTCCTGCCGAAATAGTATTTTTCTTCTTTCCCTTCGACCAGAACACGTTCCGACCTGCCGACCATTAGCGCATTCTTTAGAAGGGAAATTTTCTGCTGCTCTTTCATAATGATATCCTTTCTCTTTTCCGCTGTTTCCCGGGAGATTTGCCTGTCCATATGGTAAGCCGGAGTGTCTTCTTCCCGGGAATACACAAATACGCCAAGCCTGTCGAAATACCCCTTTTTAACAAAGCAGAGCAGACAGTTGAAGTCTTCTTCGGTTTCTCCGGGAAATCCGACTATAACGGTGCTTCTCAGTATAAGCCCGGGTATTTCAACTTTAAGGCGTTTCACAGTATTCTCGATATCACTGCCAGTTGTCCTCCTGTTCATACGTTTCAGTACTTCGTCGCTGATATGTTGAATAGGCATGTCAATATAGTTGCAAATCTTCTCTTCCTTTTTTATTGTTGAAATCAGTTTCTCAGTTATGCCGTCCGGGTAACAGTATAACAGCCTCACCCACTCAATCCCTCTAATTCTGCACAGCCCTTCCAGGAGGTCCGGTAATACTGGTTCTCCGTACAGGTCCATGCCGTATCTTGTAATATCCTGGGCGATCAAAACCAGTTCCTTTGTCCCTTTCAAAGCCAGCGTTTCTGCTTCAGATAATATCTCATCCTCTTTCCGGCTTCTATACCTGCCCCTCAGAGCCGGTATTATGCAGTAACTGCAAAAATTATCGCATCCGTCAGCAATCTTAAGATATGCTGTGTAAACAGGGGTGCTTTGTATCTTTGAAAGTCCTTCTTTTATTTGAACGCTCGGGTCCCATATTCTGACTTCCTTGCTGCCCCTGAGCGCCTTTTTTATTGTATTCACGATTTCCGTAAAGCTTGTGGTGCCTACCATGGCGTCTATTTCAGGAATCTCTTCCATCAATTCCTTACCGTACCTCTGGGACAGACACCCGGCTGCCACAAGAAGCTTGCACCGGCCGGTGCGTTTTAATGAGCATGCCTCCAGAATAACATCTATTGATTCCTGTTTGGCATCTTCTATAAAACCACAAGTATTTACCACTATTATATCCGCTTCGTTTTGATCGGAAACCAGTTTGAACCCGCTGTCCTTTAGCAGGCCCATCATTACCTCGCTGTCGACCTGGTTCTTCGGACAGCCCAAAGATATTACCGCAACGTTATACTCCATCGGATTGCTCCTTTCAATCGCTTGGGTTAGTCATTTCTTCAAGGGCTTCTCTGCTTATCAATACCCTTCTTGGTTTACTTCCTTCATGGGGGCCTACTAACCCCCTCTCCTCCATCTGGTCTACTATCCTGGCAGCACGGGAATAACCAATTTTTAATTTTCTCTGAAGCAGCGAGGCAGACGCCTGCTGGTGCTCCACTACGATTTCAATCGCAGTCGGCAGAAGCTCGTCCCATTCGTCATTATCATTTTCCTTAGGTCTCGTAGCTTCCAAAACCTCGTCGCTGTATTCCGCATCCACCTGGCTCTTAATAAAAGCTACAACCCTTTCAATTTCGTCTTCATCGACTAAGGCCCCTTGTATTCTTATAGGTTTCAACTCCCCGGCAGGACAGTACAACATATCCCCTTTTCCAAGAAGCTTCTCGGCACCGTTTATATCGAGGATGGTCCTGGAATCCACCTGTGATGACACTGCAAACGAAATCCTTGATGGAATATTTGCTTTAATGACTCCGGTTATTACATCCACCGAAGGCCTTTGTGTCGCAATCACCAGATGAATGCCTGCCGCCCTTGCCATCTGCGCCAGTCTGCATATTGAATCCTCCACTTCCGCAGGTGAAACCATCATCAGGTCTGACAGTTCATCTATTATAACGACAATCTGCGGCATGTACTCGCCCCAATTCTCCAACTGCTTTACCTGATTGTACCTGAACAGGTCCTTTACACCTATCCGCGCAAATTCCTTGTACCTGTTAGTCATTTCCTGTACAGCCCAGTTAAGGACGTTTGTCGCCTTTCTCGGGTCGGTGACAACCGGTGCCAGCAGATGAGGTATGCCGTTAAAATTGTTCAATTCAACCATCTTTGGGTCTACCATTATTAATTTGACATGGGCAGGCGAGGCTTTGAAAAGCAAACTGGTAATAATACAGTTTATGCATACGCTTTTGCCTGAGCCGGTAGCCCCGGCTATCAGCAAATGCGGCATTTTGCTCAGGTCAGCAACAACGGGATTCCCTGCTATGTCTTTACCGAGTGCTACGGCAATGTTTGAAGGATGGTTCATGAAGCTGCTACTTTCAATTATTTCTTTCAATGAAACCGGTGAAACTTCCCTGTTCGGTATCTCAAGGCCTATCGCGGATTTTCCCGGGATTGGAGCTTCTATCCTGACCGATGTAGCGGCCATATTCAGTGCAATATCATCGGCCAGGTTTATTACCCTGCTCACCTTAACACCGGGGCTGGGCTGTATCTCAAATCTGGTAATAGCGGGACCAACGCTGACCTGAACAACCTTCGCCTCTACCCCAAAGGTGTTTAGCGTTTCTTCAAGCTTCTTTGCGCTGTTCAGCAGGTCCTTGCGACTGCCCCCTGCTTTTCCTTCAAAGGAATTCAACAGGCTAACCGAAGGTAGCCTATAGCCTGAATACTCCCTGATATTGTTCGGCTTATTCAGATTAACTTCAACGTCATCGTGATCCCTGCTCCTGGCGGCAGCGGTCTCAGCCCGGTCCTGAATGACAGATGAAAAATCCAGTATTTTGATCTTATCTTCAATTTTTCTATCCATTTGCTCCATGTCGGGCCTGATCTTTTTTTCTTCCGAACTCATCTTGTTTGCCTTTGTTTCTTCTTTCACCGGTACCATTACAAAGCCCTTCAGTGCGCCAAAAACAGCCTTTGAAGCACTGAATAAGCCCTTTAGCATCCTAGTAAGCATATATACTGCTGAACGTCCGGTAACCACTGTAAAGGCAATCAGCAGCAGCGATATCAGTATCACTTTGCTCCCTGCAGCTCCTACTGCTTTAACCAGCAGGACCGAAACAAGGGCACCGCACAAACCCCCTCCTTGCTTTTCCAAACCATAGCGATATGCAATACTTATGTTTTCCCTCATATTTTGAAAAAAGGTCAGGTTATCCCTCACTGCAACAAGCTGGCCGTCTGCTGTAATCAAATGTATCAAGGTAACCCCCGATATATAAAGCAGTATCAGCGATAGTGCTTTGCTCTCGATTTTTATCGGCTGTGTCCGGGCAACGTATAATGCTCCTCCGACAAATAGCAGTATAGGGATACCATAGGCTCCCAATCCGAACAATCCAAAAAAGTAGTCCCTTACCAGGCTTCCAAAAATCCCGGCGGTGCTCTTGTAAAGCCCCATCATTATCAATATTGACACAGCGATCAGGACAATGCCAATAACTTCATATCTTAATTTTTCTTTTTTCTTGTTATTTTTCTTCTTGACGGCCACAATAATCACCTCAAATGTTATTTCTACATGCCTCGAGAAAATCCTCTTAATATTGCCCGATATAAGCCGTGCAATACTAAAAGCGCCATTGGCGCTTCTTAGTACAGATGTTAGTTCACAGATCACAGGTCACAGGTCGCAGATCACCGACCAAGGAATGATGCCGTCAGCCCGATCAAACCAATAGCCCAGCAGTAATAGGAAAAGTAATGCAGCTTGCCTTTGTTCAACAGGTTAACCAGAAATTTTATTGCAATGGTACCTGAGATTGCAGCAGCCAGAATACCGATAAGTATGCCCATGGGGGCTTCCGCCTGCATCGTACTGCCCATGTAAGCCTTTAGCTCCAGCAAGGAAGCTCCGGCTATTGCAGGTATGGACATTATAAAGGAAAACCTGGTGGCAAGCTCCCTGCTAAACCCCCTGGTAAGGCCTGCAAATATTGTAGAACCGGACCTCGAAATTCCCGGAGTAATCGCAAGACCCTGAAACAGGCCTATGAATACGGCATCCTTAACCTCTATATGCTGAGCTTGTTTTCTTCCTCCTTCATACCTGTTTGCAAAAAATACCAGGGTTCCCGTCACCAGAAGCATTAAAGAAACAAGGCTCACTGAGGAAAATGCCTTCTCAAACACATCTCCGAAGAAAACTCCAATTAGTCCCGTAGGTACAGTAGCTGCTATCATCATAACCAGCATATTGCGGTAGGGATTGTTTTTCAAATTAATCCTACGCCTCCTGGTCAAGTCGGATAGGAGCAGAATAAACTCTTTGATTAGCTCACAAATATCCTTGTGAAATACAAAAAAAATTGAGAACAGAGTTCCGGCATGAAGCATAACTTCAAAAAAAATTCCTGTTTCAGTTTTAATATTTAGTATTGCGCTGGCCAGTACAAGGTGTCCCGAGCTGCTAATCGGCAAAAATTCAGTCAGCCCCTGCACAATACCAAGCAAAACAGCTTTAAATAAATCCAATTGTGACGCCCCTTCCAGTTAAGTCTAAAATATTATATCACGATTTCTTTGCATCCTCAATTAATTGGGCAAGCTTATTTATAGCATCCTTCAATCCTCCAACCTCATTAATTATCTTATTATCCACCGCTTCCTTTCCCACGAGTATAGTGCCTATATCGTTTGCCAGCTCATCCGTGGACGTCATTAGAGATAAAAGCTTTTCTTTCTCTATCCCGGAATGACTAGTAATGAACTCGGTGATCCTCTGCTGCATTTTACTGAAATATCTGAATGTCTGCGGCACACCGATAACCAACCCGTTCATCCTGATAGGATGAATTGTCATTGTTGCGGTGGGAGCGATAAAAGAGTAGTCTGCCGCCGTTGCAAGGGGGACTCCGATACTGTGACCTCCTCCAAGAACCAGGGACACCTTCGGTTTTGACAGGCTTGCTATCATTTCAGCAAGGGCTAGCCCCGCCTCCACATCTCCCCCTACCGTATTTAAAAGCAGGAGCAGCCCCTCAATTTCTTTATTTTCTTCTACTGTCACCAGCTGCGGCATTAAATGCTCGTACTTTGTCGCTTTATTCTGAGTGGGCAGTAAAATATGACCCTCTATTTGTCCTATTATGGTGAGGGTGTATATATTTGACTTTAACGGCTGTGGATTGCTGACTCCCAGATCCTTTATGTTTTCCGCAGCCGTTTCTTTTGGCTTTTCCCTTTCTTCTTTATTGGTTTTTGTCTTCAATGTTCTTTTTTTGTCCAAATTTTTATCCTCCCACGGTCTACGGTGATTCATCTATTATTATTGACTTTAAGCGTGAAAATATTATTACTATTCACCTTATTCGAAATTAGCGACCTATAGAGCTTTCCAAGGGATATCATGTCCATCTCCATTCTGTGCCTTGTATTGAAATCATAATAGGCTTGAGCCGGATGCAGCAGAGGGAAATAAATCGCATCATTTATGCTTACGGGTTTTCCCCTATGCTCCTTCAGCGACAGTCTATCCCCGGTCATTATCCTGAGTACGGTGCCCCCCAAGGGGCAGATGACCATGGGTTTTATCCTGCGAAGCTGGCTAACCAAATACGGGAAGCATCTTGAAATATTGAAGTGCACCCTTTCTCCCGGCACCGAAAGAGTACACTTCAGTAAAGCAGTGATATAGATATCATCAATGTCTAAAGATGATAGGTTAATCAGTTCTCTAAGTACCTTTCCACCGGGACCGGTCAGCATGCTTTTTGTTAAGTATGCATACTCCGGAGGTGTCTCACAAACAAATACTACCCTTGCATTAACGTTGCCTTCACCGTGCAGGGGCTTTTCTCCCTTTTCTCTCTCTCTGCACCGTTCGCATCTTTCAATGATTTTGATCAACGTATCCATATAACCCCTCCTTAACCCGATGCTATTATTATTATCAAGGAGGGAAAAATAATTTACTTATCTGCTCAATTTAAACTCATCGTGCAGGGCCATGACTGCCTTTTCAGTATCTTCCGTTTTGATTAGAACGGAAATGGTAGTATAGGAATCCGCAGTTTGAAATACTTTGATTCCCTTAGCGCTCAGAGTTCTGTATATTCTTGCCATTACCCCCGGCACGCCCCTTATTCTGCTTCCGATTACCGTCACTTTACTGCAGTTGCTGTTTATTTCGAATTGCAGTTGCTCTTTCTCAAGCAATGCCTTCACTCTTTCCGTATCCTTTTCATCGATAGTAAACACCTTTTTGTCGGTGAAGATATTTATGAGGTCAATGCTAACACCCATTTCGGCAAGTTTTTCCAGTATACCGTCCTGCATACTGTCGGAGCAGTTTTGATGGTTAATTACTATTTGTGTCCTATCGTGCAGATGGGCTATACCTGTCAGCAAGCCCTGGCTCCCCATATCTATCGTATCCGATTCCCTTCTGATCTCTGTAATCAATGTGCCCGGCGAATCGGAAAAAGTGTTTTTTATCACAATGGGAACGCCGGAACGCATTGCTATTTCAACCGCCCTTGGATGGACCACCTTTGCGCCATAATCCGCCATTTGAAATACTTCGCTGTAGTCCACGCTTTTAATAACCCTAGCATTCGGTACAACCCTGGGATCGGCGGTCATTACCCCATCAACATCGGTATATATCTCCACAAGATGTGCATTAATGGCTTCGCCGATAACAGCAGCGGTTATATCGCTTCCTCCCCGCCCAAGGGTGGTTATATCCCCGTATTCGGTAACCCCCTGGAATCCCGTAATGACTGGTATTCTTCCTCTTTCAATGAGCCTGTATATGTTTTTTGTCTCCACCCTCAGCACGCCGGCATTCCCATAATTATTGTCGGTAATTATTCCTGCCTGCGCCCCCGTTAACGCAGCCGCATCCATTCCCCTTGACCGCAGTTCTGCGGCTAAAATTACTGAAGAAATGGTTTCCCCGCAGGATATTATTAGATCCAACTCCCGTGGGTTTGCCTCTTTAAAAGCGTTTCTTGCAAAATCTATAAGGGTATCCGTTGCATAGGCTTCTCCGCGTCTTCCCATGGCTGAAACCACAACCACAGGAAAGCAGCCCGAAGCCTTTGCAGCAGCGACTTTTTCCACAGCCTTAGCCCTGTTCTCCACTGTACTGACAGAAGTTCCTCCAAATTTTTGCACAATGATTTTCATCTATATCCTCCTCGAACACAAAAAATATAATAGTATATGCTTACTATTATATTAATAATATATTAGTATTTCCATCAGTTGTGCAAAAAAAGCCTTTACCGGAAACCCTTCTTTCTTTTCCTCTCCTCCTGTTCTATTATTATCATATCACTCCCGATTTTTCTTACGTTTTCCCACGGCACCTCAATATAGTCCCTCTCGCTGAAAATCGTAAACCTGTCATCCGGGATGAGTATTTTCACTATTCTGCCATTATCCTCTTCTACGACAAGGTCAGCCTCTGCTACTATTCCTAACCTCTCGCCGGTATTTAGATTTACGATTTCCTTTCCGCCAATTTGGCTCAGCCGCATAGTAATCCCTCCTCTTTATAGTTCGTAGTTCGTAGTTGGTAGTTCGTAGCTGGTATAATTCTATGCGGCTTTTTCAGCTTATATGCCGGTATGTCCAAAGCCTCCCTCTCCGCGGTCGGTAGCTTCAAGGGAGAATACCGGAATAAAGCTGACACTTTCATGTTTACTTATAACCAGTTGTGCAATCCTGTCTCCCCTTTCAACAACATAGCTTTCCTTACCAAGGTTTATCAGGATAACCATTATCTCTCCCCGATAATCACTGTCAATGGTCCCGGGGGTATTTAGTATGGTAACCCCATACTTGGCAGCGAGCCCGCTTCGAGGTCTTACCTGGCCTTCGTACCCCTCCGGTATCTCCAGATAAATACCAGTGGGAATTATCGAATACTCCCCAGGTTTTATTGTAACAGGGGCTTCCACAGCAGCAGGAAGGTCCATTCCCGATGCTCCCTTGCTTTTATACTCGGGAAGGGGTAAATCTCTGGTATTTTTGTTGCGAAAGATTTTTACAGTAAGCATCATACACTCTCCAGCACCTTTAATACATTTTTATTAACGTTGCCCAGAACGGTAACCGCCATCCGTTCAAAATTCAACACATCATCAACGATACTGATAAAACTTTCCATGCTAATCATATCAATTTTTTCCAATATTTCTTCCTGGGTAAATGTTCTATCAAGAAGCAGTTCGGATTTTCCCAATGCTGACATCCTGCTTCCGGTCCCCTCCATACTCAGAATATAATTGCCTTTCATCTGCTCCTTTATCCTGCTTAGTTCGACCTCGGATATACCTTTTTCCTTCAGTTGGATAAGTTCTTCAATGATATACGAAAAGACCTTCTCAAGCTGGGCAGGATTGGTTCCGGCATATATAGTCATAAGGCCGATATCGCTGTATGTTGCGGGATAGGAGTAAACAGAGTACACAAGCCCGAGTTCTTCCCTGATTCTTTGGAACAGCCTTGAACTCATACCACCGCCCAGCAGGTTGTTAAGTGCAAGAAACGAATACAGGTTTTTATCTCTCTGATCCAGGCCTTTAAAACCAAGACAAAAATGCACCTGCTCGGTATCTTTTTTCTTCACCTGATGCCCGAAATTCAGAGAAGGTTCATTTAATACTATCGGGCTCTTCTCCCTTTCTCCCCATTCACCGAAATACACCTTTGCATACTCTACTATTCTCTCAAAATCAGCGTTACCGGCAACGGAAATAACAGTATTATCCGGCCTGTAAAACCGGTTCAGGTACGAAAGTATATCCTCTCTTTTATAAGCCTTGACTGTCTTTTTGGTTCCCAGCACGGGAAAACCCAGAGAGTGTCCTTTAAGGATATTTGCTGCATAAAGGTCGTGCACCAGCTCTTCGGGGTTGTCTTCATACATGTTGATTTCTTCAATAACAACATTCTTTTCCTTCTCAATATCCTTTTCGCTGAATAAAGACCTAAACATCATATCCGATAAAATGTCAAAGGCCAGTTCAAGATGACTGTTTAGAACCTTTGCGTAGTAACATGTACATTCTTTTCCGGTAAATGCGTTTAGCTGTCCTCCGATATTGTCAACTTGCTCGGCAATGTCCTTGGCGCTTCTTGTCTCTGTTCCCTTGAACATCATATGTTCAATAAAATGGGATATTCCATTGTTGAATCTATCCTCATCCCTAGTTCCAGCACCAACCCATATACCTATACTAAGCGACTGCACATAGGGAATCTCTTCAAACACAACTCTCAAACCGTTAGGCAAGGTTTCCTTCTTATAATGCATGTTTGTCCTCCTGTTTTTTGATAACTATTTAATTATATATGCATCACTGTTTATTTTCAATCGAATTTACTATATATTCCAGGGATAAAATCTCATATCCCTGATTCCGTATTTCCTTAATTATTACAGGAAGAGCTTCTACAGTTTGGTCTGTTGGGTGCATAAGAATTATCCCGCCATTATGAAGCTTGTTAAAAACCCTTTTAATTATTTTATCGGTACCGTCCCGTTTCCAGTCGATTGTGTCTATACTCCACAGGATTACTTTGCACCCAAGTTCTCCGGCAGCCCTTAGCGTGTCTTTATTAAAGGCGCCCGATGGGGGGGCAAAAAACTTTGGCTTGTATCCTATGACCGATTCCAGTTCATCCTGGGTCCTTCTGATTTCCTGCAGGTTTTCTTCATAACTCAACCTTGAATGGTCCCTATGGGAGTATCCATGGTTTCCAATAATGTGGCCACTTTCGGCTATCCTTGCTGTCAGCTCGGGATACTTAGCGGCCCAACGGCCGGTAATAAAGAAGGTTGTAACTATATTTTCTTCCGCCATCACTTCAAGCATGTTTTCTATATATTCGTTGCCCCAATCGACGTTGCAAGTGAAGGTTACGGCTTTTTTTGAATCCGAGCCTGAATAGATAGGTTGACCTGCAAACACCTGTTCTCCGCGGACTCCCGCCCTGAACAGCACAACGGCCAATCCCGAAATGAGTGCCAGAGCCAGGAACAAAGCCAGTGTCAGTCTTAGCCAGGTGGACCGTATGAATATAATTCTCATAAATATATCCCTCCAAAAATTGTCTTAATAATATCTATTCAAGAAAACATCAAAAAAGCAAAAAGGGACGGTTTCTCTTTTTGCTTGAAAAGCAAAAAGCAAAAAGAGAGCCGTCCCTTTTTGCCTATCTTTTGCGTTGGCTATCTATTTTTCGGTTTCATCCCCGTTTCGTTCTTCCTTCGGTAAAGCATCCTTGCGCGACAGGTTAATCCTCCCCTGCTTATCTATTTCTATAACCTTCACAAGAACCTCATCGCCGATCTTCACAACGTCTTCCACTTTTTCCACCCTCTTGTGGGCAAGCTTCGAGATGTGAATCATTCCTTCCTTACCCGGAGCTATCTCTACAAAGGCGCCAAAGCTGGTAATACGCAAAACCTTTCCTAGGTATATCTCGCCAACCTCAACTTCCTTGGTCAAGGCTTCTATTATTTTGACGGCCTTTTCTCCTGATTCTTTGTCAGGAGCTGCAATAAACACTCTTCCATCGTCCTCTATGTCTATCTTGACACCGGTTTCGCTGATTATTTTATTAATCGTCCTGCCTCCGGGGCCAATGATTTCCCTTATCTTTTCCGGGTCAACCAGCATACGGATAATCTTCGGCGCATAGGGAGAAATCTCCGGTCTGGGCTCTGGAATTGCTTCAAGCATCTTGTCAAGAATGTATAACCTTCCCTGTCTTGCCTGCTCCAAGGCCTTTTCAAGGATATCCTTGCCGATACCTGCTATCTTAATATCCATTTGGATAGCAGTAATTCCATTGGCCGTTCCGGCTACTTTGAAGTCCATATCTCCGAGAAAGTCCTCGATACCCTGAATATCTGAGAGAATCGCTACTTTATCCTCTTCTTTAATCAACCCCATCGCTATACCAGCAACAGGTGCCTTGATTGGAACTCCCGCATCCATCAGGGCTAAGGTACTTCCACACACGCTGGCCTGCGATGTAGAACCATTGGAGCTTAGTACTTCGGACACAAGCCTTATGGTATAAGGAAAATCCTCTTCGTTGGGTATCACCGGCTCCAGTGCCCTTTCCGCCAGAGCCCCGTGCCCAATTTCCCGTCTCCCGGGCCCCCTCAAAAATCTGGTTTCACCTACGCTGTACGGAGGGAAGTTATAATGGTGCATATATCTTTTAAATTCCTCTAATCCGAGCCCGTCCAGTATCTGCACATCTCCCATTGCCCCGAGGGTGGCTATTGTCAACACCTGCGTCTGCCCTCTTGTAAACAGGCCTGAGCCGTGGGTCCTGGCTAAGAGGCCGGTTTCGCACGCAATCGGCCTGATTTGGTCTACAGTCCTATCATCGGGCCTTTTTCCCTCTTCTACTATCAGCCTTCTAACCTCTTCCTTCGTTATGTTGTATATGATTTCGCTGATTTCCGCTTCCCGTTCCGGGTAAACCTCTGAAAAATGCTCCAGAGTTTCTTCCTTTACCCTGTCCATGTTATCGTTTCTTTCCTGCTTTTCTAATGTCTGTATTGCTTCTACCATCTTGCCGGTTGCATACTCCCTGACTTCCTTCTCCAGTTCAGGATCGACTTCAAATAGTACTACCTCCATCTTCTCCTTGCCCAGCTCTTTTGCAATTCCTTCTATGAATTCAACGATTTCTTTGATTTTTTCATGGGCGAACATAATGGCGTTCAACATAACATCTTCAGGGACTTCGTTTGCCCCTGCTTCCACCATCATAACCGCCTCTTTTGTTCCTGATACTACCAGGTGCAGGTCGCTTTTCTCCTGTTCCGATATTTTGGGATTCAAGACCAGTTCTCCGTCAACAAGGCCGACAGCAACCGATCCCGTTGGGCCCATAAACGGAATGTCTGAGATTGAAAGAGCTGCCGATGATCCTATCATCGCTGCAATTTCCGGAGAATTGTTCTGATCAACCGACAGGACCGTAGCTATGACCTGTACATCGTTTCTATAGCCCTTAGGAAATAGCGGCCTTATCGGCCTATCAATAAGCCGGGAAGTCAGCACGGCTTTCTCGGTAGGCTTCCCTTCCCTCTTGATAAAGCCTCCCGGTATCTTTCCTACCGAATATAACCTCTCCTCATAATCTACGCTTAAAGGGAAGAAGTCTATACCCTCCCTCGGTTTATCGGAAGCCGTTGCGGTAACCAGGACTGCCGTATCACCATATCTCACCAATACCGCTCCGTTTGCCTGTCCCGCCATTTTCCCCACTTCTATTACAAGTTCTCTGCCCGCAAGGTCCATTTTGAATATTCTCAAATCATAAAGCTTTTCCATAGTTAACCTCCTCTCATATTTCCAGATAATTATTCAGTTTTTCTCAATAAAATAGAGCGGGTTAGCCCGCCCCATGCTATTATTTCCTCAAACCAAGCTGATCCAGTAATTTCCTGTACCTTTCGATATCCTTGCTTCTGAGATAGTTCAGCAACCCTCGCCTCTGACCAACCATCTTGAGCAATCCCCTCCGGGAATGATGGTCCTTTTTGTTGACCTTCAAATGCTCGTTTAGCTGGTTTATTCTTTCGGTAAGAATCGCAATCTGTACTTCCGGTGATCCTGTATCGGTTTCGTGGGTTTTATACTCATCAATGATAATCCTTTTCTTATCCGAGCTAAGCATATTTTCACCTCCTTATTCATTAACCCCTTGAACCAAGCAGAAGGTCGGAGTATCCTTCAACCTAGCACAAGGTTTCGTAACATATTAATTTTATCACAGGAAATGTAGTATTGCAAACAATAACATGGCATGGCATCCATATTTTATTTATTTATATATAGATAGTTTTCCATATATTCAAGGTCTAATTCTAACTGTTTCTTCAATTCCTCCTTATTTTCGAATTTTTTTTCATCCCTTATTCTGTCGATGAATTCGATTTGAATAACCTCATTGTATATTTCTTCGTTAAGTCCCCGTATATTGGTTTCTATAACCATTTTATTACCTGAAAACGTGGGTTTTATTCCGACATTGGTTATACTGGGGAAGCTCGCGCCTCTACAATTAGTGTGTGTTATATAAACTCCCTTCGCGGGCAAAAGGAGGTCTTGGGATAAATCTATATTTGCTGTTGGAAAGCCCATTCCCTTTCCTCTGCCGTCTCCCCTTTTTACTTCTCCTCTTATGAAAAAATTGCCGCCAAGGTACCTGTTAGCCCTTTTTATATCGCCTAAAAGCAGAAGCTTCCGGATCAAGCTGCTGCTTACCACTTCACCGTCCACGCATACGGGGTCAACTACCTCCACCGGTATTCCTTCCCTCTGACCAAAGCCCGTAAGGAACTCTATATCTCCTCTGCCATTATGCCCAAATCTGTAATTGAAACCTACGACTATATATTTTATGGGAAATCTCTTCAAAAGAACTTCCCTTAGAAATTTTTCCGGTTCCATTATCGATAGGTCTTTGGTAAAATCGCACATTTCTATAAAGTCTATTCCAATGCCCTCTATAATTTCCCTTTTAATATCGGCAGGATAGATCAGCGGCAGTTTAGAGTTTTTGTTCAATACATTTTGCGGGTGCTGCTTGAATGTAAAGACCATAGAACTGCAGTTTAATTCTTTACTTTTTTCCTTGAGCCTCTCCAAGAGCGTCCTGTGCCCTAAGTGGACTCCGTCAAAATTCCCTAACGCTACCCCACAGAATCTCTCGTCCATTGCAAAATCTCCTTCTTTTACGTAGTAATAAGTTGTCAAGTTTGTTTAAAACACCTTAACCATCTTTATATGTCTGCCGTCGGTCCTGTCAACAATCATCCCTATGCCTATAAACAAACCGCTGCAATAAATCCGTACTCTTTGGCCCTCTGAATACCTTTCCATGGATGTAATCATATTATGCTGTTTCAGCGGATTTCCATTCAAGGCGTACTTTTTTGAGTCCTCCGCCAGCTGCGCCTTATCCAGATGGAATAAAGCATGGTCAACAGGGAGCAGTACACTGTTTATGCATCCTGAATGTTTCGCCTTCACAACCTCTTCGATAGTAACCGCAGAGTCCATATGAAATCCTCCTGAAGAGGTCCTGACCAGGTAACTCATAACTGCGCCGCAGCCTGCCTTTTCACCTATATCGTGGCAAAGCGCCCTGATATAGGTTCCCTTTGAACACCTCACGTCGAACAGGGCTTTGTCGGGTGCAACCATTTCGACCAATTCTATACTTTCTATGCAGATTTCCCTGGGCTTTCTATCGACTTCCATGCCTTCCCGTGCCAGTTCATATAGTTTTCTGCCCTTGACCTTCAGCGCCGAAAACATGGGAGGCACCTGAATTATTTTCCCTCTAAACGAATGGAGCAGCTGCTCTATCTCCTTCTCATCCAAACGTACCTTTCTCTCCCTTAGAATTGTTCCGTAAATATCCTGGGTGTCCGTGGTTATCCCAAAGGTAATCTCGGCCCTATAGCTTTTAAAATCGTCATTCAGATAAGGTATGGCTTTGGTGGCTTTTCCGATACACAATGGTAAAACCCCGGCAGCTCCAGGGTCCAGCGTACCGGTATGCCCCACTTTTTTCTCCCCCAGTATTCTTCTAATCTCCTGTACTGCCTGAAAGGAAGATGGTCCTATTGGCTTAAGCAAATTTATATAGCCGTCCATTATTGTCGCACTCCAAAAATCTTATCTATTTCACCGAGCACCATTTCAAGGGCTTCGGACAAAGAACCTTTAAGCGTGCACCCTGAGGCTTTTTTATGTCCGCCACCGCCAAATCCTCTTGCGATAGACGATACGTCCACATCATCTTTGGCACGGAAACCTATCCTTACACTATTGTCTTCCACTTCCTTCATCAGTACTGCTATTTCAACACCGGATACATCCCTGCCAAAGTCTATTACATTTTCCAGGTCTCCCTGGGCTGCTCCCGAATCCTCCATCATATCTTTAGTGACCATCATAACCGCAGTCTTTCCCCCGTGAAATATTTTTAAGCTGTTGACAGCCATGCCTAATATCTTCAACTGGGGCAGCGTCCTTTCATGGAATAACCTGGTAATTATCCTGTTTGATTTCACACCAAGGCTGATCAGCTCTCCACAGATTGTATGGGTCACCTGCGTTGTGTTGTCATACCTGAAACATCCCGTGTCAGCAACTATTGCAGTGTAAAGGCAGGTAGCTATGTCCATATCCAGCCTTGCTCCGGTAAGTTTTATCACCTGGTACACTATCTCTGCCGTAGCAGCAGCGTTAGTGTCGACAAGATTTAGGTTGCCGAACATGGTGTTGCTGATATGGTGGTCAATATTTATTACTGTCTTTGCTTTTTCCAGGAGGCAGATGCCGTTTCCCAGCCTGTCTGCATCGCCGCAATCCAGCACTATCAATATATCAAGCGCTGCGGTTATATCGTCTATGCAGGTTATCAATTCCTGCCCGGGAAGGAACTTATACTTATCAGGTATAATATCGTTTTTTATCACCACAGCACTCTTCTTGAGCTTTTTCAAAGCAAGAGCAATGGCTAAAACAGAGCCAACGGCATCACCGTCCGGGTTTATATGTGTAATTACTCCAATGGATTGAGCCTTTTTTAACTCCCGCACAATATCAGACACCATCATTTTTCCGTTTATTCTCCTCGCTCTTTATTACTTTTTCTATCAGCTGGTTAATATAAACGCCGTGTTCAATGGAAGCATCCGAAAAGAATGCTATTTCCGGTACCGACCTGAGCGTCAAACGCCTTCCAAGCTCTCTCCGTATAAACCCCTTTGCCTTATCAAGGGCTATCATAGCATTCTTCTTGACCTCCTCATCGGCCATCATGCTGATAGATGCCTTTGCATAGCTTAAGTCCCGAGTGACATCCACATTGGTAACACTGATAAGTTCCGGGATCCGCGGATCCTTTATTTCGTTTTGCAGTATTTGGCTTAGTTCCCGCTTAATCTCTTCAGAGAGTTTTTCTGCCCTCCTGCTCATTTCCCATCACCTTTCCTTATCTTGGCACCTCTTCGTTGAGATAGCATTCTATTATATCCCCTTCTTTTATATCATTGTAGTTCTGCAGGATGATTCCGCATTCGTAACCCTGCAACACTTCCCTCACATCGTCTTTGAACCGTTTAAGGGAATCAATCTTTCCTTCGTGTACAACAATGCCTTCCCTTATCAGCCTTATGCTTCCGTTTCGCAATATCTTGCCTTCAATTACATAACACCCTGCTATGGTTCCTATGGACGACACCTTGAACAAAGCCCTTACCTCGGCTTTCCCAACAACCACTTCCCTATACTCGGGATCGAGCATGCCTTTTATCGCGGCTTCCATGTCATTTATTGCGTCATAGATAATCCTGTAGGTCCGGACGTCTACATCCTCATGGCTGGCCATTTGCACAGCATTGCTGTCAGGTCTTACATTAAATCCGATGACTATTGCATTGGATGCGGCTGCCAGCATAACGTCCGTTTCTGTTATAGCCCCGACTCCGCCATGTATAGCCTTGATTCTTACCTCGTCATTACTCAGCTTCTCCAGGGACTGTTTTATTGCTTCGACCGAACCATGAACATCAGCCTTTATTATTATATTCAGTTCCTTCACATGCCCTTGCTGAATCTGGTTGAAAAGATCTTCCAGTGAGACCCGTTGTTTTGTTTTAAGCTGGGATTGCCTCAATATTTCTCTTCGTTCTTCAGCAAACTGTCTCGCGATCTTGTCATCCGGTGAAGCATAAAACCTGTCACCTGCTTCAGGAACCTCAGAAAGACCAAGAACTTCGACCGGAGTTGACGGACCGGCTGTTTTCAGCCTTCTTCCCTTATCATCCATCATTGCTCTGGCCTTCCCATATGCTACCCCGGCTACGATTGAATCACCTACACTCAACGTACCGTTCTGAATGAGCACCGTTGCCACGGGACCCCTGCCTTTATCGAGTTTTGCTTCTATTACGGTACCGCTTGCCCTTCTTTCAGGGCTTGCCTTAAGTTCCAGCATATCCGCGACCAGCAATACCATTTCAAGAAGTGTATCTATGCCTTCCCCCGTATACGCTGAAACAGGGACCGCTATGGTTTCCCCTCCCCATTCTTCCAGGAGAAGGCCTTGATCCGCAAGTTCTTGCTTAACCCTGTCGGGATTGGCATTTGCCTTGTCAATCTTGTTGATTGCGACAATCAATGGAACGTTGGCTGCCTTTGCATGGTTTATCGCCTCAATGGTCTGAGGCATAACACCATCATCCGCCGCCACAACAAGGATAGCGATATCAGTGACCTGGGCGCCTCTTGCTCTCATTGCAGTAAATGCTTCGTGCCCCGGTGTATCAAGAAATACTATCTCTCTATCGTTAATGTCTACCTTATATGCACCGATGTGTTGAGTTATCCCTCCGGCTTCCTGTTCAGTCACCTTTGTTTTTCTTATCTTATCCAGAAGGGAAGTCTTGCCATGGTCAACATGGCCCATTACAGTAATAACCGGAGACCTGGGAACCATTTCCCCCTGATGTTCCTCTCCTATGAGGATTTCTTCAAGGGATGGCTTTTTTTCTACAACTACACTTATTCCATAATCTGCCGCTAACCGGGAAGCCAAACTGGAATCAATGCTTTGATTAAGGTTTGCAATTATTCCCGCATTCATTAGTTTCTTTATGAGTTCTGTAGCCGGGACATTCAGCAGCTCCCCAAGCTCCTTAACGGTAATGCTTTCGCCGATCTCCAACTGCTTGTCTTCCGGTTTTTCTTCCTTACGGAGGTCGTTCCTGTCCCTTCTTTTCTCAGAGGATTTTTTTTGCTTTTTCTGCTTAAGATGCTCTGTTTCCCTCTCTACGTTGGTCTTAGACTTCTGCTTTTTTATCTTTACTTTTCCACTGACATCTTCATCTTCCGCATCATCGACTAGATCTATTTGGTCGATTTCGTCATCGTACTGTTCGTCCAACAGTTCTTTCACTGTTTTCCCGTCTTTTTCATCTACCGTACTCATATGATTCTTTACGTCAACCCCTAAATCCGACAAAATGTCAATTAATTCTTTGCTGGATATTTTCAGTTCCTTTGCCAGTTCATATACCCTTGTTTTAGACAATCTTATCACCCCCTGGTTAATATCCCGTACAATTCAACGATTGCACGTGCCATACCGTCATCAAGAACAGCCAGCACCGTCCTTTCTCCTTTGCCAATATGCTTACCCAGCAAAGCCCTTTCCCCAAAGAATATTACCGGAATCCCTCTGCTGCCACCCTTACCTTCAAAAAAGTTTCTGGTATTCACAGCAGTGTCGGCTGCCATAATCACCAGCTTTGCTTTATGGTTAAGCACCGCCGTCTTGCATGCCTCTGCTCCGGATGCCAGTTTTCCCGCTTTTTGCGCCATCCCCAACATTGAATATATCTTTTTTTCTTCATCCGCCATTTTTTAATTCCTCTTCCAGCTGGTCGAATATATGTTCATCTATCCGTATCCCCAATGATTTTTCTATTCTCTTTGTCTTCCTTGCCTTAGCCAGGCAATCAAGGTGAGGACAAATATAAGCTCCTCTACCCGGTTTCTTCCCGGTTTTATCCAGCGAAACATCACCTTCTTTGCTCTTAACCACACGTACCAGTTCCCTTTTGGGCTTCATCTGCTGGCAGCCTAAACAAAGGCGGTTAGGTATCTTTTTTATCCTCAAAACCCATCACCTCTATTCTTCCTCTCCCAGAGCATGCTCATCTTCAATATCTGTCAGTTCAGAGCCATCCTGCACCTGGCTTTCACTTTTTATATCAATTTTCCAGCCTGTAATCTTCGCCGCAAGCCTTGCATTCTGACCTTCCTTTCCTATGGCCAGTGACAGCTGATAATCCTTAACTACGACCTTTGCAGATTTGTCCGATTCGGAAACGCTTACCTTAACCACCTTCGCAGGGCTCAAAGAATTTGCAATGAACTCCTTTACGTCTGCACTCCACTTAATTATATCGATTTTTTCGCCCCTCAGTTCGTTGACAACGGCTTGAACCCTAACACCCTTTGGACCCACACAAGCACCAACGGGGTCAACATTAGGGTCGACCGAATTGACTGCAATTTTCGTTCTTGCACCCGCTTCCCTTGATATTCCCTTAATCTGAACAATTCCATCGTGAATTTCCGGCACCTCCAGTTCAAACAGCCTTTTAACAAGTCCCGGATGGGTCCTTGACACTACAATCTGCGGACCCTTAGTTGTTTTTTTGACCTCGACGATGTATACCTTTATCCTTGAACCCGCGTTATAATCTTCTGCAGGGATCTGTTCGGCAGGTGGAAGCACCGCTTCGATTCTTCCGAGGTCAATCATCACGTTGTTCTTTTCCCAGCGCTGTACCATTCCATTCACAAGTTCATTTTCCCTGTTTATGAACTCGTCATAGATTATCCCCCGTTCTGCCTCCCTTATCCGCTGGACTACAACCTGCTTTGCGGTTTGTGCCGCGATTCGGCCAAAATTCTTTGGGGTTACTTCTATTTCCACGTTATCTCCCAATTCATACTTTGGAGATATCCTTTTGGCTTCTTCCAGACTAATATCTGTCAGCACGTTTTCCGGGTGTTCTACCACTTCTTTCTTCGAAAATACTTTAACATCACCGGTTTTGTTATCTACTATGACATTCACATTCTGGGATGTGCCATAGTTCTTTTTATATGCTGATATCAAAGCAGCGTTTATTGCTTCTATCAGTACATCCTTAGAAATCCCCTTTTCCTTTTCTATTTGTTCCAATGCCTGAATAAATTCTAGATTCATCACCTCTAAACCTCCCTCTATGTAGTTTTTAGTTCGTAGTTGGTAGTTCGTAGATCACAATTCACAGATCACAGGTACTAGATGCTAGGCCTAGATCGCAGTCGGCAGTCTGTTTACTAGAACTTGAAAGCCAATCTGGCCGATGCAATCTTTTCCCTTGGTATTCTTAAGTTTTGCCCCTTAAATTCGATTACAACCTGATCATTTTCCAATCCCACAAGTCTGCCTGAATACTCCTTGCTTCCTTCAAAGGGGCTGTATAGTTTGATGTCAATATCCCTCCCGGTGAATTTCACATAATCCCTGTCCTTCTTCAATACACGGTCCACACCGGGTGATGAAACTTCTAGTATATAACTGTTCTCTATCGGGTCCACCCTGTCGAGTTCATCACTTAAATACTGGCTGACTACTTCACAGTCATCTATCGTGATCCCGCCCGCTTTATCTATGTACACCCTGAGATACCAGTTAGGTCCTTCTTTTAAATATTCAACATCTATCAGTTCGAAGTTGTTTTTGTCCAATACCGGGTTAACCAGTTCCTCAACAATTTCCTCAATCTTTTTTTTACTCATCCCTGCACCTCCCAAATGCACAGCATCTCTAATGTTGTTATATTTCCCATACAGCATGTATTATTATTCCATCAAAGCATACCACTATAACAGCAGGAGTGGGGTTTGACCCACTCCTGCTGCGACAGGTATGTACTTTCCAGAAATAGTATAACATATGGAATTTAACATTACAAGTTTAAAATAGCGAAATCTGGTTGGATGTTGGTAACCCGTGAAGACATCCGTGCTCTTTTAGAATCTCGATAACGGTTTTACTTAGTTTCGCTCTTTCCTGAAGGTCCTCGATGGAAATATAAGCTCCGTTCTTCCTTGATTCTTCAATGCCTGTAGCTGCACTTTCCCCCAAGCCCTGGAGAGAGTTAAACGGCGGTAGCAGCTTTTCTCCAATAATCTGAAATTCCCTGCTTTTGGATCTGTATAAATCAACCGGTAAAAAGCCGTATCCCCTGCAGAGCATTTCTCGGGCAATTTCGAGAATGGTAAGAAGGGATTTCTCCTTCTGCGTCAGGTTGTTTTTCTGGCTTTCAAGTTCTTTTATCCTTTTAGCTACGTTGTTTTCACCGCTAACGATCAGGTGGGCATCAAATTCATCCGCCCTGACCGAGAAGTATGACGCATAAAAGGCAAGCGGATAATGCACTTTATAATAAGCAATCCTGAAAGCCATTGTTACATAAGCGACCGCGTGCGCCTTTGGAAACATATATTTTATCTTGTTGCAGGCATCAATATACCACTGGGGAACTCCGGCCAGCTTCATGGCCCTAACGTCATCCTCCTCAAGCCCCTTTCCCTTCCTCACCCTCTCCATAATCTTGAAGGAGTGCTTGGGATCCATCCCCTTTTGAATTAAATAGATCATTATATCATCCCGGGTTGATATAACTTCTTTCAGAGTACAGGTACCATCCAGTATCAAATTCTGGGCATTGTTCAGCCATACATCGGTACCGTGGGACAAGCCGCTTATTCTTACCAGTTCCGCTATAGTAGTGGGCTTGGTGTCCTCCAGCATCTGCCTTACGAACTTTGTTCCAAATTCAGGTATGCCGAGGCTTCCAACGCTGCAGCCGATATCCTCACAGGATACACCCAATGCATCGGGCTTGCTGAATATGCTCATTGTTTCTTTATCATCCAGAGGTACTGTCCTGGGGTCCTTACCTGTAATAGTGTGAAGCATCTTCAGCATTGTGGGGTCGTCGTGCCCCAGAATATCCAGTTTCAACAGCCTGCCGCTTAGCGCATGATAATCGAAATGTGTTGTAATGACTTCTGAATTCATATCATCGGCAGGTTTCTGAACAGGGGTAAACTGGAATATTTCCATGTCCGTCGGAACAATCATGACCCCTCCAGGATGCTGGCCGGTAGTACGTTTTATTCCTGCGCAGCCCTCGACAAGCCTGTTTATTTCAGCGTTATGGACTACAATGCCCCTTTCTTCTATATAGTTTTTCACAAAACCGTAGGCCGTTTTATCGGCTAAGGTACCTATCGTTCCGGCACGGAAAACGTGGTTTTGGCCAAACAGCTCTTCAGTATACCTGTGAGCCCTGCTCTGGTACTCACCGGAAAAATTCAGGTCTATATCCGGCTCCTTGTCACCCTCAAACCCCATGAATACCTCAAAGGGTATATCAAAGCCCAGCTTGTCAAGCGGTTTTCCACAGTACGGGCAGTCTTTGTTGTCCAGGTCGGCCCCGGCACCCACTTCTGTGCCGGTATAGAATTCCGAATATTTACAGTGCGGGCACAGGTAATGCGGCGGAAGGGGGTTGACCTCCGTTATCCCGCTCATCGTGGCCACAAGGGATGATCCTACCGATCCCCGCGAGCCTACAAGATAACCGTCTTCCATGGATCTGGAAACAAGTCTTTGGGCTATAATGAACATTACAGCATAACCATTATCTATAATGGCTTTCAATTCCCTGTCCAACCTTTTACTTACCATTTCCGGCAGGGGCTTACCATACTGTTCCTCTGCCCTTTCCATTGTAATCTTTCTCAATTCATCCTCTGCTCCAGGAATTTTGGGCGCATAGGTCTCCAGCGGGACAGGCGTGAGCGCCTCCACCAGTCCCTCAATCATTCTCGGATTCTCGATTACAACCTGTTTGGAGAGTTCGCTGCCGAGATACTGGAATTCATCCAGCATCTCCTGCGTAGTCCTCAGGTAAAGCGGCGCCTGTCTATCAGCATCCTCAAATCCCTTCCCGGACATTATAACCCGTCTGAACACCTCGTCCTCGGGTTCGATGAAATGCACATCCCCCGTAGCAACCACCGGAATGCCCAACTCCTTGCCTATGCTGCAAATTCTGGAGTTTATCTGTTTCAGCTCCTCCTCGTTCTGGACAGAACCGTTCTCTATCAAAAAGTAATTGTTACCGATCGGCTGTATCTCAAGGTAATCATAGAAGCCGGCAATCCTGCGCAGTTCAGCATTGTTTTTCCCCTCTATGATGGCCCTGTATAATTCTCCGGCTTCGCAGGCACTGCCTATCAGCATTCCTTCCCTGTATTCTTCCAAAAGGCTTTTGGGGATTCTGGGCTGTTTATGAAAAAAATCCAGATGGGATTTTGAAATCACTTTATACAGGTTTTGCAGCCCGTTCTGGTTCCTTGCCAGTATTATTACGTGGAATGCCTTTGAGCTGCTTACTTTTAGCTCCTGCCTGTTTATTCTGTTGACTTCCCTCAGCTCTTTTATTCCCATTGATTTTAATAGTTCTATGCATTTTTTAAGTATACCGGCAGCTGCCAGCGCATCATGATCAGCCCGGTGATGGTCCTCCAGTTTAACCTTCAGGTGTCTGGCAACTATATTCAGCCTATGGGACTTGAGTTCCGGAAACAGCATCCGGGACAGCCCCAGGGTATCCAACACAGTATTATTTAGTTTTATACCTAAATTTGCAGCCTTTTCCCTGATAAAGCTCACATCAAAGGATGAATTGTGGGCCGATAAAATGCCATCTCCGGCAAAATCCAGGAATGCGGGAAGCACTTCTGCGATTGTTGGGCAACCCCTCACCATTTCGTCTGTGATGCCTGTAAGCTCAGTAATCTTCTCGGGTATAGGGACACCGGGATTCACCATGCTGTGAAACCGGTCTACTATGGAACCGTTTCTCAACTTTACAGCGCCGATTTCGGTAATTTCATCCCTGGAAGGGTTCAGTCCGGTGGTTTCGATATCAAATACCACTATGTCATCGTCCAGGGTCCGCCTTCCGTCCCCTGTAAACACCTCAATCAGATCATCCACAAGATATCCTTCAACGCCGTAGATTACCTTTATCCCTTCCTTTTTTGCGTGTTCATAGGCCTCCGGGAAGGCCTGAATTACTCCATGGTCGGTAATTGCAATAGCACCGTGCCCCCACTCAGCAGCCTTTTTAATGAGTCCTTTTACCGAAGCCACTCCATCCATAGCGCTAAACTTTGTGTGAGCATGCAGTTCTATCCTCTTTTCCTGTGAATCGTCCCGTCTAACGGGTTTAGGTACCTTTACGATGCTTTTACCCACTACGATGGTTTCCCTCACATATTTATTGTACTGGCTTTCCCCTTTAACCCTCACCCTGCTGCCGGGCTGAAGCTTGGCTTGGATGTCATTCCTGGAGTTCTTATCGATGAACACCCTTACCTCGATTGAATCATCATAATCGGTTATAAATATCGACAATACCCTTGAATACCTTTCCGAATTGATCTCTTTGCTTTCAATCTTAAAGATGTCACCTTCTATAATTACTGTTCTGGCGTCCTGTACTACCTGCGATATGGGCTGAGGCTCACCCTTTATCGGTTTGCCTATCAGCACCTCTTCCGAGAGCCCGCTTTCATTCTTCCTGTTCTTCTTAATAATATTTTTTACTTCCTGCATCTCAAGGCTGTCTCTCTGCTCTTCAAATCTTTTCTCTCTCAGCAGCCTGTCACCCTTGTCCTCCCATGAAAGCGCCACATCCAATTCCATATTTCCAATGGCATAAATCATTTTTGAAGCCGCCTTTGCAAAATCCTTATTCTTCAAGGTGTGATACGCCATTTCATTGTCAAAGACAATCTCCAGCCTTTTCCCCGCGACACTATATGTACAGTTATCCAACCACGCAGTGTATGCAGGAAAAAACTTCTTCCCCACTTGAATAAAGAGCTCCCAGTTGTCCCTCAAAAGCTCTTTTTCGTCCGTATATATACGGCTCCTTATCAGATTTATCTCAAGGCCTCTCTGTAAGGAAAAGCGGTCCGAAATGTCCTTAATAATTTTCTCTTTCTCAACAGTGTCCGGGTTAAAGTCTGCAAACACCGTAAGTTCATTTTTTTGCCTGTTCACAATTACCTTTTTTATCCTGCAGTATCCCGTCTTCATTAGACCCGCTGACCTCCTGTCATCTCGCATCAACAATCTGTTTGACACCTTCCACGCCGCTTATCAGCTGAAGTACATCTTCCCCTTTCACCCTATCCGGAAGCTTCAATAGGAGATTGATTTCAATAGTACCCTCATCCACTTCAATCATTTGCACATTCTTAATAGAAATACCTTTGTTTCCCAGGGCACTGCCTATAAGACCCAGCTGTCCGGGTTTATCCTGAGCCCTGATAGTAAGCGCGTAGTTATTTTTCCTTTTAATTAGCCTTTTTTCTATTTCGGTAACCATTGTCAGCGTTATTACCATCGCTGCCGTTACCATTATTGCTCCAATATAAAATCCTGCTCCCACAGCAAGCCCTATACAGGCAACAGCCCATAATCCCGCAGCGGTTGTCAAACCCCGTATGGACGCGCCCTCCTTCAAAATTGTACCGGCCCCTAAGAATCCGATGCCGCTGATCACCTGGGCCCCCAGCCTTGCCGGGTCCATGCTTGTTTCGAACTTGTATTGCTCAAAAAGATGAAAGGAAACCAGCATTACCAGTGTTGATCCCAGGCAAACCAAAATATGCGTCCTTAAGCCTGCCGGCCTGTTCCCGAACTCCCTTTCCATTCCAACAATCCCGCTGAGAACGAACGCCATGGTAACCCTAAGCAAAACCACTTGCCACGACAACATTTTTTCCACCTATCCTCTCAAAGCTTTAACTATGTCCCAGTACATTTTCATTCTTTCCGCAAACCCCTTTATAAGCCCGAGCTTTTCCTCTTTCATTACGTGGGATACCTCCTCCAATGGTACTTCCTTAATCCGCACGCCATTTTTATGGACATACCGTGTTAGTGCGATTTCAACTCCATAACGGCTTATTTCAAGCCCGTTTATGCTCTCAAGAACTTCTCTTCTTATTGCCCTTTGGCCGGACAAAAAAGGAGCCACCTTCTGCGCCAGATCGGTAGTCAGCCTGCCGTTGGCAAATATCCCGACCGTCATATCACAATCTCCCTGTATGACGGGGTATACCAATGCATCAACCTGCTCCGGGTGCAGTCCGCAAAGGTCCGCATCCAAAAACAGGATGATTTCCGAATTGCAGTTCTCAAACCCACGGCAGAGGGCTCCACCTTTCCCCATATTCTTATCATTACGAATCACTTCAACACCCATTTTCTCGGCAACCTGAGTGGTTCCATCGGTCGACCCGTCGTCCACAACAATTATTCTGTCAACATAGTATGATTTATTCACTGCATCGAGCACCTTGCCTATTCTCTCTTCCTCATTGTATGCCGGTATCACAGCGGTGACTTTCATTCTTTTACCTCCCAGCGTAGCAACTGTAGTTTGTAAACCTCAGGTACTAGATCACAGATCATAGATACTAGCCACTAGCCACTGATTTTCTGGTCACTGACCACTGTCCACTGATTTCTGTCATCTGGTAACTGATAACTACTCATATATTACCACATTTTCTCCATTTTAAAAAAACAAAAGGTGGAATTTCTTCCACCTTAATATGCCCTCGCGTAGTATGCCATCTTTTCTGCCTTTTCACCACAAACGACGCATGCTTCCCCCAGTCTCTCCTGTTCAAAGGGCAAGCACCGCGTTGTAGCGCCTGTTTTTGCCTTTATTTCAGCTTCACATGCAGGATTGCCGCACCACATGGCCTTTACGAAGCCCGGCTTTTTCTCTATAATATCTTTTAACTCTTCAAAGGTCAGGGCTACATGGGTATTTTCCTCCCGGAACCTTAATGCTTTTTTGTAAATGTTATTATGAATATCCTGCATTAGTTTATTCAGGTTTTCTACTATGCTGTCCAGGGACATTTCCGCCTTTTCTCCGGTATCCCTCCTGACAACCACCGCCTGATTTTTCTGTATATCCCTCGGACCTATTTCCAGCCTTACCGGAACACCCTTTAATTCCCACTCGTTAAATTTCCATCCCGGGCTATAGGTATCCCTGTCATCAAGTTCCACTCTGAAGGTCTCTTTGAGTACGCCATACAACTCCTGTGCCTTTTCAAGGACTCCGTCTTTGTGGTGGGCGATAGGCACTATGACCACCTGGTAGGGTGCAACCTTAGGCGGGAGAACCAGACCCCTGTCGTCACCGTGCACCATGATAACCCCGCCAACCATCCTTGTGGAGGTTCCCCATGAAGTCGTCCATACATACTTAAGCTCTCCATCCCTATCCAGGTACTGAATATCGAATACCTTTGCAAAATGCTGTCCAAGGTTGTGGGAAGTTCCTGCCTGAAGGGCTTTACCATCAAGCATCAGGGCTTCCATTGTATATGTCCTCAAGGCGCCTGCAAACTTTTCCTTTTCAGATTTTTTTCCGACAATCACAGGAATGGCAAGAACATTCTCTGCAAATTCCCTGTACACTTCAAGCATTTTCAGCGTTTCTTCTTCCGCATCGTTTTCATTGGCATGGGCTGTGTGCCCCTCCTGCCAGAGAAATTCTGAAGTTCTCAGGAACGGCCTGGTGCTTTTTTCCCATCTCACCACGTTGCACCATTGGTTATACAGCACCGGGAGGTCCCGGTATGACCTAATCCATTTTGCGTACATGCTGCAGATTATCGTTTCAGAAGTCGGCCTAACCGCTATCCTTTCCGCAAGCTCCTCTTTTCCTCCCGCGGTTACCCAGGCAACTTCCGGGGCAAATCCTTCTACGTGTTCGGCTTCCTTCTGCAGTAAGCTCTCAGGTATAAACAATGGGAAATATGCATTTTTATGACCCGTTGCCTTAAATCTCTGGTCCATTTCCCTTTGCATGTTTTCCCATATTGCATAGCCGTGTGGTTTGATTACCATACAACCCTTTACGGGAGAATAATCAACCAAATCAGCCTTCAGTATAACATCTGTGTACCACTGTGAAAAGTCTTCGCTTTGCTTTGTAATGTGAGATACAAATTCGTCCTGCTTAGACACCAATTCCACTCCTTTCGAAAATAAATAAACCTCCCTCCCAAAGGGACGAAGGATATTCCGCGGTACCACCCTTTTTGGCTAATGGCCCTCTTTATGATGATAACGGTGTCAAACCGTCCTTCTGGACAACTCCGGGGCGGGTTCACAGGTTGAGGCCAGGAGTTCCCACCTTTTCTCCCTCTCTTGCGGCCGGTCCCCTAATACTATTCCCCTTCAAAGCTGTTAAAAGCTAGTATTCTCATTATATAAACCTTATATTACATAAGATTTATTGATTTGTCAATATTTATCTATCTCTTCCAAAAGTGCGCTCACCAATTCTCCTTCTTTCACCCTCCTGATAATCATGCCATTTTTGAATATCAATCCCTTCCCCTTCCCCCCGGCAATGCCTAAATCCGCATTCTTAGCCTCTCCCGGACCATTTACGGCACAGCCCATAACCGCAACCTTAAGGGGCTTTTTAATTCCCCGTACGGCATCGTTCACCTCCTGGGCAATTTTCACCAATTCTATTTCGCACCTTCCGCAGGTCGGACACGAAATAACCTCAACTCCTTCATTGTACAATCCTACCGCCCTCAATATTTCCTTGCCGACCTCAACTTCCTTAACCGGGTCATCCGTCAGCGAAACCCTAATGGTGTCCCCAATCCCTTCCATCAGCAAGCTTCCTATGCCTATTGAAGACTTGACCGTACCGGCGGTAAAGGTTCCTGCCTCTGTTACACCCAAGTGCAGCGGGTAGTCCACCTTATCCGCTATAATCCTGTACGCTTTGACGCAGTTAAGCACTTCCGACGCCTTCAGGGATATCTTGATTTGATAAAAACCGAGTTTCTCAAGGATGCTTACATGCCTTAAGGCGCTTTCCACAAGAGCCTCTGCGCTTGCCTGCCCGTATTTGTCCAGGATATCCTTTTCCAGAGAGCCGCTGTTAACACCTATCCTTATGGGTATGTCGCTGTGCTTTGCCGCTTTAACGATTTTCTCGACCCTGCTTGTTGAACCAATATTGCCAGGGTTTATTCTTAACCCGCTGACCCCATTCTCAATCGCTTGAATTGCAAGGTTATAGTCATAGTGAATATCTGCAATAACGGGTATTTGAACCATCCGTACAATATCTTTTATTGCGTTTGCCGCGGACTTATCCGGAACCGCTATACGGACAATATCGCATCCCGCATCTTGCAGCCGGCGTATCTGATCCACCGTAGCCTTTATATCGCTTGTCTTTGTGTTTGTCATTGACTGAACTGTAACAGGACTTAACCCTCCAACAGGAACACCGCCCACATGAATCAGTCTGCTCTTTCTTCTCATGCCGCTCCCTCCCGTCAGAAGAGATTAAATCGTATTATATCTTTATAGGTAACCATAATCATCAGCAAAATCAACAGTATGAAACCGATAAAATGAATCAGGCTTTCCTTTTCAAGATCAACGGGTTTCCCTCTTAGAGCTTCCAGTATTAGGAATACCAGTTTGCCTCCATCAAGGGCGGGTATGGGTAACAGGTTTATTACACCAAGGTTCAGGCTGAGCAGTCCGGCAAGGAACATCAGGTTGAGCAAACCCGTTTTCGCCGCTTCGCTCACAAGGTGAATCATGCCGACGGCCCCAACAATCTCGCTGGTCGAGGCCCTACCGGTTACCAGCTCAGCTAGATATGTTACCATAAGACCTATTATTGCGAAGCTTCTCTGCGCTCCTGTTACCAATGCATTGACCGGATTCTTCCTGTACGATGGCGTAATGCCTATCACCTTTTGCCCCGTTTCTGCATCTTCGACGGGCATAATGTTGAAGGTGAGCCGACTGCCTCCCCTTTCCGCCTCGACTACCAGCGTTTTGTCAGCGGATGTGGATATTGCCGCCTGCAGATCTTCCCATGTTTCTATTGGTTCACCGTTTATTTCAACTATCCTGTCTCCGGGCATCAGGCCGGCCTCTTGTCCGGGATAACCTTCCCTGACTGCACCTATGGTTGTCGTAGGTGTTCCTATCATAAAAAATATTAAGCTGAATAAAACTATCGCCAGCATGAAATTCATGATGGGTCCGGCAATGATTATTCCCATCCTGTTTCTAAGGGGCTGGTTCTGATAGGATCCTTCGCCTTCCGCCGCTTCTTCTTCTCCGAGCATTTTTACATATCCACCTATGGGAAACGCCCTTAACGAATACTTTGTTTCCTTTCTGCCCCATGATATAATTTTCGGCCCCATCCCGATGGAAAACTCCTCTATAAGGACACCCGACTTCTTTGCTACAATGAAATGCCCGAATTCATGGGATACTACCAGCAGTCCAAATATCAAAATTGAAAAAATTGCGGTAGCCATCAACCTGCACCTATCCTTTCTATGATTCTTTCTGCCTCTTTCCTGCTCCACTCGTCCCAATACAGTATTTCTTCCATATCATACTCCGCGACGGTATTGTGTTTTTCCATTACCCTTCGTACAACTTCCGGTATAGATGTGAACTGTACGTGTCCCCTCAAAAAACCTGCCACCGCCACCTCGTTGGCGCCGTTCAATACCGCCGGCATTGTTCCGCCTTCTTCCAGAGCTTTATATGCCAGTTCCAGGCAGGGAAAGGTGTGGGTATCCGGAGCGAAAAATTCCAGTTTGCCCGCTGCAACCGGGTCGTATCTCGGAAATTCATTTTCTCTTCTTTCAGGGTAAGTCAATGCATGCTGTATCGGAATTCTCATATCCGGTGTGCCTAACTGGGCCAGTACTGCACCGTCGACAAACTCAACCATTGAATGAACTATACTCTGAGGATGAATAACCACGTCTATATTCTCAGCCTGTATGTCAAAAAGCCACCTGGCTTCTATTACTTCCAAACCCTTATTCATGAGTGTGGCAGAATCCACTGTGATCTTTCTTCCCATCTTCCAGTTCGGATGTCTCAAAGCATCCCTTACAGTTGCACTTTGCATGTCAGCTGCAGTTTTCCCAAAGAAAGGACCGCCGGAAGCTGTCAGGATAATCCGTCTGACCTGCTCCAACGGCGTACTGCCTATGCACTGGAAAATCGCCGAATGCTCGCTGTCAACGGGTATTATTCTCACTCCGTAATTCTTCGCTTCATCCTTTATCAGACGGCCGCCCGCAACCAGGGTTTCCTTGTTTGCCAATGCTATATTCTTACCAGACCTGATTGCCCATAGAGTGGGGAGGAAGCCGGAGATCCCCACCATACCGTTTACCAGTATATCAGCATCGTCATCAGCCGCACACCGGAGGATTCCTTCTTCCCCGCCGTAAACTTGAATATTCAGACCAGCCAGTTGGCTTTTTAGTTTAGCCGCTTTCTCCGTGTTCCGTAAAGCAACCATCCTGGGTTTAAACTCAACAGCCTGTTCAAGCAGAAGTTCCATGTTTTCCCCAGCGGCGAGGGCTGTTACGGCAAATATATCTCCATTGCACCTGATTACATCAAGGGACTGCTTCCCTATCGAGCCTGTTGAACCCACAATTGAAACCCTTTTCACCGTTTCGTCTCCTCACGCAAAATTATTACTAGTTCGCAGTTCTTAGTTTGCCCGCCGAATGAAAATAAATTAAAAAAAGATCTCTATATACCAGTATACTATCGGTGCCGTAAAGAGTATGCTGTCAAACCTATCCAGGATCCCGCCATGACCGGGAATTATATTGCCGTAATCCTTTACCCCAGCATAACGCTTGATTAACGATGCTGACAAATCCCCTAGCTGTGCAAAGGCTCCGCCTAAAATCCCCAGAAGCACGTAAAAAAAAGGCCTGAAATCAACCCCGTAATACACAAACGCCGTATAACCTAATACCATTGATCCGATTATACTTCCCATAAGCCCTCCAAGGGCACCTTCTACGGATTTATTGGGGCTAATTGAAGGGCATAGTTTATGCTTTCCCAGGTTTATTCCAACAAAATACGCAGCAGTATCTTCCGACCACGCAAGCACAAACACCAGCCAGAAAAAAATCACGCCGGATTTTCCTATGTATATTTGAAGTAAAATATTAAGCAACAAAGCCACGTAAACAATTCCCAGCAGCGTTATTCCAAGCTCGATAACCCGTGCCGACTTCTTCAATATCATGATGACGAAGCAAGTCATTATACAGCCTACCAGCACTATTGGAACGGTATTAGCCGCACCCTTTCCCATAACTCCTGTTGCAATGATTATCAGCGCACCCGAAACCATGCCTGTAATACTAAATGGTATAAGACCCATTTTCTTGAATGCGTTGTAGAACTCCCATAGCCCAATGAGCGTCACAACAGACAAAGCAATTGTCAGTGCAGTCCTGCCCATAAAGATAATAAAGATTATTAACGGAATACCCAATACAGCGCTAACAATTCTTATCCACACACTACAACCCTCCGTATCTTCTGTCCCGTCTATAATAATCATCTATTGCCCTCTGAAAATCCTCCGGAGTAAAATCGGGCCAGTAGCAATTGGAAAACCAGAGTTCAGAATACGCTATCTGCCACAAAAGAAAATTGCTTATTCTTAACTCTCCGCTGGGCCGGATAACAAGGTCAGGATCGGGTATTCCTGCTGTATAAAGATAACTCTCAATCATCCTGTCGTCTATTTGAGCTGCATCGATTCTTCCTGAAGCAGCATCATCAGCTATCCTTTTTACCGCCCTTACAATTTCATCCCTACCCCCATAGTTGACAGCAACCGATAGGTGCAGCCCCTTGTTCTTTTCTGTGGCAAGTATTGCTCTTTCAAGGCTTGCTCTAACGTTCCGGGGCAATGATTCTAAGTCACCGATAACCATTAGTTTAACGCCGTTGGCCTTGAGTTCTTCCAACTCTTTCTCTACAAATTCAATCAATAAGCCCATGAGGCTGTTCACTTCTATGGATGGTCTCTTCCAATTCTCTGTGGAAAACACATAAAGGGTTAAGTACTCCAAGCCGATTTCACCCGAGTACTTGATTATTTCTTTTAGCGCAGCAACCCCTGCCCTATGACCCTGTATTCTTGGAAGGCCCCTTTCGGTCGCCCATCTTCCATTACCGTCCATTATTACCGCCACATGCCTAATATCATTTCTTTTTATACTCATAGATATCTCCATTTTAACTTACTACCAATTCAGTTTTCCCATCTCTGTTTCTCTGGCAAATAACCCTTTCTTCCCGCAGGTAATCCTCCAGTGCGATATTAGCCTTTGTCTTTATTATTTCTACTCTTTCCGCTCCATTCAGCTTTAAAACCTCAAGCGCTCTTTCTGTAGTATAGCATACCACTATGGGCAGGCCCATGCTACACCTCCATAATTTCCTGTTCTTTTTTCGCAACGACCTGGTCTATGTTCTCCACATATCTATCAGTTAACTTTTGAACCTCATCCTGGGCCTTCTTCTCATCATCCTCCGTAATATCACCGTCTTTTTTCATCCTCTTCAATTCGTCGTTAGCGTTTCTTCTTTCGTTTCTGATTGCTACCTTTGCCTCTTCCCCGTACTTCTTTACCAGCTTTACCAATTCCCTTCTTCTTTCTTCCGTCAACTGAGGTATTACCAGTCTGATGATTCTTCCATCGTTGCTCGGGTTCAAACCCAGATCCGATTTTAGTATTGCCTTTTCTATATTTCCCAAAGCAGTGCTGTCGTAGGGCTGAATAATCAGCAATCTGGCTTCGGGCGCCGACAGTCCGGCTATTTGATTAAGAGGCGTAGGCACTCCGTAATACTCCACCATTACCTTGTCCAGAAGTGCAGGATTGGCTCTCCCCGCACGTATTGTTGCAAGTTCCTCCTCAAGGACCTTCACAGTTTTTTTCATCTTTTCTTCGGTTTCCTTATGTATTTCCAAAAACACTATTATCCCTCCTCGATATATGTTCCAATTTTTTCCCCTAGGATTACTTTTTTGATGTTATCGGGTTTGTCAAGACCAAATACAATAATCGGTATCCTGTTGTCCATGCAAAGAGATGTTGCAGTGCTGTCCATTACTTTTAATCCCATCCTCAGTACATCAATATAGTTTAGCCTGTTGAATTTCTGGGCCTCCGGGTTTTCCATAGGATCCGAATCGTAGACTCCGTCAACCTTCTTCGCTAAAAGTATCACTTCCGCATCAATCTCCGCTGCCCTGAGCGCGGCAGTGGTATCTGTTGAAAAGAATGGGTTCCCGGTTCCCGCAGCAAAAATCACCACCCTTTTTTTCTCCAGATGTCTTACAGCCCTTCTTCGTATATACGGTTCAGCAATCTGCCTCATTTCAATGGCTGTCTGCACTCTTGTTGCCACGTTCCGATTTTCCAGCGCATCTTGCAGAGCGAGAGCATTAATCACCGTCGCAAGCATTCCCATGTGGTCGGCGGTAGTCCTGTCCATGCCTTTTCCGGCTCTGCCCCTCCAGATATTACCGCCTCCGACAACAACAGCCACTTCAACTCCTAAATCCACGACTTCCTTTATCTCATGAGCAATCTGGCTGATGGTTTCAAAGTTTATTCCGAACCCCTGAGGTCCGGCCAACGCTTCCCCGCTTAGCTTGAGTATAATTCTATTGAACCTGGGACCCTGCATAATTTTACCTCCACTCTAATTAGATTCTATCTTGCCGCAAAAAATCCTTTATTTTTAATGGGACACCTAGGTGTCCCATTAAGTCTTATTGGTTTATTTGCTTCATTACTTCATCGGCAAAATTATCTTCCCGTTTTTGCAACCCTTCACCCTTCTCGTATCTTGTGAATCTTCTAATGGAAATGTTCTCTCCAAGCTTCGCAATGGCTTCTGCCAGTATATCTTTCACGGTTTTTTCCGGGTCCCTTATATAAGGCTGTTCGAGTATGCATACCTCTTTATAGAACTTTTCCAATCTTCCTTCAACCATCTTTTCAATAATCTTTTCCGGTTTTCCTTCGTTCAGAGCCTGCTGCCTAAATATTTGTTTTTCATGCTCTATTACTTCTTCCGGCACATCTTCCCTTTTTACATACTGGGGACTGGATGCTGCTACCTGCATTGCCAGATTCTTTGTCAAATTTTTAAAATCATCGGTCTTGGCAACGAAATCGGTTTCGCAGTTAACCTCGATTAAAACCCCTATCCTTCCACCCATATGTATATAGGAATCAACAATACCCTCCGCTGTAATTCTTCCAGCTTTTTTTGCGGCAGCGGCCAATCCTTTCTCCCTCAACTGGTCAATAGCTTTTTCCATATCCCCTTCGGTTTTTTCCAGCGCCTTTTTACAATCGAGCATTCCCGCACCGGTTCTTTCTCTCAGTTCCTTTACCATCGCTGCTGTTATCATATCGCTACCTCCTCTATCTAGTGGTCAGTGGCCGGTGATCAGTGGCCAGAAATTCAGTCAACAGTTACCAGTTGCTAGTTGCCAGCGTCCAGTGGTTAGTGGTTAGTGTCTAGCACCTAGTACCTGTGATCTGTGAACTACGAACTACGAACTATGAACTACGAACTATAAAAAGTTAAAGGTAAGGGCGAACCCTTACCTGTTTTACTCCTCTGTGATTTGTTCGCCCTGCCTAGCTTCAAGGACAGCATCGGCAATTATTGAAGTTATTAGCTTGACAGCTCTTATTGCATCGTCGTTTCCCGGTATTACGTAGTCTATCTCGTCCGGGTCGCAGTTTGTATCTACAATTCCCACTATTGGTATACCCAGTTTTTTTGCCTCTGATACTGCGATCTTTTCCTTCCTGGGGTCTACTACGAACAATACCCCGGGAGGTTCCTTCATATCCTTTATCCCGCCCAGGAACTTCTCCAGTTTCTCCATCTCATGCCTGAGCTTGATTACTTCTTTCTTGGGCAGCAGATTAAATGTACCGTCCTCTTCCATTACATTGAGTTGATGCAGCCTGTCCACTCTTCTCCTTATCGTTTTGAAGTTAGTCAGCATTCCGCCCAGCCACCTGTGGTTCACATAGGGCATTTCACATCGTCTGGCTTCTTCAACTATGGATTCCTGTGCTTGTTTTTTTGTTCCGACAAATAGAAGTTTTTTATTTTCCTCAACTACGCTTTTGACGAACTCATATGCTTCGTCAACCTTTTCGACAGTTTTCTGGAGGTCAATTATATATATGCCGTTCCTCTCGGTAAATATATATTTTGCCATTTTGGGATTCCATCTTCTGGTTTGATGCCCAAAATGCACACCTGCCTCCAACAGTTGTTTCATACTGACTACTGACATTTTTACACCTCCTGTGGTTTTCGGCCTCCACCTTCTTCATCGGAACGAACAGCCTATGGCACCAGTTCCCTCTTCCAAAGGTGTGTGTTATAGTTTTGCCGTCATGTAGTATACCATAGTTCCTATTAATTAGCAATATAATTATTTATTAGGACAATTAGGACATTCTTAAATGTCCTTTCTTCCCGTTATTATTGCTATAATCCGGTCTAAATCCGATCCCTTTTTCACTCTAAACTCTCCTGCTCTTATCTTTTTATCCAGCTCCAGTTCAGCTATTCTATCTTCAAAATCTTTGATATTTTCAATCAGTCCTAATTCGGATAATAAAACGGCTACATTGTGGCTTCCTATTCCTGTAGGTATTGAAACGTCTACGTATTCACAAACTTCTTCCGGGTCATTTTCCTCTGATCCATCCATAATTGCCACATTCTTATTATTGTCGTCGGCAATGCTATTATTCACAATGCTTTCCGGATTTATGAAATCGTCAACTGTATCAATTTTCTCAGTTTTAACATTCATACCTGAAAATAAGGAAGAAACGATTAGTCCGATACCGATTCCAAGTATCAAGTATTTAAATGGTCTTTTCATTGCCTCTACCACCTTGTCCCGCTAACTTAAGTATCAATTCCACTTCACCTATACCTATACCCAAATGACTGGCTATCCGGGATGGAGGCATTCCCTCCCTGTTCAGCATTATTACCTTTTCTTGCCTTGTTTCACCGCTTTCCATAAACGGCTCAGGTTTTTCCTGCCCGCTTTTTGGTTTGCTTGCTGCCAATCCTTCCAGTTCTTTATATATATCCATCATACTACTATACTTTTTGTCCATTTCATCCACAATAATAGCTGATATCTCGCTTAACTCCTCAATCAACTGCTCTGTCTGTTCGTTTACCATCTCCAGGTTCCTTACTTCATTGGATTCCTTCTTACTGTCCAAAATAAACATAACAATTGCGGTTATTACAAGAATAAACCCGGTTATAAGCAAAAAATAATTCATAAAGACACACACCTCTATATCTTTATATCGATTATCCGGTTCTCTCCGTTTGAACCTTTGCCATTTCCATTTCTATTCTCTCTACTGTCATTTTTCCTGCCATTCTTTTTTTCTTTTTCTCTTCTTTTATTCTCGTCCCGGATTTGAGGCTGGTTAGTTTTTTCCAAGACATTAACCTGCCGGCCGTCAAGTTCCGTTTTTTGCTGAACCTGTTGGGCAAGCTGTTGCTGCTGCATCCTGGCTTTTGAACTGTCGAGATGCTGGTTTTTCATAACCTCAGCTGTCTTTTGCAATATTACCTGCATATCAACCGAACGTACAGACATAAAAACCACCCCTTGCTCAAAAATCGTACGGACCGATTTTTATTTCACCCTCTGACCGGTATAAGGTAACAAAATTGATGTAATCCTTTATATGCATTGATGATGGTCCAATTGTCACTATTGTGCCGGGGTACATGACTTCCTTTGCCCGCACCTTTCCCTTGGACACAACTTCCAACTGCGCTTTCATCACTGCAAGCTGAGCTTCCTTTTCCTGCAACCTTTCTTCTATTTGCGATTTAGCCTCAATACATTTGTTCAGTGTAATCTTTTTTTCGGCAGGTATTCTTCCGCTTTGTGCGAGCTTTGCGATAGTTCCTATGCTTAGGCTTAGCTGTTCCAGTGCCTTCCGGTCATCCTCTATACTCTTGGTGATAGCATCTACATTCTTTCTTAAATCAGGGTCGCTTCCTACCTCTATATGAGTTATTGTAGCCATGGGCGAGCCTATTATCTTTGCATTGACCTCTGCCCTTGCGGCAATTGTCCCCCCTACTATAATGCCCTTCTTTCCCTTTGTTTCCACGGAGGACTTGCTTATAACACTGCTATGCATTATCGCTTCGGCAAACACGTCTCCTTCCGCTTCAACGTTGCAGTTTTCTATAAATTTTGAGTATAGGTTTCCCGCACAACGCAGAATTCCTTTTCCCCCGCCCTGGGCGCCCCTCTTGAGAATAATATTGCCCCCTGCCCGCAAGGTGGCCCCTTCAACTACTCCGTTGACTTCAATATCACCGTCTGCTTCTATTGTAAAACCTGTCAGCACATTTCCCTTAACTATCACTTTCCCGACGAATCTGATATTGCCCGTTGAATTATCAACGTTGCCAATCACTTCGTATACAGGGTAGACATTTATCTTTCCGCCGCTCTCGCTTACCTGCCCGTCTATCAGCGACACCAATACTGTACCGTTTTGCGTAAATTCAGTATTTTTGCCTTTTTGTATGCGTACTGCCACTCCATCCTTAGCTTTCAGCGGGTTTCCCCTTACATCGCTCCCGTCCACTCCCTTTGTCGGCGGTACAATTCTTGCGAGAACCTGTCCGGCCTTTACGTTCTCTATCAGGTCAAGCTCACGGAAGTCAACGCTTCCATCTTCTCTTTCCACTGGTTTCTTATTCTTGACATGCTTTATCCCGTATTCGATGTAACCATTCTCTCCGTCCACCGGCAGTAATGCTGAAGCAACCAGAGTTGGTTGACCATAATTATTTTCTGTTACCATTCTTCTTATCGTATCATGGTCAATCCCTGCAACCACTCCTTCTTCTTTCAGCCCTTCGATAATATCCTTTTCCGTAAGGTTTTTCCCTCCATCAGGTGGTATCAGCGTTAAAAAAGCCTTTTTCGCATCCGGCGAAATCTCCACCTTAAGCGCAGCATCATACAGCATTTCCTGCTGAGGAGGCGCAATCCGTACTATAGTATCACTTTCTGATGCGAGCGCTTCAAATACGGCGTCCATTTTTACATCCATAACTTTTTTGTATTCCAGCCGCGTTTTTACCTCTTCCATGGAAGGCCTGGCCCCTAATCCGACCGGTACTCTTACGTCGATATACACCCCATCTTCCCTATATAGTATCCTAAAACTTCCATTGATACTTTCTTCCGGAGCTTTCTGCGGGGTTACTTCAACAACATAGGTTTCTATACTCATCCCAAGAACGTTCTTTCCTTCCTTTATCAACCTGACAGATGCCTCTTCTCGAGATATGCCAAAGTGGTTAAGTCCTTTCTTGAGTGCTTCATCATAGCTTTTCCCTTCAAATCTCAACTTACCCACCCCCTACATATTATTGGAGACATTCTTTCACAGAATTAGATCATTCTCGTGTCTATTCAGGTTATTCTTAAGTCTGAATACTGCCTTAGTATGAAGCTGTGAAACCCTTGATTCCGAAATCCCCATAATTCTACCGATTTCTTTATACGTGAGTTCTTCGTAATAGTACAGCGTAATTAAAAGCTTTTCCCTTTCCGGCAGTTTGTCTATCGCATCCCGAAGCAGGTATTTCACCTCCTTGTCCTCTGCTATACTCTCCGGTTCGCTTAAACGGCTGCTGAATCCTTCCTCACCTCTGAATACTGCTTTATTCTCAAGCCGGTTTTCCAACACTTCTTCCAGGGAGACCAGAGAAAGGCTGGATAACTGTCCCAATAATTCCTGGAATTCTTCAAGGCTCATATCTAAATACTCTGCCACTTCAACATCGCTGGCGCTCCTACCGTTTCTGTTTTCCAAAATCCTGTATGCTTCTTCGACTTCCTTTGATTTCTGTCGCAGAGAACGGGGCGCCCAGTCAATCTTTCTTAGTTGGTCTATCATGGCACCCCTGATTCTCATTTGAGCATAGGTTTCGAATTTTACGTTTTTCTCCAGGTCAAACTTATCTATAGCATCAATCAGGCCCAGGACACCATAGCTTACCAAATCATCTAATTCCACACTGCCTGCTGTTATGGTGCTCTTCAATCTGCCCGCTGTAATCCTAACCAGTGGAATATAGTGATTTATCAGTGTATTCCTTACTTCACGGTCTTTACTCCTTTTATACTGCTGCCAAAGCCTGTTGATATTCATAGCCTTACCTCCTGCCAGGATAGTGTTTTTCCGTGGCCTGCATCACCGGGGGTTTATACTCCATAAATTCATCATCAGCAGTACTTTCCAGTTTATTCTCCGCTCTATTAAGATCAGGAGATACGCCTTTAACTTTTTCCGGAAGTTCCAAAGTCATTAATTTCTTTATAGCCATTCCTATTATAAAAAATGCGGTGAACGCCGTGAGAAGCCTCATGGACATCGCCAGTATGCCAACCCTATTAAACAGGCTTATAATTACTGTTATAAAACACGCAAAAGCTGCTATCAATAAAGGGAATCTAGACATTAACATCACCGTACCACCTTAAATCGTCTTTTTACCGTGCCCAATGGTTTTTATGCGGAGCTCTCCGTTGGCCGAATCAAACTCTATTGACCTACCGTAGTTGCCACCCACATCCTCCGCAATTACCGGTATTGAATGCTTTTCCAGTTCTCTCTTTACAGCCTCTACGTTCCGTTCCCCTATTCTCATAAGGTCATTTGCGCTCTTGAATGAAAACATCTGCGCTCCTCCGGCTATTTTTGCTGTTAACCTGCTTCTGTTAGCGCCAAGGTCTGACATATGCTCAATCAGCACATTTATTGCAGTATCAGCAAACTTAGCTTTATTGCCATTATTTTTAATATCGGCACTGGACGGAAGCATTACATGCGCCATCCCTATAATCTTGTTTATCGGGTCATACAAGCAAATCCCCACACAGGACCCCAGTCCCAAAGTGATTAAAACCGAAGGATCCCTTGCGGCACTTAAGTCTGCCATCCCAATCTTTATTACACTGCCCACCATACTATGCTACTCCCAACCGTTTTAATAGTTTTTCAAAGGAATCCGCATCCGGTATTAAGAAAAAATTCCCCTTAACGCTTTGATCCCCTTCAAAGAAATGTGTTTCGATCAGCATTACGCTGTCGCCCATGTGTCCATATTGGATTACAGGTACGCTCAGAACCGCTCCTGCCATGTCAACGGCGAGGGCCGGAACCGATATTGCCAGTCTCATGCCTGTCAGGCCTGATAGGGAGGAAACATAAGCTCCAGCCAGAATATTGCCTATCTCCTCCATGGCCGATATATCCATTTCGGTAAAATCATCTCCGTGCCTGAACGGGCCCATCAGCATGTCCAACAAAACCTTTGCGGAATTTATAGGAAGGATAAACATCATATTTCCTGTTATATCCCCGTTCACCCTGAAGTAGATTCCTGCAACGGGCGTTTCAGCCCCCCCCAGTATCTCAGGAACCTCCTTAAACTCACAGATTTCAACCCGCGGAACGTCCATGTTAACTCTTTTGTTGATCATCTTTGAAAGGGCGGTAACCGCATTGCCTGCCCCTATATTTCCTAATTCCTTCAAGACATCCAACTGAATTGAATTTAAGTTTTCATAATTAATCGTCATAATAAACACTCCTACCAATCAGGCTATTTTCAGTACCTTTTCCACATCAAGAATAACAATGATTCTCTCCCCAACCTTGCCTACCCCTTCTACAAGGCTGTCTTCGATACTGCGTGAATAGTCTAAGTTTTTGTCTATGTCCTCAACCTGTATTTTTATTACTTCGGACGCGGCATCCACAATCATCCCGACTTCCATTTCCTCAACCCTTACGATTATTATCCTTGTCTCATCATCATACTCGCATTTCCCCATTCCCAGCCTCTCTTTTATGTCTATTACCGGTATAACATCTCCCCTTAGGTTTATTACTCCCTTAACAAAACCCTTTGCTCCGGGCACTCTAGTGATAGCCGTTACCCTTTCAATGGTTTTTACCCTATTAATATCAACAGCAAATTCCTGCTGCTCTATTTTAAAGACAACGTACTGGTTGTATACCAAATATTTTCACCCCTTTCCGTTTACAGTTCGCAATTAAAACAGCGAATTTGTATCCAGTATAAGCGATACCCGTCCATCCCCGAGTATGGTTGCTCCTGCTATGCATCTAATTCCGGACAGATACTTGCCCAGGGATTTTATCACAATTTCCTGCTGTCCGATAAGCCTGTCCACTACTATTCCTGCCAGCTTCTCACCCTTTCTTACTACTACAACGGTCATCTCCTGCTGATTTTCCGTTTCTCTTTCAGCACCGAGTTCCTTATCCAGCCGCACTAGGGGCAAAAGCTCACCTCTGAGCAGGACTACCTCTTTATTCTGCACACTTTTTACCGATGATTCCTTAATTGTCACAATCTCCTTGATGGAGTTCAGGGGTATCGCATAGTTCTCATTACCCAATCCAATGAGCAGCGCCTGTATAATAGCAAGGGTTAGCGGTAGTCTTATTACAAACTTGCTTCCTATTCCCTTCTTGCTGTCAACCTCCACCAATCCGCCCAGCGATTCTATTTTAGTCTTGACTACGTCCAACCCAACACCCCTGCCCGAAAGATCGGAAATAGTCTTTGCAGTACTGAACCCAGGCTCGAAAATCAGTTGTATTATATCTTCGCTGCTGAACTTCTCCAACTGCTGTTCTGTGTATAACCCGTTGTCCACCGCCTTTCTCAGAACGCCCTCCACATCAATTCCCTTTCCGTCGTCTTCAACTTCAATCACCACGGTATTACCGTCGTGATATGCTCTAAGGACCACTTTCCCTTCCTTTGCCTTTTGTAATTTGACCCGCTCTCCTGCCTGTTCAATGCCATGGTCAATCGCATTCCGCATCAAATGAATCAGCGGATCTCCAATCTCATCGATTACTGTCCTGTCAACCTCGGTTTCCTCCCCGTACATAAACAGGTTAATCTCTTTTCCCAGTTCCTTTGACAGGTCCCTTACCATCCGCGGGAACCTGTTAAACACCCTTTCTATGGGGACCATCCTTACTTTCATAACCGCATCGTGAAGATTAGTTGTAATTCTCTCTAGATACTCAAGGGCTTCATTTGTATTTGCATTTTCTTTAATACTTCCATTTTCCTCAAGCCGGGTTTTAATAATAATCAGTTCGCTGACAAGATTCATAAGGTTATCCAACCTGTCAATATCAACCCTAACCGTTTTACCGGTAATATTCTTCTTGACAGCGGAAGCCTTATAATCATTCTCATCGTTGTTTTTGATATCTTCCCCAGCGTTTTCTCTGTTCTCTGTTTCATAGTCAATTCTTTGTATGGCAACATCAAGAATTTCGGATATTCCCATTACATCTTTCGCAATCCTTTCACTATCGTACTTGCTGATAATTACAACTCTGATGGTATCCTTGAATTTTTCATCCTCAATATCTTCAACGCTTGGTTCGGACTTGATCACTTCTCCGTATTTTTCTAAAGTATTGAAGAGTATAAAAGCCCTTGCAGCTTTCAACATACAACCCGGATCTATCTTAACTTCAATTTGATATCCGCTTATTCCCTGCTCTAAAGCCTTTTCCAACACAGTAAGTTCATGGGAATTCAGCTTCAGCTTCTCTGTTTCACAATTTTTCTCAGTAGGTTCGCTATCTTCCTTTCTATTGAGCATCTTTTTTATTCTGTTTACCAGCGCAGTGGTATCCAAACCTCCTTCGATTCCTTCGTTGGCAATGGAGTTTACGTATACCTGCAATCCATCCAGGCATTCAAAAAGCAAGTCAATTACTGCAGTATCTACAGTAAGATTTGACCTCCTTATCCCATCAAGCATGTTCTCCATCTCATGGGTCAGTTCAGCCATTTTATTAAACCCCATTGTCCCCGCCATTCCTTTTAATGTGTGCGAAACTCTGAAAATCTCGTCAACCAGTTTTCTATCCCCAGGCGTTTTCTCCAACTCCAGCAGTGAATTATTGAGGCTTTCCAGATGCTCACTGGATTCCTCGAGAAAGATCTCCATAAACTGGTTCAAGTCCATTTATTCCACCTCCAAACTCTTAAGAATTTCTGATCCTATGTCCTTTAGCGGTACTACCCTGTCAACTACGCCGAGTTTTATAGCTGATTTCGGCATGCCGAATACCACAGAGGATTCCTCGTCCTGCGCAATACTGTAACAATTCCTTGCATTCTTCAATTTCCCGATTCCTTTCGCTCCATCGCTGCCCATACCTGTCATAATAACCGCGGTTATCTTTTCAACATCAGAGGCGCAAAGCGATTCAAACAGCGCATCCGCTGAGGGTCTATGTCCTGATACTGCAGGGTCTTTTCCCAGTGCAATTTTATGTTTTATACCCTCCTGAACCAACCTTAAATGAAAATCTCCGGGAGCTATATAGCAAAACCCCGGCTTTGCTATTTCACCGTTTTCGGCCTCCTTAACCTTCAGTTGACACATGGCATCCAGCCTTTCCGCCAAGGACTTTGTAAAGCCGGGAGGCATATGCTGCACAACCATAACGTATCCGTCTATCGAGCTGGGGATTACCGGTAGTACTTCCTGCAGCGCTCTCGGCCCGCCGGTTGATGTGGCAATGGCAATTATGCTCTTAATGTCTGTTCCGCTGTTCAATGCTTTATTCTTTGAACAGGGAAACAGCTTTTCGCTTTCTTTGCACCGGTTTGCTTTAACCGTTGAAGCTACCAAAACTTTCTTTACTATTTCCTCTTTAAACGCAGCCATACCCATATTAAGAAGGTTTGTTGGCTTCGGAATAAAGTCCACTGCTCCAAGCTCAAGGGACCTCATGGTTTCAGCAGCCCCTCTGTTTGTATAGCTGCTAAGCATTATTACCGGGGTTGGCCTTTCACGCATTATTGCCTGAAGGGCTTCCAAACCATTCATTTCAGGCATTTCTATATCCATGGTCATCACATCAACATCGTGGATTCTCAGTTTTTCCAAAGCATCTAACCCATTTTTAGCCTTGGCAACTACATTGATCCTATCACTGCTGGCCAGTATTTGTTCCAATACATTCCTCATAAACGCCGAATCGTCAACAATCATTACATTAACCCTTGGCACTTATATCATTCCTTTTCTCATTAATCGCCTCTGTTCATCAAAAATATAATTGATTATCTCCTCCCTGATTTTTTGTTCGATGTTTATAAATTCAACTCCTACCTCGAAGGAGTAGTCCTCGTTATACACTGCGGAATTTCTGATTATCCTTGCATTAACGCTCAATATTTTGTCTCGGATGTTAAGCTGGCATACTAAACTGTCTACTCCTGAAAAGTTGTGTTTTGAAGCAAATCTCAAGCCGCCGCCGCTAATATCAAGGGTAAAGGTATCAATGCACCTATACCCGTTTTCTTCTTTTGAATCATCATAGCACACCTTTATCGGAACAACTGTGTTCAACCTGAAGTAATCCCTTCTCTGTATCTTTTCCACATCAGACAAAGCCTGAATTCGCAGTATGTGAATATCACCCTTTCTGCGGCTGAGTATCTTTGCTAAAAAGCAGTACTGTCCGTTATCTTTGTAATAAATAACCTTTATGCGGCTGTTGATGTGCAGGGGGATTAACCTTCCTTCGCTGATAGGCATGGCTATTTCCATTATCTCATCATCTATAGTATCCAAAAGCTGGCTAATAAGATAACTCTTTTCTTCGCCATTGTCATCCAGTACTAAAATTCCAAGTTTCTCGCCAATCCTCGCGGGAATCTTCAAACCCATCCCTCCCAACTTTACGTAGTGGTGCTAAAAGCCCTGTACAGCCTGGCCAAGAAACTTTTTACACCCTCCGTCGTACCATAAGCGTTTTCTTTATTTGCGACCAGTCTGTCTGCAATATCTTTTATATTCTTAGCTGCATCACATCTGGGGCTGCTCAGAACAAAGGGGCTTTGTATTTTTATGCCCTTTGACACATTATTATCTTCAACAATATAGCCCAGGTTTTTCACTTTTATATTGAGGAATCTCTCTGCCGCCGCGTTTAATCTCCTAATTATCTCATTAGCTTCCGAAAGGCCTTCAACCATATTTACTACGACTTTCACATCACACTGCGGGTTTTGACTGTCTAAAAACTTAAGAATTGCATAAGAATCTGTAATAGAGGTTGGCTCCGGGTTAGTTACAAGAATGACTTCGTCGGCCGCAACCAAAAAATTTGTCACGTTCTGCGAAATCCCTGCGCCCGTATCTATTAGTATGAAATCTGCATATCTGTCAAGGGCTGAGAGGCTGTTTATTATTCTCTGGAACTTCTGACGGTCCAGAGATGCCATTTCCATTATCCCGCTTCCTCCGGAAATAAATTTAACACCATTGGGACCTTCTGTTATTACTTCCGAAAGGGATATGTCCAGTCTAATCATCTCGTAAAGGCTATACTTGGGCACTATTCCCATCATAACCTCTATATTGGCAAGTCCCAGGTCGCCATCAATGATTATGACTTTATTGCCGAGCCTGCTGAGTTCAATCGCCAGATTTGCAGTCACACTTGTCTTGCCTACCCCGCCCTTTCCGCTGGTCACCGCTATCAGCCTTGCGCTATGGTTCATCTTCTGTGAGTTTTCCCTTATGATTTCATCTGATCTCTGCTTCAGGTCGCTAACTATCCTTCGTAACCTCTCGGCTTGGTCCACCCTAGAATTCAATTCAGCCAATGTATTCACCCCCATCCCCAAATCCTACCTGCTCAATACCAAAGAAGCAACTCTCTCTCCGCTGACCTTTTCTATATCGTCCGGTACATTTTGCCCCGTTGTCAAATATGAAAGGGGTTTTCTTGCCTTTACAGCCAGGTTAAGCAGAATACCGTTCGTAACGTTTTCATCGATTTTGGTTATTATTATTCTATAATCCTCCAGGAAACTATAATTTTCTAAAATGTCAAGGCAGTTTTTAAAATTGGTTGTTGCGCTGATAACCAGGAAAACCTGCTGGGGTCCAAGATTTTTCAGCAGATTCTGAAGCTCAAGGATTCTCATCTTATCCCTATGGCTCCTGCCGGCCGTATCAACAAGAACCAAATCCATATTTCTGTATTCATCCATGGCTTCAACAATGTCCTTTTGCTGGTAAACAACTTTTACCGGCACACCCATTATTTCGCAGTAGGTTTTCAACTGCTCCACAGCAGCTATTCTGTATGTATCGCACGTAATTACCCCTACATTCTTCTTCATCGCCAATGCATATTGGGCGGTCAGCTTAGCCAGAGTAGTAGTTTTCCCGACACCTGTTGGTCCCACAAATACTGCTATACTCGGCCTGCCTTCGCTTAGTTCAATTGTTCTAATGCTGTCCACCTTGGATGAAATCTCCTGTTTAAACTTATAATATATGTATTCCTGGTCATAGGTGGTATTAAGATTTATCTTGCTTGCAACCTCTTCAATTATTGCTCTTGCAATTTCTTCAGCCACATCATTTTCTACCATTATCCTGTAGTAAGGGGCAAGCAAATCTGGAATCCCCTTTTGGCTGTCCTGAGGGTGCATTTTATTAATAATATTCTCTAAGCTTAGCTTCAAACTGTCTACCTTTTCCTCAAGAACCTGGTATGATTTTTCAGGTTTATTACTGATAGCCCTGCTGCCCTTTTCATATTCATCAACCGCAGCGATTATCTCATAAACGGATCTGCTGAACATCTTGGCCAGGCCGCTGCCCGGTTTTATTCTTCTTTTATTCAGAATTACTGCATCTGTTCCCATCTCTTCCCTGACCCTATTGAGGGCTTCTTCCACAGAAGGTCCTACATACCGTTTTACCTTCATTGTACGCTCACCATCCCCATCGACTGAATTTCAACGGTTGTGTCCAGTTCGTTGTACGATAAAACAACCAAACCGGGTATAAAATGCTCCGTTAACCTCTTGAAGTAAAGCCTCACCACAGGGGAAGCCAGCACTACCGGTTGTTCACCTGTCTGCGCAAACTTCTCCAGCTGCTGGGAAAGGTTTTTCAATATTCTTTGGGTTATCCCCGGATCCATTGATAAAAATGAGCCGTGCTCAGTTTGTTGAACAGCATCCATTATTTTTTCTTCCAGACCTTGATCAAGGGTTAAGACCCGTGCTTTTTTGCCCGCTATGAATCTCCTGGTTATTGACCGGGCCAGGGCTTGTCTGACATACTCTGTCAACAGGTCGGTATCCCTTGTCGCCGGTGAGTAATCAGCAAGGGTTTCCATTATAGTAACAAGGTCTCTGATCGAAACTCCTTCCTTAAGCAGGTTCGCAAGCACCTTCTGTACCTCCCCTATGGTTAGCTGCTTTGGAATGAGATCTTCCACCAGGGCAGGGTAATTTTCTTTCAAATTATCAATCAATTTTTTGACCTCCTGCCTTCCCAGCAATTCATGCAGGTGTTTTTTAATCGTCTCGGTAAGGTGAGTAGAGATCACAGTAGGAGGGTCAACAACAGTGTAACCCATGAGTTCCGCCCTTTCCCGCTCATCTTCCGTTATCCATTTTGCCGGCAGGCCGAAGGCGGGTTCTGTGGTGTCCGTTCCCTCAATTTCACCGCTGGAGGTGCCTGGATCCATCGCGAGAAAACCATCCATCATCAGTTCTCCTTCCGCCACTTCCACTCCACGGATGCGAATCTTATACTGGTTGGGGCCCAGCTGGATGTTGTCCCGTAATCTGATAATAGGTACTACCATCCCAAGGTCAATGGCTATCTGCCTTCTGATCATCACTACTCTGTCAAGAAGATCCCCTCCCTGGTTCACATCGGCCAGGGGTATAATCCCGTAACCGAATTCGACCTCAATGGGATCTATCTGCAGCAGTCCCATTACGTTCTCCGGCTTCCTCATCTCTTCAATACGCGCACTTTCCACCTCAACCTGTTCCTGGTCTTCCATGCCCTTTGCCGCCCGCCGCATTGAGGTGGCTAGAACAGATAATAATACTACGAGGGCGAACAAAGGTATTTGCGGTAGGGCGGGGACCAGCCCCAGAACAGCCAACACCCCCGCTGCAAGGTACAAAACCTTTGGCTGCGCAAATAATTGCTTTATTACATCGCTCCCCAAGTTAGACTCCGATGCTGTTCTTGTTACAACTATACCAGCAGAAGTTGAAATGAGAAGCGCGGGTATTTGGCTGACCAGCCCGTCTCCTACAGTCAGGAGGGTGTATGTTGATAATGCTGTCTGAAACGCCATGTTCTTCTGAACCATACCGATTATCAGTCCTGCGCTTATATTTATCAGAGTAATTACTATACCTGCGATAGCATCACCCTTAACAAATTTGCTGGCACCATCCATCGCACCGTAAAAATCGGCTTCCCTCTCTATATTTTTCCTTCTTTCCTTTGCTTCCAATTCTGTTATAAGCCCTGCGTTAAGATCCGCATCAATTGCCATCTGCTTACCCGGCATAGCGTCCAGAGTAAACCTGGCCGAAACCTCTGCAACCCTTTCGGCGCCCTTTGTGATTACAATAAATTGGATTATTATGATGATAAGAAATATTATAAAGCCAACTACCGCATCTCCCCCAACAACAAAGTCGCCAAAGGCTCTTATAACCTGGCCGGCATCCGCATCCCTGAGTATAAGCCTTGTCGTAGATATGTTCAAGGACAGCCTCAGCAGTGTAGTCAGCAGCAATAATGAAGGAAAGATGGAGAACTGCAAAGGCTCGCTTATATACATTGACATAAGCAGAATTATCAATGAAAGCGTTATGTTGAACGTAAGCAAAAAATCCAGAAGGCCCGTCGGCATTGGAATAATTATCATAATTACGATGGATATTATTGCTATCGCTACAATTATATCTCCAAATCTCATCTATCCACACCTCTTATCGGGGTCAGTTTTTGTTAAGGCTGTAAACAAAAGCAAGGACCTCCGCCACCGCCTGGTACAAATCTGAAGGAATGACTTCCCCAATGTCTGTGTTCTGATACAGGCTCCTGGCAAGAATAACGTTTTCAACAACCTGAATATTGTTATCAACGGCAATTTCTTTAATTCTCTGAGCTATCAGGTCTTTACCCTTAGCCAGTACGTAGGGCGCCTGCGCAACATCAGGATCGTATTTTAAAGCCACAGCCAAATGGGTTGGGTTTGTTATAACAACATCTGCCTTGGGCACTTCGGACATCATCCTCCGCATGGACATCTGCCGCTGCCTTTCCTTGATTTTGGACTTAATCTGCGGGTTTCCCTCAACCTGCTTGTATTCTTCCTTCAACTCCTGCTTCGTCATCATTATGCTTCTGCTGAATTCATAACGCTGGTAAAAATAGTCAAGGATTGCCAGCGCCAGCAATATAAAGCCTGCTCTCAACCCAACATTGACCGTCGTTCCTCCGATAAATCTTGTTATCTCTTCCGTTTCCATATCGAGCAGTCTCGGTATCTCATTGTATTTTGATACAAGATACCGGTATGTCAGCAAACTGACAACTGCAACCTTTATTAGAGATTTAACCAGTTGGAACAGGGATTTTCGGGAGAAAATCCTTTTAAAACCTTCCACAGGGTTTAACTTATCCAGTTTTGGCTGCAGAGTTTTTGTAGTAAACAAAAACCCTACCTGGGCATAACTGGCCAGCAGCCCAATTCCCAGGGCAGTTCCTGCAATCGGAGCAACTGTTTTTAGAAAGGTAGTAGCCCCCCTGAGGAAAATCAGTTTTACCCCCTCTACAGAAAACATCTCGTCGCTTACCTTCAATGTGAAAACATATCTGGCACTATCCCTCATCTCCCCAAATATGAATGCGGAGAAAAGATAAAGCACGGAGAAACACCCTATCAGAACAAGGGCCGAGTTGATTTCCTTGCTTTGCGCCACATGACCCTTTTCCCTCACGTCTTTCTTCTTTTTCGGGGTGGCTTTATCAGTCTTTTCCTCGGCGAAGAGCTGGAGGTTGATGTAAAACTCCATGCGGCGTGTCCCCTTTCATTTAAGATGAGTCAGCACCCGGAATATGCTGTTTCCCATATTAGAAAAAATGCTGTCAAGTATTGTTGAGAACACGGGGATCATTATCATAAGCGTGACCATACCCACTATTATTTTAATAGGAATACCAATAATAAAAACGTTCATTTGCGGCATTGTCCTTGACAGAATACCCAGTGCCATATCAGTCAAAAAGACAGCCGTAATGACAGGGGCACTGATCTTGAACCCTATAACAAAGGTTTCTCCGGTAATTCCGATCAGGTCATTTATTGAGGAAGTATATGCAAATACCCCGCCCGGGGGTACCAATTCATAGCTCTTGAACAATGCAGAGAGTAACATATGATGCCCGTCAATGGTAATAAAGATTATCAATGAAATAATGTACAGATAATTTCCCATTATCGGAACTTGAATATTGTTTTGCGGGTCCAGAACGTTTACGACACCAAACCCTGTTTCCATATCTATAATCTGCCCGGCTATGTAAATAGATGCAAATATTACGTAGCTGACGAAGCCGATCAGAAACCCGACGGAGGTCTCCCTGAAAAGGAGTACAGCATACCCAAATACATTGCCGTAAGGCTGTATGTCTGCATCTACAATCTCCAGCAGGATTATGCTCATGAAGAACGCCAACCCGATTTTAAAAATAGCCGGAACATTCTTTCTGCCAAAAACAGGGGCAATCAGGAATATGGCAGAGTTTCTTACCATCAGCAGAAAGAAAAGTTCAAGTTTGGTTGAGATCAAGTCCACTATGTTATCCATTTATTACACCCTTTTCAGAAAACAAAGGAATTTATGCTGCCAAACAATCTGACTGTAAAATCAATTATTATGTTGAGCATCCATGGACCAAACACAAGAACTGCAAAAAGTACCGCCAGTATTTTTGGAATGAATGTAAGTGTAGGTTCCTGAATCTGGGTAGTCGCCTGAAAAATACTGACAACAAGGCCAACAAGAAGCGCAAGGCCAAGCATTGGCATAGAAACAATAATTATAGTAAACAGTGCATCCTTCGCTATATCTAAAATTAAACTCTGCCCCATAACCTACCCCCTATCTAAATCCCATAATCAGGGACTGGACGATCAGGTTCCAACCATCAACCATTATGAACAGCAGTATCTTAAACGGAAGCGACACCATAACCGGAGGAAGCATCATCATACCCATAGACATTAGTGTGCTGGCCACGACCATGTCTATTATCAGAAAAGGTATAAACAGCAAAAACCCGATCTGAAACGCCGTTTTAAGTTCGCTGATTATAAATGCGGGTATAAGGACTCTGCTGCTTATCTGGTTTACATCGCTTACCGGAGTGCTCTCCGAGAGATTGACGAATAACGCCAGATCCTTTTGCCGTGTCTGTCTGAGCATGAAGTTCTTCAAAGGGCCCATTGATCTTTCTACTGCCTGCTCGAAGGTGATTTCTTCTGCCATATATGGCTTGAAAGCCTGCTCATTTATCTGTGAAACGACAGGAGACATTACAAACAGTGTAAGAAACAGCGCAAGTCCCACCATTACTTGATTTGGAGGCATCTGCTGCGTCCCTATTGCGTTTCTCACGAAGGATAGCACAATAACAATCCTGGTGAAACTGGTCATCATAATAAGTATGGACGGTGCAAGGCTGAGAATAGTAAGCAAAAACAGTATTTGGAGGCTTAAAGCAACATCCTGGGGGGTTTCGGCCGGTTCCATATTAATACCCACCTTTGGTATCGGAACATTTTGCGCGGCCAGTGCTGAAGTGCTGCTTAAAACCACCACAGCAATTATTATGTAAAAAATCATGTTTGTCCTACAGCTCTTCATTACGACCATCCCCGCTTGTGAATTTTCTCTTCAGCGCTTTAAAAGCTCCCATTCCCCCTTTATAGGACTTGCTGTACCTGTCCAGATAACCGGTGAAACGTTCTCCATCCTCCACATCTTCGCCAAAACCGTCTATAGTCTTTATCAGTTCCAATCCCTTTGCAGTTGAAGCTAAAAGTATGTACTCATTCCCAACCTTGACAATAACCAGCGTTCTGTCGGTTCCTACATGCAAAAAATCAACAACCTTCATATATTTACCGGAATTCGAAGAAACTTTCCTGCCCAGCAATCTTGTTATATAATAGGCAAAAAATATGATTATTCCGAATACCACGATGAAATATATTACCTTTAGAAGCAGCGAGATAAATCCTTCCATACTATATCCCTTCTCGTCAGATTACTTTATTAACTGCTTCCAACACTCTCTCCGGCTGGAAGGGTTTCACTATAAAATCCTTTGCCCCTGCCTGTATCGCCTCAATAACCATCGCCTGCTGCCCCATGGCCGAGCACATGATTATCTTTGCGTTACCATCAATGGTTCTAATCTTTTTTACCGCTTCTATTCCGTCCAATTCAGGCATTGTTATATCCATAATAACCAAATCCGGTTTCAGTTCAGAAAATTTCTCTACAGCCTTTATCCCATTCTCTGCTTCCCCTATTACGTTAAAACCGTTCTTTGAAAGGATATCCTTGATCATCATTCGCATGAATGCAGCATCATCTACAATGAGAATTCCCTTTGACATCATACTTCCTCCTTTATGCGATTACTTTGGGATACTGCTTATTCTTTTCGCCGGATGCACTATATCAGTTATCCGAACTCCGAAGCTCTCGTCTATTACAACAACCTCGCCCTTTGCGATGAACTTGCCGTTAACCTGGATATCCACCGGTTCCCCGGCCAGTTTATCCAATTCTACGATCGTACCTACTCCAAACTGAAGAATCTCCCTGATCTGTTTTTTTGTCCTCCCAAGTTCCACGGTAACCTGCAGCGGAACATCCAGTATCAGTTTGATATTCTCCTTTTCCCCCCCTGGAGCTTCATCCTGAAGTTCCTTCAGCGATACGGGTTGGATTCTTACCCCTTCTTTCCTGAGAACATTGTTTGCTGAATTCTTTTGCTGCTGTTCTTCTACTGATAAACCATCCTCTTTATTCTTCTTGTTCGCAACGGGTTCCTCTGTTCCATAAGCATCTTTCTTTTCTTCTACTTCCATCAAGTCTGTTACCATTTCCTTCGCAAACTTTAGCGGAAGTAGCTGCATTATTTCGCTGTCGATCAGATTTCCAACTACCATCTTAAACGCTATCTTTGCAAACCGTGTGTTGGTCTGGAAAAACTCAATTTCTTCATAGTCGCTTCCCAGATCTACTCGGAATGCTATTGGAGGCGATATATTTATCGGCTTATCCAGCATTGTAGATAGCGAGGTTGAAGCTGAGCCTATCATCTGGTTCATCGCTTCGCTTATTGCGCTCATAGTAAGATCATCAATCTCCTGCCTGTAATTACTTCCATCACCCCCCATCATCAAATCTGCAATTATCAACGCATCCCTTTCCTTCAGCAGCAGTAGGTTTAACCCTTCCAAGCCCTCTGTAAACTGTACTTTGATGGCTATGAACGGCAGGGGGTATTCCTGAGAAATCTTGCTGAGGTCTATAATTTCCACCCTTGGGGTAGTTATTGTAACCTTATTCCCCAATAATGTATAAAGAGTGGTTGCGGATGTGCCCATGCTTATATTGCCTATCTCACCAAGGGCATCTATTTCTTCCGGAGATAATTGATCCTCATCCTGTTTTGAATTCATTTTTAACAAAGCATCGATTTCATCCTGGGATAAAATTTCATTCACCGGTTTCATCTCCTCTCCGTATTACTTCAGCAACCTTCACCGCCAGTTTGTTTCTCTTTACACCCGGCTTCACACGATAGGTGGCCCTATTGTCCACATACATATCCAGCGGTTCGTCGCATTTTTTATCAAGCAGTAAAACATCGCCCACACGCAGTTCCGAGAATTCCTCTACCGTTATTTCGCATTCTCCCAGAACTACCCTTAGCATTACCGATGCGTTTTCTATTCTCCTTTCCAAAACCGTTGTATCCAGTTCGGACACCCGGTTATTACTGGATGTAAACCAGTATTTCGTAGTAATCTTATTTATAATCGGTTCTATGGAAAGGTGAGGTATACATAGGTTCATCATACCTTCATAATCGCCAATCTTCACTCTCATGGTTATTAGAGCTATGGTTTCGTTGGGAGACATAATCTGCACAAACTGCGCATTTGTTTCCAACTTGCTTAATACCGGTGTTATATCTATAACATTCTTCCATGGCTCTATCAAAAGATTGAGCATTTTTTCCAGCATATTCCGCATTATTGTTAGCTCTATTTCGGTAAAGTTTCTTGGTTTTGCTTCGCCTTTTCCTATTCCACCCAGTATCCTGTCAATAATGGGGTATGTAATCGAATAATTTACTTCAACCACAATGTTTCCCGATAGGGGCCTGAATTCACTGATCGCCATTATGGTGGGGTTTGACAGTGAATTGGTGAATTCGTAATATGTAAGCTGCTCCACCGAAATAAGGTCAACGGTTACAAAGGTCCTAAGATACCCTGAAAGGAAAGTGGATACGAGCCTGGCATAGTTTTCATGTATCATCTCCAGTGTTCTCAGCTGATCCTTAGCAAACTTGTTAGGCCTTTTAAAGTCATAAACCCTGATCTTTTTTTCGGTTGTGTCCTGTACTACTTCGCGCACATCAAGATCTCCTGTGCTTATCGCCTTCAATAGTTCATCAATTTCAGACTGCGTCAAAACATCGGGCATATTTATCCCCCCTACTGGACTACAAAGTCGTCTATGAAAACACTGACCACCTTTTCCTTTCCAAAACTCTGCTGCAGATACTGAAGCGTTTGCATTTCAAGGTTTTGTTTGCCGGTTTTGCCGTTAACATCCTCAACGGTTTTTTCCCTTAGAATATCCAGTATCTTAGACCTGATTTCCGCGTTTCTTTCTTCGAGCGTCTGCATCAGTTTTTTATCCTTTTGGATTTCTAGCTGTATGCTTATTGATATAATACTGCGGCTGTCTTTAAGATTTGTCTGAAACTTGTCGCCAATAGACAGTATTATAGTTTCCGTTTTCTTTTCCGCCGGTGTCCGGCTGGTATAAACGTATACCCCCGCAGCAGTTATAAATATGACTGCTACCAGTGTTAAAATTAAAAGAATTATTTTCTTCCCTTTCATGTTTCCACCTCTTTAGCTTTGCTCAATAGTAAGGCTCTGCCATTGCATAACTGGCTTTCAGTATGACCACATCTACCCTTCTGTTTTTTTGCCTGTTTTCGCTCGTATAGTTATCGGCTATCGGATGGTATTCGCTGTACCCCGCAGCCGACAGTCTGCCGGGAGTGATTCCCGCCTTTTCAATAAAGAACTTGACTACGTTCACAGCCCTTGCGGTTGAAAGTTCCCAGTTGGACGGGTAGAATACGGTATGAATAGGTACATTATCCGTATGACCCTCTACCCGTATGAATTTCTGATTTTGATTGAGTATTGCTCCGATATCATCAAGGATTCTTTCGGCTTCCAGTTTTATTTGCGCCTTGCCTGAATCAAACAGCACCTGATCGTTAAACCGTATAAGAAGGCCCCTTTCCTCCATTGCAAGAACAACGGTTGCCTCCAGGTTATTGTTCTTAATATACTCGTCCAGCTGCTGATAGAGCCTTTCCATACTCTGGGCTTCATCCTGTTCCCTGAAAAGTTTGTTGCTTTCCATTGCCTGGTTGATAAACTGGTCCTGGTCTATGGTCTTACCGCCGTCAAGGATACCCATAGACCCCTGGAACGACCTGATAATCGCCTGGAATTTCCTCGCATCGATTTCAGAGAATGAAAACAGCAGCACAAAGAAACACATCAAAAGGGTTACCAGGTCGCTGTACGTTGTCATCCACGTGCTGCCTGAGTCGCCTTCTCCATTGTTTCTACCTCGTCGCGCCCGCATATGCTTCCTCCCCACTTTCCTGTTCTTTCTCCTTGCTGATATCCCGTCTTACCTTCGGCGATAGGAAAGCCACGAGCTTTTCTTCGATAATCCTGGGGTTTTCACCGGCCTGTATGGAGAGCATACCCTCAACCAGCACCTCTTTAATATGTATCTCTTCCCTGCTTCTTAACTTAAGCTTTTTGGCTATAGGAATGAAGAACAGGTATGCCATTACCGCTCCGTAAAAAGTCGTTATCAATGCAACGGCCATATTGGGACCAATACTCGACGGATCATCAAGCTTTTTCAGCATGTTTATGAGGCCTATAAGAGTACCGATCATGCCAAAGGCAGGGGATAAGCTTCCCATTGTCTCAAAAAGGCTCTGCCCGACGTTGTGACGGTCTTCAATAAAGGACAGCTCGGTTTCAAGTATGCTGCGCACAAGTTCAGGATCTGTTCCATCAACAATCAGCAGAATCCCCTTTTTCAGGAAGTCGTCATCCAGCTGGAATGCAGCCTCCTCAAGGGCCAGCAGGCCTTCTTTACGGGCGATGTTTGCCAACTCAATTATCTTATCTATAACATCGCCCGGCCTGTATTCTTTTCCTGCAAAAACGTGCTTTACACTTTTTATAGTTTCTATAAACTTGGGAAACGGAAAGCTGACCAGGGTTGCCGCTAAAGTTCCTCCCAATACAATCATAACGGATGCTACGTCATAATAAGTTCCCAATCTGCCGTTGATCAGTATTCCTATAATCAGAAACGTAATCCCAAGCAAAAACCCAGCTAGCGTTGCAATATCCATACCCACACCTCATTTCCTCATACTTCCAGACTGTGAATTCTCCCCTTGTACTTTACAACACTATCTATAATTTCCTCAACGCTTTCATTTACCACGATTTTCTTGCCGGATACTAGAGATATCACAGTATCAGGTGTCGATTCAATAAACTCTATTTGCTCAGCATTAACTACAAATTCCTTGCCGTTAAGCCTTGTAACCTTTATCAAAATTCTCACACCCAGTTTTTTAGTCGGGGCTGCCGCAAACTACGGGCAGCCCCGCTTATTGTTACCTCTTCATGTTTACCAGTTCCTGCAGCATTTCATCCGATGTTGTTATTATCCTTGAGTTGGCCTGGAAGCCCCTCTGGGTAATTATCATATCGGTGAACTCCTTGGAAATATCCACGTTTGACATCTCCAGGGAACTGGGGTTGATGGTTCCCCTTCCGCTTTCCCCTGCTATGCCTATCGAGGGCTGTCCTGAGTTAGGCGTCTGGATATACAGGTTGCTGCCCACCTTTTGAAGTCCTGCCGGATTGTTGAAGTTAGCTATGGCTATCCTGCACAGAACCTTTGACTTGCCGTTTGTAAACACCCCGGTGGCAATACCGTTGGCGTCAAAGCTGAAGCTCTCCAGGGACCCGGCCGCGTACCCGCTTACACTAAGGGGGTCAATCCCGGAGTCACCGGCAAACTGGGTAATACTGGATATATCTATTACTATGTCTTCGCTTACGTGCGGCAGTGCCGTGGTATTGGCCGACACAGTCACGGTCTTGGGCGTTGTTGAGCTAAGCTTCCCAGAATCGAATACAAGCTCAGCAGTTAAGTTGGTAGCTACATTCCTTTTCGTAGTCCCATCAGGCGTTATAATGGTCACCTGGTTGGCGTTACCGTCTAAATCCTGAAGCTCCCATTCGTTATCTGCAGTTTTCACCAGGTTAAAGCACAGCTTGTTTTCCCTGCCCAGTTCATCGTAATATAGAGTTTCAAAGGGAACAATATCATCTATTTCAGCGTTAGCATCGAGGTTCCCTGTTATTGTGATGCTGTCGGTAGCCATGGGCGCCATCTGCAGGTTCTCCGGTATCTGGATAGCTCCCGGGGATACGCTTGTATCTATATTCCCGACGGCATCCGCCATCCATCCGAGCACTTTCAGGCCATTGCCGTTTACAATAGTACCTTCGGTATCCCTGGAGAAGTTGCCGGCCCTGGTGAACTTAGGCGCTGCACCGTCGGATACGATAAAGAAGCCGTTTCCTTCAATCGCCAGGTCCAGCGGATAGCCGGTCGACTCAATGCTGCCCCTTGTGTGGAGAGTATCGATGGATGCCAGGCTGATGCCCAGCCCTACCTGCTGTGGGTTTGTACCTCCCCTTCCACCTTCCGGCGCTCCGGCGCCCTTCAAAGTTTCGCTGAAAATCTCCTGGAACGTTACCCGGGAGGACTTGTATCCCACCGTATTAACGTTCGCTATGTTATTACCTATTACATCCATTCTAGTCTGGTGTGCCCTAAGACCGGAAACACCAGAGAACAACGAACGCATCATTTTTTTGTTTGACCTCCTTTTGATTGCTGTAACGCCTTCCGTCAGTCGTTCGGGAAGGCATAGCCTCCATTGAAGGTCCGGCTATATTATTACAGCTCCGTCTATATTTGTGAATACTTTTTCCTTTAAAGATTCCTTGTCTGCGGCGGTTATAACCGTTGTGTTTCTCACATTCACCACAAAGGCCTTGTCATCCATGAGCACCAGCGTATCCCGGATACCCTTTTCCCTAGCCTTTTCTATCGCGCGGTTCAGCCTCTCAATATGGCTGCTGTCCAGGTTTATATTTCTAGAGCCGATCCGGTTTTGCGCATGTTTGGACAATGTCACATTCATCTGGGCCTTTGCGGCGTCAAAGGCCTCTTTAAAAGAAATATCGTTTGATTGGTTTATGTTTTGTTTCTGGCCTGTATCCTTGCCAACCGGGTATATCCTGCTGTTTACCTTGTTTATCTGGTTCATCTCTTACCACCCTTTTCACCGGTTTTACTATTCGGCTTTCTTCATTTCCAGCTGTATAACTTCATCCATGTAAACTTCCTCTTCACCGATCTGTACTATTACCCTGCCATCCTTAAACGATACCTTTTCCACCCTTCCTTCAATCACTATTTCCTCGTCTTCCTCGCCGTTCAGAACCGCCTTTACGTCTTGCCCGAGCATATTCATAGCCTGAAAATTCTGCTGCATAATCAGGTTGCTGTTCATCAGCATCAGAGCCGTGTAGAGGTCGTCAACTCCTGTATTCACCACCGCCGAAAGGTTTGTCAAGCCTGTCTCCATTGTAGCGCTCAAATTCTGTATCTGCTCAAGGGTGCTGAACTGTGCCATTTGGGCCAGGAATTCCTTATCATCAACAGGGTTCAATGGGTCCTGGTTCCTCATCTGTACTACCAGCAGCTGCAGAAAAGTATCCTTCCCCATTTCAGTGGTTGCTGTATTGCTTGTGGTTGTGGTTGTTGTTGAGCTTGTGCTTGTAGTGCTGTTTACCTGCATTCAATCACCTCCTATGCCAGATATTCGACTGTTCCTACGTCGTTCCATCTGAAGGTCTCTTCGGCTTCTTCTCCCCTATAACCCGGTACAACCCATCTGCCGGTATAGCCATCCTGGTCATGCCTGTTTTCCTGGCTGTACTGATGCTGCCTGAATTCACCGTGGCTTCCGATGTTTACCGTCAGTTTGCTCACCGGAATACCGCTTTGTTCGAGGTTGTCCCTCAACTGGTTGAGATTGGCCTGGAGCACTTCCCGCGCCTGGTTGTTGTGAACGGTTATCCTCCCGTTTAAAACTCCGTTCACAACCTCAAGTTTGAAGGACATCTTGCCAAGGCTTTCGGGTTTAAGCTGAACGCTTACTTCCGACCTTTTTGAATTTACCATCACCTTAACCTTTTCAACAACCTCGACTGTGAATTCAGTTTTCTCCGTGTCTATGACATTCTTTTGCAAGGCTTTTGTTTTGTTATCTCCTGTTTCTATTATTACTTCAGGTTTACTTGCCGGGTTAAATTCAATACTATTTTTGATTTCACCCCTTGTCTTTGTAGCATCGGTTATCCGCTCTTCCTTCCCCGGAGGTTTATTTTCGTTCTCTTGATATACAGCTTTCATTCTATCGGCTAAATCCGTTTCTACGGCATCCTTGCTGACTTTTCCTTCAGGGGTATTCTTTATAACCTCCTCTTCAGGGGTATTCTTTATAACCTCCTCTTCAGTGTTATTGCTGTCGTTGAAAACCCGTTTGCTTTGTACAATGCTCCTGCGGCCTTCTACAGTAAAACCGTCCTGCATCTCAAGAGGCTCGCCCTTTTGCCTTGCCACTATTGCTGGCACTGCATCCGTTTCTACTACCGGAATTGTTCCCGCGCCTTCCTCCAGTGCTATCGCTTCATCCCTGTCACTGCGAGGAGTTGCCTTAAACAATTCTTGCCGGGTGGTTTGCTCCTTGCTTATCTGGATACTCCTATTTGCCATCATGACAGATGCTCCGTCAAGAGCTTTGTCCTCTTCAGAAACCGGGTGGTCTCCGGGCATTTCAGAGCTTGCCAAGTCCATCAGGTTTAAACCTGCCAGCAGTGCCGGTGCAAACGCCAGCCTTGAAGCTTTTGCGGCTTGTTCGCCCATGGTTTCATCCTTCGGACATGCGGAATTGTTTTTCTGCATGATATCAGCAAATAAGCTGCTGAAGGGCGACCCGTCCGTGGCTTTTTTTGCATCGTTCTTTGGGCTGGTTTTACTGTTCAGAACGGCTTCCTTGGTTGTTGGAACCAAAAGTTCCCTTACGTCCAATTTATCACCTCCTTTCGATGCTAAATGTCACTGGCTGGACATCATTTCGATAATCCGCGCTGCCTTTTGCGGGTCCATCTGCGCCAGAATTTCTGAAGATTTCTGCTGTTTCATGTTCTTCAGTAATACAATAATCAGTTCGTTGCTGGACATCCTGTTGATTATCTCTACGGCATCTGCAGAGTCCATCTTCTCGTAATACAAAACCAGTTCCTCAATGTTTTTTATTCTTGGCTCCAGCCTTTCCTCCAATTCCATGAGCATAATCTCTTTATCATTCAGTTCACTTTCCTTTGCCTTGAGCTGCAGTTCCCATGTCCCCAGGCTGTTTGAGAATTCTTCCAGGCGCTTTCTCTCTTCCTCGATCAGCGTTTTTTCGTTCTCTATCCTTTCAATTTCCAATTCCTGTGGGGATTTGGCAGGGGCAACCGGTTTAAAAAAGTTCCTTGTAATGGGAAGAGAAGCCATGCAATTATTTACTTTCACACCCAAACCTGCAATATTGAATGCAATACCGGCGCCAAGGGCAATGACAAAGGACAATAGTATGATTATCAGGATAAGGCCGGCTTTCTTTCCCTTTTTTCCTGCAGCTTTTTCTTTAGGGGACTTGTTCATCTTGACCTCCTACGCCCTTGTCGTCTTAAAGTTCACAAGGTCTTCTACCTCTTTCTCCCGTTCCTTTTCTTTCTCTAAGGTATATTTCATCAGTTCTTTCGTTCTGAGGTTGTCCATAACCTTCTTGTCTATAGAAGCTTCTATCAACTCTTCCCTGCAGTTTTCCATTTTTTTCTCCATAAGGCTGGCAGCTACTCTCTGCTTGTCAATAAAAGCTTTTAGACTTTCAAGGTATTTGCTGTACTGGACAAGATAGTATGCGGGTATCCCTGAACCGCTTCTGTCATCCATTTCATTAAATATTGACTGCCTGATGTTGATTAGTTCGTTCAACTGCTTCTTTTCTTCTTCAAATGCCTTCATATACCCGGCCAGTTCTTCTGTTTTTTTCTTTTTTATTGTCTCCCTGTAATCCAGCACCTTCTGAAACCGGAATTGAAACCTTTCATTCATACTTTCGCCTCCTAATCAAGAAGTTTCAGCAATTCATCAGTTGTTACATCGAAGCTGCTTTTTTCATAGATACCCTGTTTTAAAAAAGCATTGATTTCATCCATCTTGCTTATTGAATAGTCTACCTCCGGTTTGCTGCCCTTGCTATAAGCTCCTATACTGATCAAATCCTCCGCATTACGGTAAACGGCAATAATGTCCTTCAACCTCCGCGCACAATCCAGATGCTCCTGGCTGACAACATTAGGCATCAAACGGCTGATGCTCATCAGAACATCTACGGCAGGGAAATGGTTTTTATTTGCAAGGGCCCTTGACAGTACGATATGCCCGTCCAGTATTCCCCGTACAGCATCTGCTATAGGTTCATTCATGTCATCACCATCAACCAGTACCGCGTATAAGCTTGTTATCGAACCCTTTGAAGACGTTCCTGTCCTTTCCAGCAGCTTTGGCAGTATCGCGAATACCGAAGGGGTAAATCCCCTGGTCACCGGTGGTTCGCCTATGGCAAGACCCACTTCCCTTTGAGCCAGCGCAAACCTTGTCAAAGAATCCATCATGAGCATTACATCCTTGCCTTTATCCCTGAAGAACTCGGCTATCGTAGTGACCAAGAGGGCGCTTTTCAGTCTGACCAAAGCAGGCTGGTCAGATGTAGCTACAACCACAACAGAGCGTTCCAGGCCTTCCTCACCAAGGTCATTTTCCAGGAACTCCCTTACTTCTCTCCCTCTCTCACCTATCAACCCTATAACATTTACATCGGCAGATGTGTTCCTTGCGATCATACCCAGGAGGGTACTCTTTCCAACACCGCTCCCCGAAAATATCCCAATCCTTTGTCCTTTGCCGCATGTAAGCAAACCGTCAATGGATTTTATCCCCAGCGGAAGCGCTTCAGTTATCCTCTTTCTATCTAAAGGGTTAGGTGGAGAATTTGACAGCGGATACAGGGCGTTAAAGCTTATGCTGCCTTTTCCGTCTATAGGATTGCCCAAACCATCTATTACCCGTCCGAGCAGCCCATCTCCCACTGCAACCCGCAGAGTGTCTCCGGTAGCAATTACAGTACTTCCCGGGCCGATACCTTCCATGTCCCCAAGCGGCATCATAAGCACCCTGTTATCTCGAAAGCCCACCACCTCGGCTTTTATTGTCCTTTTATCCTTTGCCGAAACGATTTCCGTGATTTCACCGATGTTTACCGATGGTCCTATTGCTTCTATTGTGAGGCCGATAACCTTGCTGACCCTACCGCTATATTTTATTGTATCGATTTGCTTGAGTAGAGCTGAATACTTATCAAGGTCCGGTCTGTTCATAAGTCAAAAGCTCCTTAAAACATTTTTCTATCCTTTCAAGCTGAACCTCAACTCCTGAATTTATGTAGCCGGCCTCTGTCTCAAGTACACAACTTCCCGGAGAAAGTGTGTTCTCCATCATTATCTCGAACTCCGAAACCCCTTCCATCTCCAGCATAAGCTTGTTTTTCGAAAGAGAAACTGTTTCATAATCCTCAGGAGCAACCCTCATTGTAACTTTCCTGGAAAACGAACACTTCTCCAGGGCCTTCTGTACAGGGCCAAGAATTGCTTCTTTATCCACACGTACCTGCTCTCCTAATACCTTTTTTGCTATTTCAAGAATTATTTCTACTATTCTGTGTTCTGCTTCCCTTACCGTTTTTTCCTTTTCATTAACAGCTCTCTGTCTTATCCTTACAGCTTCTTCAATGATCTGTGAGGAAGTATCAAGGCCCTGCTGCCTCCCTTTCTGCAAGCCATCCCTATAACCTTTCTCGTAGCCTTCCTCGGCAGCCCTTTTCAAAATCACCTTCGCCTCATCCTCGGCCCCTTTGATTATCTCAGCTGCGGTTTTCCTGGCTTCCTGTATAGTTCTCTCTGCTTCCTTCTTGATGCTTTCCATGTCCAAAGCTAGATTGTCGTTTCGTGCAACTGGCTCATCCTGCTCATCAGGCAAACTTTCCGCAATTTCCAGGGGTTCGCCGATATAGACATAGTCCGATTTATACAGTCTAGACAATTATTTCATCTCCTCCGCCTCTGGATATGACGATCTCCCCTGCATCCTCCAGCTTTCTTATGATATTAACAATTTTCTGCTGCGCTTCTTCAACATCCCTCAACCTTACCGGACCCATAAATTCCATATCTTCCTTGATCATTTCGCTGAGCCGCTTCGACATATTGCTCATTATTACACTGGCAACCTCATCATTTGCACCTTTGAGGGCAATCGCGAGCACATCATTCTCGACTTCACGCAGGAACCTTTGTATTGACCTGTTGTCCAGTGTAATAATATCTTCAAATACGAACATCCTTTTCTTGATTTCTTCAGCCAGTTCCGTATCTTCGATTTCAAGGGTTTCCATTATGTTTTTCTCCGTTCCCCTGTCTACCGAGTTCAGTATATCGACAATTGCTTGAATTCCACCGGCCGAAGTATAGTCATGGGTCACCATAGAGGAGATCTTTTTCTCCAATACCCGTTCTACCTCTTTGATTATCTCCGGCGAGGTCCTATCCATAATAGCAATCCTCTTAGCCACTTCCGCCTGTTTTTCCTGTGGGAGGGCTGAGAGTATGACCGCTGACTGCTGCGGATTCAAATAAGCAAGTATAAGCGAGATCGTCTGCGGGTGCTCATTCTGTATAAAATTCAGTATTTGGTTGGGATCCGCCTTTCGTACAAAATCAAAGGGCCTGACCTGCAAATATGAAGTAAGCCTGTTTATTATATCCAAGGCCTTTTGACTTCCCAGCGCTTTTTCCAGAATATCCTTTGCGTAGTCTATACCGCCTTCTGATATGTACTCCTGCGCAACACAGATCTGGTAGAAGTCTTCCATTACCTTGTTTTTCAATTCCGGAGTCACTTTGCGCATATTTGCAATTTCAAGGGTAATCTCCTCTATCTCTTCCTCCGTCAAATGCTTGAATACCTTGGCTGAATTCTCCGGGCCAAGGGTTATTAGCAGCACAGCAGCCTTCTCCCTTCCCGACAACCCGCTCTTACCTTTCGCCATTTTCCCAACTCCTACTCTTCACTAAGCCATGTTTTCAGCAATTGAGCTGCAGTTTCCGGCTTTCTCTGGATGAATTTTTCCACCTGTTTCCTTGCCGCATTCTGTTCCTGTTCCAGTGTTATCTCTCCCAGGTCTTCAGTGACCACAGCCTGTTTCTGTCCTGCCATGATGAGGTCATCCCTTCTGTCCTTCCTCCTGCGCAGTATTACAACCGATGTGATCAGCCCGGCAATCAACAATACGGCAGCTCCGACAGATGTAAGCAGCTTTATCCTCTCAAGTCTTTGTCTATCCTCGAACCCTTTGCTAATCGCATCGGCAAGCTTCGTGTCAAAGGGCAGCGATTGTATCTCCACAAGTCCACTGTCTATTCCCGCTGCTGCCGACACGATATATGAAATGCTTTGCTTGTCCTGCTGAGTCAGTTCCTTGGCCAGAGCGGTACTATTAATCAGTACAGCCACAGATAAACTCCTGACCTGCCCCTGTGCTTTTACGATCTCTTCCTTTATCTGGTTGAGTTCATAGTTTACAACTCTGCTTACTTTGTCATATTTCGACTGCTGGCTCTCCACCTCGGCATAGTTTATGTTCTCACCGCTATTTGTATCGGTTCCGGGTATACCACCGTTTCCTCCGTTTACTGCATGCTCCTCAAGCTCCTGCATGCTTGCAATAAGCCCACTGGTTTCTCCCGGTACGGGAGGTTCAAACTTAATGATATTCGTAATTTTGCTATCGAAATCCAGCTTCAAATTTACCCTGACATCAACGTTATTCTTACCATACGCGGTTTCTAAAAATTCCCTTATGCTCCTCTGGAGCTTCTCCTGCGCATTTTGTTCTATCTCCATCTGCTTGAGCAGAATTCCCTGCTCGGTGGCAAACAGCGAAGTAAGTTCTTTCCCGGTTTGGTCAATAATTGAGATATTTTCGCTCCTCAGTCCCTTGACACTTTTGGAAACAAATTGTATTATGCCGTCGATTTGATTCTGGGTAAGTTCAACACCCGGCTCAAGCTTAACGATTATCCCAGCACTGGATTCATAGCTCTTTGAACTTAAAACGAACAGGCTGTCTTCAGGGATATAAAGGTTTACCTGGCAATACTCTACTCCTTCTATTGTTTCAATAGCATCAGCAATAGCATATTCCTGACCTAACCGGATTCTTTCTCTCCGTTCCATATCCGTTGTGCCGAGCTTGGTATTATCAAGGGCTTCCACAAGGCTAAACCCATTCCGGGGCAGACCTTCCGTCGCCAACTGCATGCGCAGGCGGTTCACGTCTTCTTTAGGCACCAATATTTCGGTCTCGGTTGAACCGGTTTTCCACTTAATTTTCATCTCGTCAAGTTTTTTTGTAATAGCCCCTGCATCCTTAATATCGAGTTCTTTATACAGTGGTACCATTTCCGGCCTGGATGTAAATACCACCAGTATTGATAAACTCAATAACAGTATGATTGCGCTCAACCCGATCTTAATCTTTTGGGCCTTTGATCTACCCTGCCAAAACTCGTTAAGCTGTATTCTGGCCTTATCCAGGGCATCTCCCATCCAGGTCACCCCATTCCGACATAGTCGTTATTATATCTGCATCCTCATGATTTCTTGGTATGCATCAATTATCTTGTTTCTTACCTGCAGCGTAAACTGAAGGGCAATCTCTGCCTTTTCCGCATCTATCATAACCCTATGCAGATAGTCCAGATCCCCCGTGGCCAGTGCCATAGAGGAGGCATCCGATTCTTTTTGCATTGCGTCAACTTCTGCTATTGCCTTCTTCAAATAATCGGAAAAACCAGCGTCATTTGTAACTTTACTCGTCTTGTCTACGGTGCTGATAGCCAGCGGATCCACTTGCCCCGGAAATAAAATTTTCATGATATATACCCTCCTATGCCCTTCCTATTTCAAGGGCTTTCATTGCCATACTCTTTGTGGCGTTCAAGGCTGTTACGTTAGCCTCATAGGCTCTTGTTGCGGAAATCATGTTAACCATCTCCGTTACAACATCAACGTTAGGCATCCTTACATAGCCATCCTGGTCTGCGTCAGGATGACCCGGATCATACACAACTTTGTAAGGGGATTTGTCTTCTTTAATGGCTGTCACCTTAACACCCCCATCAAGCCTCGGAAAGAGTTTTCTGCTTTCACCGGACAGGTACTCTGAGAAGGGTAAATCCCTGCTGTTTTCTTCAAAAACCACCACCTGACGCCTGTAGGGCAGCCCGTTTTCAGTTCTTGTTGTGTTTGCGTTCGCAATGTTTTTTGCGATTACATCCATTCTCAGCCTTTGTGCAGTTAGTCCGCTCGCACTGATATTTAGCGCATCGAAAGTTCCCATAGTGCTTACCTCCTACCTTCGTTTATCACGGTTTTGAGCCTTGCCAACCGTTGCGACAATTGCTGAACCAGTGTCTGGTACTTAATCGTATTCTTTGCAAGGTTAGCCATTTCGGTATCGATATCCACGTTGTTCCCGTCCAAACGGGTACTTGTGTTTCTCTGTCGGGAAATCCTGATGCTTACATTATCAATCGGATCCATTCCCACCGGAAGATGTTTTGAGCTTGTCCTTTTTCCCGTCACTGCTTGATTTTCAATGGCTTCTTTCAGCATATCCTCGAATTCCACCTTGTACGCTTTGTAGTTAGGTGTATCAGCATTGGCAATATTATTGGAGATTACCTGGTTTCTGACCCAAGCGGCATCAAGGGCCTTTTCCAACGCCTTTATTCCCGTCAATTCGCTGGCCATAAAAACACCTCCCAAATGTACAACACTATTTCAATAAATATTCGATAATCTTCATCATATTCCTTCATGAACATCTAAATTAACCCATTATTCTATTATTATATATAGGTATCCAGATGCTTCCGAGATAAACGGGAATACTTCGACAAAATAGTCTCCTTTAATAAATTCAATAAAAAATACCTGTTCACCGGAATCCGGAAAACAGGCATGCGTTAGCATCTTCTCTCGTTCCGGCAACCCGGCTACCATAGCAAAGTTTACTTTAGGCCCGTGGCTTTGCGTCCCCACCTTTCAATGGGTTTGCCTTTATCGGTTAATAAAGTATGGGGACACACCGCTGTTCGCGGGCATTCCTTGCCGCGGAATGTCCCCTTTCGATATACTCATTCGATGCAAAAGTGCTAATTCCTTCTACTTTGTGTAAATTTTGCGTTAATTTGTCATTTTTTTAACTTCTGTATTTTTCCAGCTCATCGATCAGTTTGTCGTTGAGTATTTTTATAAAAGTACCCTTCATGCCGAGAGAACGGGATTCGATAACTCCGGCGCTTTCAAATTTTCTTAAAGCATTTACTATGACCGAACGGGTGATCCCAGCCTTATCGGCAATCTTGCTGGCAATCAGAAGCCCCTCCTTGCCATTCAGTTCTCTAAATATATGCTCCATAGCCTCCAGCTCGGAATACGACAGAGTGCCAATGGCCATCTGCACCACAGCCTTTTTTCTTGCCTCTTCTTCCATCTCCTGGCTCTTTGAATGCAGTATTTCCAACGCTACAACGGTAGCACTGTGTTCACCCAGCACCACATCGTCCTCTGCAAACTCCCTGTCAAACCGCGTTAATATCAGGGAGCCCAACCTATCGCCTCCGCCGTTTATCGGTATTATAACAGTAAACCTTGTCTCGTAAGGACAATTTATACTGTCGTCAAAAACGCAGCCGACGACATGGTTGGTGGAAGTCACTTCGGTCTCTTCGATATCCATCAAGTCCTGGTTGAAGTGCTTGGGAAAATTCTTCTGTTCAAGCACTTCCTCCTCCATAATTGTGCAATTGTAACCCTCGGCTAGACTGAAACCTATAAGATTACCCTTAAGCCCAAGTACGTATACATTGGCATCCAAGATCTTGCCCAGCACCTTGCACAATTCAGAAAAATCGATCTGTTGGTTGGAGGGCCAATGCAGTATTTTATTTATTTTTCTCATCTTGACTAATAGTGAACTGGCCATTGTTTTCCTCCCTATACTAGTTCGTAGTTCGTAGTTCGCAGATCACAGATTACAGGTACTAGGTACTAGTCACTGTTCACTAGCCACTGGTCACTGATCACTGTCATCTGTTAACTGGCAACTAGATAATAAATTTGTCTATATCCTTTTCCTTTATCAAGTCCTTAAGCTGCTGCTCTATATAGTTCCCGTCAATCACAAATCCTTCCTTTGATACATCCGAAGCTGTATAGGAGATTTCCTCAAAAAGCTTTTCCACAATGGTATGAAGTCTTCTGGCGCCAATATTCTCGTCGGTCTGGTTTACCGAGTATGCTATCTCTGCAAGCTTTTCTACAGCATCATCCTCAACCACTATCTTAATTCCTTCAGTCTCCAATAATGCGGTGTATTGTTTTATTATTGCATTTTTGGGCTGAGTTAGAATCCTCCGGAAGTCATCTTTGGTCAGGCTGCTTAATTCTACCCGTATTGGGAAACGTCCCTGCAGTTCGGGTATAAGGTCCGAAGGTTTTGCTATATGAAAAGCACCGGCCGCTATAAACAGAATGTGGTCAGTTTTTACCGGACCGTACTTTGTCATAACCGTACTTCCTTCTACGAGAGGTAATATATCCCTTTGAACTCCTTCCCTTGACACATCCGGCCCTACCTTGTAACTGCTTCCTGCAATTTTGTCAATTTCATCCAGGAATATGATGCCGCTTTGTTCGGCTTTGTTAATAGCCTCCGTTGTTACGCTATCCATATCGATTAGCTTGTTTGCCTCTTCTTGAATAAGCATCTTTCTGGCCTCCCGGACCGTAACCTTTCTCTTTTTTTTCTTGCCCGGGAATATTCCTCCAAGCAAATCTTGAAAGTTTATATTCATTTCTTCCGTGCCCATGCCCGTGAATAATTCTACGGCGGTGCCTCCCTTGTCTTCCACCTCTATTTCTATGACCTTGTCCTCCAGATCTCCTATCTTGAGCTTGGACCGGATTATTCTTCTCTCTTCTTCAATATCTTTAAAAGCTTCCCTGTTTTTTTCCTCTTCTTCATTGAATTTACCCCCGCCAAACAGTGCTTCAAGCGGATTCCTGTACGGGCTCTCCTTTTTTGGCAGCGGCACCAATATTTCAACCAGCCTGTCTTCAGCCATGACCTCTGCCTTATTCTGGACCTCAATGAGCTTGTTGTTCTTTACCATCCTTATGGATGTTTCCACAAGATCCCTTACCATTGAATCCACATCACGACCAACATACCCGACCTCTGTAAACTTCGTTGCCTCTACCTTTATAAAGGGTGCATCCACCAGCTTTGCCAGTCTTCTCGCTATTTCCGTTTTCCCAACTCCGGTAGGGCCTATCATCAATATGTTTTTAGGCTTTATTTCCTCCTGGAGGTCTTCTGGAAGCTGTCTCCTTCTATATCTGTTCCTTAAGGCGACTGCGACCGATTTTTTCGCCTTATCCTGACCGATTATATATTTATCCAGTTCTTTGACGATTTCCGCAGGAGTCAATTCCGTCATTAATGTATCACTCCTTTATAATTCAAGCACTGTTATGTTGTCGTTCGTATATACACAGATATCCGCAGCGATTCTCAGGGATTTCTCTGCTATTTCCTTCGCATCCAATCCGGTATTGTTCATCAGGGCTTTGGCAGCGGCAAGGGCATACGCCCCTCCTGAACCTACCGCTGCAATATTATCGTCGGGTTCGATAACTTCGCCATTACCGGATATTACCAGCAATGCCTCTTTGTCAACAGCAATCAGCATTGCTTCCAGTTTTCTAAGAACCTTATCGGTTCTCCATTCCTGGGCAAGCTCAACTGCTGCGCGTTTCAGATTTCCACCATATTGTTCAAGCTTTCCTTCAAACTTATCTGTTAGTGTCAGGGCGTCTGCAACCGAGCCTGCAAATCCCACAAGAATCCTATCATCGTATATTTTCCTCACTTTCCTGGCCGTATGTTTCATAATAGTGTTTTCGCCGAAAGTTACTTGCCCATCGCCTGCTATGGCCGGCTTTCCGTCCCTTATGACCGCTACTATTGTCGTTCCCTTCAACATTTACACACCACCTCGTGCATCCGATTTATTGATATTATCATAAAATTCAAAATAATACTAGTATATTTAGATATTTGTCAATTGATTTATTTCCTTCAACGAACGTTCGGAAAGCATCCTGTTTCTTTCCCGCTTGTTTCTTATCCGTTCTTTCAGCGGAGGCAGCAAGCCGAAATTAATATTCATAGGCTGAAAGCTGCCGGAATCGTTCCGCGATATGTATCCAAGCAGGCTTCCAATGGCTGTTTCCAGAGGAAATATCACCGGTTTCTCGTCCTTGACAATCCTTGCCATATTGATTCCCGCCGCTAGCCCGCTGGCCG
>Ga0067045_1027526_pt1 | contig 101317 bp, 91 predicted proteins | sample TerdegcTABiofilm_FD_59184 | JGI IMG/M metagenome (GOLD analysis project Ga0067045, IMG submission 59184) | Combined Assembly of (Gp0054472, Gp0054536) Wastewater bioreactor microbial communities from Singapore -Terephthalate degrading...
CGGTGACTTCAACTCCGCTATCGGGGGCAAGCCCCCTCCCACATTTAGATCACCTAGAGATTCAAGTTAGCGCAGCGCGCGGCGCAGCACCTTGCCCACTGTGGTCTTGGGCAGCTCGGTGCTGCGAAACTCCACGTACCTGGGCACTTTGTACCCCGTCAGGTATTCCCGGCAATGGGCCAGGATCTGTTCCTGAGTCAGGTTCGGGTCTTTGCGCACCACGATGATCTTCACCCTCTCGCCGGTCACGCCATCTTCCACACCGATTGCCGCCACTTCAGCAACGCCGGGGTGCAGCGCCACCACGTCTTCGATTTCATTGGGGTACACGTTGAAGCCCGAGACCAGGATCAGGTCCTTCTTGCGGTCGACCAGGCGGATATAACCGCGCGTATCCATCACCCCGATATCGCCGGTCGACAGCCAACCCTCGGCATCCAGCACCTCGGCGGTTTCCTTGGGCCGCTTCCAGTAGCCCTGCATCACCTGCGGGCCGCGCACTTGCAATTCGCCCTGCTCACCGAGGTCGGCCAATTCGCCGTCTTCGCGCATGAAACGCACCCAGGTCGACGGCAAGGGCACGCCGATGCTGCCGGTGAATTCCATCTCGCGCATGCGGGAAATGTCGATGGGGCTGATGCTCACCACCGGCGAACATTCGGTCAGCCCGTAGCCTTCGATGATCGGCAGCCCGGTGACTTCCTTCCAGCGCTTGGCCACCGCCGTGTGCGTGGCCATGCCACCGGCGATCACCATGTGCAGGTCGGAAAAGTCCCGCGCACAGAACTCCTGGTTCTCCAGCAAGCCGTTAAACAACGTGTTGACCCCGGCAATCCCGTTGAAGCGCTCCTTGCGCAGGATCATCTGCACGCGCTTCACGTCCCGTGGGTTGGCGATCAGAATGTTGCGCCCGCCCAGGCACATGAACATCAGGCAGTTCACCGTCAGGGAAAAGATGTGATACAGCGGCAACAAGGTGACGTTGGTTTCCTGCTTGTCCTGGTCCAATTGGCTGCCGACCCAGGCCTTGGCTTGCAGCAGGTTGGCGATGATGTTGCGGTGGCTGAGCATCACGCCCTTGGCGTCACCCGTGGTGCCGCCGGTGTATTGCAGGAAGGCCAGGTCGTCGAGGTGCATGTCCACCGGGAAATGGGTCAGCGCCCTTCCTTGCTTGAGCGCCTGATTGAAGCGTACCGAACCGCGCAGGTTGAACCTCGGCACCTGTTTCTGCACGCGGCGCAGGATGAAGTTCATCGCCGCGCCCTTGAAGGTGCCGAGCAAGTCGCCGATGGCCGCCACCACCACGCGCTTGACGCTGCTGCCGGGCATGGCTTTTTCCAGGGTGTGGGCGAAGTTCTCGAAGATCACCACCGTCTCCGCGCCGCTGTCCTTGAGCAAATGCTTGAGTTCATGGGCGGTGTACAGCGGGTTGACGTTGACCACCACCGCACCGGCCAGGATCGTTCCCAGCAGGCAGATCGGGTACTGCAAGCAGTTGGGCATCATCAGCGCCACGCGGTCGCCGGTCTTCACACCCTGGTCTTGCAACCAGGCGGCAAACGCAATGCCCTGCATGTGCCAGTCGGCATAGGTCATTTCGGTGCCGATGCTGACGTAGGCCACCCGTTCGCGGAATTTTTCCAGGTGCTCCAGGAACACCTCGCGCAGCGACGGGTAGTCCTCGATACCTGCATCGATGTCCGCCGGGACGCCAGGCAGGTAGGCGTTCAACCAGATGCGTTCGGTGTGTTCCAGGCTGATAGCGTTCATGGCAATTTCCTTGTTGTTGTTTTGGATAGCGCTACTTTTCGACGATGGCGGTAATGCCCAGCCCGCCCGCCGCGCAGATCGAAATCAGGCCGCGCCCGCCGCCACGCTCGTGGATCGCCTTGGCCAACGCTGCCAATTGCCGGCCCCCGGTGGCGGCGAAGGGATGCCCGCAGCCCAGGGAGCCACCGTTGACGTTCATCTTGGCGCGGTCGATGGTGCCCAGCGGTGCGTCCAGCCCCAGCCGTTCGCGACAGTAGTCGGCGTCTTCCCAGGCCTTGAGCGTGCAGAGCACCTGGGCGGCGAACGCTTCGTGGATCTCGAAGAAATCGAAGTCGGCAAAGCCCAGGCCCTCACGCTTGAGCATGCGCGGCACGGCATAGGCCGGCGCCATCAGCAGGCCTTCGCTGCCGTCGACAAAGTTCACCGCCGCGGTCTCGCCGGTGCGCAGGTAGGCCAATACCGGCCAGCCGTGTTCGGCGGCCCACGCTTCACTGGCCAACAGCACCACCGAGGCGCCGTCGGTCAGCGGTGTGGAGTTGCCCGCCGTGAGCGTGCCGTTCTGGCGGTCGTAGGCCGGGGACAGGCTGGCGAGCTTCTCCAGGCTGGTGTCGGCGCGCAGGTTGTTGTCCCGCGCCAGGCCGCGATAGGGGCTGATCAGGTCGTCGAAGAAACCGCGTTGATAGGCGGCATCCAGGCGCTGGTGGCTGCTGAGGGTCAATTCATCCTGGGCCAGGCGCTTGATCTGCCAGCGCTTGGCCATTTCTTCGCAGTGCTCGCCCATCGACAGACCGGTGCGCGGTTCGCCATTGCGCGGCAGCAGCGGCTTGAAGAACATCGACGGACGCACCTTCAGCAGCGCCTTCACCTTGTCGCCCATGGCCTTGGCGCGATTGGCCGCAAGCAAGGTGTGGCGCAGCGCTTCATTGAGGCCGATGGGCGCGTCGGACGTGGTGTCGGCGCCACCGGCGATGCCCACGTCGATCTGGCCGAGGGCGATCTTGTTCGCCACCAGCAAGGCCGCTTCCAGGCCGGTGCCGCAGGCTTGTTGCAAGTCGTAGGCCGGGGTTTGCGCAGACAGCGTGGTCGATAACAGCGACTCACGCGCCAGGTTGAAATCCCGCGAGTGCTTGATCACCGCGCCTGCGGCGAACTCGCCCAGGCGCTGGCCGTGCAGGTTGTAGCGGTCGACCAGGCCTTGCAGCGCGGCCACCAGCAAATCCTGGTTACTGTCGTGGGCGTACACCGTGTTGGAGCGGGCAAACGGAATGCGGTTGCCGCCGATGATCGCCACGCGGCGGGTCGGGGCCGGGTTGAAGCTGTAGTCATTCATTTAAGGCGCTCGTTCCAGATAAAAAGCCCGCGCATGTGCGGTTTGTCACCGGCGAAGTTGCGCACTTCGAACTCACGCCGCGGGCCGCTCACGGGGCGGCGCCACAGCGCGACCTGGCCGGGCAGGAAGATCGGCAGCTTGAAGTCGCAGTGCGCTTGCGCCTGATCCAGGCCGCCCGGCGGTTGCTCGGCGGCCAATGCGCGGCCCAATGTCCACATGCCGTGGGCGATGGCGCGGCGAAAGCCAAAGAGTTTTGCGCCGATCAGCGAGGTATGAATCGGGTTGAAATCCCCCGAGACCTTGGCAAACCGCCGGCCCAGGTCGGCGGGCAGCACCCAGCGCTGGGTGCGCAACAGGCCTTCTTCCTGCAAGGGCAGCACGTCCGCCCATGGCTCACCCACCGGGTTATTCACGTCACGCCGCAGGTACAGGCTGTCGCTTTCCCACAGCAGCGCGTCCGCACCGTAGGCCCGGGTGGCGATGCTCAGCGCCTGGCCCTTGGGGTGCGCCACCCAACGCTCGCAATACACCTCCAGGCGCAGGGCCTGGCCTGCGTGCAAGCGCTGGTGCTGACGAATGCGATTGGCCAGGTGGACCATGCCGCTGGCCGGGTACGGGAAACTCGGCCGGGTCAGCAGCATCAGGTGCAACGGGAACGCCAGCACCTGCGGGTGGGACAGCGGCACGCCCTGCTCATGCCGGAAACCACAGGCGCGGCCATACGCGGCGATGCCGGTGGCCGACAATTCCACCGCCGAACGCACCAGACGCGCCTTGGGCAACTCAGGCGCGCCGTCGAGCTTGGGTTTGCGCAAGGCGCGCAGGCCGTCCAGCAACAACTGGGGCTGCGACGGCGGCGGGTCGATGATCTGCGTCACGTAGTCCATGGCTCAAGCTCCCAGCAGGCTTTGGCCGCACACGCGCACGACTTGGCCGTTGACGCCGCCGGACGCCGGGTGGGCCAGCCAGGCGATGGTCTCGGCCACGTCGATCGGCTGGCCGCCCTGGGACAGCGAATTCATGCGCCGCCCGGCTTCGCGGATCAGCAGCGGGATCTTCGCGGTCATCTGGGTTTCGATGAACCCCGGCGCCACCGCGTTCACCGTGACCTGCTGCGCCGCCGCCAACGGTGCCAGGCCGTGGACCAGGCCGATCACCCCGGCTTTGGAAGTGGCGTAGTTGCTTTGCCCGAGGTTGCCGGCGATGCCGGAAATCGACGACACACAGACGATACGCCCGCCCGGGTTCAGGCCCTGGCATTCCAGCAGCGCGTGGCTCAGTTGCAACGGCGCTTGCAGGTTGACCGCCAGCACATTGCGCCACGCCGCTTCGGTCATCTTGGTGATGGTCTTGTCGCGGGTGATCCCGGCGTTATGCACCACCACGTCAAAGGCGCCGGATTGGCTGACATGGGCCTGCAACAGCGAGGCCGCATCTGCTGCGGTAATGTCCAGTGGCAACGCCGAGCCACCGACGCTGGCGGCGGCATGTTGCAGCGCGTCCTCGGCTTGGGGCACATCCACGCACACCACATGGGCGCCGTCGCGGGCCAATACCTGGGCAATCGCCAAGCCGATGCCACGGGAGGCACCGGTAACCAGCGCGCGGCGGCCGGCGAAGGGGGTGTCCCAGTTGACCGTGACAGGGCCGTCCAGCGGTTTTTCCAGGCGCACCACTTGCCCCGACACATAGGCCGAACGACGCGACAGAAAGAAGCGCAGGCTGCTGTCCATGGCGTCTTCGGCCCCCGGCGCGACGTAGATCAATTGCACGGTGATCGCCCGGCGCAGTTCCTTGGCCAGCGAACGCACCAACCCTTCGAGGGCGCGCTGGGCGATGGCCTGGGGCAAATCCCGACAGTCTTCGGGAGCAGTGCCGAGCACCACCACGCGGCCATGCTGGGCGAGGCGCTTGGCGTTGGCGTGGAAAAATACGTAGAGCTCATCGAGCTGCTGCAGGTCGACGACGCCAGTGGCATCGAACACCGCGCCCTGCACCTTGACCGTAGACGGCGCCTTGAGGGTCGCTGCAGTGGCGGCGACCGTGTCGGTGGCGCTGAAAATCTGTTGCACTTGCACAGCCAGGCGCCCTGCCCCCGCGACGATCACCGGGTTGGCCAGGCCTTGCTGGCCACGGCGATGACGTTGCAGCAGCAACGGTTGCGGCAGGCCGATGGCCTGGGCCAGGCGTCGGCCCCAGGGGGAATTGACGAACGATAGGTAGCTGTCACTCATATAAACATCCACTCACGATACGGTATCGGTATGAACGCCCGAGCCATGTAGGCGCGTTCATTCAGTGCCACTCAATTGACCGAAGCATTCTCGCCCTGGCTGGTACGACGCTGGGTAGATGGTTGCAACACGTGCTTACGCTGCTGCAACGCCTCGAGCAGACCGAAGTCCTGCGGGAAGTCGTCGACCTGGATGCCGTGGTCGGCATATTCCACATAGCGCGCGAGCAAGGCGTCTTCATCGCTGCTGATCAAGTCCAGCGCCCGCGCCTTGACGCGCCAGGCGGCAAAGGCCGTGGCGGCGATCGGCATCGGTTCGAGCAAGCCCTGTTTGATCGCAGGCTTGAGCCGTGCTTCGATCAGCTCCACCTGCGGCAACAGGCGGAAAGCCAATTCGCCGTAAGCCAGCTTGTCGATTTCCGGACGTGGGATATAGGAATTGGCCAGCAAGCGCTCACGGGTTTCGCCGGGGGTCTGCACCACATCCGCCACCTGGGCCAACAGCCGGTCCGAGGGTTTACGCAGGGGAATACCGAACGGAAAACTCAAGCCGCGCACCACCGCCGCAGCGGCTTTCGACGGATAGTTATCGAGTGTTTCGGCGAGGGCTTCATGGGCGCGCAGCAACGCATCCTGGGCCGACCAATGCACCAGCGGCAAATCCGCCTGGGGCCGGCCGTCATCTTCAAAGCGCTTGAGCACGCAAGACAAGATGTACAACTGCGAAAGAATATCGCCCAGGCGCCCGGTGATACTTTCCTTGCGCTTGAGCGCACCGCCGAGCACACCCATGGAAACGTCCGAGATCAAAGCCAACACCACCGACAGTCGATTGGCCTGACGGTAGTAGGACGCCAACGCCGGCTCGGTCTTGGCGGGTGCGGAAATCAGGCGCCCGCCAGTGAGCGAATGCACTGCGGCGCGCACCGTATTGGCCAGCACAAAGCTCATATGGCCGAACATTGCGCTGTCAAACGCTTCAAGCGCCTTGCGCCGATCGGGGTTGCGCGCCGCTTCCATCTCGCGCAACACATAGGGATGGCAACGGATCAGGCCCTGACCAAAGATGATCAGGCAGCGGGTCATGATGTTCGCGCCTTCTACCGTGATCGCAATCGGGCTTTGTTGATAAGCGCGGGCCAGGAAGTTGTTGGGGCCCATGCAGATGCCCTTGCCGGCGACGATGTCCATGCCGTCGTTGACGATCACCCGCGCGCGCTCGGTGACGTGGTATTTGGCGATGGCGGAGATCACCGAAGGTTTCTCGCCGGCATCCAGCGATGCCACCGACACCTTGCGCACCGCGTCGCAGGCATACAAATGCCCGGCCATGCGCGCCAACGGGGCCTGCACGCCTTCGAACTTGCCGATGGGCAGGCCGAACTGTTTGCGCATCGCCGCATACGCGCTGGTGCCGCGTACTGCGACCTTGCCCAGGCCGACGTTGGCCGACGGCAAGGAAATCGCCCGACCGGCCGCCAGGCATTCCATCAGCATGCGCCAGCCGTTGCCGACCTGTTCGCGGCCGCCGATGACCCACTCCAGGGGAATGAACACATCCTTGCCGGTGGTGGGACCGTTCTGAAACACCGCGTTGAGCGGCCAGTGCCGACGACCGCTGTTCACGCCCGGATGGGAGGTTGGGATCAACGCGCAAGTGATACCCAGCGAACCCGGCTGGCCGAGTAGACCTTCCGGGTCTTGCGCACGAAACGCCAGGCCAAGCACTGTGGCAATTGGGCCAAGGGTGATGTAGCGCTTGTCCCAGGTCACGTTGAAACCCAGCACTTCCTCGCCTTCGTGCAGGCCTTTGCAGACGATGCCCAGGTCCGGAATCGCCCCAGCGTCGGAACCGGCATACGGGCTGGTCAGCGCGAAACACGGAATGTCTTCGCCACGCGCCAGGCGCGGCAGGTAGTAATTACGCTGGGCATCGGTGCCGTAATGCAGCAGCAGTTCCGCCGGGCCCAGGGAGTTGGGCACCATCACCGAAATCGCCGCCGCCGAGCAGCGTGTCGACAGCTTCATCACCACTTGCGAATGCGCGTAGTGGGAGAAGCCTTTGCCGCCGTACTGCTTGGGAATGATCATGCCGAGGAAACCGGCGTCCTTGGTGTACTGCCAGCCCTCGGGGGACATGTCTTGCCAGACCTGGGTGGTTTCCCAGTCGTTGGCGATGTCGCACAGGGTTTCGACTTCGTTGTCGAGGAAGGCTTGCTCCTCGGCGCTCAGGCTGGCCGGCGCGGCTTGCAGCAGGCGCTGCCAGTCGGGTCGGCCGCTGAACAGTTCGGCATCCCACCACACGGTGCCGGACTCGATGGCCGCGCGCTCGGTGTCGGACATTGCCGGCATGACTGTACGAAACAGGCTCAGAGCCTTGCTGGTCAACAGGCTGCGGCGCAGCGGTTTGATTGTCATCAGCAACGCGGGCAAGACCACTAGCAGCGCCACGACGGTGGTGCCGAAAACGGCGACCACGTTGAACAGGTAGCCGGCCGCCAGCCAGGCCAGGCCGGCGCCCAGCCAGTGGACAGCGGCGGCTTGTCGATACGCCAGGGCAATCGCGGCTGCGAAACCCACCAATAACCAGATCACCATGGGGATACCTCTACTCGATTCAGGGCGTGGCGAACGCGCGGATCAGTCGAAATGACCTGCGGTGCAAAACCACGCTACAAACTCAGAAAACCAGATTAAAATTTTATTTTGAAATTTTTATTTAATGCTTTGATGAAAACATTCGAAGCTGAGCGAGTCAGCCGTGTTGAGCCCATGTGAAAGAGAGTGGAACGGGTCGCCTGCGCGACCCGTCGATGCCATGCTGGGACAAACCGTGCAGAAAGATGCGCTGACTGCTCGTTTCCAGCGTCGCGGCAAGGCTAAAACGATGAATCAGAACTCGTAGGTTGCCGACATGCTGACCACTTCACCCTTTGCTTCAGACTTGCCATCCAGCGAACCACCACCAAGGCGATCCACATTCTTGGTTTTGAGGTTGACGGTTTCCACGAACTGCCGAGAGTACGCCCCATCAATGCTCAACCCAGGAATCGCACGGATCTTGTAGCCAAAGCCCAAGGAAGCGAACGTCCGATCACCATCCGGAATACGCGGGTCACGCGTGGAGTTACGGGTTGGCGTCTGGTCAAAGGCCACGCCGGCGCGCACGGTTAAATCATCGGTGAGTTTGTAGTCTCCGCCGAGCGAGTACATCCATGTGTTTTTGTAGTTATAAGGAATCGACACAATGGTGCTGCCATTGGACTTCAAGGTCAGGTCCTTGAACGACGACCACTCGGTCCACGTGACGCTCGCACCCAAACTCAAGCGATCAGAGAACTGATGTACCCAGTCAATGGATGTATTGGCCGGGATGTCCAGTTGCGTCGTAGCGTTGGCGCCACCGGGATAGAGGTGCAAGCCCGGGTATGCCAATTCCACCAGGGTTTTGCCATCAACCACCGGTGTGGTCATCAACGCTTCCGATCCCGGATCGGCGTAGATATTGTATTTGCCCTCCAGTTTGTTCTTGATTTTGGCGTGGTAATTCAGGCCGAGCGTGTCGAATTCCGTGGGTTTCCAGACGACACCGGCAAACCAGCCAAGGGAGTTGTTGTCCACCTTGACCCGCATCAGCGCATGCCCCATGCCTGCCGGAAATGGAATACCCCCCAACCCTGGCGACTGAGCGGCGGCGGCATAGAGATCGACGTTCTGACTTACAAAACCTTTGGTGTGCTGAAGAATGGTACCGCCACCCACGGAAAACTGATCATTGACCTTGAACGACAGAGAAGCGGTCAAGCCAACCGTTTCGATTCGGGTATCCACGGCAAAATCACGGCCTTTCCAGTCCGGGTCCCAAGTCGTGCGTGCGCCCATGGGCACCACTTGGCTCAGGCCAAAACTGAACCGGTCATTGATGGGGATCACCATGAAACCGGTAGGCACCCAAGCCTCGAAACCACCCTGGCCACCGTCCCCGGTGCGGTCGTGATAGACCGGCGAAAAGTTTTCATCAAGGGTGGTATCCGACATCGGACGGCCTGAATAATCGTAAGCCGAGCCTTTGTACTTGATGTTGATGTCCGCGTAGTTGATGGTGAATTGCGAGATGGTTTTATCAATGAACGCCATCGCCGCCGGGTTATTGAACGCCGATGATGGATCGTCCTTGAACATCGAACCACCACCGAATGCCCGGCCCCACCCGGCTGTGTTAGCGGTAGGAGTCATGAAGCCACCTGCCTGAGCCGCCCCTGCTGCCACCAGACATCCCAGCAATGTCAGGCCGATGAATGCGTGTGCCTGCTGTTTCTTATTATTCATGCTCCACTCCTTATTGTTTTTATCCGTAACGCTCAGCTGATACGTCGGGCTTTTGCGCAACAGACGCCTCTGACGAGGCGCCTGCCTTTGCACGGGTGATCAGTCCGTTGTTCTTATTGCATGTGCAGAGTCGGCGCCTTGACGGACAACGACTGAACAGCACAACTGCCCGAGAGCGACTGGCTGGAAGTCGTCGAGAGCGTTTGAGTGACTTCATCCCAAACCAGATTCAGCGTGCCTGGGCCACAGTTGGAAGGCGGGAAAGCAACGGTCCAGCCAACATTGGTCACAGTAGCGGTGCCCTTTTTGGTGACTGGGTCGTAACTGGTTGCGCTTAATACCCAACCTGGAGACGGAATGTTCTTCAGGACAGGCAAGCCACAGAGTCCGCCGCCAGAGAGAGTTGCCGCAGTGATGGTGACCACACCGCTAGTCACCGTGCCGCCAAAAGTGACTCCGCACGTGATAGGGGCGCCCGCAGACGAAGGAGACGTCACCACAATGGTGCCGGCACTAGTAGTGAAAGGTCCCGCAGGCGTGATCGTCGCCGCGTTGGCCATCGAAGCCGCGCCAAAGCACAGAGCAAGCGAAGTTGCACAAACGAGAGTTTTCAAACTTTTCATTATTTTTCCTCACATGTTATGGCGAGTCATTCGCCAGGGGTAATGGCCATGAACGAGAGGTCACGGAGAAACTGCAGAACTTCCCTTTCCAGCCAAATTTCAATTCAATTACCACTGCAACTATCGGATATATCTATTCGACAACTTTGAAGTTGGCCGGCATCTTGATCGACACCGTCTTGATCTTGCAGTCTTCGCCAATCGGCACATTGACGGCTTCCAACTTGCCGGTGGCGTTATCCCAGGTGCCGTCGGCCGTGGAAGGGCCGCACTTGCCGCCCAGGCCGAAGGCGTGGACGTCCACGCTGATCTTCGACATCGAGCCGCTTTGGGTGTCTTTGGCCACCAAGATCCACGGCAGGTTGATCGCTTCGACCCGGCTGCACTTGAGGCCGCCGTCGAATTCGACCTTGTCGACATTGACGGACGAACCGTCGGCGGCAACCTTGCCCGCCACCTTGATGGTGCAGTCGGCACTGATCAGCTTGCCTTTGGAAAAACTGATGGGCCCTTGGGCAGTAAACGCACTACCGGCAGGTTCAATACGGGCAGCCTGGGCTTGCTGATAGACAATCAGACCCAATGCCGCCAATAAGATATGGGCGGTGAACTTGGCAGGTGTTTGCATGGTGAACGTCCTTCCCTTGCTTTTATTTTTGTGGGGTCAAACAACTCTCTTGCAATGAAATCGATAAACGCTGGGCGATAAGAAACCGCGTGAGACAAAGATCCCGCGCACGCCAGGTAACTTTTTCAGTTCATCTCAGAACGTTTTGCTATTGCCGCCGTATTGTTTCAGATAGTGCAGACGCTTGGACGGTTGAAGATTGGTCAGGGTGATATCCCCGGCATAATGCCTGAGCACCCGATGGTCCATCCGTCGTCGCCACAAATACGGCACGTAAGCCCAGACAATCATGCTTGCATAACCGTAGGGAAGTTGCGGCGATTCATCGAAGTGACGCAACGATTGATAACTGCGCGTCGGATTGGCGTGATGATCGGAGTGCCGTTGCAGTTGGAACAGAAAGATATTGGTCACGATCCGGTTACTGTTCCACGAGTGTCGCGGCGAGCAACGCTCATAACGGCCGTTGGGCAACTTCTGGCGTTTAAGGCCGTAGTGTTCGACGTAGTTCACCACTTCCAGCAGCGAGAAGCCGTAGATGCCCTGGATGATCAGGAACGGAATCACCGCCGCCCCCAACCAGGCAATCATCGCGCCCCACAACACCACGCTGTACAGCCAGGCGCTGAGCACGGCGTTTTTCCAGTGCCAGGCCGGCAGGCCGAGTTTGCGCAGGCGTTCGCGCTCCAGGTTCCACGCCGAGCGTGCGCTGAACCACACCGAGCGCGGCAGGAAAGCCCAGAAACTTTCCCCTAGCCGCGAGCTGGCCGGATCTTCCGGGGTGGCGACACGGACGTGATGACCCCGGTTGTGTTCGGTATAGAAGTGCCCGTAGAACGTTGGCGCCAAAGTGACTTTGGCCAGGAACACTTCCAGCGGCTTGGGTTTGTGCCCCAACTCGTGGGCGGTGTTGATCGCGATGCCAGTCGCCGCGCCCGTGGACATGGCCATGCCCAGGTACGTGAAGGCACTGACCTGGCCGTGCAGTTGGGTGCGCGAGGTGAGATAGGCGGCCGTTTTCGCCAGCCAGCTCGAAGGTTCCAGCGCGGCGGTGGCCTGGAGCAAACCGCCGTTGATGATCCAGTCGATACCGCCGGCAGCCAGCCAACCGGTGATCACCACCGAAGCGATGACGAACAGCACGCCGGTGTAGATGATCCAGCGGTAGTAGCGTTGCGATTCGAGGTGGTTGACGGCGGACTCGGGCGGGTTACTCACGTCTTCGCCCAACAGGCCATCGATCAGCGGGATGAGGCCGAAGATCACCAATACGCCAACCCACCACAGTTGTTGCACGCCGCTGGTGATTGCCAGTGTGCCGGCGAGTAAAGGCGTTGCCAGGGGCAGGATGCCGAGCCACCACAGGTGGCGTTTGCCGTCGGCCCAGACCTGCGGGGTGGCCAGGGTCTGATTCATGGCAACCTCCGGACGGGGCAGGTGCAAAACAGGTTCAAGGAGCGCGGAAGGCTCCGGGAAATCAACCATGCGATAAAAGACGTTTTTTTCATTGTTATTCGCTCTTAGGCATTTCAAAAATCATTTCAAAACAAACATTGAAATATTTTTTTAAATAAATAACGCGGAATCGTTAGGTCGTCAACTAGTTTATCGAGCCCTTTTTTGCGTGACCGAGCAGTCTCTTTTTCAGCTGGCTGGTCAGGTTTCTAGAGCGCGCATTGACGCCGTTGTGCCGCGACTCGGATGGCCCGATTATTTGTTCGCCAGGGCCAACGGTGGATGCAGGACGGTGGTGTTTTGCGGTGATCGGGCCCGTTTGGCCACCTGTTCCACCACCGCCACAACACGCTCCGTCGCGGTGATCGGCAACATATGGCCGCGCCCCTCCACCAGTTGCAGCTTGAGGCCGGGCACCCGGCTCGCGAGGGCCTGGCCGTGCTTTTGAAAGTCCAGCACCTTGTCCTTTGCGCCGTAGATCAGGCCGATGGGCAGGGTCAGTTGCGGGTAGCGCTTGACCATGCCCGGCAGGTGATCGTTGACCTGGTTGATCTCGGTGGAGGCCGCATAGAAGTTGGCCGGGCGCATGCCGAGCAGCCCGCCGCCGCGTGTGGCGAAGTCCGCTGGTGCAGGATCGGGGGCGAACACGCCCTTGACCACCGAGCCTTTGGTCAGCAGGCCGATCGGCATCGTCAGCGTGTGCGACAGCCAGCGACGCAGCCACGCCGGGCGCACCGCCAATGACAGGAACACCAGCGGCAACAGGCGCTGGGGATGGGTCAGCGGTGCCACCAGGATCAACCCGGAGACCGCGTGGGGATGGTCGAGGGCCAGCGCCAGGGCCACCGCGCCACCGAGGGAATGCCCCAGCACCAGCGGTCGATCCAGGCCCAGCGCCTGGATAAAAGCCGCGATTTGCCGGGCCTGGGCCGGCAGGTCCGCCGCCGTGCCGGGATGCCGGGTCGAATAGCCCGAGCCAGGCCGGTCAAGCGTGATGACCCGGAAATGCTCGCGCAACTGCCCCGACAAGGCGTAGGTCAGGTTGCGACTGCTGCCCATCAGCCCGTGAATCATCACCAGCGGTGGGCCCTTGCCCTCGTCGAGATAATGAAAGCGCTCGCCATCGACGTTCACAAAGCGCCCGTTACTTGGAACGGCCGCTTCGATGCGCCGTGTCATCCAGGCACTGAAGCCCCATGCCACCACGCTCGCACCGACCAGCACACCCGCAGCAATAACCCATTCGACAGCCATAGCTCGGTCCTCTGCTTCCCTGCTGCCGACCGCCCGACCGGAATTGATCAAGGCCTCAGCCATCGCCCACACCCTGGACCTAAACTTCGTGCATACCGTCGCACATGAGGAGCCAGGGACTAGCCTAGGCGATATTTTCAGGTAGATTATTTAAAATCTTTTTTAAAATAAGTAATTCAATTTTCCTTTGCAATGGTGTTCTATCTAAAAAGACAAAACAAAAACAGGAGCACATCCGATGCCCACGCAGGCCCGCCTATGAATGCCCACAGTGATTCCATCGACATCGCCATCATCGGTTCAGGCTTCGCCGGCCTGTGCATGGCGATCAAGCTCAAGGAAGCCGGCTTTAGCGACTTCTTTATCGCCGAACAGGCCGCGACACTCGGCGGCACCTGGCGCGACAACCACTACCCTGGCTGCGCCTGCGATGTGCAGTCCCACGTCTATTCGTTTTCGTTTGCGCCCAACCCGGACTGGACCCGCCAATTCGCCGCGCAAGCGGAGATCCGCGCCTACCTGGAGCAATGCGCCCGACGTTTTGCGCTGGCGCCGTATCTGCGCTTCGGCATGGGCCTGCAACGTGCGGTGTTTGATGAGCAGCAACAACGCTGGCAACTGAGCTTCAGCAACGGGCGCCAGGTCAGCGCGCGGGTGCTGGTATCGGGCATGGGCGGCTTGTCGCGCCCGGCGCTGCCGGATATCCCGGGGCTGGACAGCTTCAAGGGCCAGCGCTTTCACTCCCAGCAGTGGGACCACGCCTATGCCCTGAAGGGCAAGCGCGTGGCGGTGATCGGCACCGGCGCCAGTGCCATTCAGTTCGTGCCGCAGATTGCGCCGCAGGTCGCTCATTTGGACCTGTTCCAGCGCACCCCGCCATGGATCATGCCCAAGCCCGACCGAGCGATTTCCCGCGTTGAGCGCTGGGCATTCAAGCACCTGCCCTTCACCCAACGGCTGGTGCGCGGCGCCTTGTATTGGGCGCTGGAAGGCCGCGTGGTGGGCTTTGCCCGGCACCCACGGCTGATGAAAATGGTGCAGAAAGTCGCCCTGCGCCACTTGCACAAACACGTCACCCGCCCTGCCCTGCGCAAGGCGCTGACGCCGGACTACACCCTCGGCTGCAAGCGCGTGCTGATCTCCAACGACTATTACCCAGCGTTGTCGCGCAGCAATGTGCAGGTGGTGACCGACAGCGTGCTGCGCATCGAAGCCGATGGCGTGATCACCGCCGACGGCGTCAAGCACCCGGCCGATTGCCTGATCTTCGGCACCGGGTTCCAGGCCACCGACCCGCTGCCCCGCGACTGCATCATCGGGCGTCACGGCGTCGACCTGATGGACGCCTGGCACGACGGCGCCCATGCCTACAAAGGCAGCACGGTGCCGGGCTACCCGAACCTGTTCCTGATCATCGGCCCCAACACCGGCCTGGGGCATAACTCGATGATCCTGATGATCGAAGCCCAGGTCGCTTACATCCTCGATGCGCTGCAACAAATGCAGCGCCACCGCATCGCCACAGTGGAGGTCAAACCCGCGGTGGAACAAGCCTACAACCACCAATTGCAGGACAAACTCACGCGCACCATCTGGAACACCGGCGGCTGCCGGAGCTGGTACCTCGACCCTCGCACCGGCAAGAACACCACCCTGTGGCCCGGCTCGACCTGGCGCTTCAAGCAGATCACCCGGCATTTTGCGCTCAAGGACTATGTCGCCAGCATGGCACCGATTGACGCGGCGCCCCGCGCAATGGCCGCGCCACATTCCACCGCAGAAGGGAGCCTGTCATGAAGTCATTCAACGGCCGCGTGGCGGCGATCACCGGCGCGGCATCCGGCATGGGCCGCGCATTGGCCCTGGCCCTGGCGCGCGAAGGTTGCCACCTGGCGCTGGCGGACAAGAACAGCCAAGGCCTGGACCAGACCGTGGCGTTGATTCAAACCGCCACCCTGGCGCCGGTGCGGGTGACCACCCAGGTGCTGGATGTGTCCGACCGGCACGCCATGCAAGACTGGGCGGCGCGCTGCGCTGCCGAGCACGGCCAGGTCAACCTGATCTTCAACAACGCCGGAGTGGCGCTGTCGAGCACCGTCGAAGGCGTGGACTACAGCGATCTGGAATGGATCATCGGCATCAATTTCTGGGGCGTGGTGTACGGGACCAAGGCCTTCCTGCCGTATCTCAAGGCCAGCGGCGACGGTCATGTGGTCAACACGTCCAGCGTGTTCGGGTTGTTTGCCCAGCCCGGCACGAGCGGCTACAACGCCAGCAAATTCGCGGTGCGCGGCTTTACCGAAGCCCTGCGCCAGGAGTTGGACCTGCAACGTTGCGGCGTCTCGGCCAGTTGTGTCCACCCCGGCGGCATCCGCACCGATATCTGCCGCAGCAGCCGCATCGACGCCAACATGACCGGTTTTTTGATCCACAGCGAACAGCAGGCCCGCGCCGATTTCGAAAAGCTGTTCATCACCGACGCCGACCAGGCCGCCAAAGTGATCCTGCAGGGCGTGCGCAAGAATAAACGCCGCGTGCTCATCGGCCGCGATGCGTATGTTCTCGACCTGCTCACCCGCTGCCTGCCGGCGGCCTATCAAGCGCTGGTGGTGTTCGCCAGCAAGCGCATGGCCCCCAAACGCCCAACGCGGCTGTTTGACAGCAACGACGAGAGCCGTCTCTGAAAAGGAGCAAGCCCCATGCTACCGATCCGTCGCGATATCCGCTTTGCCTTGCCGGCCGAACGCATCAAGGACTGGCACGAACAAGGTCCGTTCATCACGCATTTTTTCAATGCGTTGTCGCTGCTGTTTCCCCAGGGCGAGCTGTTTTTCATGGACAGCGTGCGCCACTACCGCCAACGCATCGATGACCCGGCGCTGAAACAGGAGATCCAGGGTTTTATCGGCCAGGAGGCCATGCACAGCCGCGAACACCTCGCCTATAACGACTTGCTGCAAGCCGCAGGCCTGCCGGCACATCGCCTGGACCGGCGCCTGAAATTCTTCCTCGACCTGCAGAAAAAACACCTGCCGCCGGCGTTCAACCTGGCGGTGACCATCGCCCTGGAGCATTACACCGCGATGCTCGCGGAAATCCTCCTGAGCGACCCTTCGCGCTTCGGCGATTCACTCAAGGGCTACCAGCAGATGTGGTACTGGCATGCCCTCGAAGAAACCGAGCACAAGGCAGTGGCGTTTGACGTGTGGAACCGCGTGATCAAGCCGGGCCCCCTGCGCTACCTGCTGCGCACCGGAAGCATGCTAACCACGACGCTGCTCTTCTGGCTGGTGGTGTTCGACTTCCACCTGCGCCTGCTGATTGCCGACCGCAAGGCCGGCGGGCATGTGCAAGGGTTCTGGCGCATGCTCAAGTTTTTGTATGGACCCAAGGGCGTGTTCCCGCGGATGCTGCGGCCGTGGCTGCACTACTTCAAGCCGGGCTTTCATCCGTGGGACCACGACAACCGTGCGCGCCTGGCGAGGATCGAGGGCTTGGTCGAAGAGATCGAACAGACCCAGCGCGAATACCGATCGGCCCAGGCCTAGACCCGCCGCGCACGCAACCTGGTACAGCACCACGACCACCCTGATCGCCGTGGGTGCTCGGGTCGGCGTCGAGGCGCACGCCGCCGACGCCGAATAACACACAGCGCGCCCTCGCGGCCGGCGCGCAGCCCCTCGAAGACAGGGCCGGGAACACACCGGCCAACGCCACACATGACCAGGCGCGGCACGAAAAGCCGTTGCGGTCGCCCAGTTGATTTTTCAGGTTTCTCAGCACGCTCATGTGCGCGCTTGCGCTTTAGCGACGGAACTTTCTGATAAAAACCAGCCCCTAAGCCTGTTTCAAGATGTAATATCTGCGACTTTTTCAGGGTTCCCGGATCGCGCAGCAAGGGGAACACGCTGAAATCGCCAGCAGCAAGGAGCTTGGCTTGAGATGCAACACAAACGGTCTAATACTATGCACCCACTGATGTTTAACGCACTGCTGTGGTTATGTGGGGTTGCCTTGCTCTACCTGGCCAAGGCGGTTATGGAGCTGTTTTTAGGGCCGATCAGCGAAACCTGGATCGACCTGACGCTGGTGCTGACCGCGTACCTGTTACTTTTCGTCCTCGACCCCATACGCACCCGGATAAACCGCCGCATGCGCAAACGCGCCCGGCGTAGACAGGCTTGCCAAGACACCGGCGCAGATGCCTGACTTTTTTTCGAGGAACCCACCTGTGTCCCAACCCGGCGATACCCATCAACTCGCGCTGGACCGATTTCTGCAGGCACACCCGGATGTCCTCACCCAACTGGACACTCTGAACCCGCTGGCCGCCCAGGCCAAAGGCGAAACCCTTGCGCAATACCGCGCCGAACGCCTGCATGAGGCGTTCGAAGCCGAAGCCGAGCGCCTGGGGCTGTTTGCCTGGGAGCTGACCCTCAAGCTGACGGCCGAATCCGCCCAGGCATTCGAAGCGCAACGCCTCGAAGTGCATAAGGAAGTGGCGCAGATGGCGGGGATGAGCTGGGACGAATACTGCGAGTTGCATGGCGTGAGCGGCTGACGCGGCACGCCCCATGCTGGTTTTATCGCCTCACACCATCGCCAGCGGATGCTTGCGCTTGGGCGCTCCGAACACCCGGTCGATGGCGTCGAGGTCGTGTTCGTCCAGCACCAGTTGAGCGGCGGCGGCGTTGAGCCGCACATGCTCTTGCGTGACGGCCTTGGGGATGGCGATCATCCCGTCCTGACGCACTACCCAGGCCAGCGCGACCTGCGCGGGCGTCGCCTGATGCCGATGGGCGATCTGCTTGAGGGTCGGGCTGGACAGTAATTCGCCGCCTTGCGCGATCGGACAGTAAGCCATCAACGGCAAGTGATGTTGTTGCCACCACGGCAGCAGGTCGAATTCGATGCCGCGCTCCTGGATGTTGTAGAGCACCTGGTTGGTCGCGCAGGCCGGTGACGCAAGTTCCTGCAGGTCGGCCACATCGAAGTTGGAAACACCCCAGCGGCCGATCTTGCCGGCTTCGCGCAAGCGCTCGAACGCCTCGACGGTTTCTGCCAGCGGGTACTGACCGCGCCAGTGCAGCAGGTACAGGTCAATGTAATCGGTGCCCAGGCGCTGGAGGCTGGCATCGCACGCGCGCGGTACGCCCCGGCGGCTGGCGTTGCGGGGGTAGACCTTGCTCACCAGGAACACCTGCTCGCGCTTGCCGCGAATGGCCTCGCCGACCACGCTTTCGGCGCCGCCTTCGCCGTACATTTCGGCGGTGTCGATCAAGGTCATGCCCTCGTCGATACCGCACTGCAACGCCGCGACTTCGGCGCGGCGCCGGTCCGGGTCTTCGCCCATGCGCCAGGTACCCTGGCCGATGACAGGGACCGGAACACCGGCCAGATCGATGGTTCGCATGACAACCTCCTGATGCGTTCGCGGGTTAACAGTGTGGCATTCACCGGACAAAAGGGTTCAATCGAAGTATGGTTGCCTTTTGCCAAATCGCCGGAAGGGCCTGCAATGCTGTTTGTCGTGATGCTCGGGGGCAAGCACCCACGGGCCAGGATCGAAGTCCATGACGTGGTATTCGCCGTGGCGGATACGCTGGAAGCCACCTACCCACAGTTACGCGATGCCTGGTTTGGCAGCCCCAAGGGCGTGCATATCGATTCGTGGATGGCGGTCGATGGCGTCGACGGTTGGAAAGTCGAACTCAGCCACCTGGCGCCCCAGGCCGGCGCGCAGCGCCTGTACTTCATCAACCTGGGCGGCTATGAGACCAACCGCTTTGGCGAGGCGCATCACTACCTGCTGGTGGTTGCCCGCGACAAAAAGGAAGCGACGGGCAAAGGCAAGCAACAGCTGCTGCGTCACTGGTCACAGGCCCACACCGACGGCGTGCTGGACATCGACGACTGCCTGCCCATCGATCTGGCCGACGGCCGTTACCTTCACCTCGTCCAAGCCCCGCACCGGCCGGTGCTCCAGCAGAACGACTACATTGTGCTGGCGTGAACCGGCTTTACCCGCTCCGCCGACGCTCAACCGCCGGCACCGGATGAACCGCTGCCGGAACTCAATTTACCCTATGGGCACATAGACGATGCCTTGCATGATCGGCTCCACGCTCCCGGTCAACACCACGCCGCCCTGCCCGTCCCACTGCACGGTGACTGTGCCGCCGTCGCATTGCACCTCGACGCGGTCGTCGAGCAAGCCGCGGCGAATCCCATTCACCACCGCGCCGCAGCAGCACGAGCCGGACCCGAGCGGCACGCCGCCGCCGCGCTCCCAGATCCGCAGGCGAATATGCCCACGATCGATGACCTGGACAAAATGCACATTGGTCCTGGCGGGGAACAGCACGTGGGTTTCCAGGGCCGGGCCCAGGGTTGCCACGTCGACAGCGCCGAGGTCCGCGACAAAGAAGGTGCAATGGGGGTTGCCCATGCTGCACGCCGCCGGGTCGCCTTCGAGGGGCAAGTACAGTGTGTCCATCGACTCGGCCAGCGGCACCGCGGCCCAGCCCAGCGATGGCGCGCCCATATTCACCGACACCCGCTGCCCCGACTCACGCACACAGGTCAGCAAACCGCGGTCGGTACGCAGCACGATGGAATCGGTGCCGGCTTCATGCATCAGCCGCTCGGCCACACCGCGCGTAGCGCTGCCGCAGGTTTGCAGGGGCGTGCCATTGGGGTTCCAGAATTTGATCCGTGCGGCAGCGTCTGCGCAATCGAGCACCACCGCCAACTGATTGAAGCCGATGCCGGTGTGGCGATTGCCGAGACGGCGAGCGACCTGCGCGCTGATCGGATCATCCAGACCACGGCGATCGATGATGAGGAAGTCGTCGCCGTGGGCGTGCATCTTCACGAAAGGCAGCGTCATGGCGTGTGCTGTGGGCGGTGACAAATCAGAGCACGCTCCCCATGGCTTTCATCAACACGGGGTCACGCCCGTAGATATCGGGCGCATACACCAACTCGCCCTGGCGATCCACTTCCACGGTCCAGTACCCGAGCAACACCGGCACCGGCGTCGCCAGGCGGAATTCATGGGTCACGCCGGTGGCCAGCAATTCATCGGTGCGAACGCGCTCCGCCGGGCTCACCAGCAGGTCGCGCAGCAGCAACGGTTGTTCGACCCGCACACAACCCGAGCTGAACGCACGCGGGCCTTTGGTGAACAGCGGTTGGCTGGGCGTGTCGTGCAGGTACACCGAGTACGGGTTGGGGAAACGCAGCACGATCTTGCCCAGCGGGTTGCGCGGGCCGGCTTCCTGGCGCAGCAGGATGTTGCCAGGGCGGGCCCAGTCGATGTGTTCGGGCGCCAGCGGGCGGCCCTCGGGGTCGAGCACTTGCAGGTTCTGCTGGCGCAGGTATTCGGGGTTGAGGCGGATGGCCGGGAGTTTGTCCTCGCGCATGATGGTGGGCGGCACGGTCCAGGTCGGGTTGAGGGTCAACCGGTTGATGCGTGATTTGAGCAGCGGTGTCTGGCGTTCGGCGCGGCCGACCTGCAAGCGGGTTTGCCACACCGGGATGCCACTCTGATAGACACTCAATTGCGCGGCGGCGACGTTGACCACCACGCCTTCGGGCTCCAGGTCCTGGCTCAGCCAGCGGAAGCGCTCCAGGTTGATGCGCAACTGTTCGCGGCGCACCGCCGGGCTGATGTTGAGTTCGGCCACGGTGCCGGCGCCGATCACGCCGTCGGATTGCAATGAGTGACCGACCTGGAAGGCCTTGACCGCCTTGACCAGTTCGTCGCGGTACAGCTTGCCGTTGTCCTTGGGTTCGCTGGCGAGATAACCACCACGGTAGAGGCGCCGCGCCAGTTCCGGCACGCGCGGGTCTTCCATGCCGGGGCGCAACAGCGGCCCGCCGGCGACCGCGTCCCAATGCGGTAATGGCTGCTTACGCAGCGTGGAATAGACGTTGCGCAGGCTGCGATATAAATCCGCGCTGGGCCGGGCCTGGTCGAAGGCTTGCGCCATGTCGTGCAGCCCGGTGGCGGCGAAGGCCAGCACCTCGGTATCCAGGTCGCGGGTGGGCGGCTGGAAATGCCACAGCGGTTCGAAGCGCGATTGCTGCAGGCGTCCGTAATGCAAATCCTGCAGGGCTTGCAGGTACTGTTCGCTGCTGCCGATATCGCTGCACAGCACGTTGTCCGTGGCGTTCGCCGGGGGCAGGCTATAGTGGGTGGGGTCCAGGCCGTCGTCGGCCAGCATCAGCAACTGCGCTTGCAGTGCCTGGCGGCGTTCGGCGACCCACAGCGGCACATCGCCCTGCTGCCGATAGAATGCCTGCAGACGCGCCAATGTCGCCGCGTCGATGCGCGACGCAAGGCTGGGGCACACGCTGGGCAACTGCGCGAGGGCCTGTTGGACCGGGCTGGCTGGAATCACCGGTAACGTGCCCATCGGTACTTCGTCGGCTGTAGCGACCAGCGGTGCAACGAGCAAGCAAATGCTCAAGTAACATGCGTGTTTTTTGAACAATAGCTTTGCTCCAATCCACAGTGGGGGGATGTACTGTAGATGCTGACTTTTATGTGCCGCCTCGGCCTGATGACCTTGACCGTGGCTACGCTGAGCACCGTTGTGCTCGCCGCCGACGGCAACCCTGTTTCCTTGTATAGCAGCCTGGCGCGCTCGGCTCCAGAACTCAATCCTACTGTACTCAAAAGCGCGCTGAACGCGGTGCAGTGCGCGGTCAATAATGGTGAAGAGCGTTCCGAGCGCCTGGCCGTGATTGACTATTCCCAGCCTTCGACCGCTCGTCGGCTATGGATTTTCGATTTACGCAAAAAGACCCTGGTGCTGCGCGACCTGGTGGCCCACGGTGCGAAGTCCGGGGAAAACTTCGCCACCCAGTTCTCCAATCGTGAAGGCAGCCACCAGTCCAGCCTGGGCCTGTTCCGTACCCAGGAAAGTTACCTGGGCACCCATGGCTATTCGTTGCGCATGGACGGCCTGGAGCCGGGCTTCAATGATCAGGCGCGCGACCGTGCCCTGGTGATTCACGCCGCCGACTACGTCAACCCGTTGTGGAGCAAGCGCGAAGGCCGTATCGGCCGCAGCCAGGGCTGCCCGGCGGTGCGTCCGCAGGTGGCGCGCCAGGTGGTGGACAAACTCAAGGATGGGCAGTTCATGTTCTCGTGGTACCCGGACCAGCGCTGGTTGAAGTCTTCGACCTACCTCAACTGCAAACCCCAACAGGTGGCGAGTAGTCGTACAATCCGTGGCGGTTAGCCTGTCCCCACCGATAAAGAGAGCGTCGCATGCTTCTACATAAGTCCACCTGGATCGAGATCGGGCAGTTTCTGGAGCGCAGCCGCACGGTGGTGATCCCGATCGGCTCGAATGAGCAACACGGCCCCACCGGCCTGCTGGGCACCGACTGGATGTGCCCGGAAATCATCGCCCACCAAGCGCAGCTACACGCAGACATCCTGATCGGCCCGACCTTCAATATCGGCATGGCCCAGCACCACCTGGGATTTCCCGGCACCATTTCGCTGCGCCCTTCCACCTTTATTGCCGCGATTGGCGACTGGGTGCGTTCGCTGGCCGGGCATGGTTTCGAGAAGATCCTGTTTCTCAATGGCCATGGCGGCAACATCGCCACGATCGAAGCGGCGTTTTCCGAGCTGTATGCCGCCGCCAGCTTCGCCCGCCAACCGGCCGGGTTTGCGCTGAAACTGGTGAACTGGTGGGATCTGGAAGGCGTCAACGAGCTGGCTCACCGGCAGTTCCCGGTCGGCCACGGCAGCCATGCCACGCCGTCGGAAATTGCCGTGACGCAATGGGCTTATCCGGAGTCGATCAAGTCTGCCGATTATTCGCCGCAGATCGCCAACACCGGGCCGATCCGTGAAGCGTTGGACTTCCGCGCGCGCTTCCCCGACGGGCGCATGGGCTCGGACCCGGCCCTGGCGACCGTGGAGAAAGGCGCTGAGTTGGTGGCGTTGGCGGCTCAAGGGTTGGTCAAGGTTGTCGACAGCTTCAGCCACGAAGCAACCCCTTGAGCCAACCCTCGCGCCCACCGAGTTATGGGTGGCCTGCGGTTACTTGCACTCTTGCGCCGTCAATTCCAGGCGCGACGGCGTGATGGTCGACGCGAGCGGCTTGCGCTCATACAGGAACACCTTGGTGCCGTCCTGGCTCTTGTAGGCCTCCAGTACATCATCGGCGGCAACCTTGCTGGTCAACACCACCTTGGCGTGGCGCGAATTCTGCGTCACGGTCGAGGTGAGGTTGTGTTTTTCAAGCTTGGGCAACACGCATTGCATATAACCTTCGGGGGTCTTGGCGGTATGCAGGGTCAATGTCGGAGCATTCGGAGCGGAAACACAACCGGCCAGTAACAAAGAAGCGACAGCCAGGGCCGGGGCAAAAAAAGAGCGCATAGAAATCCTGAATATATAAAAGGAAAAGTTCACATCAACCCGCTCGGACTAATGCCTTGAGCGACGCATCAAATTGTTTCAAGGCATCGAGCTGTACATCGCGCTGCTGCTCGATCTGCGCGGCAATCTCCGGGGCCGCCTTGTCATGCGCCCACACCGACGGCACCTGCTTCTGCACCGAGCCTTCGGCCTTGGCGATGTACTGCAGGTCCGCGTCATAGAAGCGCGCGATAAAATGCGCCTCGACCAGGTCGTTACGCGGGGTCAACAGTTGGTTATGGGTGTCGAGCATCACCACCACATCGGGGTGAGCCTGCACGAGCGCATCCAGCGTGTCGTAAACGGTCACCGACAAAAACGTGCCTTGCAACGAATTCATCAACCAGTCAATCGCCAACTCCGGGTCGGAACTGTTGACGAACGCCGCACGGATGCGCCCATCAAGGGCATCTCTGGCGCCATTCAAGGCTGTGGCGTGGTAGCGTTCAAGGTAGCTGAGGTTGTCGACCGTATTTTCGCTGTACAGCACCCCCACTGACTGCTCGTGCCGCAGCGAGTCTACGCTACCGCCGAGTGACAGCAAATGGCCTGTACGCAGTTCATCGGCGATTACCGGGTTGATCATGACCACAGTGCTCATCATCAGGGTCATTAAAGCCAGTTGAATAAACGTCCTCATCGCGCGATTTCCTTGAACTGCGTCTCGATGGGGAGATTTTCCGCCTTTGTGGAAAAAACAGAACTTGCAATCTTTGATGCTGACTATTATCTGAATCAATAGTGCTTACATAAAATCTATAAGGACCACGCTATGAAACCCCACCAGAAAACCTTCGACCGCATCCGCGAAGCCGTATTGCCGGATTTTCGCGATCGGGTCGCCGATTACCTGGTTGTCTATGAAGACGTGCTGCTGGACGAGGCCGCCGACCCGGACCAGGCCTACGCCATCGCCCAGCAATTGCTCGGTTACCTGCGCGGTTTGAACACCACCCGCGTGCTGGGCATGGCGGACTGGGAAGAGCTGGACCGGCGCGTCGCGCAGGAATGGCCTAAAGCGCGGGCCTTGGCAGATTGACCCATTCCTGCACCGATGGCCGCTGCCATTGGCGCTGCGCATAGCTCACCAAGTCGGCCGGCACAGGGTCGCCGTTGAGGATCAGGCGGTTGAGCATCACCGCCAGGTCCACATCGGCAATTGACCACTCCCCGAACAAGTACGCCGGATTCCCCGCCAACAGCACCTGCGCCGCACCGATCAAGCGATGGGCGGCAGCTTCGGCCAATGGCGACAACGGCGGCATCTTCTGCCCATAGAACACCACCAACGTCGAACGCTCCTGGCGAATCGGCAGCAAATCGCTGCGCAACCACGCCTGGACCTGCCGCGCCCGCGCCCGCTGCTTCGGATCGGCCGGGTACACCGCCGTTCCGGGGTAGGCCTCGTCGAGGTATTCGCTGATCGCCGAGGACTCCGACAGGGAGAAATCACCGTCCACCAGCGTCGGCACGCGTTGGGTCATGGACAGTTGGGCAAAGCCCGCCGTCTGGTGTTGCGCGGCGTCGAGGTCGAGGGGCACGGTGTCGAACGCCAGGCCTTTTTCGCGCAGGGTGACGAACACCGACATCGCGTAGGGGCTGGTGAACAGCGAATCAACGTAGAGGCGCAGCGCAGCTTGGTTCATGGTGGATCTCCTTGAGTGAAACCCCACGCTACGAGATCGGCGGCGATAAAGACAATGCGCAGTTTTTATGGGGGCATTCCCCGGCGGAATAGCGCCTCAACCGGCAAACCCGCCCTGCTCCAGAAACGCCCGTTCCGCCTCCGTGGTCGTCCTGGCCAGCACCTCATTGCGGTGGGGAAAGCGCCCGAAACGTTCGATGATCCGCGCGTGTTCCTTGGCCCAACGGTAAGTGTTGGCATCCAACTGCTGGTTGAGGAGCAGGGAGCGTTGCTGGTCTTGCGCGTCTTCGGAATGTTCAAACGGCAGATAGCAAAACGCACGCAATGCCGGTTCGACCAATTGATCCAGCCCGGCGTCCACCATGCGCCGCGCATACAGGCGCGCCAACGGGTCCGTGGCAAACATATGCGCCGTGCCGCGAAACGCGTTGCGCGGGTACTGATCGAGCAGGATCAGCAAGGCCAGCGCACCTTGCGCCGAGTCCAGCCAGCCCTCCAGCTCACGCCGCGCCGCTTGCAAATGGGTGGTGTGGAAGGTGTCGCGAAACACCGCGTCGAACGCGGCGTCCTTGGCGAACCAACGCTTGGGGCCGGCCTGCGTCCAGAAATCGACGACGGCGTGCGGGGTGTCGTTGTGTGGTTTGCTCATGATCAGCCTCTCCCGATGCCAGGCGCGAACCTGTTCGCTCTCGATGACTTCGCGCAGCGGCGCGCGCATGCGTTATAGGATAACATTCGCTTTTAATCCTGCCCTTGTGATCCACGCCCATGACCGACACTGCTCCCCTGCGCCAACGCCTGCTTTCCATCGACGCCCTGCGCGGCCTGGTGATCCTGTTCATGCTGCTGGACCACGTGCGCGAAACCTTCCTGCTGCACCGTCAGGTCAGCGACCCGATGAGCCTCGACAGCACCGAGCCCGCGCTGTTTATCAGCCGTACCCTCGCCCACCTGTGTGCGCCGGTGTTTGTGTTGCTCACCGGGCTGTCCGCCTGGTTGTACGGGCAAAAATACCAGGGCCGTGGCGATGTGTCGGCCTTTCTGTTCAAGCGCGGGCTGTTCTTGATCGTGCTGGAGTTCAGCCTGGTCACCTTCGCCTGGACCTTCCAACTGCCGCCCAGCGTCATCTACCTGCAGGTGATCTGGGCGATTGGCCTGAGCATGATCGCCCTCGCCGCGCTGCTGTGGTTGCCGCGCCCGCTGCTGATCAGCTTGGCACTGGTGATCATGGCCGGGCATAACCTGCTGGACGCGCTGCACTTCGCTCCAGGGACAGCGCTGCAGACTGTGTGGGCGCTCCTGCATGAGCGTAGTTGGATCGAGGTGTCCGATCACCTGCGATTGCGCATCACGTACCCGGTGTTGCCATGGATCGGTGTGATCGCGCTGGGTTACGGCCTGGGCCCATGGTTTGCCACGGCCATGGCGCCTGCCCTGCGCCAGCGTTACCTGTTGCGGGCGGGGCTCGGTGCGTTACTGGGATTCGTGGTGTTGCGGGCGGCCAATGGCTATGGCGAGCAGCCGTGGCACGCGTATGACAGCGGCGTGCTGACGTTGATGAGCTTTTTCAATGTCACCAAGTATCCGCCGTCGCTGCTGTTCCTCGCGTTGACGCTGGGCATTGGCCTGTTATTGCTGCTGGCGCTTGAACGCGTGGGGCAGCGGCGCTGGATCGGCGTGCTCGCGGTATTCGGCGCAGCCCCGATGTTCTTTTATCTGTTGCACCTGTATGTGCTGAAGATGCTCTATGTCGCGTGCGTGGCGCTGTTGGGCCTCAACCATGGCGCCTACTTCGGCTTCGACGGTGTTGGCGCGGTATGGCTGGTCGCGCTGCTCTTGCCGATGGCGCTGTATTGGCCGGTGCGCTGGTTTGCCGGGCTGAAGGCGCGGCGGCGGGATGTGGCGTGGCTTAAATACCTGTGACCGGTCACTGCGCCTGCGGTGAAAGGGCGCAAGCGCCCTCCCACCTTGTCAGGCCGTGTTACGCCAGTTCGGCGCGCAGTTGCCGCGCCGCCGCGACCATATGGATCAGGGCCGCTTCCGTCTCCGGCCAGCCGCGCGTTTTCAAGCCGCAGTCGGGGTTCACCCACAAGCGTTCTGCCGGAATGCGTTTGGCGGCCTTGCGCAGCAGGTTGGCCATTTCCGAGGCGTCCGGCACCCGCGGCGAGTGGATGTCATAGACGCCCGGGCCGATGTCGTTCGGGTAGGCGAAGGCTTCGAACGCGTCCAGCAGTTCCATGTCCGAGCGTGAGGTCTCGATGGTGATCACGTCGGCATCCATCGCCGCGATGGACTCGATCACATCGTTGAACTCGCTGTAGCACATGTGCGTATGGATCTGGGTTTCGTCACGCACGCCGCAGGCGCACAGGCGGAACACTTCGGTGGCCCAGTCCAGGTAGTGCTGCCACTGCGCCTGGCGCAACGGCAAGCCTTCACGGAACGCGGCTTCATCGATCTGCACGATCTGGATGCCGGCGGCTTCCAGGTCGACCACTTCGTCACGGATCGCCAGGGCGAGTTGACGCGCCTGCACTTCACGGCTCACGTCTTCACGCGGGAAGGACCACATCAGCATGGTCACCGGGCCGGTCAGCATGCCTTTCATCACCTTGCGGGTGAGGCCTTGGGCGTAGCGGATCCACGCCACGGTCATCGCCTGCGGGCGGCTCAGGTCGCCGAAAATCACCGCCGGTTTCACACAGCGTGAACCGTAGCTCTGCACCCAGCCGAAGCGGGTGAAGGCGTAGCCGTCCAATTGCTCGGCGAAGTACTCGACCATGTCATTGCGCTCGGCTTCACCATGCACCAACACGTCCAGGCCGAGGTTTTCCTGCACCTCAACGGCGTGACGAATCTCGCTGTGCATCGCCTCGACGTATTCGGCTTCGCTCAACTTGCCTTGTTTGTAGGACTGACGCGCCAGGCGGATCGACGCGGTTTGTGGGAACGAACCGATGGTGGTGGTCGGGAACAGCGGCAACTTGAGACCGGCGCGTTGTGTCTCGATGCGCTGGGCAAACGGCGACTGGCGCTGGCTGTCCTGAGCGGTGATTGCCGCCACGCGGGCTTGCACCGCCGGTTTATGAATGCGCGGCGATGCGGCACGGGCCGCCTGTACGGCGCGGCTTTCGGCGAGTGCGGCGAGCACGTTCGGCGCGTCGGGCTGGTCGACGGCCTGGGCCAGCACGGCCACTTCGGCGCACTTCTGGACGGCGAACGCCAGCCAGCTTTTCAACTCGTTATCGAGCTGGTCTTCACGGCCCAGGTCGACCGGGCTGTGTAACAACGAGCAGGACGGCGCCACCCACAGACGCTCGCCCAATTTTTCATGGGCGTGCCGCAAGGTGGCCAGGGCATTGTCCAGGTCGCAACGCCAGACGTTACGCCCGTTGACGACCCCAATGGACAACACCTTATAGGCCGGCAGGCGGTCGAGAATGGTCGGGTACTGCTCCGGTGCGCGCACCAGGTCGATGTGCAGGCCATCCACCGGCAGGTTGGCGGCCAGGCCGAGGTTTTCTTCCAGGCCACCGAAGTAAGTCGCGACCAGCTTTTTCAGCGGGTCACGCTGGATCAGGTTGTAGGCACGCTCGAAGGCGTTTTTCCAGGCTTGCGGCAGGTCGAGTACCAGAATCGGCTCGTCGATCTGCACCCACTCCACGCCCAGGTCAGCCAAGCGCTGGAAGATCTGGCCGTACAGGGGCAGCAGGCGGTCGAGCAGCTCGAGTTTGTCGAAATCGCCGCCCTTGGCCTTGCCCAGCCACAGGTAGGTCAGCGGGCCGATCACCACAGGTTTGACGGTGTGCCCCAGGTCAAGCGCCTCCTTGACCTCGTCGAAGAGCTGGTCCCAGCCGAGGTGGAAGTGCTGGTCGACGCTGAACTCAGGCACCAGGTAGTGGTAGTTGGTGTCGAACCATTTGGTCATTTCCTGGGCGTGCGCCCCGCCGCAGCAATTGTCACTGACGCCACGCGCCATGCCGAACAGGGTCTGCAAGGTGGCTTTGCCATCGGCCGGGCGGAAACGCTCAGGGATCACACCGAACATCAGCGAATGGGTGAGTACCTGGTCGTACCAGGCAAAATCGCCGACGGGCAACAGCTCGATGCCAGCCTGTTTTTGCAGGGCCCAATGTGCCTTGCGTAAATCGCGGCCGACAGCGTGCAGGCCGGCTTCGTCGAGTTCGCCCTTCCAAAACGCTTCCTGCGCTTTTTTCAGTTCACGATCGCGTCCAATGCGCGGAAATCCGAGGGAATGAGCGACTGCCATGACTTACAACTCCACTGTAGGTAGTAATGGCAGCCATTGTCGGCAGATGACGATAGTGAGACAAACTCATTTTATTCCTGATGATCACAAGATCTACTCATGTTAATACCGCGCTCACGTCGCCTGAACACCTGACCCTTGTAGGAGCAAGCTTGCTCGCGAAGAACCCAAGTGCGCCGCGTACCGTCAGGCAGCCCGCATGATCATTGGCGTTCTTCGCGAGCAAACTCGCTCCTACAGGCTGTTACATCAATGGAATCGAATAGCTCACGAACAGCCGATTCTGATCCTGGTCCCGCGCGACCTCACTGCGCGACATACCGTTGCGCCAGCCGAACCCGACGTTCTTGAAGGTGCCGCTCTGCACCACATAATCCAACGAGATATCCCGTTCCCACTCGCTGGCGTTGTTCCCGCTGGCGGTGAGGATATGGTCGCCTTTCAAATACATCATCGACGCCTTCAAGCCCGGCACGCCCAACGCCGCGAAGTCATAGGCGTACTGCGCAAAGGCCGTGCGTTCGCCGGCCTGGATAAAGGTTTGCACCGTCCGGTCGGTGTAGAGGTACAGGCTGGAGCCGCCCTCCCCTTTGTTCACCAGGCCGCCCTGGTTGAGTTGGGCAAAGTTGCTGTCATCGGACACTTGCTGGTAACCGGCGGTAATCGCGTGAGACCCCAGGGAGTAGATGAAGGCCGCACTCCAGGTGTTGTTGTCGATTTCACCGCTGCCGTTTTTGGTATAGCCGCTGAACTTGTAGCCTTCGGCGCGCCCGGCGGCGCTGCTGTTTTTGCCGTCGGAGGTGGTCTTGAAGTAACGCAGGTCGGTTTTCAACGAACCGTAGTCGCCCAACGGCAATACATGAATCAAGCCGGCAAAGTGTTGTTGGTAATAGTCTTCGAGGTTGGCGTAGTAGTACTGGACCATCAGGTCCTTGGTCAGTTGGTAGTCGGCACCGGCGTAGGTGAATTTATTGCTTTCCTGGGTGCCGCCCGCCGCCGCCAGGCCGCTGCGGTCGCTGGAGCCGCGCCCGGTGGTGTGTTGAAGCTGACCGCCGATCAGAGTCAGGTTGTCGATGTCTTTGCTGGTGACCTGCCCGCCTTCGAACGATTGCGGCAACAGGCGGCCATCGTTGCTCACCAGGATCGGCAGGTTCGGGCGCAGGTAGCCGTAGCGCGCTTCTGTCTTGGCGAAGCGTGCCTTGGCGGTGGCGCCGCCGCGAGCCCAGTTGTCCACGGCCTTGCCGTCGTCGGTAGGGATCATCGAGCTGCCCACATGGCGCCCAGCGCTGCTGTCGAGGGTCATGCCAAGCATGCCGACCGCGTCCAGGCCAAAGCCGACGGTGCCGTCGGTGAAACCCGATTGGTAATTGAGTATGAACGCCTGGCCCCACTCTTCAGTCTTCGACGGTGCGGCGCTGCCGTCACGGTTGTCGTTGTTGAAGTAGAAGTTGCGCATGCTCAAGTTGGCTTTGCTGTCGCTCAAGAAATCGGCCGACGCCAGGGGGCTCAGGGCGATGCCCAGGCTGCCGGTCAATAGGCTTAATACATTCAAAGTAGCTTTCATCAGGACGAACTCCGGCGCGGAATCCAAGTTCCGGGCGCTAAAAATGGACAGCAGGAAGCACACGGCCACACGTGAGTTGGCCGTTGCGTTAACTAACGTTCAGTTACTTGGTTGGGTGAAGTGAACCTCCGTAAAACCTCAGTCAATCAATCCATGAGCGTCATAAAACGGATATGGCCCCGGGTAGTCCCCGAATACGCCGTTGTGGCTGACCAACCCTTGTTGCGCATCCCAGCGATGCAACAAGTAACCCGCCGGTTCCAGGTTGAAATGCGCCGGCGCGGCGTCTTGCAGGTCCAGCACGATCTGATGGGACGTGCCAGGGCATACACAGCTCAAACTGCCGCCGAAACGCCGCTGCATCGACCGGTGCAAATGCCCGCACAGCAAGCGTTCCACCTGCGGGTGGCGCGCCACGACGGTTTCGAGGGCGGCGGCATTGATAAAGCGCTCGCGGTCCATATGGCCGATGCCGCTGATAAACGGCGGGTGATGCAGGATCAGCACGGTCGGCACTTGCGGACGCAGTGCCAACTGTTGGTCGAGCCACTGCAACTGGCTGTCCAGCAGTTGGCCGCCATGGCCGCCGGGGATGGTGGAATCGAGGCCGATCAGGCGCAGGGGGTGGGCGTCGACCACCCAATCCAACGGGCCCGCCGCCGAACTCGGCAAGTAGGTGTGATCGCGGAACGCATCCAGCAACGGCCCGCGCGTGTCATGGTTGCCGGGCACCAGGTAGCAAGGCATGTGCAGGCGCGCCAGTTCAGGGTGCAGCACGGCGTATTCATCGGCGCGGCCGAAGTCCACCAGGTCGCCGCTGATCACCACGATATCGGGGCGTGGGTGGCTGGCGTTCAGATGGTCGACGGCACGGCGCAGCGCGCCCAAGGTGTCGACCACGCCGTAAGTCAGGCGCTGGCCGGCTTTAAGGTGCAGATCGCTGATCTGTGCAACAAGAAACGGACGGTTCACAAGGCAACTCTCACGCATTCAGGGTGAACAACATGTGCGGCGCGATGGCCAAGGCAATCGGCGCGCCGACGGCGTACAGCTGGTTGTCGCTGCTGTCGACCAGCAACGGTTGCGGGCCGCCCACATCCACCAGCAGGCGGCTTTGCGCGCCCTGGAAAAACTGCGCCAGCAGATGGCCGTGCAGATGCCCTTCGTGTTCCATCACCCGCAAGTGTTCGGGGCGGCAATACACGGTGCCGGGCAACTGCGCTGCATGCCACGGCAATTCGCCGCCGCAGACTTTCAAACCATGGGGCGACGGCTCAATGACCTGGAAGGCATTCAGGTTGCCGACAAAGCCTGCGACGAAGGCGTTGGCCGGCTTCTGGTAGATGTCCCGCGGGCTGGCCAGTTGCGCGACGCGGCCGTGTTCCATCACCAGGATGCGATCCCCCAGGGCCATGGCTTCGCCCTGGTCGTGGGTGACAAACACCGAGGTGATACCGAGGCCGCGCAACAGTTGATTCAACTCACTGCGCAGGCGCTCACGCAATTGTGCATCGAGGGCGGCCAGGGGTTCGTCCAGCAACAGCACCTTGGGGCGCGGCGCCAACGCACGGGCCAAGGCCACGCGCTGGCGTTGCCCACCCGACAGTTCATGAATGCTGCGCTTGCCGTGGTGTTGCAAACCGACCAGTTCCAGCAGTTCCTCGCAGCGCTTGTTGCGCTCCGCTGGCGACACGCCGCGAATCTTCAGGCCATAGACGATATTCCCGGCCACATCCAGGTTGGGAAACAGCGCATAGTTCTGGAACACCATGCCCACATCGCGACGCTCGATGGGCAGGCGCGTGACCTCCTGGTCGCCGAAGAACACCTGGCCCACATCCGGGCGCTCCAGGCCGGCGATCAAGCGTAACGTCGTGGTTTTGCCGCAACCGGACGGGCCGAGGATGGCCAGGGTTTCGCCGCCTTCGACGGTCAGGTCCAAGTCATGCACGGCGACGGTGCCGTCGGCGAACGCCTTGCGGCAACCTTGCAGGCGGATAGTGATAGCGGTCATCGACGCTCTCCACGGGACAGACGGGCACTGATGGCCTGCAACGCAATCAGCAGCGGCACGATCATCAGCAAAAAGATAAGGGTGTAGGCGCTGGCGATTTCCAGGCGCGCCGAGGCGTAGCTGTCGGCCAGGCCCACCGGCAGGGTCTTGGTCATGGGCGTATGCAGCATCCAGGTCAGGTTGAATTCACCCAGCGACAAGGTGACCACCATCAGCACACCCGCGAGAATCCCTGCCCGGCAGTTGGGCACCACCACGCTGAAAAAGCGCTTGATGGGACCTGCCCCCAGGCTCGCCGCCGCCTCCTCCAGCACCGGCAGTTGCTGGCGTTGCATCACCGCCATCACCGGGCGCACCAGGAACGGCAAGGTGAACAGCACATGGCCGACCAAAATGAACAGCCAACTGCTGCGAAACGCGCCGAACTGGCCGTAGGTCAAGAGTAAGGCCAACGCGCTGGCCAGCCCCGGCATCGCCACCGGCAGCACCATCAGTTCCTCGAAGGCGCGACTGAAGCGATTGTTCATGCACACCAGGGCGTAGGCCGCCGGCACGCCGATCACGCAGACGCACACCGCGCAGGCCAGGGCCAGTTGCAGCGACAACCACACCGTCGGCGAATAGGCCTGCCAGACCTGAATCAACCAATCGAAGGTCAGGCCACTGGACAGGCCCACAAAGAAATTGCGCGTGAGCCCGGCCAGCAACGACATCAACACCGGCACCAACATGAAGGCGCACACCAGCAGGGTAAACAGCAGTTGCATCACGAACAGCGATGAGCGCTTCACAGGACAGTCCCCGCGTTTTTCACCCAGCGCCGGGTGAGCAGCAACACTGCCCAGGTCAGCGCGCCCAACACCACGGAAAGCGCCGCGGCGACGGCAAAGTTGGCGTAGTTGGTGAACACGTTGTAGATCGCCACCGGGGTCACGTTCAGCCGCGTGCCCAAGGTGAACGCCGTACCGAAGGCGCCCATGGACGTGGCAAAGCAGATCGCCCCGCAGGACGCCAACGCCGGCGCCAGGCCCGGCACGATCACATCGCACACCACGCGCCAATGCCCTGCGCCCAACGAGTGCGCGGCTTCTTCCAGGCTGCGGTCGAGGCTTTCGCAGGCGGCCATCACCGTGAGGATCACCCGCGGGATCGAGAAGTACAGATAGCCGATAAACAACCCGGCCAGCGAGTAAGCGAAGATCCAGCGCTCACCGGCCAACTGCAGGCCCAGGGACGCCAGCAGACCCTGGCGCCCGGCCAACAGGATCACCAAAAAGCCCACCACGACACCCGGGAATGCCAACGGAAACGTCAGCAACGCAACCAGCGCCGAACGCCCGAAGAACTGCTGGCGCGCCAGGAATACACCGCTGATGCCGCCGATCAGTAACGCCACGAGTGTGACGAACACCGCAAGCGCACAGGTTTGCGCCAGGCTGCCTAGATACTGCGCGCTGCTGAGGACCTGCCAGTAACCGCTGCCGTTGCTGTCGCGGCTCTCAGCGCCGAGCACCATCAGGTGCGCCAGCGGCAACAGCCAGAACGCGAGCAGCACCGCAAAGGCCGGGGCCAGGGCCCAGGCGGTATGTCTTGCCGATGCGGCCACTTACTTGACCTCGTTCAGGTAACGAGCGGCAAAGGCTTCCTGCACGGCGGCCATTTTCTGGTAGTCCACCACGCCGGCGCGGGCGTAATCGCTGTCGGGCAGGAACTGCGCGGCGACTTCGGCCGGCATCTGCACCGGGCGTATCGGGCGCAGGTAAGCCTTCGCCCACAGCGCCTGGCCGGCATCGGACAGCACGAAATCCAGCACTTTTTCGCCATTGGCGCGGTGCGGTGCGTTGGCCACCAGGCTCATCACGTAGGGCACGCTGATGCTGCCTTCCTGGGGAATCACGAACGCGACGTTGGCGTTGTCTTTGTAGCGTGCGCGGTAGGCGTTGAAGTCGTAGTCCACCAAGATCGGCAACTCACCGGACAACACCCGCGCATAGGCGGTTTGCTTGGGCACGATGGGGGCGTTTTTCGCCAGTTTCTGGAAGTAGTCGATGGCCGGGGCGAAGTTGTCCAGGTCGCCGCCCAGGGCGCGGTTGATTGCCACCGCCGACACGTAGCCGACAAAAGCGCTGGACGGGTCGAGGTAGCCGACCATGCCTTTGTATTCAGGCTTGAGCAGGTCGGCCCAGCTTTGCGGCACCGGCAAGCCACCCAGCGCATCGACGTTGACCATGATGCCCAAGGTGCCGGAGTGGATCGCGAACCAGTGGCCGGTCGGGTCTTTCAAGCCGGAGGGAATCTGCTCCCAGCCTTTGGGTTTGTAGCCATCGACCACCTCGGCCTTTTGCGCCTGCAGGCCGAAGGTCACGCCGTAATACACCACGTCGGCCACCGGAGCGGCTTTTTCGGCCACCAACTGCGCCAGGGACTGGCCGGAGTTCTTGTTGTCCAGCGGCACCTGCACGCCAGTGCTGGCGGCGATGGCCTTGAGCTGGGTGCCCCAGTCGGCCCAGTCCGGCGGGCAGTTGTAGCAAATCGCCGTGTCGGCGGCCTGGGCCAGGCTGGCCATGCCGCACAGCAGCACGGCGGCCAGGGTTTTACTGAATACGCGCATCAAGGGTCTCCTCATGGGGTTGAGTGCTTTCACCCGGCCGGATATGGCAAGGCAGGCAATGGGAAATCGGGGCGTTGCCGGCGATCTGCGCCAGCAACTGGTCAATCACGGTGCTGGCAAGCAAGGCGATGGGCTGCACCACGCTGCACAGCGTCGGGTGCATCTGGGTGCCGAGGGCGATGCCGTCGAAACCCATCACTGACAGTTGCTCGGGTACGTTCCAGGCGTTGCGGCGCAGCTCGGCGATCAGGCTGATCGCCAGGAAGTCGTTGGAACACACCAGCGCGGTCGGGGCATCAGGGCCGTTGAGAAACGGAGCGATGGCGGCGAATTCGGCCTGGGTATGGGCCGGCATTTCGATCACCGGGCGGGGTTGGAGGCCATGCTCTTTCATCCCATCGCAATAACCGGCGTAACGCAGACGTGCGCGGTCGGACTGCAACGCGGGGCCGGCGACCATGCTGATGCGCCGGTGCCCCGCTTCGAGCAAATAGCGCGTTGCCTGGGCCATACCGGCGCGGTTGTCGACGGACACCGCGCTGTAGTCGGGGTTGCTGGGTTGGTGGTAGGCGAGCACGAACGGCGTCTGCTCGGTAGCCAGGCTGTGCAGCACGCTGTTGCTTTCGGCATCCGTCACCGTCAGCACCAGACCGTCGACGCGCTGGCGCAGCAACTCTTCCACCACAATGCTTTCGCGCTCACTGCTGTAGTCGGTGGTTGCCAGCAACAGGCTGTAGCCGCGCAAACGGGCCGCTCGCTCCATGGCCTGCAATTGCTCGGCGAAGACCGGGTTGAGCAGATTGGGCACCACCACGCCGATCAGGTTGGTGGTTTGCAGGCGCAGTTGGCGGCCGAGCAAGTTAGGCCGAAAACCCAGCTCGCGGGCAGCGGCGAACACCTGTTCGCGGGTCGCCGGGCGTACCTGGTCGGGAGAGGCAAAGGTGCGGGCAGCGGTCGCACGGGAGACCCCGGCCAGCCGTGCAACGTCTTTCAAATCAGTCATGGTCACTCGCTTGAGATCGATCTCATTGGCGAGGACATTAGCGACGCAATGTGGCAGGAACGTGGTGGACAGATGACGGTTTGATGTCAGCGCCCTGGACACACCGCGATCCGAATGTGGGAGGGGGCTTGCCCCCGATGGCGGTGGATCAGCTGGCCTATCGGGCGTCTGACACAACGCTATCGGGGGCAAGCCCCCTCCCACATTGGGTCGATGCATGCCGTTGGAGAGTCATATTCCGGGGCTATGCTTGGAAACCCGGCGCGCAAAATCCGCCCGCTAACCTTTCGATCTGCTCCAAGTGCGGGCACAATGCGTGTCCTTTTTTGGCAGGCACCGCCGCAGGCTCTCAAAAATGATCAAAACGCCGTACTACCTCATCGATAAACAGAAACTTCTGATCAACATGCAGAAGATTGCTTACGTGCGCGAACAGTCCGGCGCCAAAGCGTTGCTGGCGCTCAAGTGCTTTGCCACCTGGTCGGTGTTTGACCTGATGCAGCAATACATGGACGGCACCACGTCGTCGTCGCTGTATGAATTGAAGCTTGGTCGCCAGAAATTCCAAGGCGAGGCGCACGCCTACAGCGTGGCCTGGGCCGACGATGAAATCGAAGAGATGCTGGAAAACTGCGACAAGATCATCTTCAACTCCATCAGCCAACTGCAGCGTTTTGCCGAACGTAGCGAAGGCAAGACCCGCGGCCTGCGCGTCAACCCGCAGGTGAGCAGTTCGGATTACCTGCTGGCCGACCCGGCGCGTCCGTTCAGCCGCCTGGGCGAATGGGACCCGGTGAAGATCGAAGGCGTGATCGAGCAGATCTCCGGTTTCATGTTCCACAACAACTGCGAAAACGACGACTTCAGCCTGTTCGACAAGATGCTCGGCACCATCGAAGAACGCTTCGGCGCGCTGCTGCACAAGGTCGAGTGGGTCAGCCTCGGCGGCGGCATCCATTTCACCGGTGAAGACTATGCCGTGGACGCATTCTGTGCGCGCTTGAAGGCGTTCTCCGAGAAGTACGGCGTGCAGGTGTACCTGGAACCCGGCGAAGCGGCGATCACCAACAGCGCCTCGCTGGAAGTCACCGTGCTCGACACGCTGTACAACGGCAAACACCTGGCCGTGGTCGACAGTTCCATCGAAGCCCACCTGCTGGACCTGCTGATCTACCGCCTCAATGCCAAGCTGGCGCCGAGCACGGGTGAACACACCTACATGGTGTGCGGCAAATCCTGCCTGGCCGGGGACATTTTCGGCGAGTATCAATTTGATCGTCCGTTGGCCATCGGCGATCGGCTGTCGTTCATCGACACCGCGGGCTACACCATGGTCAAGAAAAACTGGTTCAACGGCCTGAAAATGCCGTCCATCGTAGTGAAACAACTCGACGGTACAGTCGAGGTGGTTCGTGAATTTGGTTACGACGACTACCTGTCCAGCCTTTCGTAAGCTGGCGGATAAAGGAGAGATAAAGCAATTGAAAAAGAACGTTCTTATCATTGGTGCAGGAGGTGTCGCCAAGGTGGTGGCCCACAAGTGTGCGCAGCACAACGACGAACTCGGTCGTATTGCTATTGCGTCGCGCAACATCTCCAAATGCCAGGCCATCATCGACAGCGTCAAGGCCAAGGGTAGCCTCAAAGTACCCGCCGACATCCAAGCCTTCGCGCTGAACGCCCTGGACGTGGAAGCGACCAAGGCCCTGATCCGCGAGACACAATCGCAGATCGTCATCAACGTCGGCTCCGCCTTCCTCAACATGTCGGTGCTGCGTGCCTGCATCGATACCGGCGTGGCTTACCTCGACACCGCCATCCACGAAGAGCCGGGCAAGATCTGCGAGACCCCGCCGTGGTACGGCAACTACGAATGGAACCACCTGGAAGAGTGCAAACAGAAGAACATCACCGCCATCCTTGGCGTGGGCTTCGACCCGGGTGTCGTCAACGCGTATGCCGCGCTGGCGCAGCAACAGCATTTCGACCGCATTGATTCGATCGACATTCTCGACGTCAATGCCGGCTCCCATGGCAAATACTTCGCCACCAATTTCGACCCGGAAATCAACTTCCGCGAATTCACCGGACAGGTGTGGAGCTGGCAGAACAGCCAGTGGACCAGCAACACCATGTTCGAAGTCAAACGCACCGACGACCTACCTGTGGTCGGTTCGCAGAACCTGTACCTGACCGGCCACGATGAAGTTCACTCGCTGTCGAAAAACCTCGACGTGCCCAACGTGCGTTTCTGGATGAGCTTCGGCGAGCATTACATCAACGTGTTCACCGTGCTGAACAGCCTCGGCCTGCTCTCCGAAAAGCCGGTCACCACCGCCGAAGGCCTGCAAGTGGTGCCGTTGAAAGTGGTCAAGGCCGTGCTGCCCGACCCGTCTTCGCTCGCCCCCGGCTACACCGGCAAGACCTGCATCGGCGACCTGGTCAAAGGCACCAAGGACGGCCAGCCGCGCGAGGTGTTCATCTACAACGTGGCCGATCATGAAGAAGCCTACGCCGAGACTGACAGCCAGGGCATCTCCTACACCGCCGGCGTGCCGCCGGTCGCCGCTGCGCTACTGGTAGCGCGTGGTGAGTGGGATGTGAAGCGCATGGCCAACGTCGAGGAACTGCCGGCTGAGCCGTTCCTGAAAGCGCTGGACGTGATGGGCTTGCCGACTCGGATCAAAGACGAGCACGGCGATCGGGCCTGGGATGCGATTGCCTGACAGGCGATAGCAGACCGAACCAAAATGTGGGAGGGGGCTTGCCACCGATAGCGGTAGATCAGTCACAGCTGTATTGACTGACACACTGTAATCGGGGGCAAGCCCCCTCCCACATTTGGATTCGTGATGCTTCCTGCACACACGGGAGCGGCCTCAAAACACCGACCACCCAATACGCTCACTCAACAGTTCCAACGCCTTGATCCCCGCCAGCGAATTCCCCGCCGCGTTCAACTCCGGCGACCACACGCACACCGTGAACTGCCCCGGCACCACCGCGACAATACCGCCGCCGACCCCGCTCTTGCCCGGCAAACCCACGCGATAGGCGAAGTTCCCCGCCTCGTCATACAGCCCGCTGGTGGCCATGATCGAGTTGACCTGCTTGGTCTGGCGCGCAGTCAGGATCTGCTCGCCGCTGTGGGCACTCACCCCCTCGTTGGCCAGGAAACTGAACGCCCTGGCCAGGTCCAGGCAGCTCATCTGCAACGCGCAGTAGTTGAAGTAGCTGTGGAGCACCGCGTCGACGTCGTTATGGAAGTTGCCGAACGACTTCATCAGGTAGGCCATGGCCGCGTTGCGCGCGCCGTGTTGCGCTTCCGATTCGGCGACGACGCTGTTGACCAGGATCTGCGGGTTGCCCGACAGGCGCCGCACAAAGTCGCGCATCGACAGAATCGGCACGGCAAAGCGTGACTGGTTGATATCGCAGATCACCAGCGCGCCGGCATTGATAAAGGGGTTGCGCGGGCGGCCGCGTTCGAATTCCAGCTGCACCAGGGAGTTGAACGGTTGCCCCGAGGGCTCGTGGCCGAGGCGCTCCCAGATGGTTTCGCCGCCGTGGTCGATGGCTTGCACCAGGCTGAACACCTTGGAAATACTCTGCACCGAGAACAGGGTATCGGCATCTCCGGCGCAGTAGGCTGCGCCGTCGTTGCCGTACACGGCAATCCCCAGTTGATCGGCGGGCACGTCGGCCAGCGCGGGAATGTAGTCGGCGACGTTGCCGAGGCCGATCAGTGGACGAACTTCGTCGAGAATCGACTCCAACAGCGCCTGCATGTCTTGTCCTGTCATCGTTCTTTGAATCAGTGGTAAGCGGGGCGCGGAGGATACTTCAATGCGCTCGGCAGTCCCACTGGCGGGAGGCGGTGTATGGCTTAGAAATACGTTACATCCGACACCTGCTCATCCAGCACATCCCGCGCCAGCGCCCACGCCTGGTCATTGGACGCCACCATCAGCAGCGGATAACCCCAGGCATTGCCAAACGTCGCGGCGAACGGCTTGAGTGCCCGGCGCTTGGCCGCGCAGGGCTCCACCTGGATCATGCCTTTGACATACGCACGCAGGGCCTGCCGGTGTGTCTTCATCCAGTGCGAGGCGTGCTCGCGCTCTTCGTAGGAGTGCGCGTGATTCAGTTCGTCCAAGGCTTTTTCATACAGCAACACAAAAGATTGCTGACGTGCCAGCAGGCCTTCGAACATCACGAAGCTGTCCTGCGACCCGCCTTCATTCGGCGCATCAAAAACGATCTTCACCACGGGAAATGCTGAACTGTCGAGTCGCATGGCAGAGTTCCTTAATGAGAGGGAGTCTCACTATAAGGCTGACGAAGCTGGACGGCATTGCACAGAATAGCCAGAATGTTTCGCAATTCAGCCAAGCTGCGAGCTCACCATGAAACGCCATCGCCTGGACCTGCATGATCCGTTGTTAGCCAAGGATGCCGATCTGGTCCAGCGTGCGGTGGTGGCCGTGAGCGCGACCAGTACGTCCGAGCGTTGGGAGCACGTTCAGCACACCCACCGCAAAGGCCAGTTGATGTACACACTGCGCGGGGTGATTCATTGCGAAATCGAGGCCGGCATCTGGATTGTGCCGCGCCAGTGTGCGCTGTGGATTCCCGGCGGCATGCCCCACGCCGCGCGTGGCGCCGGCGAAGCTGAGTTGTATTGCCTGCTGATCGACCCGGAGGCTGCCGGCGCCCTGCCCTCGCAATGCTGCACCCTGTCGGTATCCGGCCTGTTGCATGAGTTGATCAGCAAGGCGGTGAGCTTCCCGCAGTTGTACGACGTGAACAGTGCGCAGGGGCGTTTGATCGACACGCTTTTGGACGAACTGGCCCAGGCGCCCATCGAAGGCCTGCACCTGCCGATGCCCCAGGACCCGAGGCTGCGTCGCCTGGCCGACAGCCTGCTGGCCAACCCCGGCGACAAGGCCACGCTCGGCCAATGGGCGGCGCGCATCGGCATGAGCGAGCGCAGCATGACGCGCTTGTTGCTGGAGGAGTCAGGCCTGAGCTTCGGCCGCTGGCGTCGGCAGTTGCATGTGATCCTGTCGTTGCAACGACTGGCCAGGGGCGAAAGTGTGCAGCGGGTCGCCCTGGACTTGGGCTATGAAAATGCCAGCGGTTTTATCACCATGTTCCGCAAGGCCGTGGGCCAGCCGCCAGCGCGTTACCTGGCGGGCCGCGTCGGGGTGTCGACGTCAACCGAGGCCCCGGCGGCCATCGCATTGCACTCGCTCCAGGCGCCCGATCAGCGCTGAACCGGAATGCGGATATCACCGTCCCGGCACTGGGTTTTCACACTCTTGGGGCAGCCGGCAAAACGCAGTTCCTTGCTCAGACACACGCGCACTTCGGACAGCACCTTGCCCTTGCAGATCACCGCCACGCCATGGTTGCCCATGGCCGGGTTACTCTCGCGAAAGAGCGCCTCGATCTCCCGTGCCTCCAGGTAACCCGGCACGTTGAACGGCTGCAATTGCTGCGGGATCTGCACCGTGGCCAAGGCCGCATCGGTGGCTTGCAGGTAACGCGTGGCTTCCAGGCCGCTGCAGGTGCCATGTTTGGACCATTCATGCTTGAGCAATGCCTGCGTGGGGAATATCAACGCGCCTTTGGCCAACTCATCCGCCGACAGCCGCGACTGCGTATCGCACGACGCCGGCCAGCCACCCCGCGCGTATTGCGGCCATAGCCCATGCAATACAAACCCGTAGCCTTTGCCGCTGCATTGCTCGTTGTTCGGGTGCGCCAGGCAGAACGTCGGCGACCACGACAGCGACAGCACATAAAAATCAAAGTCCCCCGCCGGCCGTTGCTCACGTGGCGCCGCCTGCGTCGCCATGCTTGCCAGTACCCACCCCACGGCCAGCCAGGCTGCCTTGTATTTCATCCGTCTGTTCCTTGAAAAAAATAAGCCCGCATTGTGAGTGCAGGCCAGGGTCCGGCGAAAGTGGTGAATGCAACGCCGGCGCCAGGAAAACTACTCAGGATGATAGGGATTGCGTTGCAGCACCTTGTCCAGAATCCGGTCGGTCTTCAATGCCTCGATCGCCAGCGAGGGGTGCTCGGCTTCGCCGCGAATATGGGCGTTCATGCCCAGCACATGGTGCCACTGGATATGCGTGTGGCAAGGCACCTCCAGCACTTCGTCGACCGCCCCTTCAAGCCGCAACGGCTGGTCGTCGAACACCGCAAACGTGATCCGCCCCAGGGTGCCGATCAGCTCGACGCGATCTTCACGGCGGTCCGCGACAAAGTTCCAGCAGCCCATGCCCAGCGCGCCGGAGCTGAAAGTCCAGCAGGCGGTCACCGCGTCTTCCGCCGCATACTGTCCGGCCTGTCGCGCGGTAAACCCGGCAACCTCGACAATGTCGCCGGCCAGGTACTGGAACAGATCAAAGCCGTGGCTGGCCAGGTCGGCAAAGTAGCCGCCGCCGGCAATGGCCGGGTCGGTGCGCCAATTGGCGGCACTGGTGTCTTCGACGGCTGGCGGCTTGCACAGGGACCAGGTCAGGTGACGCAGTTGGCCGATGCGTCCATCGCGCAACCAGTCGCGCACTTGCTGGAAGCGCGGCAGCGAGCGGCGATAGTAGGACACAAACAAATGCAGCCCGGCACGTTCGAAAGTGCGCTGCATCAATGCGCCCTGCTCGGCATTCAGCGCCATGGGTTTTTCGACACAACAGTGCTTGCCGGCGGCCGCGACCATCAGGCTGTATTCGAGGTGGCTGTCGGGCGGTGTAGCGATGTACACCGCGTCCACCTCAGAGTCGTTGATCAGTGCCTGGGCGTCGGTATAGAAACGACCAATGCCGTGGCGTGCCGCATAATCGCGCACAGCCTCTTCGCGGCGCCCCATCACGGCCACCAGGGCCGAACCTGGCGCTTTGTAGAAAGCAGGTCCACTCTTTAACTCAGTGACGCTGCCACAGCCGATCATGCCCCAACGTACCGTCTTCATCTGCTCCCCTCGTGCGTTGTCGTCAATCGACCAGTATCTATATCCTCACGCAGATGCGCCACCACCACCCAGCATGACATTTGCATTACACTTTTATGACAGACATCTCGCTGCGGGGCACAGACGATGAAAATACGCGCAACGGTGATTTGCGAACACGAGGGGCATATCCTCTTCGTGCGCAAAGCCAGATCTAAATGGGCGTTGCCGGGCGGTAAGGTCGAACGCGACGAGCGCCCGGTAGGCGCCGCCGAACGGGAGCTGGAAGAAGAAACCGGGTTGAACGTCGACGGACTGCTGTACCTGCAGGAATTGAAGGCGCGCGACACGCTGCACCATGTGTTCGAGGCGTCGGTGGTGAACATCGCGCAAGCACGGCCGTGCAACGAAATCATCGATTGCCGCTGGCACGCCTACAGTGCGATGGACGAGCTGGACACTACCGATACCACCCGGCACATCGTCAAATCCTTTCTGCGACGCCTGTAGTTCCGCGCTCTGTCCGGCGGCCTGTGCAGATTCTGCGTCGGGGCGCTTCACTCGAATGTGCTCAGGCAGGTTATCGACTTGCTCGCCACCGAAATCGGTAATCTCATCCAGCGAGTTGGATGGAACAGTGTGATGCTCGAGTTTGCCGAGAACATCGACGAGTTGCTGTACCAAGCCAAGCACAATGGTCGGATGCGCGCGGAGCTTGTTGATGCCGACAACAAATCCCAGGCAAAAAAAAATCCCAAGTAGCTGATGGAAACTTGGGATTTAAAAAATGCATAAACCGTGGGAGGTGAACGCCCGGCTATAGTACCGATTGCCTAATCCCGTAACAAGATGGTTTTAATCCTTTCGTCGGAATAAAACAATCGTAAGTCCTTCAATAACCACACATTTATCAAGGTAGGGAGGTATATAAGTGCCACTTTTTGGTGCAAATACCATCGCGACTTTGAAGTACTATTCCCCTTTATAAAGAAGGGTTATCAATCGATCTCGGCGTCAGACTTTTCGATGACTGTCCGCTCAACTGTTTGCACGTATTGCTAAGTTCAATCCTGTTTGCCGACGCGGCACTGGCCACGCGCTCCACTTGCCTGCAGAGAGCCAGGTACTCGACGGTCTGTTCACGCTGGCGGTCGACTTTGGCATTGAGTTGTACGAAATAGATCCCCAGCAACACCGCAACGCACAACACCGCGACTGCGAAGTAGCGCAAGCTGTCGGGCGACCGGGGCTCCGGAGGGGTCATCATTTTAATGCGCCCTGCTCTTCCGGCAGCGAACGTCGGCGATCAGGAACAGCGCGGCGACATCATCCGACGTCGCCCCGGGAAAAAGCGTTTGCATACCAGCCTCCTCAATGACGGGGCAATTGTATGCAAATAGAAACACTGAGATTGTCGTGGATTTGTAAACCGCGCTGCTCGACCAGCAAGAAGCGCCTTATTTGCGCGCCACTTTGTAGCGCACGCAATCCTGATAGAAACTCTGGCGAATCGCCTCGGGCTTGAGCCGTGAACGGCTGTCATAGGTCTGCTCGGTGATGCCCATGGCCATCATCCGCATCCATGACTTGTTGAACTTGATGGTCTGGATCTTCTGCCGCGCGGCATACAGTGAAACGCCCGACAGCTTGAGTTCCTGTGCCCTGGCGGCCGTGCCCGCGCCCCAACTGCACATGTACTTGTCGCCCTCGCGCAACTCCCGCGCCTGTACGGCAGCCGCGCCGCCGGCCAGGGAACAGGCGATCAGCATGATTCCTACATTGCGCATTTGCTTCCTCACCTAACCAGCTGAAAATAAAAGCGATTCTGGCGAGAATTTTGTTACAAAGGGGCCACTAAATTGCCTTATCGCACGGATTGAAGGATCGCCACAACGCGGGCTCAACTCGCCGGCCGGTATCTGGAAACCGGGCGGCAAGACGAGTGGTTTTATTTGCGCGAACGATGACGGGCGGTCTCGCAATCGGTCGGATCGACTTTTTGGGTAGCCCTTTCAATTGCTTTTTCGCGGGATTTTCCCTGGGCGTGTCAGCCCCTTCTGATTTTTCCAGCCGTTCGTCCAGCGTCTTTTTTCCGCGGCAGACTCCGACGTCTTACCCTTTGCCGAGACGTCACGGATGACTAACGCTTCCCACATTGCCTTTATCACACCTGAGCTGGATGGCATGCATCAACGCCGGGCCGAGTATCCCCAGCAGGTCAACGCCGGGTATGGCGCACTGGATTCGCTGAGGCTGACCGATGCCGCACTGGACGGGCTCCTGCCGTTCGAATGGACGCGGTGCTATCACCCCCGTGCGGTGGATGTGGACTGCGGATTGGGGGTTTGCTGGAGCCACTCGCTGGCGCATCGGCTGACGCTGACAGACGCCTCGGCGGTGTGGATCGACCATGAGCACCGATCGACCGCCCTGCCCTTACCGACCGAGGCGCGACCGACAACCGGCAATCGCCAGGCCGACGCCGCGATCTACCTGGGCGTGCGGTCGGATGAGCTGGTGCTGTGCCAGGCATCGCGCTTCTACCACTTCTGCCACGGTGTGCTGACCGCGATCAGCGATGCCTACGGCAACCGGCTGCGAATTGTCCGCGATGTGTTGGGGAACATTGAACGCCTGGATAACAGTGTCGGTCGCTCGCTGTTTTTCCGTTATGAGCGCGGCCGCTTGGTGGCCCTCGATTACCAGGTTCAGCGGCCCGCGGGCGGTGCGGCAGGGGATTGGATGACCGAACAGACCGTGGTTTCCTACACCTATGACGACATTGGAAGACTGGTTTCGGCGACCAATGCCGTAGGGGAAAGCGAGACCTATCGGTACGACGAGCAACACTTGATCCTTGAACGCCAGTTAGCCGGCGGCGCGCGCTTCTTTTGGGCTTGGGAACGAGCTGGCAAGGCGGCGCGATGTGTCCGGCATTGGGCGAGTTTCTTGCAGATGGACACGCGGTATGCCTGGGGGGACGACGGTAGCGTGACCCTTCACAACGCCGATGGGAGTCAGGAAACCTATGTTCATGCCCCGCAGGCACGGCGGGTGCAGCGGGTGGGTCCGGATGGCGCCAAGCATTTCAGATCCTATGACGACAAGGGCCGTCTCACAGTCGAGCAAGACCCCCTCGGCGCGGTAACGGCGTATCAGTACGACGACGCTGGATGCTTGGTCGCTTTTTTTCCGGGGGAAGATGAGCCAATGTCCTACGAGTATGACAATGGACTCTTAAGAGTTGTACGTCGTGGCCAGGCAGTTTGGAACTACGCACATAACGACCAAGGCAATGTCATTCGTCAGACCGACCCCGATGGCAACGTTACCGACTATAGCTACAACCAGTATGGCCAACTGATCGGGGTATGGTTTCCCGACCATAGCTGCCTGCGGCGGTGGTGGAATGAGCGTGGGCAGTTGCTTGAAGAACACTGGCCAAACGGCAGTGTGAAGCGCTATCGCTATGACGATCTCGGTCGGAGGGTGGCGCAAGAGGACAAGCATGGGGTGGCGACCCAGTACCAGTGGGATGGTGTCGGACGATTGGTTCGTGTGGTCATGCCCGGCGGTGGCACGCGGGAATACAGCTACAACCCCTACGGAAGAATCACCGCCGAACACGATGAACTGGGGCACGTCACTCGCTACGAATACACCGACGGTCTGCCCCTGATCAGCCGCCGCATCAATGCGGACGGTAGCCAGGTCAACTACCGCTACGACCACGTGCGATTGTTGCTCGCCGAAATCGAAAACGAAGTCGGCGAAATCTACCGCTTCGACTATCACCCCAACGGCCGGCTCCAGCAGGAAATCGACTTCGACGGCCGACGCACCGCCTATGCCTACGACCTCAACGGTCACCTGCTGGAAAAAACCGCACACGGCACCGACGGCAGTCAGCTCGTCACCCGTTACCGGCGAGACCACGCCGGCCGGTTGGTCAGGAAAACCCTGCCCGATGGCGGCATTGTTGAATATACCTACGACCGCCAGGGCAACCTCCTCAGCGTCGACGACGGCTACCGCCCGCTTACCTACGAATACGACCCGCAAAACCGCCTGATCGCCGAACACCAGGGCTGGGGCACACTCCGTTATGGCTACGACGCCTGCGGCCGACTCAAATACCTGCGCCTGCCAGACAACAACCAGCTAGGGTTCAACCATGACAAGGGCGGCCACCTTGCGACCGTTGAACTCAATGGCGCGCTGTTGACGTCTCACCTGTTCGACGCCGGCCGAGAACACCAACGCGCCCAAGGCAAACTGCTCAGCAGTTACCAATACGATGAGCATGCACGCCTGTTCAACCATGGCATCTGCGATATCGAAGGCACTCGCTACCGCCGCCAGTACAGCTACGACAAAGCCGGCAACCTCAGGTACTTGCTCGACACCCGCAAAGGCGAGCACCGCTACCACTACGACACGCTAAACCGTCTGGTCCGAGCTGATCATTCCCAGGCCGCACAGGAACGCTTCGCCTACACGCCGGCGGGTAGCCGTCTGACGCTCCAGGATGACCGCCACTACGACTACGACGCCTTTGGCAATCTCATCCGCGAACGGCGTGGCCAGGCCCACTCTGTCGTTACCGAATACCGCTACGACTGCCAGCAGCGTCTGATCGGCCTCACCCGCCCCAACGGCCAAACAGTCCACTACCGCTACGATCCGTTTGGTCGCCGCATCAGCAAAACCGTCGCCGGCACGACCACCGAGTTTTTCTGGCAAGGCGACAGACTGATCGCCGAGCACCACGCGCAACGGCATCGCAGCTACGTCTACGAACCCGACAGTGTCCGCCCACTGGCCCTGCTGGAAGGCTTCGGCCCACAGCACACCACGCCTTTCCACTACCAACTGGATCACCTTGGCACCGCGCAGGAACTCACCACGCCCGACGGCGAAATCGTGTGGTCCGCGCACTACCGCGCCGATGGCCGGATCACGCGATTGGACGTCGAAAAAATCGAAAACCCGCTGCGCTTCCAAGGTCAATACTTCGACCGGGAAAGCGGGCTGCACTACCATCGCCACCGCTACTACGATCCGGATAACGGTCGCTGCCTGACGGGTGGGCAGGATCAACGCCTATCGGTAAGCGCCCAACCCCACGGGGCGGGTCTGCAGGCGGGTGAACGCTCGCGGCGCGATCAGGCGATCAACTCCACGCCACCACCAACAACCCGGCGCCCAACAACAGGCACAACGGCGAATAAAAATACGTATCCCACCGTGCAAACCGCGAACCACCGACCTTTTTGAAAAAACCCACCAGCTCCGAATCGCCGATTGCCCTGGCAAACATGATCACGGCAATCGCGCTGATGCCCCATTGCAATGCGCCATGGGACACCGGCGAAAAATACAGCCCGGCCCGCAGGCAAACGAGCAAGGCGATTGCCACCAGGCCCATCGCCACCAGCAAGGTGCCCAATGCCGAAGGCTTGAACGCCAGGCGGGGGCCGCTGGCGAATTCGCCGGGAAGTTGAGGGATGGCGGCGAGGCTGCCGAGCTTGCCACCGGCGGCCCAGTACAAATGCACCATGCTGACAAAGGTGAAAATACCGACGATCCATCGTGCGACGATAAAGCTCATGGCGGCCTCTCCCGGAATTTGTGCGAAGTAGGATAGTCCCCCTGAGATTTTTTGCAGGCATTTCGTCGGCGGCCGATGGTAAAGTGCCACCCCATGAAAATCACCCGTGCCGACCGCTCGCTCATTGCCTGGATGCTCTACTGCAGCGTCCTGTTCAATGTGTTCGCGTGCAGCATTGGTCATGGGCAGATGGTGGGCATGCAGCTCAACGGCATCGGCGGGCAGTTCTGTACCGTCGACCCACGCACCCAGGCGCCCAAGCCGTCCACCCCCGCCGATGAAAGCCTGCCGACGCTGTCCAAGGCGTTTGGTTGCCCGCTGTGCTCGACCGGCGGCATGGGCCCGGCGCTGAACTCCAGCCTCAACGTCGCGGTGTTGCCGCAACCCCACGCACCGCCGCCGGCTATCGTACTGGCGGCTGACATTCCTGCCCGCTTCACCTGGCCCACGGCCCGCCCACGGGCGCCGCCCGCCCTCGCCTGATCCTCGCGCTTTCTGATCTGCACTGACACCGTTTCCGTAAGGAAGTACGGGCGACTGTGCGTTGTTTTCAAGCAGGTTTTTCAGGATTCAAGCATGAAACATTTACCTCTGTTGGCAGGCCTGTTCGGCTGCCTGCCAGTCTGTGCCTGGGCGCTCGAACTGGCCCCGACCACCATCGATGGCGAACCCTCCCACGAACCCGGCCTGGCCCTGGACCAGTCCAGCGGCGTGGCATCGCGACTGGGGTTGAGCGTGCGCGAAACGCCCGCCTCGGTGGCGATCGCCAACCGCAATGACATCGAGCGCCATGGCGCCAAGACGTTCCGGGATGCAGCCAATACCTTGCCCGGTGTCAACGCCAGCGCACCGCCGGGGTTTGGGGGTTTTGTCTCGTATCGTGGGTTTACCAGCAGCCAGATCACCCAGATGTTCAACGGCATCAACGTCGCCACCGGCCTGGCCCGGCCGGTGGATGCGTGGATCTATGATCGGGTGGAACTGGTCGGCGGCCCCTCGTCCTTGATCAACGGCGCTGGCTCCGTGGGCGGTTCGCTGAACTACGTGACCAGGCTGGCCACCCGCGAAGAACAGGCCGCCGAAGGCCAACTGACCTACGGCAGCTACGACACCGCCGGCATGGCATTCGGCCTGAACCACGCGCTGACCGACCCCAGCGCCGACGTGCAGCATTACGCACGCCTGGACGTCAGCCGCAACACCAACCACAGCTACATCGACCGCGACCAGCGCGACGCCTGGAGCGTAGCGTTTTCCCTGCTCAGCGACCTTACCCCCAACCTGTCCCATACCCTGGCCCTGGAATACCAGGACGAACATGAAGACAGCCCGTACTGGGGCACGCCGGTGCTGAACCCCAAGGCCGGCGAGCTGAAGATCGATAAACACAACCGTTTCAACAATTACAACGTCGCCGACGGTCGTTACGAACAGCGCACGCTCTGGGCGCGTTCGATCATCGACTACCGGATCAACGACAGCACCACGCTGAAAAACACCCTGTATCACCTGGACAGCCAGCGCGATTACCGCAACCTGGAGACCTACCAGTACAACGCCGACAACAGCGCGGTGAACCGCTCGACCGCGTACCAGGTGCGTCATCAGGGTGAGCAGAATGGCAACCAGTTCGAGCTGCGCCACGACGACCGCGTCTTCGGCCTCGCCACCACCTGGTCCGGCGGCTTCGAATACAAGGTCAACAGCACGACCAACAGCCCGCTGAGAGCCGCAGGCAACAGCACGGTCGATCCTGACCATTACGACCCGGGGTACTTTTACGACATCCCTGGCACCCGACCGGGCTTTATCAGCGACAAGACCAACGAGGTCACCACCAAAGCGCTGTTCGTGGAAAATCGCCTGGGCCTGACCGATAAACTGACATTGCTGACGGGCCTGCGCTACGACGCCATCGACCTGGATGTCACCAACCATGGCGCGATAACCGCCAGCAGTCCACGGCACTTCACGCGCAGTTGGGAGCCGGTGACCGGGCGCGCGGGCCTGACCTACCAGTTCATTCCGACGGCCAACGTGTACGTGCAATACAGCACGGCCGCCGAACAGCCGAGTACCACCACCCAGGTATTCGACGTATCGACCGGCAAACAGTGGGAGGTGGGCAGTAAATTCGATTACCTGGACGGTCGCGGTTCGGCCACCGTCGCGGCTTACAAAATCGAGCGCAAGGACTTTGCCGTCACCGACCCGCTGGACCCCACCAACAGCATCCCGGTAGGCGCACAGTCGTCCAAGGGCATTGAGTTGGCCAGTTCGTTGCGCATCACGCCGCGACTACTCGCCGAAGGCAACTTCGCCTGGGTGGACGCCGAGTACGACGAGTTCAACGAAAAAATCGCCAGCGGCGCGGTGGTCTCACGCAAGGGCAATACGCCGACCAATGTGCCCAAGCGCGTCGGCAACCTGTGGCTGACCTATGATTTTTCCGAGGATTGGCAAGGCGGCGTGGATGCGCGGTATGTGGCCCAGGTGTATGCGGATAACGCCAACACTCAGACAGTGCCGGCCTACACCCTGTTCGGCACATTCCTGCGCTACAAGGTGGACGCCCACACCTCGGTGACCGGCCGCGTGCGCAACCTGACCAACGAGGTGTATGCCGAATTTGCCCATGTGTCGCCGGCGTATTACCTGGGGTCGCCGCGCACGTTTGAAGTGGCGGTGCAAACCCGCTTCTGAGGCTGGAATGCTAGCCAATGTGAAAGCGGGCACACGCTGACAAGCCCGCTTCCACATTCTTGCCCCGCGTTCTGCCGCAGGATGGGACGCTATTTCAGGCTGGCTTCAACCTTCTGCGCCACATCCTCCGTCAACCAGGCCTTCCACACATCAGGATGCGCCTTGAGAAACGCCAGCGCGACGTCCCGTGGCGCGGTGTGATTCTCGCTCATGCTCGCCAAGGCTTTGTTCAGCGGCTCGATCGGGAACTCGACTTTCTCGAAGAACCCGACAATCTGCGGATGTTCTTTCTGGAACGGCGTGGACACGCCGATACTCAACTTGGACGCCAAAGACCGTGTCGGCTTCGGATCGGGATTGTCCGCATCCGTCAGCGTCTTCCACGCCTCGGCATCGAACGCCGGCTCTTCCAGCTGGATCAATTTGTAGCGCCCCATCAAGGGCGTCGGCGACCAGTAATAGAACAGCACTGGCTTACCGCGACGAATCGAGGAAGTTATCTCGGCATCCAACGCCGCCCCCGAGCCACTGCGGAAGTTCACATAGCTGTCGTCCAGGCCGTAGGCCTTGAGTTTCTGTTTGTTGACCACTTCCGAGGTCCAGCCAATGGGGCTGTTGAGAAAGCGCCCTTTGCCTGGGGATTCGGGGTCCTTGAACACGTCCTTGTAACGCGCCAGGTCCGCGACACTTTTGAGGTCTGGTGCCAGGGGCTTAAGGCCTTTGGCGGGGTCGCCCTTGACCACGTACTCCGGCACCCACCAGCCTTCGGTGGCGCCCTTGACCGTATCGCCCACCCCGGCCACCTTGCCTTCGGCCTCGGCCTTGACCCACACCGGACTGCGGCCTGCCCATTCTTCGCCGATCACCTGGATGTCATTCTTCGCCAGTGCGGTTTCCAGGGTGATGGTGGTGCCGGGCAAGGTGTCGGTGGGCAGGTCATAGCCCTTCTCGACGATATAGCGCAGCACTTCGGTGATCAGACTGCCGCTTTCCCAGTTCAGGTCGGCGAAATGCACAGGCGCCTGTGCAGCCGAAACCGGCAACGAAGCCACCGACAGACTCAGGCTCGCCAGGGACGCCGCCAACAGGGATCTCAATCCTTTCATGCCTTTGCACCTCACGTGTTCGCTGCAATAACGGACGGCTTGGCCGCCACTGCGCGAAGCCTCTGAATAGTTAAGTCAACTCAACTGTAGTAGAGGTTCCGGGAGATAAAGGCTGTTTGCTGTACGAGCGGGTTATTCGCTGGCCTTGAAGGTCACCAGTTCACCCTTGCGCCACTTGGCGGCCTTGCCGGTCACGGCCTTGAGGGTTTTGGTCAAGCCTTCCTGCAATTGTTCGTTGGCGGCAAACACCAGCATCACGCTGTGACCTTCCTTGAACACAATGCCCTGGCCTTCGGCCGAGGAAACAAAGGCATAGTCGCCCAAGCCATACACCGTCAACTTGATATCGCGGAACTTCAATTCAAACTTGCCACCTTCGCGACTGGGCAATACCGCGGCACGAAAATGATCACCGACCTTGAGTTCAAGGCGTTGTTTGTCATCCACGACCAATGCCGATTCAGTATCGATCTCGGCGATATAGATGCCTTCCGGTGTCTGTTCAGTGATGTAAACAAAACGGGATTGAAACTGCTTGACCAACTTTGCGCGCAAATCACCCAGCACGAATAACGCGTGCATATCCAGATTACTGACTGCCAAGGAAACGCCCCCAGATCAAAAAAAGCACTGTCCGCCGAAACGGGCAGCACAAAAAAGCGGCCATACCGGCACGCTGACACAACGCATTGATTAAAAACCCTGAAAAAACGCCCCTGCGGTGCCATAAGACTAATACAGGCATACACGACGAGCCTTATGCAGGCCATCGATCTTCACAGCAAATCACAGGTTTAACAGCCCGAGAAGACGGGTCGACCAGCTTCAGAGAATAACCCAATTAAAAAGCGCAGTTTCCGACAACCTGCACAAAACAAAACATCTGGAATGGAACCGAGTACCGATTGCCGACGACAATATTAAAACAGCAACACGGGTCAAAACCACCCGTTCCGCTGCTGGCGGGCCAACCAGATCGATCGACAGGAGCTGACCATGCAACGACGTCAACACAACGCTACGTCTTCCAGCACTCACTCATCCTATCAAGACGAGCGCCAATACTACTGCTTGCACAGCCATGATGGGTACTCAAACTCCGTGCTTTATCAAGTTGTACCAGCCGGACGCAACTTCTTTCATATTCTGGAAGTCACCAGCGGCAGGATCAAAGGCTTTCGCAGCAACCATATCCGCGCCTGCGAACTGGCAAAAACCCTCGAGGCCGCCCTGCACGCCCCGCACGGCGGGATTGTTTCGTCACCTGGATGACTTTACCGCGCCGTCGCCCCTCAACAACTGCCATACTGGCCCGTCCATTGAAGTTTGCCCCGTGCGGGTCAGGTTTCATCAGTGCAGTTACCTTGAAGGGAAGGTTATACGTGACGGAATTTGATATTGGCGAATTTTTTATCCATGGCGAAGCCAAGGAAGTAGACGGAGAATTCCAAGCAGTTATCGTAATGCGTGCCAAGCCTCCCTTGACCACGATCACAATGCACCAAGTGGAAAAAGATCGTTGGTTCAAGACCGCGGACGCCGCCGCCGTCGCGGCAAAAGAAGCCGCCAGGGCCCTCAAGACAGCGGTGGACTCAGGGGCGTTGACCTCCTGAGAATCCGATAGAACTCTACTGCGCGACAAGCCTCCGATGCATACCCCCCCAAAAACCGGCATGGAGAACGATATGGATGCGCCAGTACCAACCCTTGAAACCCTGTTTGATCAACTGGGCCTGGATTCCACCCCGAAGGACATCGACGCGTTTATCGCTGCCCATCCTTTGGCCGACGACGTCAAGCTGATCGACGCGCCCTTCTGGACGCCCCAGCAGGCTCAGTTTCTCAAGGAAGAACTTCGGGAAGACGCTGAATGGGCGATGGCCGTGGATGAACTGAACCAGCGTCTGCACCAAGCGCAATAACACCCCTCAATGCAGGCTGTCTGACTGTTCCATGCGCAACAGTGCTTGCCAGGCGGCCCTGCACTCCTCGGCTTCATCACGGCTGGCGAAGGCGGTGCCACGCTGCTCACCGTTGAGCAGCACGACCCAACAAGCCTTCTGACCCAACGCACGCAGGGTTTCGGGTACGCCACTGCCAATCATCACAGCGACATCGACTTTGTTTTGCATGGAGCTTCTCCGCAACAATCGTTAGCTAACTAACAACGGCGGCCATGCTACGTTTTTCCTACCCTCAGAAAAAGCTATCCTCTGGATAGCTCTATTGCGCAAACAGCAACAATCTCTAGTGCCTGGCCTTCGTGCCTTCGGGTTTATAGCCCAGGCGCAACCCGCCCCAATGCCGGCCCTTGACCATGATCGGCACCGACAAGTCGTGCATCAACTCACCGGTATCGCGGGTGTAGGTCTGCAACAGTACCGCTTGCTGATGGCTGCCACAGCGAATCCCGGTACGGTCGTCGAACTTGCGCTTGGTGCGATTCTGTAACGCATCCACCTGTACATCGCCGGTCAAGGGTTGGGAAAACGCCTTGTTGTGTGTCGGCACATACCCCTGTTGCGTACAGGCGATGGCAAATACCAAACCTTCGTGTCGCGGCAGCAGCGCCTCTTGAATCGCCGGCAAAACCTGATCGGTGTAGCTGTCAAAACGCGTGTGGTACTTGCTGGGGTGGGTGTTGGGGATCGCCGCGTAGTTGCGGTCGAACAGATCCTCCAGGCTGACGCGGTTTTGCAGTACATCAGCCTCGAACTGTTCGGCGATGCGGCTCGCGCCTTCGCGGGCGAGGTCGTAGACGCGCTGGTGATAGTCATCCAGCCCGACGGCGGCCAAGCGTTCGCTGATAGTTTCGGCCTGCCCTTCCATTTGCACGGCGGCATCGGCCAGTTGACGGGTTTGCTCGTCGCTCACCGTCAGGTCGCTGCGCATTTGCTCCACGGCATGGAACAGGCTGTCGAGTTGCGCCCGATTGGTCTCGGTGCCTTGGGCGATTTCGTTGACCTGCCCTTCGACATCCGCGGCCAGGCTGGCGATGTTCTGTAACTGCTCACCGGCGTGTTCCACCTGCTCCACGCCGGTGTGCAGGTCCGCCGACAGTTGGCGAATCTGCTCCACCACCTGGCCGGTACGTTGCTGGATATCGGCCACCATCACCCCGACTTCCTCGGTGGCGGTAGCAGTACGGCCGGCCAGCCCGCGGACTTCATCGGCCACCACGGCAAACCCGCGCCCATGCTCGCCAGCACGCGCGGCTTCGATGGCGGCGTTCAAGGCCAGCAGGTTGGTCTGGCTGGCGATGGACTGGATCACCAGGGTCACCCGCTGGATTTCCTCGCTGCGCTGGCTCAGGGCTTCAATCATCTCGCGGCTGGCATTCGCGCGCTGGCTGAGTTGGTGCATGCGGGTGATCGACTGGGCCAGCACTTCGCGGCCCTCGGTACTGCGCTGATGCGCCTGGCTGGCGGCGCCCAGCGCCTGGTGACTGAGTTGGGAGGTGACTTGTTCGGTGCCGATCATCACTTCGGCGCTGTTGACGATCTGCTGGGCAGCGCTCAACTGCGACTGCAGGCGCGCAGCCAGTTGCTTGACCGAATAGGCCACGCCGGCCGCCGACAATGCGTTATGGCTGGTGGTATAGGACAGGTCGCGGGTCAGGTCGCCAATCGCATCGACCGCTTCGGACGGCGCCGCGCTGGGCGTGCGTTTTTTCAGACGGGGCAGCCAGATCACCAGCAAGGCCAGTGTCAGGCAGAGATAAATCGGCAGGCTGGCAAACGCAAGGCCGAGCAGGACCAGCACCACGGCGGTGCTCTGCAAAAGCGGCGTCAGCCAGCCGGGCAACCCGCGCACCACCGCGTGCGGTGGCACTGCTGCGCCCATCAGAGATCCGTCTCCAGCCATCTTCGTCACCCCACTGCTTGTCATTATTGTCTCTGCATTAAACGCCACTATCAGGCCATTATCTATGGGCCTTTAGTGGGGGAGCTTGCAACAGATCAATATAGCGGGCGTAACGGATATTTTCCCTGGGGAGCGCAGTACTCGCCCCCCAGCTTCAGCGCATCAGGCTTGACGCTGGTGCTTGTCGATCTGCTCGTGGCGCTCTTGCGCTTCGATGCAGTACTTGGTGGTCGGGCTGATCAGCAGGCGCTTGAGGCCGATAGGCTCGCCGCTGTCATCGCACCAGCCAAAGGAATCTTCCTTGATGCGCTCCAGTGCGCGCTCCAGTTGCGGCAGCATGCGCTGGTCGCGATCAATGGCATTCACCAACCAGGTGCGCTCTTCTTCCACGGAGGCGGCATCCGCCGGGTCGGCCGGGGTGTCCAGGCTCTCAATGGCGATGCGGTTCTGTTCAATGCGCTCGTGGTGTTCCACTTTCATGTCTTGCAGCAACTGCTCGAAAAAAGCGTGCTGTTCGGCATTCATGTAGTCATCCGCCGGCATGGCCAGCAACTTTTCCTTTGTCATTGATTTCTCTATAAAAAATACGTGCATTAAGGCGAATAAGGGAGCGTTCCGGTCAACCTCTGCAGGTCTCGGAAAGGCGCCATCCATTCCAAGCGCCACCCGGCACTCAATTTACGAGGGGCGGCAGTCTAAGGCCGACTTGAGGGCGCAGCAACTGAAAAGACAGGCATTTTTTCCAAGATAACCCCCAAAGGCACCAGGACGGGCTTGGCGAATGGTCATCGGAGTGCGTTTATAGCAAGAAATTCAGTGTTGTGGAGCTATATAGAAGACAAACGGTTGGATCTGACGAATACAGGCCTGAATGTGGGAGGGGGCAGGCCCCTCCCACATTTTGCACTGCGTCAGCGTTTTAGCTTGCGCTTGTTGCGATATTGGTCGATCACCACCGCCGCCACGATAATCAGGCCCTTGATGATGTCCTGGATATACGCGTCGACCCCGACAAAGGTAAACCCGCTGGCCATCACCCCAAGGATCAGCGCACCGATCACGGTGCCGGTGATGCGCCCTACTCCGCCGGCCAGGCTGGTGCCGCCGATCACCGCGGCGGCAATCGCATCCAGTTCGTAGGACATGCCCATGCCGGCCTGGCCGGTGGCGGCACGCGCCGAGGCCACCACACCGGCCAGACCCGCCAGGAGCCCGGCGATGCTGTAGACGATGATCAGGTGGCGCTTGACGTTGATCCCCGAGGTGCGCGCCGCCTGCATATTGCCGCCGATGGCGTAGGTGTACTTACCGTACTTGGTGTAGCGCAGGGCGATATGGAAGATCACCGCCACCACCAGAAAGATGATCACCGGCATCGCGCCATGCCCGATGGCCGTGTAGGAATCCGAGAGCATGCTCACTGGCTGGCCTTCGGTGTAGTAACGCGCCAGGCCACGGGCCGACACCATCATCCCCAGCGTTGCGATAAACGGCGGGATACCGGTCACCGCGATAATGCTGCCGTTGATCGCGCCCGCCAGCAGCCCCACGCCGAGCCCCGCCACCACCGGAATCCACACCGGCAGGTCGGTCAGGGACGGAAACACCGCACGGGAAAAATCAGATGTTTGCGCAAGACTGGCAGCGATCATCGCCGATAATGCCAAGACCGAGCCGGAAGACAAGTCGATCCCGGTGGTGATGATCACCTGGGTCACACCGATGGCCAGCAGGCCGATGATCGACACTTGCAGGATCATCAGCACCAGGCGCTGGGAGTTCATCAGGAAGCTCTGGTCTCGCACGATCCAGCCAAACAGCTCAAACACCAGGCCGATGCCGATCAACACCAGGAAGATGCTCAGCTCGGTGGGCAAGCGCCGACGGTGCTTGACCGCTGCCGTGGCAGGCTTGTTGTCTGTTATTGCGTTCATAGCCAATCACCTTTTTATTCTATGGCGCAGGCCAACCGCAGGCCCGCGCGGCTGTTCGTCAGTGGACCGCGGTCATACCGGAGGCCAGCTGCATGACTTTTTCCTGGGTCGCGTCTGCACGGTCCAGGGTGCCCATCAGTTCGCCTTCATGCATCACCATCACCCGGTCGCTCATACCCAGCACTTCAGGCAGCTCCGAGGAAATCATGATCACCGCCATGCCCTCGCTGGCGAGGAATGCAATCAAACGGTAGATCTCGGCCTTGGCGCCGACATCGATGCCACGGGTCGGTTCGTCGAGGATCAGCAGGCGCGGGTTGGTCATCAGCCAGCGCGCCAGCAGGGCTTTCTGCTGATTGCCGCCGGACAAGGTGTCGATGCATTGCTCCAGGGACGGGGTTTTCACCCGCAGCTTCTTGCACATGTCTTCGCACAGCGCACGCAGGGCTTTCTGCTGGATAAACCCGTTGCCCGAGTAATGCGGCAACACCGCCATTTCCATGTTTTCCAGGACCGACAGGCACGGGAACAGCCCGCTGAGCTTGCGGTCTTCGGTCAACAGCGCAAAGCCTTTGTCGATGGCCATGTGCGGGTCGGTGATACGCAGCGCCTTGCCATCGAGGGTTATCTGCCCGCGAGTGCTTGGGCTGATGCCGAAAAGGGTTTCCGCCACGTTGGTGCGGCCCGAGCCCATCAGCCCGGCGATGCCGAGGATCTCGCCGGCATGCAGGTCGAACGAGACGTTGTTGAACACGCCGTCCAGGCCCAGGTCGCGCACCGACAACAGCAACTCACCGATGGGCGTTTCGCGCACCGGGAACAACTGGCTCAGTTCACGGCCGACCATCATCGAGATCAGGCTGTCGCTGTTCATGCTGTCGGCGCGCTGCAGGCCGATGTACTGGCCGTCGCGAAACACCGCCACTTCATCGGCGATGGCGAACACTTCATTCATCTTGTGCGTGATGTAGACGATGCCTTTGCCCTGGGCCTTGAGGTCAGCAATGATCGAAAACAGGTGGGCGACTTCCTTCTCGGTGATGGCGGACGTCGGCTCATCCATGATCAGGATGTCGGAATCGTAGGACACCGCCTTGGCAATCTCGACCATCTGCCGCTCGGCGATGCTCAGGTTGCCCACCTGCTCCTCGGGGTCGAGGTTGATGCGCAGGCGGGCGAGCAATTGGGCGGTGCAGCGGTGCATTTCGCGGTGGTTGACCATGCGCAGGCTGTTGAGCTGCTCGCGGCCGATCCAGATATTCTCGGCGATGCTCATGTGCGGCATCAGGTTGAGTTCCTGGTGGATCATCGCGATCCCGGCCTTTTGCGCGGCCAGCGGCGTCTCAAACACAATCGGCTTGCCGCGCAGGCGGATTTCCCCGGCGTCGGGCTGGTAGATGCCGGCGATGATTTTCATCAGGGTCGACTTGCCCGCGCCGTTCTCGCCCATCAGCGCCAGCACCGAGCCTGGGCGCACACGCAGTTGTACATCGGCCAGGGCCACCACACCGGGAAAGCCTTTGCTGATGTTGAGGATTTCCAGCAGATACGGTTCTTCCAGCAGCGACGGCTGGATACCGGGCGGCTGCGAGACAGTGGCTTGAGCAAGCATAGGGCGGTACTCCATCGACAGGGCGGGCACGACCGCCCTGCCGGCTTATTGTTGTGATGTAAGGGCTACTTGAAGTCTTTGACGTTGTCCGGGGTGATCAGCTTGAACGGGATGACAATGTTCTGCTCGATCGCTTCCTTCTTCGCCATCTTGCGCGCCGCCTCCACCGAGCCGACTGCCTGGCCCTTGGCATCCTGGAACACCGACACGGTCATTTCGCCCTTGGTGATCGCATTCAAGCCGTCCGGCGTGCCGTCGACCCCTGCAATCAAGACGCTGCCCGGCTTGGTGCCGGCCGACTTCAACGCCATGGCCGCGCCAATCGCCATTTCGTCGTTGTTGGCCAGCACGGCATTGAATTCGCGGCCCTGGGTCAACCAGTCGTTGACCAGGGTCATCCCGCGGTCACGCAGCCAGATGCCGGTCTGTTCCTGCTCGATCTTGATCTGCGGGTACTTGGCCAGGACTTCTTTGATGCCCTTGGTCCGGTTGGTGGTGGAGTTGTTCGCCAGGTCACCGAGCAGGATCACCACCTTGCCCTTGCCCCCCAGTTTTTCGGCGATGTACTGCATTTGCAGCCTACCGGCCTCTTCATCATCGGAGGTCACGGCCGCCACGCCTTTGGGCAGGTCTTTCTGGTCAGGTCGGCGGTTGACATAGACCAGCGGAATACCCGCCTCGAGCGCTGACTTGCTGATCCGCGCCGTGGACGCCGTGTCCACCGGGTTGACGATGATCGCGTCGACCTTCTGGCTGATGAAGTTCTCGACCTGGCTCAATTGCTTGACCACGTCGGCGCGCGCGTCTTCGAACTGCAGTTGCACGCCATCGCCCTTGGGGTAGGCCTTGGCTTGCTTGTCCATGAATTCACGCACATTGGTCAGGTAGGTGTCATCGAACTGCGACATGCTCACGCCGATCTTCAGATCGGCAGCCATGGCAAAACCGCTGGCCAGCAGCAGGGACAACGCCAGCGCGGTAAAACGGATCGGGGTCTTCATGAACGGTCTGTCTCCACTTTCTTGTTGGTTTTTTGGACGTTGCGTTTTTCAGAGCGAGGATGACGGCAGGCGGACGAGCGGTGCTCCCGGAATGCAGCACACCAGGGCGCCTTGGTTTTCGACGCACAGCACGTTGAGGAAGGAGAAGTAAAACGGCCGGGTGCGGGGCAGACCGCGTGGCGCAAGGGCTGGGCGTAAAACTCGCAGTACAGCGTTGAAGATTTTCATCTGACGGTACCTGGTTGTTTTTGATCTTGTTTTTGTTGAGTCGTCGGGATCGAGTCCGGAACGTACTTTATGCAACCTGGAAAAGACTTTATTGGAAAATAATTTCTATATCAACCTGTTTTAGAATTTTATTCTATTTTTGTCGAAACCACCTGCTGGCGCTCGGCGCTCAGGCGTGCGGCGTCCAATATCCTTGTGGTTTCCAGCGCCTCGTAGGCGTCCACCGGCAGCGGCCCCTGCCCTTGCACGGCGGCCTGCCACTGGCGATAGAACTGGGTCCAGCAACCTTTTTCCGACGGCACACGCTCGCGCTCGGGGCCTTGTTCGAACCAGCCCCAGCGGCGGTGCTCCTCGGCCCCCCAGTGCTCGCCCTCGGTTTTGGGCGACTTGCCGGCCATCAGTGCGTCTTCCTGACCGTCCAACCCGTCGACGGTGTAGCAACCCAGGGTGCCGCTGACCCGCAAGCGCGGTGCCGGGCTGCTCTGCAAGGCGTTGCCCCACAGGTGGGAAATCACCCCGTTGGCGTGGGTCAGGGAGACAAAGAAGCCGTGGTCGATGCTGGGGTGTTCGGCGCTGTAGTGCAGTTGCGCGAAAACCCGATCTACCGGGCCGAACAGTTGCAGCGCCTGATCCACCAGATGGCTGCCCAGGTCGCGCAGCCAGCCGCCGCCGCTGGCATTGCCCACCGATTGCGGGCTGAAACGCTCGACGCGGGATTCAAACCGGGTGACAGCGCCGAGGGCGCCGGCGTCGATCAGTTTGCGCAAGGTCAGGAAATCCGAATCCCAGCGCCGGTTCTGGTAGACGCTGAGCAACACGCCCTGGCGTTCAGCCGCGGTGATCAGCACCCGGGCCTGCTCGGCGTTGGCGGCGAAAGGTTTATCGCTGACCACGGCGACGCCGTGCTCGATGGCCTCCAGCACCAGCGCCGGGCGACCTTTAAGCGTGGTGGAAATCACCAGGGCGTCAACGCCGGCCTCGACGATCTGGCCGATGCTGTCAAAGGCTTTAACCCCTGGAAGATCAGTGCTCAATTGCTGACGGCGCTCGGGTGAACGAGTCACCACACCAACAAAAGTAGCGCCGGGCAGGGTTGCAATCAGTGGCGCATGAAAGAAGCGCCCTCCGTGGCCATAGCCGACCAGTCCAATTCGCATACATTCACTCCTTTATTGAAGTGCAAACCCAATCCAACTGTGGGAGGGGGCTTGCCCCCGATGGCGGTGGACCAGATCCAGATTCATTAGCTGACCCACTGCTATCGGGGGCAAGCCCCCTCCCACATTGACCGCGTGTTAGCCGTAGAAGGCAGGGTTGCAGTCAGTGGCGCATGAAAGAAGCGCCCTCCGTGGCCATAGCCGACCAGTCCAATTCGCATACATTCACTCCTTTATTGAAGTGCACACCCAATCCAACTGTGGGGGGGGCAAGCCCCCTCCCACATTGACCGAGTGTCAGCCGCAGAAGGCAGGGCTGCAGTCAGTGGCGCATGAAAGAAGCGCCCTCCGTGGCCATAGCCGACTAGTCCAATTCGCATACATTCACTCCTTTATTGAAGTGCACACCCAATCCAACTGTGGGAGGGGGCTTGCCCCCGATGGCGGTGGATCAGATCCAGATTCATTAGCTGACCCACTGCTATCGGGGGCAAGCCCCCTCCCACATTGACCGCGTGTCAGCCGCAGAAGGCAGGGTTGCAATCAGTGGCGCATGAAAGAAGCGCCCTCCGTGGCCATAGCCGACCAGTCCAATTCGCATACATTCACTCCTTCATTGAAGTGCACACCCCTCCCACATTGACCGCGTGTCAGCCGCAGAAGGCAGGGTTGCAGTCAGTGGCGCATGAAAGAAGCGCCCTCCGTGGCCATAGCCGACCAGTCCGATTCGCATACATTCACTCCTTCATTGAAGTGCACACCCCCTCCCACATTGACCGCGTGTCAGCCGTAGAAGCGCGGACGCTCAGGCAGGCTGACTTGGACAATTTGCCCACTGCCCTGCGCTTCGATACACGCATCCGCCGCGACCGCCGCTGCAAACCCATCCCACGCCGACGGCCCGCCCACTTGCCCGGCGCGCACGCTGTCGATGAACGCCTGCAACTCGACGTCATAGGCACCGATAAAGCGGTCTTTCCAGTCCATCAGAATCGCATTGGACAGTTTGGCTTCGCTGCGCAATTGCACCTGCGACGGCTCCGGCAGCTTGGCGATACCGGTCTCCCCCACCACTTCGCACTGAATGTCGTAGCCGTACTGGCAGTTCACAAACACTTCCACATCGATGCGCGTGCCCTTGGCGGTTTCCAGCAGCACGATCTGCGGATCGCGCAGATGGGCCAGGGCCTTGCTGGTCTTGCGCGGGAACACCACTTGCACCGACACATAGTCGTCGTCGAGCAGCCAACGCAACACATCCAGCTCGTGGATCAGGGTGTCGGTGATCGCCATGTCGGTCTTGTAGTTCTCGCCCACCCGCGGGTTGCGGTGCGCGCAGTGCAGCATCAGCGGCTCACCGATCCGGCCGCTGTCGATCACCGCTTTGAGGGCGCGATAACCTTCGTCATAGGGGCGCATGAAGCCCACTTGCACCAGGCGCTTGCCGTGCGCCACTTCAGCCTCGACGATCCTGCGACAGCCTTCGGCGGTGACCGCCAGGGGTTTTTCGCAGAACACCGGCTTGCCCGCCTCGATGGCGGCGAGCACGAATGCCTCATGGCTCGGGCCCCAGGAAGTGACGAGAATGGCTTCGACCTGAGGCGAACGGATCAGCGCATGGCCGTCCGGATACACCTCGGCGTCCAGTTTCAGATCCGCCACCACCTTGGCGGCCTGCTCCAGGTCGATGTCGGTCACCGCCACCACCTGGCTGTTGAGCAAGGTCTGGCTGCAACGACGAATATGGTCCCGGCCGATAGCGCCCGTACCGATAACACCCAGCTTCAACGACATACATTCACTCCTCTTGTTATTAGTACTGCCGGGCCTTGGCCAGCTGTTCATTGAGTTTTTTCGCCGCCGCGTTGGTGCGTTCGCTGGTGGAGACCTGCGCCACACCCACCCGCCACCACGACAGGTAGCCGTGGATCATGGTCTTGGGCAGCACCTTGATATCGATCAGCGTCGACACCGTTTGCGTGCGCGCATCGGCCAGCGCCGCTTCGAGCTGTTCGACGCTGCTGACCTTGTAAGTCTTGCAACCGTAGGCCGCCGCACTCATGGCGAAATCCACCGGCACCAGGCCGCCGTCGAGCTTGCCGCTCTCGGGGTTGCGGTAGCGGAACTCGGTGCCGAAGCTGTCCATGCCGTTGCCGATCTGCAGGTTGTTGATGCAACCGAAAGCCATGTTGTCCAGCAGCACCACGTTGATCTTGCGGCGCTCCTGGATCGAGGTGGCCAGCTCCGAGTGCAGCATCATGTAGGAGCCATCACCGACCAGCGCATAGACCTCGCGCGTCGGCTCGGCGAGTTTCACGCCGAGGGCGGCGTTGATCTCGTAGCCCATGCACGAATAACCGTACTCGACGTGGTAAGTGTTGACGCCCTTGCTGCGCCAGCTGCGCTGCAGGTCGCCGGGCAGGCTGCCGGCGGCGGCGACGATAATCGCGTCGTCGGCCAGCGCCTGGTTGAGCACGCCGAGGACCCGGCTTTGGGTCAGGCACGAACCGGTCAGCTCGATAAATTCGCGCAGCACGCCGCGGTCGAGGTGGTCGTCGACCTCGGGGACGAAGTCGTCGCCGGCGTATTCCAACTGATGCACCCGGTCGACTTCAGCATCCAGTTGCGCCCTGGCATCGCGCACCTGCTCGCCCCAACCGGCGCGATAATCGCCCAGCGCTGCGGCCAATGCCTCAAGGGCGACTCGTGCATCCGCCAGCACTTGCACGCCATCGAGTTTCAACGCATCGCCGGGGCTGATGTTGAGGTTGAGGAACCGCACCTCGGCGTGCTTGAACAACGACTTCGACGACGTGGTGAAATCGGTGTAGCGCGTGCCGATCCCGATGATCAGGTCGGCCTCGGCGGCCAACAGGTTCGCGGCCAGGCAGCCGGTTTCGCCGATCCCGCCGACGTTCAGCGGATGGCTGGACAGCACCGCACTCTTGCCCGCCTGGGTTTCGGCGAAGGGCATCGCGAAGCGTTCGGCAAATGCCTGCAGGGCCGCATTCGCCCCGGAGTACTTGACCCCGCCGCCGCAGATGATCAACGGCTTGCGCTTGCCCTCGAAGGCCGCCACGGCATCGCCGATCATCGCCTCGGTGGGCGGGCGCCGGTCGAGGCGATGGACACGTTTTTGCAGGAAGTAATCCGGGTAATCCCAGGCCTCGGCTTGCACGTCCTGCGGCAGCGCCAGGGTGACGGCACCGGTTTCGGCCGGGTCGGTGAGCACGCGCATGGCGTGGATCGCCGCGCTCATCAATTGCTCGGGGCGGTTGATGCGGTCCCAGTATTTGCTCACCGAACGGAAGGCGTCGTTGGTGCTGATGCTCAGGTCATGGAACTGCTCGATCTGTTGCAGCACCGGGTCGGGCTGGCGGCTGGCGTAGACATCGCCAGGCAATAGCAGCAACGGAATGCGGTTGGCCGTGGCAGTCGCGGCAGCGGTCAGCATATTCGCCGCCCCCGGGCCGACCGATGCGGTACACGCGTAGATCTTGCGGCGCAGGTGCTGTTTGGCAAACCCGATGGCGGCGTGGGCCATGCCTTGCTCGTTGCGGCCCTGATGCACCACCAGGTCGCCGCTGTCCTGCTCCAGCGCCTGGCCCAGACCGAGCACGTTGCCGTGGCCGAAAATCGTGAACACCCCGGCCACGAACTTGCTCTGCACACCATCGACTTCGATGTATTGGTTATCCAGAAATTTCACCAGGGCCTGGGCCATGGTCAAACGAGTGGTGGTCATGTCGCGCCCCTTAAAGGTCCAGCAGCCAGCTGTGCTGCGGGTCGTTATGAAAATGCCAGGCGCGCTTGGGGCCGGCCATTACGTTGAGGTAGTAGGACTCGTAGCCATACGGCACGCTCACCGGGTGGTACCCCTTGGGCACCACCACCAGGTCGCTGTTTTCCACGGCCATGGCCTCATCGATGCTGCGATCGTCGGTGTACACCCGCTGGAACACGAAGCCCTGGGGCGGGTTGACCTGGTGGTAATAGGTCTCTTCGAGAAAGCTCTGGTGCGGCAGGTCGTCGGTGTCGTGCTTGTGCGGCGGGTAGCTCGACGAATGCCCGGACGGCGTGCGGACTTCCACCACCAGCAGGGAGTGAGCGGGCTCGCTGTCGGGCAGGATGTCGCACACGTAACGGGTGTTGGCGCCTTTGCCGCGCACGCTGCGCTTGCACTGTTCGGGGCGGATCAAGCGCGGCGCGAAACCCGTCGTGCCAGGCGCGGCGCAGACCGCGAGCTGCACGTCGCTCAATGCCGTCACCTGGGCGTCGGTGCCCGGCGGCAGGTAAGCGGCAAAGGGCGATTTGTCTTCAAACACCGACTGACGATCGCCGAGGTTCTGCCAGTTGAACCCCTCGCCTTCGATCGTCACCCGGCCGCTGAGCAGCACCAGGCACAGCTCCTGATCGCCGGCCGTGACTGGCAGGGTTTCGCCCAGGCTCAGGCGGTAGGCGGCAAAGCCGACATAGTCCAGGCGGCCCGCTTCGAGGGCGACCATGGTTTGCCCGCGCTTATTGCTCTTGACCAGCAAGCTCATTGCCCCGTCCTCTCGTTCAGCAGCGCACGCAAGGTGTCATAACCTTTTTTCGCATAGATATAGCTCGGCGCGACAGCCGGGTCCTGCTCGGCTTCGACCACCAGCCAGCCTCGGTAATGCGCGGCCAGCAGCACGTCGAGCAACGCGGCAAAGTCGATATCGCCGTCACCCGGCACGGTGAAGGTGCCGTTGACGATGCAGTCGGGGAAGCTCCACATCTGGTTGCGCGCCAGTTGCACCACCGATTTGCGCACGTCCTTGAAATGCACATGGCACACGCGGTCGATGTGCTTGCGCAGTACGTCGAGAGGTTCGCCGCCACCCATGTAGCAATGGCCCGAATCGAACAGCAGGCCGACTTCGGGGCCGGTGCGGCGCATCAGTTGATCGATGTCCTCCGGCGATTCGACATAGGCGCCCATATGGTGGTGGTAGGCCAGGCGCACGCCCTGGGACAGGGTAAAGCGCGCCAGTTCGGTGAGCTTGTCGGCGTAGTCCTGCCAGGCCTGCTCACTGTGGAAACGCGGGCGTTCGATCAGGCGGATGCGGGAGCCCTGGATCGAATCGGCCACTTCGCCGTAGACCAACACCGTGGCGCCATTGTGTTTGAGCAACTCGACGTGAGCGGCGATGGCTTCGATTTCCTCCGCCACCGACCGCTGGGCCAGGCGACTGGAGTACCAACCGGAGACCAGCGCCAGGTCGTAGGGGCGCAACACATCGGCGACGCCCTTGGCGTCCTTGGGGAATTTGCCGTTGAGTTCAAAACCTTCGTAGCCGATCTGCTTGCCTTCGCTCAACGCCGTGCTCAGGGGCGTTTCGCCGCCCAGGGCCGGCAGGTCGTCGTTGCTCCAGGAGATCGGGTTGATGCCAATTCGGATTGCGGGCATGGCTGCACCTTTATTATTTTCAGGTATCACTGAGATCTGCATTATGTGGGAGGGAGCTTGCTCCCGATGGCAGTGTGTCAGGCAACACTTCTGTAACTGCACCACCGCCATCGGGAGCAAGCTCCCTCCCACATTGGATTACATTTCAAATTAAGAACTGCGTTCAGCCTCTGGCACTGCACCAGGCACTGATCAATTGCTCGAAAGTGGCCCGGACTTGGCGGATCAGGGTCTCGTCATCAATCTCCCCCGCCATCCACGCGCGACTCGGCTCCTGGAAAATCGTGCGTCCCACGGCAAAACCACGGCAGGTGCGACTCTGGCTGGCTTGGCGGAAGCCCTCGGCCAGGCACTCGGCCGAGGCATTCAGGCCCAGCAGCACCACACCGCGGCAGTACGGGTCGCGTTCCTCGATCAGTTCGTCGAGTTTTGTCCAGTCCTCGGCCGACTGTGCCTCGATTTTCCACCACGCCGGGTAGATCCCCAGGTTGTACAGGCGCTTGAGGCTGCGGTAGAGCACATCGGGGTAGGTCGAGGGGTGATCCTTGGGCGGGATGACTTCCAGCAACAGTTCATGCCCGCTGACCAGCGAAGCCTCGTACACCGCCTTGAGTTGCGCTTCCTGTTCCAGGCGCAGCAGCGGTTCGTCATCGGGGTGGTATTGCACCAGGCATTTGATGATTTGCTCCTGGGGCCAGGCGATCAGGTTGCTGCCGATCGAACGGCCGTGTTCGAACGCCAGGGGCCGCGAGTTCTGCACCTCCACCGGGCGTGCGATCCACCAGCCGCGACCGCTGGCGGCGTTGAGCGCGTCCTGGCCGAAGCGCTGGTCGGCGAGCAAACCGACATCGGCCTCGACGCCCTGCCCGCGCAGCGTCTTCTCCACGCGTTCGACGGCCTGGATAAACAGCTGCTTGATCGTGCTGATGCGGCTCGGGTCCTGGCCGCCGCGTTGCGCCAGGTCGACCAATTGCCAGCGGTGGTCGAAGGCGAACACGAACAGTTGCTTCCAGGCCTTGCGTGGCACCGTGACCCGATGCAGGCGCTGCAGGGTCACGTCTTGATCGGGGCGGGTGATCGGCACCGGGCTGTTGAACAGGTAATCCAGTTCGGCCGGCGTCGGCATGGCCGGTGCGCAGGCGTGGCGCGACACCACCAGGCCGCCGCAGGCATTGGCCAACTGGCTGCATCGCGCGTCGCTGGCATCGTTCAGCCAGCCGCTGAGAAAGCCGGCCATGAACGCATCGCCGGCGCCCAGCACGTTAAGCACTTCAACGCGCACGCCGGGGTAGATCGCACCCTCTTCTAAACGGGCCGGGATCGCGCCGTGGATCACCGTGCAGCCCTGCGGGCCGAGCTTGACCACCAGGGTCGCCGGGGTCAGTTCACGGACGGTGCGCAGGGCGCTGAGCAAATCTTCACTGCCGCCGGCGATCAGGAACTCTTCTTCAGTACCGACGATCAGGTCGAAGCGCGGCAGGATGCTCTGCACGTGCTGGCTGACGCTCTGGTCGGCGACAAACCGGGTTTCGCCATCGGCCTTGCCCGCCAGGCCCCACAGCACCGGGCGGTAGTCGATGTCGAGCACGCGCTGGACATTGTGTTTGGCCGCGTAATCCAGGGCCTGGACGCTGGCCTTGTACACAGCGTCGGTGGAGAAATGCGTGCCGGTGATCAGCAGGGCCTTGCTCGAGGCGATAAAGGCTTCGCTGATGTCTTCGGCGCGCAGGGCCATGTCGGCGCAGTTTTCGCGGTAGAACACCAGGGGGAAGGTTTCGCGGTCCTTGAGGCCCAGCAGCACCAGCGCGGTAAGGCGTTGCGGGTCGACCTTGATGCCGCTGACATCGCAGCCTTCACGGGCCAGGGATTCCGTCAGGAACCGGCCCATATGGTCGTCCCCTACCCGGCTCAACATCGCCGACTTGAGGCCCAGGCGCGCGGTGCCGAAGGCAATGTTGGCGGAAGAACCGCCGAGGTACTTGGCAAAGCTGGACACATCCTCAAGCCGCGCACCGACTTGCTGCGCATAGAGGTCGACGCCCAGGCGCCCGAGGCAAATCAGATCCAATTGACGCCCACTGGCAAAACGAGTCTGGCCCATGCTGGCTCCTGTTATTTTTATCAGCCTGCGTTGTGCCGCCGTGGCGACGGCACACGCTCTTGGTGGGAGCAGACTAGAACGTTCAGCGAGCCCAATCAATATTTATTCCATAATTATTTTTGGTAGAATATTTTTTCCAATACGTCAGCATAGGGGCACGCCAGCGACAGTGCATCGTTTCAGCCGCCCACTCGCTGGCGCATGCCGGGGTATTTTTTTGCGCCTACCCTGTAGACTTGCGCCCACTATCAGCGCACCAGATGAACCCGCCAGAAGGATTGCCCATGTCCCGCACCGATCAGCCGGCCACGCCCGAGACCGCTTCTCAAGACACTCTCGCCAGCCCTGCGATCAATGCCGAACGCCTGTTGCAGCTGATCACCGACGAATACGAAAGCCTGCCACGCCAGCTCAAGCGCATCGCCAGCTACATGAGCCAGCAGAGCGACCGGATCATGGTCGACCGCATCAGCGACATCGCCCGCGAATGCGAAGTGCATCCGTCGGCCATCGTGCGGTTCTCCCAGCGTTTCGGCTTCAGCGGGTTCAGTGAGATGCAGGCGCTGTTTCGCGAGGCGTACACCCACAAGACCACGCCGGTGCAGAACTATCAGCAGCGCATCCGCAGCATGATCGCCAACAAGTCGCAGAAGGCCAGCGGCGGCGACCTGGCGCGCGAGTGTGTCAATGCCACGCTTTCGGGCATCGAGCGCCTGGGCCTGGAACTGGATGACGCGGCGTTCGAAAAAGCCGTCGACCTGGTGGTCAACGCCGACAACATCTACGTGGTTGGCGTGCGCCGTTCGTTTGCGGTGGCCGATTACCTGGTCTACAACCTGCAGCACACCAACAAGCGCATCCACCTGATCTCAGGCCTGGGCGGCAGCTACCGCGAGCAGATGCGCAGCGTGCGCGCCAATGACCTGGTGATCGCCATCAGCTTCACGCCCTACGGCAAAGAGACCCAGCACTGCCTGCGTATCGCCCAGCACCACCAGGCCAAGACCCTGATCATTACTGACAGCAACCTGTCGCCCCTGGCCAAGCGCGCGAACGCAGTGCTGTTGGTCAATGAAGGCTCGTCGTTTGCCTTCCGTTCGTTGAGCGCCACATTGTGCCTGTGCCAGGCGCTGTTCATTGCGGTGGCGTATCGCCTGGAGTTGAAGGTGGATGAGATTCATGAGCAGGTGGGCTTCGACGACTGACTCGCCAGGGATCTGCAGGCGCGGGCTTGTTCGCGCAGAGCGTTAACGATGACGCCCGAGCGCCGCGTCCCCGGGCGCAGGCCGGTCATTGCACAAGGGGACTGACGACTTGGGCTTGATCAAGCCTCAAACCTACTCGGAAATATCAAAATTCACCCTCACCGCAAACGGCGTCTCCTCGTTCCTCTGCACCATGCAATCCACACTGCCCACTGTACGCCCGGTCTCAGGCAAGGCAGTAAATTCAAGGCTGCCACTGATGGAATGGGCAAAACCGAAAGAGTTGATTCGGCCAAATTGAACTTGCACTTCCTTGCTGGTGGCCAGGTCAAACGCCATACCCTTCGCCTCTTCTCTCACCACAATCAGCACCAGATTCTGAACCCGTGAAAGATCGTCATATTGGCGACCGATTACCTGCCAGTAAGTAAACGTGCTTACCACCTTCCTGAGACTCACTTCCGTCGCGTCGAACTCAGGCGCCGGCATCGGCCCGCCGGGTACTGACCCGCGCATATAGCCGGTGCCGGTGATCTGCGGTGTGCACATTCGCGAACTCAAGCCGATCAGGTTAATCACGCCCTGCGTGATTTCAACGTCCTTGCTGCCATGCTTGGCCGAAAAACTGAACGTGCCGACCAGCCGGTCCTGTGAGTCAAGGGACAGACTGAGACTCCCTGTGAACGCTACGTAGGGTGCACTGCCGAGGTTTTCGTGCGCCCAATAAGTGCCCGTGGCCTGACTTCCAAGGGAATACGTTCGCTCCTCGCCATCGTCCAGGACGTCCGAAACAACAAAATCGAAGCCGAGCCGCTCGTTGATATCGGGGCCGATTTTTTCGGTCGCACTGATGTACAACTTGTTATCCAGGAAATACATCATCATCTGATCGGCGTCCCCTTGAAAGGAATGCTCGGGAGGACTGACCTGAGGGTTATTGATCTTGGCGGTAAAACTTCCTGTTGTCTGGTTCATGGCTACGCCCCTTGAACATGATTGGTCGACTCACGCTATTTGCTTCGAGCGAGGGCGTAAACTGTCAAATCTCACAGGTTTAAAAACCACGGTTTTAATAACGATAAATAACCGACCTACGGGGGCTGGCGCGCCAGGCGGTGTTTATGAAAACTGTGTCAGTTTTGCCAACATGAAGTTTTATTTAGGAAGCGTTCAGCCATTTCTTGGCAAAATGCCCACACTTCTAGTGTGAATCGCTCACCAGGTAATCCTATGACCCGCATTTTGACCATTGAGGATGACGCCGTAACGGCCCGCGAGATCGTCGCCGAGCTGAGTAGCCATGGACTGGATGTTGATTGGGTGGACAACGGCCGCGAAGGCCTGGTCCGCGCCGTGAGTGGTGATTACGATCTGATCACCCTCGACCGTATGTTGCCGGAACTCGATGGCCTGGCCATCGTCACCACCCTGCGCACCATCGGCGTGTCGACGCCAATCCTGATGATCAGCGCGCTCTCCGATGTCGACGAGCGGGTGCGCGGCCTGCGCGCCGGTGGGGATGACTACCTGACCAAGCCGTTCGCCTCCGATGAAATGGCCGCCCGCGTTGAAGTGCTGCTGCGGCGCAAAAGCACGGTCAAGGAATTCGAAACCGCCCTGCGCGTGGCCGACCTTGAGCTGAACCTGATCAGCCGTGAAGCCAGCCGCGCCGAGCAGCCGCTGAGCCTGCTGCCCACCGAATACAAACTGCTGGAATTCCTGATGCGCAACACCGGGCAGATCCTGTCGCGGATGATGATCTTCGAGGAAGTCTGGGGTTATCACTTCGACCCCGGGACCAACCTGATCGATGTCCACATCGGTCGCCTGCGCAAGAAGATCGATCCACCTGGCCTCACGCCGCTGATCCGCACGGTACGAGGTTCCGGGTATGTCATTGCTGAACCCCTCTAAGGGCTGGCGTTCCTCCAGCAGCCGCTTGCTGGCGCTGTACAGTTCGCTGTTCGTGGCTTGGAGCTGCATCCTCATGGGGGTGCTGTATTACGAGGTGTCCGGTTACCTCAGCGACCTCTCGCGCCATTCGCTGATGCAGCGCCAGCACCTGTTCCAGCGGTTCGACGGCGAAGAACTGTTGGAAGCCCTGACCACCAGCATGACCTTCGACATGAAGGGCGTGGACGCCTATGGTCTGTTCGATGAGCAATTTCGCCCATTGAACGGACCGATCCAGGCGATACCGCCCGACTTGCCCCTGGACGGCAAGATCCACGCCCTGGCCAATTGCGTCGATTCCGACGACCCGAAACTGCCCAAAGACAGCTGCGACGCCGTGGTCACCCACACCGCCGATGGCCGCTGGCTGGTGCTGGTGCGCGCCAACGGTTCGCTGTTCGGCGTAACCCGGATCATCTGGCACGCGCTGCTGTGGGCGGTGTCGCTGACCATCATCCCCGGCGCCGCCGGCTGGCATTTGCTGCGCCGCCGCCCATTGCGACGGATTCGCGGGATCCAGGCCAGCGCCGAGGCCATCGTCGCCGGCGACCTCACCCATCGCCTGCCGCTGTCGAACCGGCGTGACGAACTGGACATGCTCGCCGCCATCGTCAACGCCATGCTCGACCGCATCGAGAAGCTGATGAACGAGGTCAAAGGCGTGTGCGACAACATCGCCCACGACCTGCGCACCCCGCTCACCCGCTTGCGCGCGCAGCTCTATCGCATCAAGCAACAAGCCGAACACGACTCGGCCCACGCGGTGCAACTGGACGACGCCATCGCGGAAACCGACACGCTGATGGCGCGCTTTCGCGGGTTGTTGCGGATCTCGGAACTGGAAGACCACCAACGCCGCTCGGGCTTTCTGGTGATGGACCCACTGCCGCTGCTGCGCGAACTGCACGACTTCTACCTGCCCCTGGCCGAGGAAGGCGAACTGCAACTGGTGCTCGACACCCCGCCATCCCTGCCCTGGATCACCGGCGACCGGGCCTTGCTGTTCGAGGCCCTGGCCAACCTGCTGAGCAACTCGATCAAGTTCACCCCAGCGGGCGGCGAAGTGATTTTGCGCGCGGTCAACGATGCGGGCAGCACGCGTATCGAAGTCCACGACTCCGGCCCCGGCATCCCAACAGCGGAACGCAAGGCGGTGTTCCAGCGGTTCTATCGCGTGGATGAAAGCGACCAGCAAGGTGGGTTTGGGCTGGGCTTGTCGATTGTCGCGGCGATCATCAATCTGCACGGTTTCAAGCTGGACGTCGGCACCAGCCAACGCGGCGGTGCGCGGTTGGTGCTGGAGTGTCGCCAGCAACTGATGCCCAAATAAACCAGACACGACACCGATCGAAACGGTGGGAGGGGGCTTGCTCCCTCCCACATTGGGTGTCGGTTGCCCGATCGATCAGGTCAAGCCGGGAAGTTGGCGCGCAGCGCCTCAAGCCCACCGCGGTACACGCCGGCAAACAAAGCCTCCACCGCCTCGTCGGTGGTGCCCGGCACCGGGGTGAACACGCCCGACCACGTCACCTTCGCCGACGACTCCGTCAGGGCTTCGACCCGCAACGTCGCCAGGTAGGCACTCACCGGAAACGGCGACTCCTCGATGCTGTAGCTGTAAGTGCGGGCCACGTTATCAAAGGTCTGCAAGCGCTCCACCACCACGCCGCCATCGGCGGTCTTCAGGTGACGCAGGCGCCCGCCGTCGCCCGGCTTGCTCTCGACGATCAATGGCAGCCAGTCCGGCAGCGCGTCAAAACCGCCGACCAATTGCCACACCTGATCGGCCGAAACCGGAACTTCAATGACAGAAGAAGCTGTAGGCACAATCAATACTCCAGACAATAAACAATTCAGATCGCCAGATCTGTCGCACCGACAGTTGCTGGCGACCGGGGTTGAACAATGTACGCCAGCCGATTCGTCACTTCACCCCCTATTCGTGGCGCGATGGATGCTCGAGATTGACGCCATGCCGTACCGGACCACTGAAATCATCTGCGTGCCTGGACGGCCCGCAGGGCGCAAAAACACCGATGCTAACGCACAGCCACTCGTTCTGTACCTGTTAGAAATGACAGTTGTAACGCCCCCATCTCCAGCGTTTACTGGTACGCAACGGCGCCTGTCCATACGGCACCGACAGGTAAACACTCCAGGGAGGGACTCATCATGCCGCGTTATTTCAAAACCTCGATCACTGCGCTGACACTGCTCGGCACCTCGCTGCTGTACGGCTATGGTGTAACCGCCAGTGCCGCCACATACGTCGACTCGGGCAGTGCGGCCGGGGCGCAATGTTCAACCAGTAGCGTCAACGATAGCGCACAAGCCGTGGGCAATTGTTCATCCGCTACGGTCAGCGCCAACAGCAATCCTTGGTACGCCGCATCGCTGAGCGGCCCTCAACAGGTCTTGCCGCCGCTGGTGAACGGGCAACCGTGCAGCGTCGAGGCAATCGCTAACAGTGGCTGGATGCTGGGAAGTTGCGCCAACGCCGCCAATCTCAGTTTTGCCGTATTCTGGAATGCAGCGACGCCCAGTGGCCTGCCGACGGCGACGGCCCCCTTGCCTGGCACCTTGCTGTTTCCCCTGCTGCGACCCGCCGATGTCCAGACCGTGCCCACCGCCCTGAACCTGCTAGGCGCGGCCCTGGCTCAAAGCATCAGCGCCACGTTACAGGCAACCGTGGTGCTGTATACCCCGGGCAATGCCACGCCCCAACGCGTTTCCAACTATGGCGACAACTGTGCCGGGATCGACGTGAACAACACCTTGATCAACGGCTATCCCAGTGTCGTCATGAACTGTCCGGGGGCCAATGCCACGCCCAAACCCACCGTCGCCACCTGGAACGGCAGCAGCTACGTGTTGACCGCGCTGGCCAGCCCCTCCGGCGCCAGCTATTGCTGGGCGGTGGGCATGAACGATCAGCTTCAGGTGGTCGGTACCTGCGTGTTCAGCGGCGCTACCGGCGATGTGCCGCAAACGGCATTCTGGGGAACACCCAGCAGCGCGCCCCTGCTGCTGACCATGCCCCTCAATGCGCAGAATTACGCGGTGTCGATCAACAACCCCGGGCATATACTCGCGTATGGCAGGGACCCGTCGGGTTTCGAGAAAGCACTCTTTTGGCCAGACCCCACCAACTCGTTCAGCGTGCAGTCGATCCAGCCGCTGCCTGGCAGCGCCCAGACCAACGCGGTGGGTTTGGCGGATAACGACACCGTCGCCTTGAACAGTTTCGATGCCAACCAATACCCCAGCGGCGCCTACTGGGACGGCGTCAACGGCACCGTGGAGATCAACCCTCTTTTGGACGGACGGATGAGCCGGCTGGAGGGCATTACCCGCTCCGGGGCGATCGTGTATGGCACAGCAACCGATTCCACGCTCAACTACAGGGCCGTAGGCGCAACCTTGCCATGACGAGGAAAAGCGGTTTTCCTTGCAGCCTTAGGTGCGGCTCAATCCAACCGCCCCCATGCGGCGGCAGCTCATCACTGCAGGGTCTCCCGCAACCGATACCACAGCATGCCCAACGCCAACAACGGCGAGCGCAAGACCTTGCCGCCCGGAAAGGTCATGTGCGGCACCTGGCTGAACACCTCCAGGCCCTGGCTGTGCCCGGCATGGATGGCTTCAGCCAGCAGCCGCGCACACCAATGGCTCACGTTCAGCCCATGGCCGGAATAGCCCTGGGCATACAACACGTTCGGGTACTGTTTTAGCCGCCCGACCTGGGGAAAGCGATTGGCGGTGATGCCGATCTTGCCGCCCCACTGGAACTCGATCGCGGTATTGGCCAGTTGCGGGAATACCTGGAGCATCTTCGGTCGCATATACGCGGCGATGTCCTGCGGATCACGCCCCGAATAATGGCAGGCGCCGCCGAACAACAGGCGTCGGTCGGCGGTCAGTCGGTAGTAGTCCAAGCCGACTTTCTGGTCGCACAGCGCCAGGTTCTGCGGGATCAATTGCTCGGCCAGCCCTTCCGTTAACGGTTCGGTGGCGATGATGTAGCTGCCGGCAGGCAGTACCTTGCCGCTCAAGCGCGGCTCCAACGCCTCCAAGTGTGCATTGCAGGCCAGCACCAGGTTGCTGGCGCGCACCGTGCCGCCGGCGCAGCGTACCTGCACGGTGTCGCCGTGGAGCAGTTCCAACGCTGGGGTGTGCTCGAAAATCCGCACCCCCAGGGACTCGGCGACCCGCGCCTCGCCCAACACCAGATTCAATGGGTGCAGGTGCCCGGACCCCATGTCCACCAGGCCGCCGGCATAGACCTGCGAGCCGACGACCTGGTGCATATCCTGCGGACCCACCACACGGACCTCATGGTTATAGCCCTGCGCCAACAGGCGCTCCTGCTCGCCCTTGAACGCGGCGAACTGCGCCGCAGTATTGGCCAGTTCGCAAAAGCCCCAGCGCAGGTCGCAGTCGATACCCTGCGTGCGAACGCGTTCACCCACCAACGTGACCGAATCAATCCCGGCCCGCTCCAGATAACGCACGCCCTCCTCGCCCACATACTTGGCAAAGCCCGACACATCGTGGCCGATGCCGCGAATCAATTGCCCGCCGTTGCGCCCGCTGGCGCCCCAACCGATGCGCCGCGCCTCCAGCAGGATCACCGACAGCCCGCGCTGGGCCAGTTCGATGGCGGTATTGACCCCGGTGAACCCACCGCCGATCACACACACATCCGCGCTCAAGTCGGCGGCCAAGGCCGGACGCTCGGGCATGGCATTGGCCGAGGCCCGGTAATAGGACCGGGCGTGGTCGTTCGATTGGATCATTTGTCGGTCTTCACTTTGCTCCAGGCGCGGGTCATCAGGCGCATGGTCGCCGGGGTCGGCGTGGTGGAAATATAGAGTTTGTCGAGCACGGCCTGGGACGGGTACACCTCAGGGTTGTTCACCAATTCCGGGTCCATGAAGGCATTGGCTGCCGGGTTGGCGTTGGCATAGCCGACCGAGGCGCTGACTTTGGCGATGACTTCAGGGTCGAGCAGGTAGTTGATAAACGCGTGGGCTGCTTTCGGGTTGCTCGCATCGGCGGGGATCGCCAGCAGGTCGAACCACAGGTTGGAGCCTTCCTTGGGAATCGAATAGGCAATGTTCACCCCGTTCTTGGCTTCCTTGGCGCGGTTGGCGGCCTGGAACACGTCGCCGGAATAACCGAACGCCACGCAGATATCGCCGTTGGCCAAATCCGAGATGTACTTGGAGGAATGGAAGTAGGTGATGTAAGGCCGCAACGTCAACAGCTTGGCTTGCGCCTGTTTGTAGTCTTCAGGGTTCTCGCTGCGCGGGTCCTTGCCCATGTAGTTGAGGATCGCCGGGAACAACTCATCCGCCGAGTCGAGGAAGGCCACGCCGCACTGGTTGAGCTTCTTGAGGTTCTCCGGCTCGAACAGCACCGCCCACGAATCGATATGGTCGATGCCGAGCACCTGCTTGACCTTGTCGACGTTGTAGCCGATGCCGTTGGTGCCCCACAGGTACGGCACCGAGTGCGCGTTGCCCGGGTCGTTTTTCTCCAGCAGCTTGAGCAGCTTGGGGTCGAGGTTCTTGAAATTGGGCAACTGCGCGCGGTCGAGTTTGAGGAACGCGCCGGCCTTGACCTGGCGCGCCAGGAAGTGGTTGGACGGCACCACCACGTCATACCCGGTGCGCCCCGCCAGCAGCTTGCCCTCCAGGGTTTCGTTGGAGTCGAATACGTCGTAGATCACCTTGATCCCCGTCTTGGCCTGGAAGTCGGCCAAGGTGGTTTCGCCGATGTAGTCGGTCCAGTTGTAGACACTGACCGTCGGCTCCGCCTGCGCGGCGCTGCTGAATGCTGCCACCAGAGCCAGCGGGAGAAGTTTTTTCATCAGACGCATATCGACACCCCTTTATGATTGTTTAGACGCTCAACAGCAGGAACTCACGCTCCCAGGAACTGATCACCCGCTTGAAATTCTCATGCTCGGCGCGTTTGACCGCGACGTAGCCGCGCACGAACTTGTCGCCCAGGTATTGCTTGACCGTCGCACACTCCTCCATACGCACCAGCGCATCCTCGAGCGTGATCGGCAGGCGCAGGTTGCGCCGCTCATAGGCGCGGCCTTCCACCGGCGCGCTCGGCTCGATCTTTTCGATCATGCCCAGGTAGCCACACAACAGGCTGGCGGCGATCGCCAGGTACGGGTTGGCATCCGCGCCGGGCAGGCGGTTTTCCACGCGCATGGCGTCGGGGTTCGATGTCGGCACGCGCAGGCCGACAGTGCGGTTTTCTTCGCCCCATTCCACGTTGACCGGCGCCGAGGTGTCCGGCAGGAAGCGGCGGAACGAATTCACGTTGGGCGCAAACATCGGCAGCAGCTTGGGGATGTACTTCTGCAGGCCGCCGATGTGGTGCAGGAACAGCGTGCTCATCTGGCCGTCGGCGTCGACGAACACCGGCTTGCCCGTGGCGATGTCGACCACGCTCTGGTGCAGGTGCATCGCGCTGCCCGGCTCGTCGGCCACCGGCTTGGCCATGAAGGTCGCGGCCACATTGTGCTTGAGCGCGGCTTCGCGCAGGGTGCGTTTGAACACGGTGATCTGGTCGGCAAGATCCAGGGCGTCACCGTGGCGGAAGTTGATTTCCATCTGCGCCGGGCCGTCTTCGTGGATCAGTGTGTCGAGGTCCAGGCCCTGGGCTTCGCACCAGTCGTAGACGTCTTCGAACAGTGGGTCGAACTCGTTGGCGGCGTCGATGGAGAACGACTGGCGACCGGTTTCGGCCCGCCCGGAGCGGCCGACCGGGGTTTTCAGCGGCAGGTCCGGGTCATCGCAGCGCTGGGTCAGGTAGAACTCCATTTCCGGCGCGACAATCGGCTGCCAGCCCTGCTCGGCGTAGAGCTGCAACACCTTTTTCAGCACGTTGCGCGGCGACAGTTCGATGGGGTTACCCTGCTTGTCGAAGGTGTCGTGGATCACGATGGCGGTCGGTTCAATCGCCCATGGCACCACGTAGGTGGCGTGGGCCACCGGGCGGCAGACCATGTCGATGTCGGCCGGGTCGAGCAGGTCGTAGTAGACATCGTCGTCGACAAAGTCCCCGGTTACCGTTTGCAGCAACACACTTTCCGGCAGGCGCATGCCTCGCTCATGCAGGAACTTGTTGGTGGGCGCAATCTTGCCGCGTGCGATGCCAGTCAAATCACTGATCACGCATTCGACCTCGGTAATCTTGTGTTCTTTCAGCCAGGCGGACAGCTGATCGAAGGGGGCGTTCATAAGGACCTCGTCATGGGTGGGAGACTGCACCGGCTTGTACTTCCGGCGCATTGAGGTCTATCTTGGGCTCGCCGCGCCACGGCATCTATCCACTTTGCTCCGAACACAACGCACCAATAGAGTGCGAGCAGGTTCCCCCCATGACACAGGCAACTGCTTTGCGCGTACAGGCCTTCACCACCGGTGATGTGGCCGCTCAATGCCGTGCGACACCCGGCTGGGTGCAGCACTACCAGCAGATGTCCCCCGGGCATTTTGCCGGGCAGATCCGCTACCTCGACCTGCACGGCGTGGAGGTCTACGAAGAGAGCATGAACACCCGGGTGGAGCAGCATTTCAACGCGCCGCCGGGGGCCCTGGCGTTCTGTTTCGACGGCAGCGACAACGCGCTGTACCTGCTCAATGGCGAGAGCCGCAACACCTGGATCACCCCGGAGAACTACCGTGAAGTGGCGGTGGTATTCGGGCCGCAGTTCGTGCAGCGCCATCGGTTGGATGTGGCGAAACTCGAAGGGTTGTTCATGGCGCCGCTGACCTGCCAGCAGAATGCGTTATTCAGCCGCTGGCTCAGTGGCACGCTCACACGGTTGTCCGGCACCACCGACCCGATCAGCCGCGATGCCCTCACCCAGCAGTTGCTCGACGATTGCCTGTTCATTCTCGACAACGCCTGCGTATGCCTGGACCGCCAGTCATTGCAGCGCCGCAGCGAAGAGCGCCGGCTGATGACGCGCATCGGCGAATGGGCGGTCGATGCACCGGATGACACCGTCAACCTGCTGGAGCTGGCGCAGATCGCCGGCGTGCCGTTGCGCCAGTTGCAACAAGGCTTCAAGACCTACACCGGAATGAGCCCGGCGCAGTGGTTGCGTTTGCGCCGCTTGAACGGGGCGCGGCAGGAGTTGTTGAGTTCAGCCGCGGCCACAGTGGCGCAAGTGGCGATGAACTGGTCGTTCTGGCATTTGGGGCGGTTTTCCAATAGCTACCGGGCGTTGTTCAAGGAGCTGCCGAGCGAAACCCTCAAGCGCGCCGTTTGAAACGCACTCTAAATGGTGGGAGGGAGCTTGCCCCCGATGGCAATGGGTCAGTCACCAGGAATATTGACTGAGACACCGCTATCGGGGGCAAGCCCCCTCCCACATTGAGATATTCGTCGGCCTGAGATCAGCGGTAAGCGGTCGCAATCCGTTCGCGTTTGGTGGCATTGAAAACTACTCGTTACCCTCCCACATTGGATTGCATCAAGGCTGGGAGTTGAGGAAGGTTGCCATCAACGGGTTGACCCGCTCCGCCGCCTCCAACTTTTGAAATGCACTCTAAATGGTGGGAGGGGGCTTGCCCCCGATTGCAATGGGTCAGTCACCAGGAATATTGACTGAGACACCGCTATCGGGGGCAAGTCGAATCGTCGCACCGCCCCTCCCACATTGGACTGCATCAAGGCTGGGAGTTGAGGAAGGTTGCCATCAACTGGTTGACCCGCTCCGCCGCCTCCAACTGCACCATATGCCCCTGCCCCGGCAGGATTTCCACCTGAGCCTCAAGCCCCTCGGCATGTCGGGCCGGGATGATTGCGTCGTCGCTGCCCCAGATCACCAGGCTTGGCTGCTGCCCGACAATATTGCGCAGATCCAGGCGCTGCCGCCCGCCCTCGAACAGCTGGGCATTGAGCTGGCGCAACGCTTGATCCACGCCTTCGAGGCGCTTGAACTTGAGCATGTCCTCCAGCATCTGCCGCGTGACCAGCGCCGGGTCTCTGAACAGTTGAATCAAGTGCGGCTTGAGCGCGTTGCGGTTAGTCGCGTCGGTGAAGCCGTGCAAGTAGTCCGCGTTGATCTCTTCGCCGAGCCCGGCGCTGGCGATCAGGGTCAGCGAGGCGACCCGCGCGGGGGCCTGGCGCGCCACGGTCAGGCTGACCAGGCCACCCATTGAGTGGCCGGCCAGGTGGACGCGGTCGAGCGCGAGATGATCGAGCAACGCCAGCAGCGCCTGGCTCAACTCGTCGGCATCGCCGCTGCGCAGTTGCTTGCCCGACTCGCCATGGCCCGGCAGGTCCAGGGCGATCACCCGGCGCTGCGCCGCCAACCCCGGGTGGTTGAACAGCCAGTTGTTCAAGTCGCCGCCAAACCCGTGGACCAGCACCAACGGCGTGCCGCCCTCACCGAGGTCGAGATAACGCAAAAGCCGCCCGCCCACCTCGACTTTCTGCGCGCTGGGCCCGGACGCTTGCGCCTCGGCCGCACTCGACACGAAGCTGGCCTGGAAACCCTCGATTACCGCATCAATCTCGGCTTCCGTGGCCTCGCCCTCCACCACGATCCCGAGCAGCCCGCCCACCGGCAAGGTCTCGTCGCTCAGCGCCAGCACGCGGCGCAGCACGCCACTGAATGGCGCCTCGACGCTGCTGGAGATCTTGTCGGTCTCCACGTCGAGCACTTCCTCGCCCTTCTCCACCCGGTCGCCCGGCTGTTTGAGCCAGACATCCACGCGGCCTTCGGTCATCGACAAGCCCCACTTGGGCATGGTCAAGATATGGATCATGCGGCAGTCCTCTTATCGGCGATCTTCAACACCGCGGCTTCGATCTTCGCTGCGTTGGGGATGTACAGATCCTCCAGCGCATCGGAGAACGGCACCGGCGTGTGCGGCGCGGTGACCATTTCGATCGGCGCGCGCAAGAACGAAAACCCGCGCTGCGCGACCAGCGCGCTGATATCGGTGGCGATCGAGCAGCGCGGGTTGGACTCGTCGATCACCACCAGGCGGCCGGTCTTCTCCACGCTTTCCAGGATGCTGTCTTCGTCCAGCGGGCTGGTGGTGCGCAGGTCGAGTACTTCGCAGTCGATGCCTTGGCGCGCCAGGTTGGCAGCGGCTTCCAGGGCGATATGCACCATGCGCCCGTAGGTGACCAGGGTCACGTCATTGCCTTCGCGCACGTAATTGGCTTCGCCGAAAGGCACGGTGTACAGCTCTTCCGGCACTTCGCCCTGCAGGCTGTAGAGCATCTTGTGTTCGAGGAAGATCACCGGGTCGTTGTCGCGGATCGCCTGGATCAGCATGCCCTTGGCGTCATAGGGCGTGGCCGGGCACACCACTTTGAGGCCGGGGATGTGCGTCCACATCGAGGTGAGCATCTGCGAATGCTGCGCGGCGGCGCGCAGGCCGGCGCCGTACATGGCGCGCACCACCAGCGGCGTGGTGGTCTTGCCGCCGAACATGTAGCGGAACTTGGCGGCCTGGTTGAGCAACTGGTCGAGGCAGCAGCCGAGAAAGTCGACGAACATCAACTCGCACACCGGGCGCATGCCGCGGGTGGCCGCGCCGACCGCCATGCCGACGTAACCGATTTCGGACAACGGCGCATCCAAGACGCGGTCGGGAAACTCCGGGTACAGGCCCTTGGTCACGCCGAGCACGCCGCCCCAGGCATCCTGCTCGCCGGGAGAGCCGGTGCCGCCGGACACGTCCTGGCCGATGATGAACACACTCTGGTCGCGACGCATTTCCTGGGCCAGGGCTTCGTTGATTGCCTGCTGATAACTGATTTTGCGAGCCATGATCAATTCTCCACGGATTATTTTTGTAGTGGGTGGCGATTAGCGGTAAGCGACGTAGACATCACTGAGCAGGTCTGCGGCCTGGGGCTTGGGATCGGACTTGGCCAGGCGCACGGCGTCTTCGATCAGTTGCGCGACCTCCGCGTCGATGCGCTCGAACTGCGCCGCATCGAGCCAGCCTTCGGCGCTGCAGCGTTGGCGAAACAGCACCAGGCAATCGTGGGATTCGCGCAGGTTCTTCACTTCGTCGGGGCCGCGATAGGTTTGCGCGTCGCCTTCGAAGTGGCCGTAGAAACGGCTCAACTTGACCTCCACCAGCGTCGGCCCCTGGCCGCTGCGCGCACGTTCCACGGCCACCCCCAGGGCCGCGTGGACGGCGAAGAAATCATTGCCGTCGACGATCACCCCCGGCATGCCGAAGCCCACGGCGCGCTCGGCGATGTCTTTGCACGCTACCGACCAGCCCGAGCCGGTGGCTTCGGCGTAGCCGTTGTTTTCAGCCACGAACAGACACGGCAGTTTCATGATTGCGGCCAGGTTCATGGCCTCGAACACCGCACCCTCGTTGGAGCCGCCGTCGCCGAAAAACGCCACGGCCACGCCCTGGCTGCCCTTGAGCTTGGAGGCCAGCGCCGCCCCGGCCGCCAAGGGCGCGCCGGCACCGACGATGCCGTTGGCGCCGAGCATGCCTTTCTCCTGGTCGGCAATGTGCATGGAACCGCCCTTGCCACCGCACACCCCGGTTTTCTTGCCGTAGATCTCGGCCATCATGCCGAACACGTCCACGCCCTTGGCGATGCAGTGGCCGTGGCCACGGTGGTTGGAGGCGATGCAATCTTCATCGTTGAGGTGGGCCATGACCCCGGCGGCGCTGGCTTCCTGGCCGGCATACAGGTGGACGAAACCTGGGATCTCGCCAGTGGCGAATTCCACGTGCAGGCGTTCCTCGAAATCGCGGATGGTACGCATCACAGTGTAGGCATGGAGCAGTTGATCAGTGGACAGGTGAGTGGACATCTTGTTGTTCTCCAGGTTGTCTCGACACACAAAAGGCTGGCTGCAGCCAGTTGCAAGACCTTCAGCACAGCCTGTGCCAACGCCTCGAAAAACCTCGCACAGGCTTGATCCAGAGCAGTGCCATACGGTTGTGCGGTGGCGGCCGCCAACCACAGAATGAGACGCGCCATTGCAACCTGCCCGTGGCGTGCGCGGCCGGATGAGACGCTGCGTCTCACACCGGGCAGTTGGTCAGGCCGCCCTTGTCCCCCTGCGCGCATGCGCGCTTAATGGCGGGCATAACAACAAAAGATCGAGAACCGGAGGCCTTATGCTCGCCGCGAACTCCAAAGACCATGTCGACTGCGTCAGTCGCGTGGTCCGCAATGCCGATCGCCTGCCCCAGGCTCCGGTGCCGTCGCTGATTTTCGATTCATGGCGCCGTTCCATGGAGCAACACCACCTCGACCCTGGCTCGCTGCAAGGGCCACGCATTCTCAGTGAACCGCTGCTCAAGGAATGCCGTGAGCGCGCCGAACTGTTCATGCACATTGCCAGCGAAGAAGTCGGCCAACTCCACCACCGCGTGCGCCATGCCGACTACTGCGTGATGCTCACCGACGCCCAGGGCCAGACCATCGACCACCGCGTGGACACGGCGATTCGCACCGATTGCCGCAAGGCCGGCCTGTACCTGGGCACCTGCTGGTCGGAAGCCGAAGAAGGCACCTGCGGCGTGGCCACGGTGCTGACCAGCAAGGCTGCCGTGACGGTGCATAAGCGCGATCACTTTCGCGCGGCATTTATCGGGCTGACCTGCTCCGCCGCGCCGATCTTCGACCCCCAGGGCAACCTGCTAGGGGTGATGGACGCCTCGGCGCTCAAATCCCCGGATGACCGGCGCAGCCAGCATCTGGTAAGACAGATGGTGGCGCAGAGCGCACAAGCCATCGAAAATGCCTTCTTCATGCACAGCGCCCGTCAGCACTGGGTGCTCCAGGCCCACAGCACGCCAGGCTATGTCGACAGCCAGCCCGACCTGCTGCTGGCCTGGGACCAGGATGGGCGCCTGCATGCGTTGAACAGCAAGGCGCGCCAGGCCCTGCGTCGGCGCTTTGGCCAGGTGCCGGCGCATATCGGCGAGGTCTTCGACCTGGATGCGTTGCGCGCGGTCACCGATCAATCGGCGCAACAGCTGCACTGGCTGGGCGAGCCCGGCGCATTGCATGTGCGGGTCAGCGCGCCGCGGCGTAAGCCGGCGCGTCCAGCGAAGGCCGTAAACAATCAGGTCGACCCCCGGGTGGAAGAACACCTGCGCCTGGCCTTGCGGGTCAAGGACCGCAACCTGCCGGTGCTGGTGCAGGGTGAAACCGGCGCCGGCAAGGAAGTCTTCGCGCGCCAACTGCATGAGCGCAGCGCTCGTCGCAACGGGCCCTTCGTGGCGGTGAACTGCGCGGCGATCCCGGAAAACCTCATCGAAAGCGAGCTGTTCGGCTATGTCGCCGGGGCCTTTACCGGCGCGTCGAACAAGGGCATGCCCGGGCTGTTGTTGCAGGCCGATGGCGGCACGCTGTTCCTCGATGAAATCGGCGATATGCCGCTGGCCCTGCAGACGCGCTTGCTGCGGGTATTGGCCGAAGGTGAAGTGGCGCCGCTGGGTGCGGCAAAAACCCGTGCGGTGGATATCCAGGTGATCTGCGCCAGCCACCGCGACCTGGCGGTGCTGGTCAGCGAGGGGCGCTTTCGCGAAGACCTGTACTTTCGCCTGGGCTGCGCACGGTTCTGCCTGCCACCCTTGCGCGAGCGCAGCGACAAACTGGCCTTGATCAATCGGCTGCTGGAACAGGAGGCGCACAGCGGCGCAATCTCCGTGGGCATCGGCCCCGCCGCGCTGGAGGTGCTGCTCGGCTATGCCTGGCCGGGCAATGTGCGGCAACTGCGCCATGTGCTGGCGTATGCCTGTGCGGTGTGCGACGGCGGCACCATCCAGCTGGCTGACCTGCCCGTGGAGGTGCGCGGCGAGCAGATCGAGGCCGACGTGGAACAACGTGTCAGCCCGGAACGCCAGGTGGTGCTGGATGCACTGATCCGGCATCGCTGGAAGCCGTCGCCGACGGCCCAGGCGCTGGGGATTTCGCGGGCGACCCTGTATCGCCGGGTCAACCAACTGGGCATCGACATGCCGGGCAAACATATCTGACCCAGCACCGTCAAACATGTGGGAGCGGGCTTGCCCGCGATGGCGGTGTATCAGCCACCGATGCCGTGACTGAACCGCCGCCTTCGCGGGCAAGCCCACTCCCACCTTTGAACCGCGTTATCGGTACACAATCCCACCATCGATCAACGGCGACTGGCCGGTCATGTAGTCCGCATCCGGCCCCGCCAGGTAAGACACCAGCCCGGCCACATCCTCAGGCGTTTCCGCACGGCCCAGGGCAATCCCGTCCACATACTTCTTATAGGTCGCACCGACTTCGGCGCCGGTAATCTCGGCCATGCGCTTGTCGATCTCGACCCACATATCGGTGCCGACCACGCCCGGGCAATAAGCATTGACCGTAATCCCGGCGCTGGCCAGTTCCTTGGCCGCCGCCTGGGTCAGGGCGCGCACGGCGAACTTGGTCGCCGAGTACACGCCCAGCAGCGCAAAACCTTCATGCCCGGCGATCGAGCAGGCGTTGATGATCTTGCCCTTCTGCTTGAGCGCCTTGAACTTCTTGCCGGCGGCCTGGATGCCCCACAACACGCCCTGCACATTGATGCCCAGGGTGCGCTCGACCTGCTCGGGGCTGACGTCCAGCAGTGAATCGATCTGTGCCACCCCGGCGTTGTTGACGATGATGTCGAAACCACCGAGGGCCTGGTATGCGTGTTCGACGGCGGCTACCACTTGTTCGCGCTTGGACACATCGGCGATAAATACCGAGGCCTTGCGCCCTGCCGCGACGATTTCAGCAGCCACGGCTTCGAGCTTGGCGCCATTGATGTCCACCAGCGCGATATCGGCACCGTCCCGTGCCAGGCGCAGGGCGATGGCGCGGCCGATGCCCTGCCCGGCGCCAGTCACCAGCGCAACTTTTCCAGCGATGAGGTTTCCAGCGGTACTCATGACGACCTCCTGCAACGATGAGAGAAGCCTCGTCTATCGCAGATGCACGCCAGGGCTGTCGAGGCGCACATGAATCGGCGTGCGCGCTGAGACCGGATGTCTCAATGCGCGAATCCTTGTAAATGCACGCACTTATGCCTAGCTTATGCGCCCCCCGTCCTGCGCTTTAAGGCCTTGCCCCATGGTTCTGCGTTTTCGCCCCGTCGTCACGTCACGTTTCGCCCTCGGCCTGCTGCTCAGCGGTGGCATCGGCAGCAGCCTGGCTGCGGAAATTGAACTGCCGGCAGTACAGGTCCAGGGCCAGGATGAGTCCGGTTATCGCAGTGAAACCGCCTCGGTCGGCGGTTTCAATGAAGCGCCGCTGCTGGACACTCCCGCCTCGATCAGCGTGATCAACGCCGCCCTGATCAAGGACCAGCAAGCCCGCCTGCTCAGCGAAGTGCTGCGCAACGACGCCTCGGTGGGCGATAGCTACGCGCCGATCGGCTACTACGAAAACTTCGTGGTGCGCGGCTTCTCGCTGAACGCGGCGAGCAGCTACAAGATCAACGGCCGCACCATCACCGGCGAGCAGAACGTCGCCCTGGAAAACAAACAGCAGGTGGAAGTACTCAAGGGCCTGGCCGGCCTGCAAAGCGGGATCTCCGAGCCCAGCGGCGTGATCAACTACGTGACCAAGCGCCCGCAAGACGTGCGTTCGGTGACGGTGTCCACCGACGACCGCGGCAGCGGTTATATCGCCACCGACGTCGGCGGCTGGTTCGGCAGCGAGCGGCAGTTCGGCCTGCGCGCCAACGTGGCCCATGAAGACCTCAATTCCTACGTGGAACACGCCAACGGCCAGCGCGACTTCCTGTCCCTGGCGTTCGACTGGAACATCAGCCCCGACGCGGTGCTGCAACTGGATGCCGAATACCAGAACAAACAACAGCGCTCGGTGCCGGGCTACCAACTGCTGGGCGGCAGTGAAGTGCCCCACGATGCATCGCCGAAACAGCTGCTGGGCCATCAAAGCGGTTCCAAGCAGGTCGGTATTGATTCGCTGAACCTCAACGGCAAGTTCGAATACCGCTTCAGCGACCAGTGGAAAGGCAGTGTCAGCGCGGCGCGCAGCAAGGTGGTGATCGATGACTACAGTTCGTTCGCCTGGGGCGGCGACACGAACGGGGTCGGAAACTACTTCGGCTCAGACGGCAACTACGACATCTACGACTACCGCAGCCCCGACGACACCCGCCGCGACGATGAAGTGCAGGCGGCCATGACCGGGCTGTTCGACACCGCCGGCCTGGGCCATGAATTGACCTTCGGCACCAGCGCGTTTCGCCGGGTGATCGACAAGCGCAAGGCGGTCAACGAGTACATCGGCAGCGGCAATATCAATCAGGACGCGCCGACGTTTGCGCCGACCAACGTACCGCTGAACGACAGCCATCGCACCCTCGACAGCCGCCAGTACGGCGTGTTCGTCACCGACCGCATCCGCTTCAACGAGCAGTGGCAAACCCTCCTCGGCGGTCGCGAAGTGCGCCTCGATGAACAAGCCTTTGACAGCAATGGTGACCAGGCGCGCCACACTCAGCAATATGTGTTCCTGCCCCAGGCCTCGCTGATCTATAAGCCGATTGAAAACATCTCGCTGTACACCAGCTACAGCAAGGGCCTGTCCCTGGGCGGCACGGCGCCGTGGTTCGCGAACAACGCGGACGAGACCCTGGCCCCGACCGTGTCGCGACAAATCGAAGCCGGCGTGAAATACGACTGGCGCCGCATCAGCTTCGCCGCGGCCGTGTTCCAGACGCGCCAGGCCTACCAGTACGCCAAGCCGGATGGCGCCGGGAGTTTCACCTACGTGCAACAAGGCGAACAGAAGAACACCGGGCTGGAACTGTCGGCGAATGGTTGGGCCACCGACCGCCTGCAGATCGCCACCAGCGTCGCGGCGATTCGGGCGCGGGTCAGCGGCAGCGGCACGCCGGACTACGAAGGCCACCAGGCGATCAACGTGCCCAAGCTGCGCGCCAGTGTCTACGCCGACTATGCGCTGCCGTGGGTCAACGGCCTGGCGGTCCTGGGCGGCGTGCAATACAGCGCCAAGAAGTACGCCAACCGCAGCGGCAACGTCGAGGTCGGGGACTATGCGGTGGTCAACGTCGGCAGCCGTTACACCACCAAAGTCGATGGCTATGAAACGGTGTTTCGCCTGAGTGTCGACAACCTGTTCGACAAACGCTACTGGCGCGACGCGGGCGAGTACATGGGCGATGACTACCTGTTCCAGGGCGCGCCGCTGACCGCGCGCCTGAGTGCCTCGGTCAACTTCTGACCGCGCACGGCCCCGGGCTTACTTGGGCATCTTGCGAAAGCCCACCGCCAGGCGGTTCCAGCTGTTGATGGTGGCGATGGCTACGCTCAGATCGACCTGTTCCTGGGGGCTGAACTCGGCGGCGAGTGCGTTGTAGTCTTCGTCTGCGGCGCGGGTCTGGCTGACCAGGGTCAGGCTTTCGGCCCAGGCCAGGGCGGCGCGTTCACGCGGGGTGAAGAACGGCGTTTCGCGCCAGGCCGACAATGTGTACAGGCGGCGTTCGGTCTCACCGCCCTTGCGCGCATCGGCGGTGTGCATATCGAGGCAGAAGGCGCAGCCATTGATCTGCGACACGCGCAGGCGCACCAGTTCCAGCAGGGGCAGTTCGATGGACAGTTTGCCCACTGCGGTTTCCAGGGCGAGCATGGCTTTCATGGCGTCTGGGGAAGCGGTGTAGAAATCGGTACGGGGTTGCATGGTAGAGCTCCTGAACACTGGAAATTGGTGGCCAGATTAGTCAGCGCAGCACTCAGGAGAAATAGCCAATTCCGGCAAAGATCAGGTAGCCAATGTGCCCACGGGCTCAGCCCCTCAGCGCGGCAGCGGAATCACGCGCAAAGGCCGCACCGATTTGTAGGAAAAGCTCGAGTAGATCTCTTTGACGCACGGCAATGTCTGCAACACCTCCCGCGCGAATTCGCCAAACGACTCCAGGTCCTTGGCCACCACTTCCAGCAGGAAGTCATAGCGCCCCGAGACGTTATGGCAGGCGACGATTTCCGGAATGTCGAGCAAGCGCTGCTCGAACGCCCGCGCAATTTCCTGGGTATGGCTCTCCATCATGATGCTGACAAACGCCGTCACCCCATAGCCCAACGCCTTGGGCGACAGGATCGCCTGGTAACCGCTGATCACCCCGCTCTCTTCCAGGTTCCTGACCCGCCGCCAACACGGGGAGGTGGTCAGGGACACGCGCTCGGCGAGCTCGGCCACGGTCAAGCGGGCGTTGCCTTGCAGTGCGTTTAAAAGCGCCTTGTCAGTGCGATCCAGACTGAGGGGCATAACGTGCCTCTAATCATTATTTTTAGGAAGGTTTCATCCCATTGCGCGGGATTTGTCAGCAAATATTGCAAAGTTCAGCTGTGGTTATGAGCATAGCATTGTAGGAAATAAGGAGTGTCCGACATGAACAATAAACACAATGCATTCGGCTTTTCCACCCGTGCCATCCACCACGGTTACGACCCCAAGGACCACCACGGCGCCCTCGTACCGCCGATCTATCTCAGCGCCACGTTCGCCTTCCCCACCGCAGAATACGGCGCCGCGTGTTTTGCCGGTGAAGAAAGCGGGCACTTCTACACACGCATTTCCAACCCGACCCTGGCCCTGCTGGAAGCGCGCATGGCGACCCTGGAAAACGGCGAGGCCGCCGTCGCCTTCAGTTCCGGTATGGGCGCGATTGCCGCCACCTTCTGGACCCTGCTGCGCCCCGGCGACGAGGTAATCGTCAGCCAGACACTCTACGGCTGCACTTTCGCCCTGCTGCACCATGGCATCGCGGAGTTCGGCATCAAGGTGCGCCATGTCGACCTCACCGACCTGGATGCACTGCACGCCGCGCTGTCCCCGGCCACGCGCATGATCTACTGCGAAACCCCGGCCAACCCCAACCTGCAACTGGTCGATATTGCCGCCGTCGCTACGCTGGCGCACCAGCAGCCCAACGTCATCGTGGTGGTCGATAACACTTACTGCACGCCGTACCTGCAACGGCCCCTGGAGTTGGGCGCCGATGTGGTCGTGCATTCGGCCACCAAGTACCTCAGCGGGCATGGCGACATCACCGCCGGCATTGCGGTGAGCAACCACGCACTGGCGCAGCGCATTCGTCTGCAAGGGCTCAAAGACCTGACCGGTGCGGTCATGTCCCCGCAGGACGCATCGCTGCTGATGCGTGGCCTCAAGACCCTGGCCCTGCGCATGGACCGCCATTGCAGCAACGCCCAGGCAGTGGCCGAAGCCTTGCAGGCCCACCCCGCCGTCGAGCGCGTGACGTACCCGGGGTTGCGCTCATTTCCCCAGTACGAACTGGCGGCGCGGCAGATGCGGATGCCCGGCGGGATGATTGCCTTCGAGCTCAAAGGCGGGATCGCGACCGGCCGGCGCTTCATGAACGCACTCAAGCTGTTCAGCCGCGCGGTCAGCCTGGGCGATGCCGAGTCCCTGGCCCAACACCCGGCGAGCATGACCCACTCCACCTACACCCCGCAGGAGCGGGCAGCCCACGGGATCAGCGAGGGGTTGGTGCGTCTGTCGGTCGGGCTGGAGGACATCGCCGACCTGCTGGCGGATGTGCAGCAGGCTTTGACCAAGTGTCTGCGGGCTGCGCCGCGTGCGACACAGGTGGTCGAGCATGCGATGAAATAGCGCTCAGTCCACGGCCACCGTGGCCTCGCCGCAGGCCCCTGTCTGCGGCACCAGGTGAATATCCACGCGACGGTTCGCGGCGCGCCCGACGTCGGTTTCATTGCTGGCAATCGGCTGACTGGCCGCGAAGCCCTGGACGGCAAAGCAACTGTCGGCGATGTCGCCCATGCGCTGCATCCAGTCGCGCACGGCAGAGGCGCGGGCATGGGACAGCGCCAGGTTCTGTTCGACGGAACCGGTCGCGTCCGTATGCCCGGCGACCACGATCAGCCAGCCGGGTTGGGCTTTGATGTCGACCAGGGCATTGATCAGCACCTTGGCCGAGCCTGGCTTGAGCGTGGCACTGCCGGCATCGAACAGCGACAGGCTGTCCAGTCGAACGGGGTCGGGCATAAGGGGTTCAGTGCCTGGACCGGCCAACCACATGCGCCAACCGATCCCTGCGAGCAAGGCAACGATCAGCGCCCCGAGCAGCCCCCACAGCGCGATGCGTGGCCGGCGCGCCACCACTGCGGGTGGCGGCAGGATCACCACGGGGCTCACCAGCGCCGGCGCCGGCAACCTGAGCGGCGCGAGCATCGTGCCGTCCGGCGCGGGGCTTTGCTCCAGGCGCTGGATCAAGCCGCCGACCTGATAGCGCAGGGCGTGCAGCGGTTGTAGAGGGTGGTCTAGATGAGCCCGCAAACGCACCTGCAAACGGGCCAACTCAAGGTCCAATTGAACCAGCGCGGGCACGCCGTGGGCGGTCATCGCCCGGCTGCGCAGCACCAGTTGCAGTTGCTCGAACAACCATCCCAGCAAGTCCACGCGCGCCGACGCCATCGGCGGCCACAGGCGCACCCACTCACCGCCCAGCGCCTCGATCAACGCCACACCTTGGGTGATGCCCTCGACCCCATGACGCTGGCCGCGAGCCAAGGTGTAAAAGCACGCGCTGTGCAACTCTGCGCCGTTTTGCTGGAACAGCACAAGGCAGCCTTGCTCGACCTTGGCCCAGTCCACATCCGGGCAGGCGGGATGGCTGAGCTTGGCCAATTCCTCGCGCAAAGCGATGAACTCACTGAAGCCGCGCGGATCACCGCCGACTTGAATACGCATCTCAAACAACGCCGTCATCGGGTTTCCCTTGCGTTATCGGTTCAAGGCTTCGACAGGTAATGCTGTCGCTTCAAGTGACGCACCAGCACCCGGCCTTCGGGGGTCAGGCGGGTGCCGAAGGTCACGTGCTGCCCATCCTTCAATTGCATGTCCAGGGCGTACTCCAGATGCCCCGGCAGCACCTGGGGCAGCAGCTCGATGGTGATCGCCGCCAGACGCGGCTCGTACTTGAGCAACGTGTCGGTCATGACGCCGATCATGCCTTGGGCCGTGGCGGGCAACCCTTGCAGGATCAGGCCCATGTCCGGCAGCCCGTAATCCGGCAGATGGCTGAGCGCGCCCGCTCGGCTGCTGAGGATGCGCTGCAGGTTGTCCAGCACCGAGAGGGTGTGCTGGTCCGCCTCGCAGACCCGCTGCAGGTCCAGTTCACCGGCGAAATTCTGCAACAGGCGTTCGTAGAGCGAAGGGGTGTACTCGGTCATGGCTCAATCCTTCGTCAATGGGCGCAGGATCAAGCGGTTATCGCCCAGTTCGATCACCCGTGCGCGATCCGGGTCGAGGTCGTCACGCGTCAATGTCAGGCGCCAGCTGTTCTGCCGGGTATCGGGGTCGCGAAACAACGCCACCAACGTGACAAACTGCGCGTCCTTGTCCATCGGCACGTTCAGCTGAGCGCCTTCTTCGGGCTTTACCACCACCGAGTGTTTGTCCAGTAACGCACGCGCGAGCAAGCGCTCGTCATCGCCCAGCAGGCCTTCGTAGGTCGCCAGCTCCACCGCCTTGCTGTCGCGCAATTGGTAAACCCGCACCAGGGTCGGCACCGACAACGCACGCATGTCCGTGGCATCGGTGTTCAGCGCCGTGCGCGCGCTGAAATCCAGATGCAGGGTGTTGACCTGCTTGTAGAAGATCGCCTTGGCGGTGGATGCCGTGCCATCCGCCACGGTCTGGGCCAACCCACAACCGCCGAGCGGTAGCGTGAAAGCCGCCAGCAGCACAAGATTAAAAACGGTACGCGACATGCTGTGTCTCCCTGTTGCGCGGGTTAATCGAAAGGCCTTGGTAGCGCCCCAGGTTGATCGTGAGGGTCTCGTGTTCCGTCGTGCGCCAGGCGCTGTCTCCCAAGCCCAGTACACCGGTCATGCCGAGCCGGAGGGTGGCCAGCCCCAACACCGGCGCAGGCAGGCTGTGCAACGGCAGCGACAAGCGCAGTTTCGCCGTGCAACGCCACCCCAGGTAAACGCGCAACAGCACCCGCAGGTCGCGGTGTAGCTGGCCGTCGGGGAGCCAGCCACGGGCTTCCTGGGCGTGCTCGGTATAGAGCGTCAGACCGAACTGGCTGTTGGCGTCGCGGCCGATACGCCCCAGCGGCGTGCCCTGGGCCAGGCTCACCGGACGTTGCCGGGAGAGGCTGGCCGGCGCCGCCAACGTAATGTTCTGCGGCCAATGCGGAGTCACCTGCACCTGGGTGTCGGGGGCGAGCAATTTGACCAGTGCGACGATGCCTTGCGCATTCCGCGTGGGCAGGCGCATCACGCTGAGCAAGGCCAGAAAGCGCGAGACCGGCGTGGCGACCTGTTGCGCGGTGCCGGGAATGCCCAGGCCGATCAGGCCCAGCAGGCATTGCGAGGTGGCATCGGTGCCGCCCGCTTCGAACGTCGCCGGGTAGGAGTACTTGCGCCAGATCCGGTAGAACTGGGTGAAGATCCGGTGATTGAACATATCCAGGAAGGCTTCCAGCGCTTCATGCCCCTCCCGACGCTGCGCGATGTCATCCAGGTACACGGTCGGCATCGGCGAATCGACCCCGTACAACCCAAGCAAGCGCGTGCGTACCGTCGCCGCTCGCTCCGGGTGCGTTTCATCGATTTCAATCGACTTCAACTCGCCGGCCGGAAAGCCCATGCCCGGATCGGGCCGAAAGCGCACGGCGTCATCCGCCGGGTGCGCGGTGCTGCCCAGCGGCGGATGGTCGGGCAAGGCCTGTTCCAGCAACTGGCAAAAACGCTGCAGATTGGCCTCGGCCACCTGGCCCTGTAAGGCATCCAGCAAACCGCTGGCTTTCAGCCGGGAATACGCTGACTGTGATTCTCGTTCCATCGCAGGCACTTTCCAGTAGGTTGCAGGATCAGCGTGAGCTGGGTGTACACATGAATGTCGGCATACAAGGCGAAGAAGCGATTGAGCATCTCGCCGAACAGGCTGATGTCGCCCTCCCCTGAAAAGCCGTTGGCGTCGAGGGTGATCTCGATATCCACGCCGCGTAGCAAAAAGCCTTTCTCGAAACGTTGGACCAAGTGATGACGGACCTCGACGATCGCCGCCAGACGACGACGGTTGAGTTCGCTGCCCGTCCAGTCGTACAAGGCCAATGTGCCGCGCAACACCTCGGCGTTGTCGAGCATCGGCAGGAAGTTCGAGCCCAGGTGACTCAGCACCCGCCAGTGAAAGCGGTCGCGGTTCGGCGGGTAGCACGGCAAGCTCGGCGCACACAGGTTGCGCACCCGCAAACCGGCCTGGGGGCTTTGCACCAGCGTGTCGAGCACGGTGCTTTGCAGTGCCTTGCGCGGCAATTGGCCGTGGGTGCCGGTCAGTCGCAACGACAGGCTTTCACGCGTGCGCAGGCGGTCGCTGTCGAAGCCCTCGCCGCCGAGGATCAGCCAGGTGTCATGCAAGCCATTGGCGGCGCGCTTGAGGCGCGTATGGAAGTAGCGTTCGGGAGCCTCGTCACGCAGCATGCCGCCTTTGTGGCGAAAGCTGCTGAATGGCACATAGTCCTGGCGCTCGGCGTTTCGCGAGGCGGTCACGCGGTCCACCGAATAGATCTCGGTATGGCCGTCCTGCAAACGCATGGGGCGCAGCAGGTAGTCGCTTTGCAACGGTGCCAGGGTCAGCGGGTCGGCCTCCAGCGCGAACAGGTTGATCACCGGCACCGCATGCAGGCGGATATGCTCGCGGCTCAGGTCGAAATCGGCCGGCCAGGGTTCGCGCAACACCACTTCAAGCTCGAACCAGGCGGCGTCGGGAGCAATCTGCAGGTGCTCCAGGCCACACAGGGTCACGAACATGAATTTTTCGCGGAAACTGAAATACTCCAGCAATAACTGATAACCGCTGAACGCACTGTCGCCCTTGGGCCACAGCCGGTCTTCATCGGCAAACCCCTTGGGTGCAAAATGCCCGGCCACCGGCTGGCGTTCGGTCTGGCCGGGCCAATGCACGAACATCGCCTGCACATTCAGGGTCAGCGCCTGATGCAAAGCACTGGCCAAAGGGCCTTCTGCATTCAGGTACAGCGGCACGCGACTCAGGTCGATCTGGCTCCAGTCGGTCAACGCGCCGCAGGCAAAACGCAGGCGCAACACGGAGCGACCATCCGGGGCGAAGCCGCGCCCGACCGAGGCCAGGGCCAGCGGGCGCAGGGCCAGGTCCTGGGTGGTGGTGTAGCGGCAACGGGTACTTTGGGGCCCGATGGGTTGCGACAGCACTTCAAAGCCCTGCGCGATCAACTCGCTGTGCTTCATCTGCGCCAGTTCCGGCACCAGTTCGACGATCGACAGCGACGGGATGGTGCGCAGGTAGTGTGGCCAGAGCAGGCTGACCAGGCCTTCGGTCAATTCCGGCAGGTCATCGTCGAGTTTTTCCCGCAGGCGGCCCATCAGGAACGCGAAGCCCTCGAACAGGCGCTCCACATAGGGGTCTTGCGCCCCCGGTTTGTCCAGGTTGAGCTGTGCCGCCCGATCCGGGAAGGCCTCCGCGAATTCCTTGCCGGCCTCGCGCAGGTAGCGCATTTCGGCATCGAAATAGCGCAGTGTGAGATTGTCCATGTTCACAGAACGACTCCTGATAGATAAGGGTTAGCCGCACAGCACGGCGGCGCGTACCGGGTCGATGGCGACCAGCGCCGCCAGCAGGGTTTCCATGCGCCGCGCCAGGCTGGGTTTGTCGGCGTCGTTGCGTTGGGCTTTCACGCGCAGCAGCTTGAGCAGGCGCGCCTTGACCTCGAAATGCAGCGCCGGCTCCCAGTCGGCCAGGGCCTGGCGTTGCGCGGTGGCGTCCAGTTCCCCCAGCAGGTGAATGGCCAGGTCGCTCTTGCCATGCTGTTCGGCCACCCGCGCCATCAGCAAGCGCAGCAGCCAGCGCTGGCGCCCGCTGTCGATACCGGGCCGCGCAGCCAGCCACGCCAGCGCGTGATCCACGCCGTCGCTGTCGGCCTGGGCCACGGCCTCACCTTCCAGGGACAAGATGTCCGCATCACTGCTGGCCACGGCCGCCGAGGGTACGGGCAGCCATTGCTGGGGTTGGTTGCCGCTGACGTGCTGGGCAATCCACTCGCGGGTGGTTTCGTCGGCGAACGGGGTGCCGTCACTCCAGCACAGCACCTCCAGGCCCGGCAGGCGCTCGAGGAACATGCCCAGGTCACGTTTGGTGATAGCGGCCCAGCGGTCCTGCGGTGCGGGTTGTTTGCTCAAGGCCTGATACAGGTACCATTGCAGGTCGAGCCAGAAATGGTTCACGCCTTCGGCATACATCCGCTCGACCTGTTCGATCAACTCCGCCCAGTTCTGTTGCAGGTACAAACGCTTGAGCTGTGCCCGATAGTCTGCACGCGGCGGCGTCAGGCGCGTGTTGCCGTTGGCCTCCTGAGGCGGCGTCTGATGCACGGTGTCCCAGCGCAAGCTCTTCATCAGTCGGTGAGCGGCCAGCCAGCCCAAGGGTTGCTCGCGCAGGTAGCTCGTCAGGGCCCGGCCGCTGTCCAACAGGTCCCGTCCGGATTTGATCATCGTCGGCGGCGACGCGTTGGCATGCACAGTCGACTCAAGGCTGGCGGTGTGTTGCGGGACCAATGCGTCCATCCCGCCGGACTGCGCCAGTCGCGCCGACAATGCCGCGTACAGCGGCTGCAGATCCGGACGCTGCTCCGGCGCCCACCCACTCAAGCCGCGCTCCAGCCAGGCGAGCGCGGCGGCGGTGCGCTCGGCTTCGGCCTTGACCACTTCCGGGTACAGCGACAGCGTGTCCAACACCTTGCCACTGGCCAACCATTCCAGGGCCATCTTGCGGCTGTTCGGACGGCTGGGCAGCACCGCGTCGGCAAAGCGCTCCACCAGCGCGGCCAACAGGCTCAAGCCATCCGCCAAGCCGAGTTCGCCGTCCTTGTGCAAGCGCGCCCACAGGTAGTACGTGGCGACGCGCAAGTCCTTGCAGCGCTGGGTCAGCAGCTTCTGCGCCAGTTGGGCAACCTGCTCGGCATCGGCACCCGACAGTTTGTTGACTTCTTCGCGCATGCGTTGGAAGTCATCGTCGTAGCCGGGGTCGTCGCCGACGGGGGATTCGGTGCTGATGGGGTGTAGCCAGGGTTGCCAGTGGGCGGCGTGTTCGTGTGCGACAGACAGTGCGTCACGCTCCCCAAGGCAGCGGGCGATCAAGGCGCGCAGGCTCATTCGGACCCCTCGCTCACGCCAGCGGGCTGTGTTACACCCTCATGCTTGCCGCGCGTCTGCACACGCTTCTGGAATGGATATAGATGCTGACGCAGAATGCCGTCCGGCAACGGCTCGCCAAACACTCCGTAGCGCGTTGGCCAGTCCTTTGCGGGCAATTTGAATGTTCCAAACACCCTATCGATCAGCGGCAGGTGAATCGCATAGTTTTTGTAGAGGTAGTCTGGATGACGGGCATGGTGCCAATGGTGGTAGCGTGGAAGTACCAATACGTATTCCAGCCAACCACCTTTGATGCACACATTGGCATGAGCCAGCACCGCCCGGACGCCGACCAGCACCACATAGGCATTCAATGCCTGCGCAGAAAAGCCCAGCAACATCAGCGGCATCAGTACGGCGGTGCACGTCAATAGCACTTCGACAAAGTGGACACGCGAGCCGGTCAGCCAATCCATCGCCGTACTCGAATGGTGCACCGCATGGAAACGCCATAACCACGGCACCGCATTCTTGGCATACAGCTTTTCCAGCGGAATAAAGACCGCCGCGGAGATGAGGAGCGCCAATCCGAGCAGTAGCAGGCTACGCGCCAATTGTTCGTTGTAAACCTTGCGCAGTTCGGTCGTGGTCAGCCACTCGGGAAGCAAAAAACACAACACGGCCAGCAGACTCAACAGCCCGAGCGCAGCGCAGATATAACCGCTGATACGCCCCTCGCCGAATTTGAATGGAGCGTGGCCATGGTCTCGAAGATACGTTTTAATTTTTTGCATTACACATCCTTTGTATCCAATACCTGTTAAGGGTGTTCCTTGGTTACGTCAGCGCGCCGATGGAACAGTGATTCACCGGAGTTCGAAACTCCCGTTCTGCGCATAGGGTTCTTCTGCGGCGCCCTCATTGAGAAATATCTGTTGCGGCAACCTGAAGTCACGCAGCTTGAGCAACGCCAGCGGCCCCGCATCCAGTTCGGTGCGCAGGTGCCACGTCAGGCTCAGGCCGTCGGGCGCCTTGAGGGCCAGGCGGTAGCGGCTGTTGCCGTCGTCCAATGGCGTGACCTGGGCGTT